>WNFY01005700.1_pt1 | contig 11225 bp, 8 predicted proteins | sample 5400091 | NCBI WGS metagenome assembly WNFY01 (sample SAMN13153364, study PRJNA577476) | soil metagenome | isolation source: 60 cm soil or saprolite under grassland replicate 1 | place: USA:California | collected 2016-06-15
TTGGATCGGTGTGAGCTGCCGCTGGACATACTTCTTGCGGGCAAAAGGATTGACCTTGCCCCAGAAGCCCTGCCGAGTTTCGTATTGCAACGGCGCCTTGCCACTGGCGTTGTCGCTGCTGGTGTTGCTGCTGGCTGCGGGGGCTGATTGATCGGTCGTCGCCGGAGCGGTGGATTGCTGGGCGAGCGCCGACACCGTTAGCAAGAATGCGACGAACAACGCTACCACTGCGCGGTTTTTCATTTTTCTACATCCTCCGTGGGGGAGATCCTGGCTGGGCCTTACGGCTGCGCTCAGGCTACCTCCGCACCGCACGCCATGCGCGGGCGTGTCGCGATTTGGTGCGTCCGTACTTCACAGAATCTGGCAAGCCGGGAGGGCATGCTGGCCAGCGCTGACGCTACGCTGACCGAAAACTTTAGCGTCTAAACCCTTAAGATGCTGACGCCTATGCTTGTGTATATCAAACGTTATGCCAAACTAAGGTTTAGCTAAGTTGTTGAGCTTCTAGGGTTATTTTAGTCCTTTCGGAAGATGCGGCAGCACAAGTTAGCGTAAATGCGTGCGGAGTAGGTAAAAAGTGCAGAGGTTACGGTCACCTTCGGGAATGGGCGGCGGCGAAAACTCTGGGCCCGGAGATCCGGTCCGACCTACTGCGAGCGGATGAGACATAGAATCGGGTTGAAGGCGATGCTGCGAATCGCCCGGCATTCTCATCATGATGGCTGGGGCGTTCACGATTGCGCGGGCTGGGTGGCTGATGTTTTAGCCGCAGTGCTTTTCATACTGCTCGGAAATGTAGGTATCGGTCATGCCCGCGATGTAGTCGCAGATGATGCGCGCCAGGGGTTCGGTTTCGGCTTTCTCCTGATAACTCTCCGGCAGCTTCTCCGGGTGCTTCATCCAGAGATCGAAGAGATCGGTGATGATGCGCTCGGCATCATCCTTTTCGGGTTCGAGGGCGGAGCTGAAATAGAGGTTCTGGTGGAGGAAGTCTTTCGTTTGCCGACGTTCGGCTTCGGGCTCGGGACTTAGAGCAATCAGACGACGCGGGCAGGCACGGATATCGTCGAGGGTCGGCTGCTCATCTTCTTTGCTCGCGCGGGGGCGTCCGGAGTTACGTGATTCGGAATGGATTAGGCTAGCAATCTGCATCTTCGTGCTCTCAATCAAATCCCCCACCCATCTATCCAGCATTCGACGTATCACTTCGTTGAATTGCAGCTTCTCAGCGGCATCCGGATAGAGCCGCTCGACTTCCACATAGAAGCGCGCAAAGACCGGCACGCCGTCTTTGATCTGATCCAAATTCAGGAGATGCGCCTCGTAGCCGTCATCGAGATCGGCGGTGCTGTATGCGAGTTCATCCGTCGCGTCGATGAGCTGGGCTTCGAGTGGCGGCTGCTGTTCAAGAAGATACTCGGCTAGCTCAGGGAACTCGGCGGCATCGTATGAGCGCGAATGCTTGATGATGCCTTCCCGCACTTCGAAAGTGAGATTCAGCCCGCGGAAGGCCGCATAACGCTGCTCGAAATCTTCCACAATGCGCAGGGCGTGCAGGTTGTGGTCGAAAAACAATCCGTGCTGGCGCATGGCTAGGTCGAGGGCTTTCTCGCCGGCGTGACCAAACGGAGGATGCCCGAGGTCGTGCACTAGGGCCAACGCCTCGACCAAGTCGACGTTCAATCCAAGTTGCGCCGCGATGGTCCGCGAGATCTGCGCGACTTCAAGTGTGTGCGTCAGGCGATTGCGAAAATGATCGGAATAGCGGCTGGTAAAGACCTGCGTTTTGGCTTCCAGGCGTCGGAAGGCGCGCGAGTGAATCACGCGGTCGCGATCACGTTGAAAATCGTTGCGATAAGGATGCGCGGGCTCAGGGTGCCGGCGACCACGGGAATGCTCCACGGCATACGGAGCGAGAAGCGGATGATCGGGTGATCGGGCCATCAGGTGATCGGAGATTGCCGATTTTCTCGCGATGGTATCAGATGACCCGATGATCCGATCGCGAGATCGCCCGACCTTGCTATTTGCTTTCCTCTTTGGCCAGCCTTACCTTAGCCGATTCCAGTTTCTTCGCCACCTTCGCCTGCTCTTCTTCGTCCACTTCCGGAGCGACTGTCTTATTCCATTCTTGCAAGGCGCGCTCCCAGTGAGAGGCGGCAAGTTTCAGACGGCCGGTCTTCTGGTACAGATCACCGAGGTGTTCCTGCACCGTGGGATCGGCGCCCATGTGCTGCGAAGCTTTGGTGAGACTGTCCTCGGCCAAATCATACTTGCCGAGCTTGAAATAGGCCCAACCCAGCGAATCGAGGTAAGCGCCGTTTGCCGGATCAAGGTCAACCGCTTTTTTGATCATGCCCAGAGCTTCGTCAAGTCGAGTGCCGTGGTCGGCGAACATGTACCCGAGATAGTTGAGCACCGCGGGATTGTTCGGGTTCGTGACTAGAATCTTGCGAAATACTCCTTCCGCCTCGTCGAATTTTTTCTGACGCTCGAGGGACGCAGCGCGCAAAAAGGCGACGTTCTCTTTGTCCTCTTTCTTGGTGGCGAGCTGATCGGCCTTGTCGAGGGCGGCTTCGGCATCTTGCCATCGCTTAAGCCGGTTATAGATCGTCGCCAAGTTCACATAGACTTCGCGGTCATCCGCGTTGCCCTTCAGCAGTGACTTTATCTGTTCAACTCCCGCGTCAACCTGGCCCATGTCCGCGAGCTGGCCGGCATAGACCATTTTGAGGCGGCGGCTGTTGGGTAACTTCTGCATCGCGAGCTTGGATTCATCGAGAGCCTTCTGCCAATCTTTGCTGTCGCGATACGAATCAATGATCAGCCCATATCCGCGTTCGGCGTTTTCATCACCGAGCGCGAGCATCTTTTGGAAGGTCTCAATCGCAGCCTGCTGATTATTGTTCTCCGCATAGCTCGAACCCAGCCGCTCCAGGAAAATCGCGCGATTCTCCTGGTCTTCTTGAGAGTATTTGCCGTCGGCCTTTTCGGTCTTTTTGAGTAAATCTTGCAAGGTTGAAATCGCGTCGTCGTAGCGGCCCTGGGCTTCATAGACCAAGGCGAGATCGTATGAAACCTGCTCGGAATCCTGGACCATGGACTGCGCCTTTTTCAGGTTCTGCAGCGCGAGATCAAATTTGCCTTGCCGGCGATAAATTTCACCCAATTGGATGTAAGTGCGGGCGTCTTCCGGATTGGCATCGGCAATGATCTTGTACTGCTGCAGGGCCTTGTCGGTCTGTCCATCTTTGTCCAGGCTCTCGGCCAGTCCGCGGATTGCATCGAGGTTGTCCCGATCGAGCGCAATCGCGTGCTGATAAGCCTCGATGGCTTTTTTGTAGTCTTTCTTCTGGCTGTACGTTTCGCCCAGTGCGGCATAGAGTTTTGCCGAGCGCGTTCCCTCCGGAATAGCGCTAAGAGTCTCGGCTGCCTTGGCGGTATTGCCTTCCTCGTTGTAAAGCATGGCCAGCGTAGTCACGGCCTCTTCGGAATCGGGTGCCAGCTTGACTGCGGTCTTCGCTTCTTCCTCCGCTTTTTGCATCTGGCTATCGGCGTGATAGAGGCGGCCGAGCATGATGTGATCGTCTGAACTCGAGGGATCGAGCTTGATGATTTGCTTGTACTCCTCAATGGCCAGCTTCAAAACGTTGTCGGAAGCATTGCCTCCCTGCATGTCGCCGAGCGAGCGCAGATAGATGTGTCCAAGCAGTTTGTGTGCTTCCAGGTTCTGCGGATCGCGCTTCAGGATCTCCTGCGCTTCGGAGACAGCGTCGCGGATGCGGCCGGTGCGCGCATAAACTTCTGCCAGCGCCGAGGTCAGATACTCCGAAGTCGGATCGGCTTCAATTGCCAACCGGTATTCCTGAATGGCCTTGCTCACCAAATCGCTGCGACCGTAGACCGCCATCTCCTCCTCGTACATGTGGGCCATGGTGAAGTGGTAGTAGGCGGCGGCTTTATCAACCTTGTGAGGGGCTGATTCAGCGGGCTGGGCCGGCTGCGAGGCGGCGGAATTCGAAGCGGGTTGCTGCGCGGCCAATGAAGCGGTCAGGAGGAGCAAAGAATAAAGAAGTTTCATGAAATACCTATGCGCCAACACCATAGCGATTGGATGCTGATCGCCGACGTGCGGGTGCTTACAGATATTCTAACTGAGGCAGACCGCAGGATATGTAAACTCTGGTAATTGCTAGAACAATGACCTTAATGCCGGAAGTGGCGTACGCCCGTGAATATCATCGCTAGTCCGAGTCGGTCAGCTGCCTCAATTACTTCCTGATCGCGTACAGATCCCCCTGGCTGAATGATTGCAGTGGCTCCGGCCTTAGCGATTTCTTCTACGCCATCGGGAAACGGAAAGAATGCGTCTGATGCAGCAACCGTTCCCTTCAGCGGCAGCACTGCTTTCTGCGCGCCAAGCCGGCACGAGTCCACGCGGCTCATCTGGCCGGCGCCAACACCGACGGTTTGTCCATCACGCGAGTACAGAATTGCATTCGACTTCACGTGCTTGCAGACTTTCCAGGCAAAAAGCAGCGCACGCTTCTCTTCTGGAGTTGGAGGACGTTTGGTGACGACCTTCAAATCCGATTCCTTCAATTGGCGCAGATCGGCATCCTGGACCAGCATCCCACCGGAAACGTTCTTCAGCACCCACTTCTGAGGGCTGTTGGTGATTTCGACCAGACGCAGGTTCTTCTTGGAAGAAAACTTCTCGATCGCGTCAGCCTCGAACGATGGCGCCGCGATCACTTCCAGGAAGAGCTTGGCCATTTCTTCTGCAGCGGCAGCGTCAACTGGCCGGTTCACGCCAATTACCCCACCGAAGGCCGAAACCGGATCGCACTCCAGCGCACGCTTGTAGGCTTCGGCGAGAGTCTTGCCAGTCGCAGTTCCGCACGGGTTCGTGTGTTTGATGATGGCGCAGACCGGTTCCTCGAATTCCTGCGCCAAGTCCCACGCCGCTTGCAGATCAACGATGTTGTTGTACGAAAGCTCCTTGCCCTGCACTTGGCGCGCATTGGCAACTCCGGTGCCTGAGCCGTCGGAATACATTGCGGCCTTCTGGTGGGGGTTTTCGCCGTAGCGGAGATCGGCGGCTTTGGTAAACGAGAGCCGAAGCTTATCGGGAAATCCTTCCTCTAGCTTCAGGGTGAAACTACCATTCGCGCTCACCCGCTCCAGTGTTGAAGCGATTGCCGAATCGTAGGCTGCCGTCGTGGCGAACGCCTTTTGTGCAAGCCGCCATTTCGTTTCTGACGAAAGCGCTCCGCCAGACTTGGCCATTTCGTCCGCGATCACTTCGTAGTCAACCGGTGATGTGACAATCGCGACATCGTGAAAATTTTTTGCTGCCGAACGGATCATCGAAGGCCCGCCAATATCTATGTTCTCGACCAGTTCTTCAAAATGGACATCCGGCTTAGCGGCTGTCTTCTCAAACGCGTAGAGATTTACGACCACCATATCAATCGGTGCGATGCCGTGCTCGGCGACTGCCGCACGATGCGAGGGATCTTCCCTCCGGTGCAGAATTCCGCCGTGAACTTTCGGATGCAGTGTCTTCACCCGTCCATCGAGCATTTCCGGAAAGCCCGTAAGCTCGCTGATGTCCTTCACCGGGATTCCCGAATCGCGCAACAACTTCGCCGTGCCGCCGGTCGAGATCAGTTCCACTCCCATATCCGAAAGTTTGCGGGCAAAATCCGCCAGACCAGTCTTGTCAGTGACACTGAGAATCGCGCGCTGAATGGTTTTGGACATTGAAATCCTTGGGATGGAACTGGAAACGCCTGAATAGGAATTTTATCAGCAGTAAGCGAGGGGATGCAGAAGAGAGAAGTCAGAATGCCGCGCAACACCTAACGTTCCCGTAACCATGATTGTCATCCCGAACTCGTACGCTGAAAAGCGAGCGAGGGAGGGATCTTATGATGCATACGGATCACTACGAACGTAGTCGTGATGCAACGGGCGCTATCCGCCTCGATATGGGCAGCCAGACTTCATTCTCAGCGCAAGCCGACGTAAGGTCCCTCTCCTGCCATCCTTCGGCCGGCAGGTTCGGGATGACAATCACTTGAGAGCGGGTATGGAACCAAGAAGTCCGCAGGTCTGCAGTCGCACTTCTGCATTCTGACTTCTTCCTTCTAACATCCCGACATTCTGTTAACCTCTTGCGGACATTCTTATCGGAGGCTTTAGTGATGGATCGAAACAAGCACGCGCTGGCGACTGCGGTCCTCTTGCTGGCCTTCACGGCGTGCGCCTTTGCCGCCGACCAATATCCCATCACCTACGAGCGCAATGTTGCCGTCAAAATGCGCGACGGCGTGACCTTGCGCGCCGACATCTTTCGTCCCAAGGCTGATGGCAAGTTCCCGGTGCTTCTTCAGCGCACACCCTATAACAAAGATAACGAGGTGGATTTTGGCCTAAAAGCGGCGGCAAATGGATATGTTGTCATCTTCCAGGACGTGCGTGGACGCTATGCCTCCGAAGGCGACTGGTATGTTTTCAAGCACGAACCGAACGACGGATACGACACGGTGGAATGGGCCGCCGCGTTGCCGTATTCCGACGGTCGCGTCGGCATGTTCGGCGGTTCTTACGTCGGAGCTACGCAGATGTTAGCGGCGATCGCACACCCGCCGCATCTTGCTGGAATTTGTCCAGTTGTGACGGGTAGCAACTATCACGAGAACTGGACCTACACCGGTGGAGCATTCGCGCAGTGGTTTAACGAAGATTGGACTTCCGGTCTTTCGCAGAACGCCTATGAGCGCCTGGTTGGGGGACAGAACGATCCCGTGGGTGGAATCTGGACGCTCCCCTTGCCCAACTATTCAATCCTCGGTCTTGAGAAGCGACCTGACCTGGGGTCAAACGCCACCGTTGCGCCGTACTTCCTCGATTGGCTTGCCCATCCGAGTTATGACGATTACTGGAAGGCGCTCTCGATCGAAGAACATTTTTCGGATATCAAAGTTCCCGCGCTGCACGTGGCCGCCTGGTATGACCTGTTTCTCGGCGGATCACTTCGCAACTATGAAGGAATTAAAGCGAACGGAGGAAGCGAGGAAGCACGCAAAGGTCAGCAACTAGTCGTGTTGATCGGCGGACACTCCGGGCCCGGGCCCAAGGTGGGCGATGTAGATTTCGGGCCCGCTGCCAAGGAGCCTCAAGATGAATGGGAGCTTCGCTGGTATGACTTCCTGTTCAAAGGCGTGAAGAATGAGTTTGCCACGGGCAAGCCGGTAAAAATATTTGTTATGGGCGCGAACCAGTGGCGCGAAGAAGAGGACTGGCCGATTCCCACTGCCAAGGCCACCAAGTATTTCTTGCACTCCTCAGGCAAAGCGAATTCCGCACGCGGAAACGGCGCGCTTTCGACCACGGCTCCCGCGAGAGGATCCTCCGATCAATATGTTTATGATCCCTCGCATCCAGTGCCCACAATTGGCGGCGCGTTATGCTGTGAGCCTCAGCGGTGGCCTACGGGGCCGCGCGACCAGCGGCCGGCGGAAGCGCGAGATGATGTACTCGTATATTCAACCCCGCCGATGTCAGCAGACATGGAAGTGACGGGCCCGGTGTCCCTCGAGCTTTACGCCAAGTCGTCTGCCGTAGATACCGATTTCACTGCCAAGCTGGTGGACGTCTGGCCCGATGGCTTTGCGCAGAATTTGGCAGAGGGAATTATTCGCTCACGCTACCGCGATTCGCGAGAGACACCCGCGATGATGACTCCGGGGCAGATGTACAAGTTCACGATTGACCTTTGGGCGACGAGCAACGTTTTCAAAAAAGGACATGTGCTGCGACTGGAAGTTTCGAGCAGCAACTTTCCGCGCTTTGATCGGAACTTGAACACCGGCGCAACACGATACATAAAGACCAGCGACGGCCCGTCGGGAGATCAGTTCGTGACCGCAACCAACGTCGTGTTGCATGATGCCGAGCATCCGTCGGCGCTGATATTGCCGGTGGTGCTGGCGAAATAGGCGCAGGATTTCTTTGCGGCCTTTGCGCTCTTTGCGGTTAAGAGCTTTTGAATAGCATTCCACCGCAAAGTTCGCAAAGGACGCAAAGAACCAGTCTGAACTGCAGGTTCCTGAGCGGAAACATGAATGGCGACAATTGGCATCATTTCCGATACGCACGGACTTCTTCGTCCCGAAGCCATTGCCGGACTACAAGGCTCCGACGTCATCGTTCATGCTGGCGACATCGGCGATCCCGCGATTCTCGACAAGCTGAGCCAGATTGCACCGTTAACCGCCGTGCGCGGCAACGTGGACAAAGGAGCGTGGGCGCGCAAGATTCCCCAAACGAATGTGCTTGAGGCGGGCGGCGCGTCGATCTACGTGCTCCACATTCTCGATGAGCTCGACTTAAAGCCGGAAGCGGCTAGATTTAGGGCGGTGATCTATGGGCACACTCACATGCCCAAGCAGGAGACGAAGAGTGGTGTGCTCTACTTCAATCCCGGCAGCGCCGGCCCGAAGCGATTCAATCTGCCAGTCTCACTCGGCAAATTTATTGTCCGACCCGGGAGCATTGAAGCCCAAATCATCAAATTGATTGAGTGACGGGCTCTTCTCAGCGTCCTGCGGATTTTCTTCGCGACCTTTGCGGTTAAAGGCTTTTCAAAAAGATCTTAACCGCAGAGTTCGCGAAGGACTCGCAAAGGACGCAGAGAAGAGCAAGCCTTCCGAAAAGGCCGTCCGCACGGGCTTTTACCATTACCGTTAGAATCACCTCCGCATGGCGCTTGATTTCGAAATCCAAACAGCCAAGGCTCCTGCCAGACGCGGGCAACTCACAACTCCACACGGCACTGTCGAGACCCCCGTCTTCATGCCAGTGGGGACGCAAGCCACGGTAAAGGGCGTTCCGCAGGATGTGCTAGAGGAACTTGGAGTTGCGATTCTCCTGGGCAATACGTATCACCTCATGCTTCGGCCCGGAGTTGAGCAGATTCGCAAGCTCGGCGGCCTGCACCGGTTCATGTCATGGCCACGGGCAATTCTGACGGACTCAGGCGGATTCCAGGTGTTCAGCCTGAACCAGCTGCGAAAGGTGACGGAAGACGGAGTGACGTTTCGTTCGCATCTGGACGGCTCTTCGCATTTTTTGGGTCCCGAGCAGGCGATTGAGGCTCAGATTGGCCTGGGCGCCGACATCATCATGGCGTTCGATGAGTGCACGGAATATCCTGCAGTCCCCTCTCGTGCGCGGGCCTCCATGGAAATGACGCTGAGGTGGGCGCAAAGAAGCAAGGAGTATTTCGAGGAGCATGAACAGGAGGTACCCTGGAGTTGCGACGGTCGCGTAGGGGCGGGTACCCTCACCCGCCCGGCCGAGCTTCGCTCGGCATTTCGCCAGCATAGCTCGCCCGCCCAGATGAGGGTATCCGAGCCTACGCGAGCAGAAGAGACTCAAGCTCTTTTCGGCATCATTCAAGGCGGCATGGACCATGCTCTTCGCAAAGAATCCGCCGAGCGTACCGTCGAAATTGGCTTCGATGGCTATGCCATCGGCGGGCTGAGCGTGGGTGAGCCGCGTGAACTCACTCGCGAGATTGTGGAAAGCACGCTTGAGCATCTCCCCAAAGACGAGCCTCGCTATCTCATGGGAGTTGGAACGCCGGAAGAGATTGCGGAATACGCTAACTTGGGCGTAGATATGATGGACTGTGTGCTTCCCACCAGAGCGGCCCGGCACGGCTTGCTTTACACATCGGAAGGAAAAATCTCCATCAAACAGGCACGATACGCGAGTGATCCCGGCCCGCTCGACCCAAACTGCTCATGCCGTGTGTGCCAGCGCTATTCGCGAGCATACTTGCGGCACATTTATGCGGCGAATGAGCTGCTTGCCCAAACTCTAAACACAATCCACAACCTGAGTTTCTACCTTGACACTATGCGGCGCGTCCGGCATTCTATTTGACTTGGGAATGCGCGCGATTCTTAACTAACCGGCAGTTGCAACATTAGCCCGGCTTGCCATTCCAGTTTGTACCTGTTTGTAAACGTCCGGTTCTGAATATCCCGCGATTCGATCGCAGCGGACCGAGAATGCCCGGGACCTGAAGCATCCCTGGCAGCGGCTTCGCAGCGTAAGCGCGGAACAACCAGCATCCAATGCATACATACGGACTCATGTTGTTGCAGGCGGGCAGCAGCCCGGGCGCGCTCGGCGGCACGCTGCTCATCCCGATCGTTTTTATTGGGCTTCTATATGTCGTAATGATCTTGCCGCAGCAGCGCCGTCAGAAAAAATGGCAGGCTCTATTGAGCGAGCTGAAAACCGGGGACAAGGTCACCACCAGCGGCGGGATAAGGGGAACGATCGTGGCCCTAAAGGACGATTACCTTCATCTGCGGGTTCCGCCCGATAATCTGCGGATTGAAATCAGCCGGTCGTCGGTGGCTTCGGTGACGACGCCGGACGAGGGGGAAAAGAAGTAAAGGTTTCAAGGTTTCTAAAGTTCCAAGATTTCGGATGCTGACAGTTTGGAACCTTCCGAACCTTCCGAAACTTTCAAACCTTGAAACATTGAAACTGGATTTTCGTCATGAATAAGAATCTTGGTTGGAAAGTCGGAATCATCATCGCGGCCGTGCTGCTGTTCGCGTACGGGATTTTTGGCGTCCCTGCGGGCTTTTCCGGTGACGCCCTCGCCACCGCGCTGGTGTCGCCATCGGCCATGCGCCATGGCATTAATCTGGGCCTCGATCTGAAGGGCGGGACGCATTTGATTCTGCAAGTGCAGGTCAACGATGCCGTCAACTTTGAAACCGACAATGCCGGCGAGAGCCTCAAAGCAGCGTTCAAGGCCGCGAAGATCACTTACAGCGAAATCAGCAAGCCAGATCCCAATAACCATCCTGAGCGACTCGTCATTAAAGGAGTAGCTCCGGAGTCGCGGGCGCAGCTTCAAGAGGTGGTACAAGCCAAACTCGCGGACTACGACCTGAGTCCGGGGCCTGAAAATACCTGGACCGTCACTCTGAGGCCGCAACCGTTGCAGCAGCTCAAAGATGGAGCGGTGGACCAAGCCATCGAGACGATCCGCAGCCGTATCGATGAGCTGGGGGTTAACGAACCGATCATCGAGCGTCACGGGCTCGGGCAATATCAGATTCTGGTCCAGTTGCCGGGCGTGGATGATCCCGCACGCGTAAAGGACATCATGCAGTCCACCGCGATGC
>WNFY01008409.1_pt1 | contig 11224 bp, 10 predicted proteins | sample 5400091 | NCBI WGS metagenome assembly WNFY01 (sample SAMN13153364, study PRJNA577476) | soil metagenome | isolation source: 60 cm soil or saprolite under grassland replicate 1 | place: USA:California | collected 2016-06-15
CTTTAATCTTCTACCGATCGTGAAACCGGTAAATTTTTGAATCAAAGAAAATCAACGAATAACGCACAATTCAATTTTTGCTGACTTTGCTCATCTCGGATTTCCACGTCGTGTGTGCTGTTTGAAATCCGAAACCAAAACTGTCAAAGATCCACTGTTCTGCTCCGGTACACGGCAAAACCCGACCTCCGTCATTTATCTGACCAAGATCGGCTCGAACCCTGAGCCCGGAAGAACACCAACTCCACGCATGGGCTGGCCCGCTTATCGCGGAACACACAGCATATGAGATTGCAGCCGTCAGTCAAGTGAAACCTGAAGATTTTTCGCGAGAGTGTCACTCGATTTTAGGTCAATTCCGCCCGGGTAAATTTTTCCTCCCTCTGACGGGGGGATCGCAGGACGCCATGTGCTGCAAAATTTTCAGCTTGTGGATAGTTCGGATCTCGAATGCGCCCAGCAGCTTATCTTGGCTTCTTGATTAAGTACCTAACGTTGAGAGAAAACCGACCGGGCTGATCAGCTTTTTTCATCATGCCGTTTCTGATCCCGCCGATTTTTTCGGTGGCCTTCTGAGAGCGAATGTTATTTTCGCCGACGTAAAAAACCACGTTCTCAACAAACTTGAAGGCATGAGCCAGCATTAGTCGTTTCAATTCCCAGTTGTAACTTCCTCCCCAATATTTTCGCGCCAAAAAAGTCCATCCAATTTCAATCTCAGATTTTTCCGGGGCGTAACCGTAGAACCGCGTAGATCCAATGATTTGTTGACTCTTCGTATCTATGATGACAAACGCCCCACCGCATTCCATCGCCTCTCTGAAAAACACTCTAAATACATCTTCTTTGTAGCGATCGCTCTCCGGATGCTGTTCCCAGATAAGCGGATCGGACGCGACGGAAAAAAGATCATCCCAATCTTCGGGCGCGAGCGGGCGAAGCTCGATGAGTTCGCCTTTTAGATTTGGTTGAAGATCAAACGAAAAGCTCAAGGGTCGGAGTTGTAAATGTGGTCCGTGACCGCGGAATTTCTCATTCGATGTTCGCCGTTCTCGTTGCGATTTTCAGGAATCTGCCTGCCAGATCACTAATTCGTTCTCCTTCAGTTTTCCGAGCTTATCCGAATGGCGTAATTCGAGGAGATAACGCTTGCCATCGATTTCGAAGTCCGTGGGATCAATCACACCTGTGCCGGTAGTCCAGGAAATCACTTTCTCAGCCTTTCCCTTGCTGGCCTTGAAACCATAATAGAGGAACCCTCTTGGGTAGCCTGCGTGCTTTTCCGGCGTTCGCCCACATACTCAATCGCGAAATCCGGGAATTCGATCTTCTGACCCGCCCGGTATTTTACACGGGTCCCGTACGAAGCCTTCTGTTCGGACGCGGCATGTCCGCAGCTGATCGGACCGGCGAAAGTCAACAAACCGCTCAACAGGAAAATGAGAGTCGAATTATTTGTCACGTTCAGGAAGTTTGTGAGCTCTTCGGGAATGACGGAAGCGACTCGTCGATGGTAACCCAGGGCAATTTATCTTCGAGCCAGATCGCTTTCTGTGGCGCAAAGGGAGACGGGTCGTCGAGGGATGCGATCGTCACATCGATCGTTTCTGAATCTTTGGCCTCCTCGAAAAACAAGTGCGTGCCGCAACATGCGGCAAAGGAGCGAATTCGATTCGCATGCGCGATTTTACGCGGTTCGCCCTTTGTCACGGACAGATCCTCGCGGGGCACCGATCCCCATGTGACATAGGGTGCTCCGGCGCTCCGCCGGCAATCTATGCAATGACAATCACCTAGAGCAAAGGGTGGGCTCTTCAATAGGTATCGTGTTCCGCCGCAAACGCATCCACCAGTGAGCTCCATATGATTTGTTTAACACGAAAAAGCTCAGCTATCACACTTCATCATTCTTCCTTCTTCCTTCTTCCTTCAGCTTCCTCTTCGGCCACCATCGCCTTAGCTGGCGGCAATACGCTTCGTATTCAGACCCGAAAGTCTGCCGTAAAGTCGGCTCCTCGTACAAGACCACGAACAGGTGAGTCGCGAGAAAAAACAAGCCAGCGTAAATCAAGATCGACAACGATTGGTAAAAAAGCGCCGCGCCAGCAAGGGCGATTCCGGCGCCGATGTACATGGGATTTCGCACGAAACGGTACGGCCCGCGAATCACGAGTCGGCGCGGTGGATCGAACGGCGCAGGAGTGCCTTTACCGATGAATGCAAAAGTGAACACACGCCAAAGCGCAATCGCCGCACCGATCGTCCCAATAATCATCCCGGCGACTTGCGGCGCTCCAATGACCGCGGGCCGGACAATGCCCGACCAAGCCAAGAAGCGACCGGGTAGATAAACAAGCACCAAGCCGATAAAAAGCGCGGCGTAGGTAACTGCACGAACCAGGACAAACACGTTCAACAGTGAGCCAAAAGGCGCGAATTTTAAAGTGGCTACTCGAGAATCGAGCCGCGGGCGGATAGATCAGCAGTCCGTTCACGCGTCCGTCATTATCGATGTTAAACGTGACCCGAAGCCGGAGCTCTGACGCAAAAAAGTCCCGGGTGCTTTCCGGACGAATACGCAATTTCGGAAGCCCCCAGTCGGCTGGTGATTCAATCATCAGAAAGTCCCCCTCACGAGTAACGTTGAATACTCCCTCTCCCTTCGCTTCATACCGGCCTGGGTAGGTATTAAGTACCGCCGAATCAAGAGCGATCTCGGTATGCTTTGTGGTCGTCGGCTTCGCTAACGGGAAGTTCGGCCGCAACAGATGACGCGCAATATCATCAACGCTTGCCACCTGGTTCGAGAGCACGACGACACCAATCCGCTTCTTCGGATCCCAAGCCATGGAACTCGCGTACCCTAACGTGCCGCCATCGCGAAAGATTATTTGGTCGTCACCTTTTCCAATTACCGTCCAGCCCAGCGCCTGCTCATTGCCGGACTGCGTTGGCCGACGCGTGCTCACGCTAGCTTCCATTGCCCGACCAAGTGACGAGCGCTCATAGCCCAAGGCAACGGAGAGAAACGTCAAGAGATCGTTGGCCGTTGAATAGAGGCCTCCGGCCGACGGCATGAGCGAATAAACCGGGAGGTTGGACACGTCTGGCGATGGCTGCGAGCCGGCATCGTGACCGGCGGCAAGATTGGCCTTCATCTTCGGCGACAGAACAAAATCCGTGCTCGCTAACTTCAGTGGAGCAATGACGCGCGCGCGTAAGAGGCTCTCGTAACCCATGCCGGCGCGAGACGCGAGCGCCTCACTCAAAAGCCAGTAACCGATATTCGAGTAGTCCCATTTGCTGCCAATGTCGCGCGTCAGCTTGTATCCGGCGACGTAGTGAACAAGATCGGCAGCGAAATATTTTCCTGCGACCGGCCCGTTGAAGGCCGGTGCATTCTCCGGCATGAATGGCAGACCCGAAGTATGAGTCGCCAGGTCCACGAGCGTGATCGAACGGCCGTTTCGTTCGGGAACCTTGACGCCGACGGGCAGATATTTCGCTACTGGGTCCGCGAGCGCGACTTCATTCTGTCGGACCATGTCGGCGAGGAGAAGCGCGGTGAACACTTTGGTCACCGAGCCAATCTCGAAAACGGTGTCGCCATCCAACGGTCGCAGGTCTCCCGCGCTGGGATGGCCGTACGAAATGATCCTTCGGCCTTGCGGTTCGACTACGCCGACAACAATGCCAACGCCATTTTCTTCGGCGCCAAGCCGCTCGACGAGCATCTTGTGAATTTCAGCATCCGATGGGAGAACGATCGCATCCGAATTTTGCGTTGGCTGAGTATCGGCAAGAGTTGTCGTTAAGCCCACAAAGACGCACGCGGCGAACGCTGTGGATCCCGGCGTCTTCAGCAGATGACGGACCGCAAACTTGAAATCTCGAATCATGAAACCTTGGTTGTTTTCATTGAGATGCGGGAGATCACCGATTGGATTCAAATCGTGAAAAGTCTGGTCACTTGTGAAACGCTTGGCCATACTCGGCAGCTTCTGCAGGTAAACGACGGAGGGAAATTATGCTTCACTTCATCTGCTACATTCTTGTTGGGTTGATCGCGGGGGTTATCGCGAAATCGGTGATGCACGTGCACATGACGATTTCCTGGACAATCGTGCTCGGCATCGTCGGCTCGATCATCGGCGGCGCGATTACCCAAATATTTTCGCGCCCGGCAGACGAACGATATCATCCCGCCGGCTTCATTTTTTCCACGCTTGGCGCGATCCTGGTTCTCTTTGCTTGCGATAAGCTGGACATTGATTTTCCCCACCGCTAATCCCGTTATCTCAGATCAGCGTTGATCTGGCCAATGCCAGCGTGAATTTCAGGAAGCTGAGGCAGCTTTGCGCGAGGGAAAGAGGGATTCTTCAACCCCTCCACACTCAATGATCAACTTTCTAACAAGCCTTCCGTGACCGAGCACGCAGGATCGAGCCGGTTGATTCCAGCGGCTGATTAAGCACTTTGCAAGCTCTTCGGGAATGACGGGAGCGACTCGTCAATCTTCACCCAGGGCAATTTATCTTCGAGCCAGATCGCTCTCTGTGGGGCAAATGGGGCCGGGTCGTCAAGCGACGCAATCGTGACATCGATCGTTTCTGAATCTTTGGTATCCTCGATAAACAAATGCGTGCCGCAACATGCAGCAAAGGAGCGAATCCGATTCGCATGCGAGATCTTGCGCGGCTCACCTCGTGTCATGCGCAAGTCCTCGCGGCGCACGGCTCCCCAGGTGACGTAGGGCGCGCCGGCGCTTCGCCGGCAATCTATGCAATGACAATCGCCCGGGGAAACAGGCGGACCCTTCAACACGTATCGTATCCCGCCGCAAACGCATCCACCAGTGAACTCCATATAATTTTCTTTAACGAGGCTAAGCTAAACCGCTACTAAGCGTTCTCTTTTTCATCATTCAACCTTCATCCTTCGCCGCCGCCCGTCCGGCTCGGACCCACCATCGCCTGACCCGGCGGCAAAAGGCCTCGTAATCTGTCCCGAAAGTTCGCCGTAAAGTAGGCTCTTCGTAGAAGATCACGACTAGATGCGTCGCGAGAAAGAAGACGGCGGCATAAATCAAGATCGACAACGACCCGTAAAGGAGCGCCGCGCCAAGAAGAGCGAGTCCGGCGCCGATATACATCGGATTTCGCACGAAACGGTAAGGCCCCCGAATCACGAGTCGGCGCGGCGGATCGAACGGCGCAGACGTGCCTTTTCCGACAAATGCGAAAGTGAATACGCACCAGAGCGCCACCGCTGCACCGACGCTTCCGATAATCATCCCGGCAATCTGCGGCGCTGCGATAACTGCGGGCCGAACAATGCCGGATCCAGCCAAGAGTCGGCCGGGCACATAAACGAGCACCAAGCCGATAAAAAGCGCAGCGTAAGTAACTGCCCGGATAAAAACAAACATTTTAACGGCTCTCGGAAGCATCCAATATCCAGCATCCAGAATCTAGTATCGAGAATGGAGCGGCCGGGAAAGGCGACATAGAAGGTAAAGCTGCGAGGTAGCAGCGAGAGCGCGCGGGCAGCGAACGAATTTCAATGGCAACTTCCGGAAAATCTTTCCAACGTTTCTTAATTGATCCTTCACCCTCGTCGTGTCGTCACGTCACGCCGAAGAAAACGTAGGCGGAAGTCAAACGAAGACGGAAGCGAATGGGATTTCGCGAGTCGAACGGGTCAAGCGAAAATCGTCCAGCTTGTCGAGCGGAGTGAATGGCTGAGCGATGCGCCTGTAGAAAATTTCCCGATCAGCCCCAAAGAATTGAGCAACGGCGTTGTCGTTAAACTTGTAATGTTCAAACGGTCCGGGTTGTGGGCCGAACGTGCCGAACAGCGGAAGAACGTGAGGGACCAGAATATCAGGCCTTTCGGCTAGGCCTGCGAGAAGCTGTGGCTTCAGCCACTCCCAATCCTCCCATCGGGTCAGAAGCTGCTCAGAGACGGTCTTAGAATCCAACCGTATCAAATGTGCAAGTGTGTAGGGGAAGTGGCCGGGAAAGCATGTTGCGAAGTCGCCGGGTGACATTGTGGAAAATGAGCTTCGCGCCTTTTCAAGTACTTGTTTTCGAACGGCCGACTGAGTTTTTATTGAGATGTGTAGGTCGCGAAAAAGATCGAAGTATAACTCAGTGGCGCGAAGCAACTCAGTAGGAATCCGTGCTAGAATTTCGCCAGTTGCCCAATCAATGTACTCCTTATCGCTTGCAGCATTTGAGATCCAATGCCGAATCAAATGATGCGTAGGACTTTGATAAAGCAAGTTATCTCCCGTTTGTGCAGACTCGAGACGAAGCATAATCGAAGCAACTGCGAGACGAGCCGGCGATGATATATGCGGCTCAGTGGGCCAGTTCCTTATGGCGTCATCAAAGAAAACAGCAAGCTCCGCAAACTCGCGGGAGCTTACAAACTTGCTTGCAAATGTATCGACCTCGCGCTCCGTGGCGATTGCGTGCAGCAGAACGAGAACTGTTTGATCTCGCACTGCTCCCCTCGGTACAGCGCCCGCTGTAATCCGCTCTATGTAGATCTCGCCGCGGGATGATGCGACTGATTGAAGTCTGTTTGAATGCCACCAAAGGGATCTTCCCGTGATTACCTGCGCACTCGGAAACAGATCCCCGACGAGATTTTCGACGGCTAACTGATTCGCGTCGATCTGCAACAACGCATCTTTCCATTCAGTTCGGCGCTCATCTACCTGCCGCTTCTTCTCTTCCTCGTCTGCTTCGGTCCGCAGCGAGGAATGCTTCCCAAGAAGACGCAACTCCAAAGCTCGCCGGACCAAAAACGAATACACGGGTCCCGCCCGTGCGATGCGTCGTAGAGCGTAACCTGATTACGCGGATCAATCGCTTCGGCATGTTGGTATGCGGCGATAGCCTCCGACCAACGCCCCTGGCGTCGCAGGACAGCGGCAATATAAAGACCGACGTCGCCATCATTCGGCAGCGCCTGAGCCGCGAGCCCGAGTTCCCGCAAAGCTCCCTGGTAGTCCGCTTCCTCATAATATAAATACAGGCCAAGCGCGGCATGGCCTTCGCCCAAGTTTGGCTGCAAGCGCAAAGATTCGATCGCCTCCGCGCGTGCTTTTCGTTTGGTTGCTTCCGTCGGTTCAAACCAGTGATAAATTTGGCTCGTCACGGCGGAGAGTCGCGCATGGGCGAGGGCGAAGTTGGGGTCGAGTGCGATTGCTTGTTCGAAAAGTTGGGCGGCGGACCGGAAGTCCTGCAAAAAGTTATCGGGCCGCGTTTGGTATTCGCGGCCTCGGAGATAAAGAACGTAGGCGTCGGGATTGTCCGTCGGTTTTGTTTCGACGCGCGCTTTCTCCTGCGGCGAAAGGGTCGTACTGAGAGCGTCGGCAATGCGCTTCGCCACTTCAGCTTCCACGCCAAAGATGTCGATCAATTGTCGATCGTAACTTTGCGCCCAAAGATGCGCGTCCGTCTCTGCTTGAATAAGCTGGACGTTAATGTGCACGCGGTCGCCTGCCTTTTGCACGCTGCCTTCGAGAATATTCGAAACACGCAGGTCCCGCGCGATCTCGGGCAGATTTTCCGGCGCGCTTTTGTAATGCGCCGTCGAAGTGCGCGAGATTACTCGCAGACCGCTGATCTTGGAAAGGGTAGTGATAATTTCATCCTGAATGCCCTGTGCGAAAAATGCGTTCTCCTTGTCCGAGCTCAAATTGTCGAACGGCAGAACAGCGATCGATTTCGCTGGAAGAGCTAGTGCACCGGTTGGCGGAGATGAAGCTGGTTTGCTCCGGCTTCGGAGAATTTCGAACACAAGCAGGCCGGCCGCGAGAATCGCGATCGTGACGACAAGGGCGGCAAACTTCCGAGGACTCCAAGACGGGAGCACCTCGTCAGGGGAGACGTTCTCGGTGCGTTTCATTCCTCCCGGTGTCGCTTCGAAAGCCCAAGAAATAAACACCACCATGCCAAAGCCAAAAATCAGGAACACCACGAACGCTTTCATCACCCAGCTGGGTGCTTCAAAGGTGGGAAGCAGAATCGACGCTGCCTGAATCAGCAGCCACGCGATAACTGCGTACGCGACCGCGACTTTGTAAACGTTGCGCCGTTTCAATTCGGCGGAAAATTTCGGGAGGTTCACGGCGAAGCCTTACCGTGCTTTGACATGTATATTTTCGCAATGACAGGGTTTGTTAGTCTTTGCCTTTCCGTCATCCGCGGAGCAGACGTGTTTTACGGTTTGGCAGATTCAGTCTTAAAGAAGTCGAGAATCGCCCCGTAATTATCGCTGCAATTTTCCGAAGCGTTGTTAAAGCCAACCCAGTTTTTCTTTAGCTCATCAATCTCACTCGGCCGCAAATGCCAGGAAAGCGGTTCCTTCCCTGGATCTACTCCAATATAGAATGGACCAGCCCGCTTTTTTCCGGCAAGAGCCTGCGTTCTCCGACCAGCCTGGACGTGTTCTTCCCGGTTTGCAGGATTTTCCACTTCGAAAAAGATCTTAACATCGCGAATGTTGACATGTTCCAGCGCCCAACGCCTTTCGAACATGCGCAACAAGCGTCGCGCAAATGATCTTTGTCCGCTGCCTCGCACGTTCATGACCGCCTGAAGCGGAGACGCAAGGTTGTAGAGCACGCCGTGAGCGACATCGACAGGCGTACGTGCCGGCACGGTCTGACTCGGCGGACACGAATCTTCCGGATCGGTCGGCCTTTCAAAGGCATCGATTGTTAAAACAAAATATCGCGTGGTAACGGATAATGTTTCGGATTTTTTCCTGGATTAGTGAGATCTGTCAGAGCGTCATCGATCCACTCGATTGCTCCGACGACACCGCTATTTTCATAATATCCGCCATCGACCAGGTGTTGATCGCCTCCCCCGCATGGGGGAAGTGACTCGGCCGAGCGGGTCGAGGTCGTCGTGTTTTGATTCTGCATCGTGGGCCTACCGGTCGGAGTTACGAAAGGGAAAGTTGCCGAAAGCCGTGCCGCCGTGCTGATGGCAATCTCGGCACAGTACCGTTCGGTGAACTCAGTTTCGCCAATCAGCCCGTGTCTGATCGGCACAGTGGAGATGGCCAATCGCTGCCCTGTCTCTACGATGGTGGAATTGAATATTAGCGCGGGTCGCTTCAGCGAAAGTGCGTCCGCACCCCACGCCGATAAAGTGGCGTCTGTTAGTCTTGCGTTCGGCCTAAATTTATTGTCGAAGCTTTTGCACCATTGTCTTTCCAGCACGCGTCCGCGATCGTTGCAAATATCAGTGACCAGGAGTGGCACCAGGGCGCGCCAAAGATCTTGTCGCAAGAGACCGCGAATGGTGGGCGCAAGGGCACTTGAACATGCTGCTTGAAAACTGTGGCTGAAATTCGGTTCGAGTTCGTTGAAGCACTCGGCATAGAACATCCCCCCGACACTGCCACCAGAAACGCCGCTGATGAGCCGTATGCTGTGCGGCAAATCGTATGCGCCGCCGGAATCGGCCTTCAGGCGTTTGCCTAATTGATCGAGCACAGAAGTAGTCCAGGCGGCCGATTGAATGCCTCCGCCAGCCGCCGCTACAATCACCAACGGCAGATGCTGCTGTGCGGCCCGACCGACGATTTCGCCCGGCGTCAGTTCTGGGTCGAGCACAGGTCTGGTCCAGACACGGTAGTAATGGTCAGCCTTTAAAGAAAACCCGGCGAGCCAGAAATAGGCGACCAGAATGGCCAGTAACGGCAATCGGTAGCGGTCCCAAAAGAATGTAACACCGGCCAGAACAAGGACGCACAAGGAAAGCAACAACATAAACGCCACCAGCGGCGCAATCTGTCGTCCGGTGATGACGCAGTATGCGACGATGACAATAAAGGTGTAGGAGACCGCACGAATCTGGCCGTTTTCGTACTCCCAGTTTGCTGGATCATTCGTCTCGACATCGCCGGAAACCCGACGCAGATATCCTTTCTGCTTGCGCAGCCCGATCTTGATTCCGAACCAAACTAAATTTCGGTAAACGGGATTCTTTGGGAAGCCCGCGGAAATTGCTCCGGCTGCGAACGCGCCGGCGAACGCGATGAGCATTCCTGCGACCATAGCTCCAGCGATCTGGGCGCTGTAAGAAAGAACCGGGTTTGAGGCGCTAACTGCTACTGGAATATTTATGAGAAGCGCAAAGAGAATTGCGATCCACCACGCTTTGTCGATTCGGCCCTGGACTGTTGGATCTATATCAAGTCGAAAGCGTATCGAACAAAGCTTGGTAATAACGCGGGCTGTGAAATAGATGCTGCCACCAGCCAAGCCGTAGGCGATACCAACGAAAAACGCTTCGCCGTTGGACGCCAAATCGTAACCTGCAAGAACGAGAGGCCGCCCAGCGCCTATCGCAAGTAGCGGAAGAGCTACTAAAGTTATCCAACCAAGAAAGGGAACCCGCGCCAGGTAAAGATAATGGATGGTGGAGGCGGCGGCTCGAGGACCTTCCGCAACAACGTTCTTAATCCGTTCTATCATTCCTTAAGAGGCCCGGTTGGCCTAGCTGTACTGGCTGATAGACTTTATCCAATTACGTTGAAATGAGCGACAAAATTTCAATGCTTGATTGGGATCGAGTTTGACCAAACACTCTATAGACTGACCGAAATTGTCGCCGTAATCACATGATCAGGGAGCTAGCGTGCGCGGTTTTTCGCAGCCAAAACAAGATGAAGATTCTCACCTTTTTAATCTTATGTTTCGCGTCCGTCGCCCTCGCGGACGACTTCAAAGCGGTTGACGGGAAAGAATACAAAAATGTCACGGTAAGCCGCGTCGAACCGGATGGCATCGTGCTTATCAGCAGTTCGGGAATCTCGAAGGTTTATTTCACCGAGTTGCCGAAAGAGGTTCAGGAACGTTTTCATTACGATGCCGCGCAGGCCGCCGCATACTCGGCCGAACAAGCGTCCAGTCAGGAGGCGTTTCAAAGCCAGCAAGCGGAATTACGACGGAAGCTGGCTGAGGAAAAAAATAGATATTGGACCGGACAAGAACCGGCCAAAAATCAGCAGGATAAGCTTCGGACACCTACTGCTGCGTCCGTCGCTGGTCGCGGTCAACAAGTCGAAGTGATCTCTCACGGCGCGCAGGTGGACATCGCAAAACATCTCGCATTGGGCAACGTGACAGTTGTCGATTTTTATGCGGACTGGTGCGGCCCGTGTAAACAGCTCTCGCCAACCTTGGAGCAGATGG
>WNFY01005703.1_pt1 | contig 11223 bp, 8 predicted proteins | sample 5400091 | NCBI WGS metagenome assembly WNFY01 (sample SAMN13153364, study PRJNA577476) | soil metagenome | isolation source: 60 cm soil or saprolite under grassland replicate 1 | place: USA:California | collected 2016-06-15
CGGACCAGCGAGCCGGCGCCGCGCCGGCCGCGGCGAGCTCGCCGGGCGCCACCTGGCCCGGCGTGGCCGCCAACGTGACGCCCGGCCGGGCGTTATCGGCCCTGAGCAGCGCTTCTGTCTCGGCAAGCGGCCCGTCAGCGGAGTCGCCGAGCGAGGCGGCCATCGCGGCGACAACCCACCGGGGGTGGCTATGGCGGATGGCGAGATGGCCGATCGGATCGTCGGCACGGGGTGGTGCCACGATCTCCAGCCAGGCGCTGAGGTCGCGGGTGGCGACCCGGCGCAGGACCGCGTTGACAAAGCCGGCCTGCCGCACGCCTGATATCTGCTTGGCCAAGTCCACGCTCGCCGCCACGGCCGCGTGCGCCGGGATCCGGGTGGCGAGCAGCTGATGCGCCCCGAGCCGCAAGACCGGGCGCAGCACGGCGTCGATGCGCCCGACCGGGCGGTCCGAGCACATCTCGAGCACGGCGTCGTAGCTGCCCTGGCCGCGCAGCGTTCCATAGGTCAGCTCCGTGGCCAGCGCCGCGTCGCGCCCGGCGATGCCTCGCTCGGCAAGGGTGGCGGGCAGGAGCAGATTGGCGTAGGCGTCGCGCTCCACGACAGCCCTGAGCACGTCGTAGGCGGCGCGCCGGGCGGGATCGACGCCACGGGCGGTGCCGTGCCTGCGTCCCGTCTTCGATCCGGCCACGTCACACGAGCCGTTCGCCGCTGGAAAGCCTCAGCCCGCGCGCCCATTCGGTCGCTTGCATCGGGCGCTTGCCCTCCGGCTGCACCGTGCCGAGCACCACCGGGTGCGACCCGGTGCCTGCAAGCAGCTGACCCTGGCGAGCCGTCAGCTCACCGGGCTTCAGCTCACCGGGCCCCAGCTCACCGGGCCCCAGTTCACCGGGGGCGTCCGTCAGCGTGACCGGGCCGAGCTTGACCCGGGCGCCACGCAGCGTTGTCCAGGCCCCCGGGTTCGGTGTGCAGGCGCGGACCAGCCGGTCCACCGCGTAAGCGTGGGACGTCCAGTCCACGCGCGCGTCCGCAGGTGTGATCTTCGGCGCGAAACTGACCCCCGACGTGGGCTGCGGCCTGCACCGCAGCGTCGAAGACTCGATTCCATCCAGGGTCGCCACCAGCAGGTTCGCGCCAGCGACCGCGAGGCGAGCGAGCAGATCGCCCGCTGTGTCTGTCGGCCGGATGGGCTCGGTCACCACGCCGAAGACGGGGCCGGCGTCGAGTTCCTCGACGATACGGAAGGTGCTTGCGCCCGTGATGTCATCCCCGTGCAGGATGGCGTGCTGGACCGGCGCCGCGCCACGCCACGCGGGCAGCAGGGAGAAATGCAGGTTGACCCAGCCGTGCCGGGGGATGTCGAGTGCGGCCCTTGGCAGCAGCGCGCCGTACGCGGCGACCGGGCAGCAGTCTGGGTTGATGCGGCGGAGCCTGTCGAGGAACGCAGGGTCGCCTGCCCTGGCCGGAGCGAGCACCTCCAGGCCCGCTTCGCGGGCGCGAGCCGCGACCGGTCCCTGCCGCGCCGGCCTGCCGGTTCGGCGGTGCCCACGGCCCGCCGGGGCGTCCGGGCGAGTGAGTACGGCCGCAACCTCGTGCCGCGAGGCGAGCAACGCCTCCAGCGCCGGCATCGCCGTCTGCGGCGTGCCCGCGAACACCAAGCGCATGATTTACAGTGCCTTACCCAAGGTGGGGTGCGGCGAGGCCTTGACCACGGGGACCGGCTCGCCGAACCATTCGGCCTCCCTGATCGCCTTCATCGCAAGCTTGCGCTGCTCAGGGTCGAGCCGGTCGATGAAAAGCACCCCATCAAGGTGGTCTGTCTCGTGCTGGACACAACGAGCGAGCAGCGCCGTCCCCTCCACCGTGACCGGCTCGCCATAGACGTTGTAGCCCTTGGCCACCGTGCGCAACGCGCGCTCCGTCGGGAAGGCAAGGCCCGGAATAGACAGGCAGCCCTCCTCGCCGGTCTCCGTCTCGTCCGACAGATCCAGCGACGGATTGATGAGATGGCCAAACTCATCTTCGACGTGGTAGGTGAAAACCCGCAGGCCGACGCCGATTTGCGGAGCGGCAAGGCCTGTCCCTGGCGCGTCGACCATCGTCTCGGTGAGGTCTTTGACCAGCTTGCGCAGTTCGGTGTCAAAGTCGCGGACCGGCTCGGCTGGGGTGCGCAAAACCGGGTCGCCGAAAAGACGGATTGGCTTGACGGCCACAATCATCCTCCAAACGGCTCACCCAATGCGCCGCGTCAAGTTTACGTGCCGCCCGGCCGCGGGAATACTGTTCGGCTTCCCGGCCACTACCCAGCGCCGAGGTACCGCGATCGCGCCTTGAACACGGCCTTTCGGGCGGCCCTTGCCACGCCACGGTCCGGGTGATGCTCGGTCAACGTGGTGAGCAGGCCGATGAGGCTGGGGTGAGATACCTGCCACAGGTCTCTCACCAGCTCGGCCTGCCCGGCCGCGGGCAGCTCTGGCAGCAGCTCGCCCGCGACCGCACGGGGGTCGGCCTCCTCGAGCAGGCCGGCGCCGAGGTCGACGAGCAGCCACGCCTTCTCTGCCGGGCTCAGCTCGGCCTGCATGCCCTGCTCGCGCAGCCAGATTGCCGCGTGCGGGCGCAGCACCGGGTTGGCCATGGCCGACCGCACCAGCGGAATCACCTGCTCGCCGAGCCGGTCGATGATCGCGAACGCTGCGCCACGCGCTCCGGGACCTGACGTGCTCGCGGCACGGAGAAGCTCCGATGCGGCCCGCTGCGGAGTGCGCTGCGCGAGCCATGAAGCCACCTCGCGTTCGCCGTCCTCCGCATCGTAGCCCGACAATCCGGTGAGCAGCCCCGCGGCGCCCGACGTCTCGCCGCATCCGGCCACCGGCGCGCAGAAACCCGCCGCGACCAGCCGCTCGCGCATTCCGGCGCGGCCAAGCGCGGTGAGCCCCACAGTGAGGTGATCATCGGTGTCATCGACGCCAACCTCCGCGACGCCGAGGTCGGCAAGCACCTCCAGGGCATGTGACATCCGCGTGGCGGGGTCGGGCTCGCCGTCGGGAAGGCCCCCACGGCGCGCCCGAGCGCCGGCGGCGAACCCGTCCGCGAGCGCATCCATCCGCACCGGCTGGCCGGCCACGTAGAGCGCCGTCGCCAAGCCCTCGAGCTCCTCGCCCACCTCGGGCGGAGCGGCGCCGAGCATCGCGTCGAGCGCACGCCGCCACGCGGTCACAACCGTTTCTGCGTCGGCGCTGTCCAGCGCGGCGCGGCAACCGCGGGCCCGTCCGCCGGTCACCACGACGAACCCGGCGCCGATCGCCGTGAGCCAGGACAGATCGAGCTCACCCATGCTGCCGACGCGGGCAGCCATGTCAAGCTCGGCGCAGGCACGTGCGGCGTCAGCGGGCCGCAGGCGGCCACGTGCATCCAGCGGCCGGTCCGCGCCGACCCAGCGGGCGAGCCGCCGCGCCTGGCGCAGCAGCGGCGCAGCGTCCACCGCCGCGGCGAGCTCGCGCGCTGGCGCGATCCGCACCGCCGGCAACACCAGACCGGCCCCAAGCGGGGCGGCGCCGGTCTGGTCAGCCGACCCATGCTTGGCCGGTTCGCCCGTGGGCGGTGCTCGTCGCGGCCTTCCCACCCCAGCAGCCTATGGCCTCCGCGCGGCACGCGGCACGCGGCACGCGGCTCAGGCGGCGCCGCAGGCTCTCAAATCAGCTCACCTGGATCGAGCTGGATGCGCAGCCGTTCGGGATCCTTACGGGCGGACCGTATGGCCTGCGCGTCCCGCAGCGCGTGCGCAAGCCGTCCGCCCGCACGGCGAGGCACCCGCACAAGGGCGCGCACGGCCGGTGCGCCGTTGCCGATGCCGCCGCTGTCATCGCCACCCCACCGCTCACGTTCCCCCTGGCCATGCCTTGTCTGGTCAGGTTCCCGCTGATCAGGTTCTCCCTGGTCACGCCCCCGATGGTCACGTTCCCGCTGGTCACGCTCGGGCCGGCGCCCGGCGGGAACCGGCCCAAGGATCTCCGCGCCATCCGGCAGCTCGGTGTCACGCAGAAACTGCCGCACCGCGGCGGCGCTCCCGGTAACCGACGCCATCCGGACCGCAGGAGGAAAACCGAGTTCGGCTCGCTCGGCAAGCTCGCGCCGAGCGTAAGTGACGGGATCCCAGCGGATCAGCGCCTGCACGGCAGAAAGCGCGGCATCGGCGAGCACAACAACAACGCCGCCCTCCTCGCCTGAGCGCACCAGCGCCGCGGCGTTCATCCACCGGCGCAGCGCCTCCTCGCCAGCCCGCAGGTCGGCGCGGCCGAGCAGCGCCCAGGCGTCGAGCAGCAGCGCGGCGGCATAGCCGCCGTCCGCGACAGGCTCCGCCCCGGGTGTGGCCACAACCAGGGCTGCGTCGGCTCGTACCGTGCCGAGCCTGCCGTCACCGCCCGAGGTGCGGACAACAGTCGAGGGAAACGCGCGGCCCAGCTCCTCCGCCGTCCGGCGCGCGCCGGTGACGAAGGCACGAATGCGGGTGTTCCGGCAGCGCGGGCACTGCCAGCCCACCGCGGGGCGGCCGCACAAGCGGCAGCGCGGCGGAGCGTCCGTGCGGTCAAGCGCCAGCGGGCCGCCGCAGCGAGCGCACCGGGCCAGCTCGCGGCAGTGTGCGCAGCCGAACGCCGCCAGGTAACCCCGCCGCGGCACCTGCACAAGCACGGGGCCCCGCGCCAGCCCGTCCCTGGCGGTCCGCAGCGCGACGCTGGGCAGTCGCGCCGCCCGCGCCGCCGCGTCCCTGGCCAGCTCGCTATCCTCACCAGCCGGGCGGATGGCTGGGGCGCGCCTGCGCACAGCCGCCCGTTCCGCGCGGATCGGGTGTGCCCAGCCCGCGGCGACAAGCTGGGCCATCTCCGCGGTGCAGGAGAATCCGCCGATCAGCGCCGCCGCGCCGCAGCGGTGGGCACGCAGCGCGAGCACCTCACGCGCGTGCGGGTATGGTGCGCGCGGTTCTGCGAGCAGGTCGTCGCCATCGTCCCATAGCACGACCAAACCAAGATCGCGGACCGGGGCGAACATCGCCGCCCTGGTGCCCGCGACCACGCGGACCGTCCCACGCAGCGCGGCCAGCCAGCGGCGATACCGCTCGGCCGGGCCGAGCCCCGCGCTGAGCGCGACATGATGGCCAGCCCCAAGCACCGCGTCGAGCGCGGCGTCCAGCCGGGCCAGGTCGGTCACATCAGGGACGACCGCAAGCACGCCGCGCCCGGCCACTGCGGCGGCGCGGGCCGCGACGGCGACGGCTTGCGCCCAGTCGGCGCCTGGCAACGCCGACCACGCGGCGCGAGGTGCGCGGCCATCCCCGATGGCGGCAAGGAAGGCGGCTCCGGCCGGGTATTGCGCCCATGGGCCTGGGCCAATCAACCCCAGCGAGGTCACCGCTGGCTGGGCTTGCTCGCCCGGCGGCTGGGCTTGCGCGCCCGGCGGCTGGGCTTGCTCGCCCGGCGGCTGGGCTTGCGCGCCCGGCGGCTGGGCTTGCGCGCCCGGTGACTGCGCCTCCGCCGCCGCGTGGCGCGGCGGGATCGCGAGCCGCAGCACATCGGCGAGCGTGCCCGCGTAGCGGTCCGCGACTGCCCGGGCGAGCGCGGCGATCTCCGGTGTGAGCACCGGCTCCGCCGAGACGACCCGCTGTAGGAACGCTAGCTGCCCTGGATGCTCGCTGCGCGCTGTGCGTTCCAGCAGGAAACCGTTCATGAGCTGGCCGGCGAACCGGACCCGGACGCGGCAGCCCCGCGCAGCGGCCGTGTCGAGCCGCTGTGGGATCAGATAGTCGAATGGCCGGTCGAGGTGCGCAAGCGGGATGTCGACCGCGACCCGGGCAACGGGCAACTCGGCGGCGGGCATCCGGCCAGCGGGCACGCCGGGAACGGTATCAAGAGTCTTCGCCGCGGCTCTCCTGGTTCATGACCATGATCACACCGTGTGCCATGCCGTCCTCACCGCGCAACAGCCTGCACGCGACCTGCAGGCGCACCGCGCGTCCGCGGCGGTTCACGGCGTCGACGGTCGTCTCGCTGATCGCCACCTTGTCGCTCAGCATCCGCTGCAGCACCGGCACGATCTGCTGCACAGGCAGGCCGATGTCGAGGGCGAGCAGGTGCCTGCCCTCGGCCTCATCGGTGCGCAGGCCCCACAGATCCTCCGCGCCCGGGCTCCACACCCGCACCCGCATGTCCTCGTTCACCACGATCACGGCATTGCCGAGGCTGCACAGGACCGAGGCGAGAAAGCCGTTGGTCGAGTCGAGTTCCTCTGTTCGCACGCGCAGCACGTCGTTCATCGCCTGGAGTTCGTCGTTGGTGGACTGCAACTCTTCGTTCATCGTCTCGAGCTCCTCATTGGTGGACTGGAGCTCCTCGTTGGTGGTTTCAAGCTCTTCGTTGAGCGACTGCAGTTCCTCGTTGGTGGTTTCAAGCTCCTCGTTCAGCGACTGCAGTTCCTCATAGGCTCGCTCGAGATCCTTGTTGGAATGCTCAAGCTCGTCGCGCAGCCGCCGGTACCGTGTGACGTCAAAGAAGTTGACGCCCACTCCGACCAGGTCATCGGCGTCCCCGAACAATGGGACGACTGTGACGTCGAGTACGGTTGGCTCGGTTCCCGCGCCGCGGTACCAGGTAATGTTGGTTAGCTCGACCGGCCGTTGGTCATTTCGTACCTGCTCGACGGTGGAGCGCAACTCGATGGGGCGGTAAGAGATCTCGAGATCCTGAAACGGCCTGCCCATATCTCGCGCTTGCACATTGAACATCCTCTCGGCGCGGATGTTGGCCACCGCGATCCGGCCGGCCCGGTCAAGCACCAGCTGCGCCACCGGCCCCGCGGCAAGGGCCGCCGTCTCAAGCTTGACGTCGGCCGCGAGCCCGTTCGGCGTGCCAGCCTGTGCCGCACCGTGGTGGGTCCGCGGCAAGTCGCGCATACCTGGCCTCGGAACCTTACGGAACAAGCGCTTGCGCAGATCGACAGGCTCGAATCTGTCGCCATGGTTGAGCAGCACCTCGGCTTTGCCGAGGAACAGATAACCTGGACTCGACAGAGCGAAATGGAACTTGCGGGCGATGTTCGATTGAGTCTCTGCGGTGAAATAGATGAGCGTGTTGCGCGCGGCGAGCAAGTCCACCCGGGAAATCGGCGCGTCCCTGGTCAGGTCATTGCCGCCGAATATCACCTGCCTGCGCAGGTCGCGGCGGAAGGAATGCCGCATCCCAGTGTATTCAAAGTATTTGCTCCGCAGCGGTTCTGGGACATCCGCGACCTGCCGTTCGGTGTAGGTGCCGCTGCGGGCCTGCTGCAGGGCGTCCTCATCGACGTCGGTGGCGTAGATTTTGACCCGGTTGGTGAAGTCCTCCGGTCCCATAGCCTCGGTGAACAGGATGGCGAGCGTATACGCCTCCTCACCGGTGGCGCAGCCCGCGCTCCATACCCGGATGGGCCGCTCTCGTCCCTTGGCCGTGAGCAGCTCAGGCAACACCGCGGTGCGAAGCGCCTCCCAGGCCGGCGGGTCGCGGAAGAAACCGGTCACGTTTATTAGCAGGCTGTCGAATAGCTTGGAGAATTCATCTTGCTCGAGTTCGAGGTAATCGCGGTATTCGGCGAGCGATTTAACCCGGCACGCGTCCATGCGGCGGTTCACCCGCCGCATCAACGTGGTTCGCTTGTACCCCATGAAGTCGAATCCGCGAGTCTCCTTGAGCATGAGCAGGAGCTCGTCAAATTCCCGATCAGCCTCACCTTGCACAATCGGTAAGCGTACGCCGTTCGACCTCAGGTTAACCAGCCGAGCATGGGCGAGCGCGCACGGACATTCCCGCATCAGCCGCCGTTTCTGCCCCGGCGGCCAGCTCGCGAAATGTCACCGCTGGCGCCCCGCCGCCGGCGCCCCGCCGCTCGGCGCCCCGCCGCTCGGCCCCCGCTGGCTCGGCCCCCGGCCGCTCGGCGTCGGTCGGCCCACCGCCTGCCTAAGTCGCTCTCCTACCGGAACGTGGCGGCCCACAGCAGGCGCTCGATGGCAGCGGATTGCCGTACCGCCAGGTTCCCGGGTGAAAAGACATGCCCAAGCTCGCACTCGTAGCGAATCGAGGCGTGCCGCATGGCCACGCGGCCAAGCTGCCCGCCGCACTCGGGACAGCTGAGACCGCCCTCCGGTTCGCCGCCGCGGGTGGGCCGGAGCAGCAGGCTGATATAGCGCTCGAGGTCGCGGTCGGAGGTCGGTGGCGTCGCTGGCGCTTCCGTGCGGGTCCGCTCGTCAAGGAAGTCCGCGATCCGCGCCACCGTCAAGACGACCGCCCGCTGCGTAAGGGCTATGGCCGCGCGGGGCATCCCGTTGTAGTGGCTCTCTTGTGGATCTTGGACCACGACGAGGCCGCCTCGCCGCTCCACCGCCGCGCAGCCCGCCGCGCCGTCGTCGAGGGCGCCGCTCAGCACCACGGCCACGGCGCGCGGCGCGACCGCCAGTGCGACGCTGCCGAACAGGGGATCGGCGGCGGGGCGGTGCCCTTTTTGCCGCGGGCCCGCGCAGACGCGCACAGTATCGCCGACCACGAGCACGTGCCGATCGGGCGGCGCGACGTAGACCCGGCCTGGCTGCAGGTCCTCGCCGTCGGCCGCAGCCGCGGCGAGCAGCGGGCCTGCCCGGTCGAGGATCCTCGGAAGCGCACGGCCACCCGTGGCGGGGATGTGGAGAACAACGAGAATGGGCGCGGGGAAATCAGCGGGCAGCCGCGAGAGCAGCACCTGAAGGGCCTCGACGCCGCCTGCCGAGGCGGCGACCACGACTATCCTGCGCGCAATCGTGGCCGGTCGGCGTCGTTCGCGCGGCGCCTCCTGGCGGTGAATCTGATCACCGTTGGCATAGGCAGGGACGACCATCACAGGTCACACCACGTGCGAGGGAGACGCGCGAGCGGCGTCCCTGTCGGCCTGAGCCCAAATGCGGTGCTTGCGTGCCTGCTCGCGCCGGGCGCCGCGATCGTCGCGGCCAGCGTCGGCCAAGGTCTCGAGCATGTCCGCCGTGCGTTCGTGGGCGCAGGCCGCGTTCAGGTGAGCAGACACGCTATGCTTCGCCGCCTCGGTTGCATGAAGCTGAGCGAGTTGCGCGAAATGTGCCGCGCGGGCGACCTGATCCGGCGTCGAGGTCTTGCTCAGCCGGGCCTCGGTCAGCCAGTCGAGCCGCTCGTGCAGTTCGCGGATCCTCGCCCCGATCTGCGACGAACGGATGCGGGCTCGCTGCGCCGCCTCGCTCACACTATCCACAAGTCATTTATCCCCTATCTGCGGTCCGCCAGCTATGGCGCCGACGACATTTGCCGCCCGATCCCCGGCCTGAAGCAGCTGGTGCGGCTCATTCCGCTGGGGCCGGGCTTGGTGGGGCGTCAGAGCCTGAGCGTCAGATGCCGGCCGTGGCCCGCAGCGCCGCCACCCGGTCGGTGCGCTCCCAGGAGAAGTCGGGCTCCTCGCGGCCGAAATGACCATATGCGGCAGTCTGGGAGTAGATCGGCCGCAGCAGATCGAGATCACGAATGATGGCCGCAGGGCGCAGGTCGAAAACCTCAAGGACGAAGCGCTGTATGTCGTCAACACCGACGTGCTCTGTGCCGAAGCACTCGACGAACATGCCGACTGGCTTCGCCTTGCCGATCGCGTACGCCACCTGCGTTTCGCACCGGTCGGCGAGCCCCGCTGCGACGACGTTCTTGGCGACCCAGCGCATCGCGTACGAGGCGCTGCGGTCGACCTTGGACGGGTCCTTTCCAGAGAAGGCACCGCCACCGTGCCTCGCCATCCCGCCGTAGGTGTCAATGATGATCTTGCGGCCGGTAAGTCCGGCGTCGCCCATCGGCCCGCCGATCTCAAAGCGCCCGGTCGGGTTGACCAGCAGCCGGTAGTTCTGCGTGTCAAGTTCGATCGGTTCGAGCACGGGCCCGACCACGTGTTCACGTATGTCGGGTGTGAGCAGCTCCCGCAGATCGATATCGGGCGCGTGCTGCGAAGAAACCACCACGGTGTCGAGGCGGACAGGCACCTGCCCGTCATACTCGATGGTGACCTGCGTCTTGCCGTCCGGGCGGAGGTACGGAACGAGCCCGCTGCGGCGAACGTCGGTCAGCCGACGGGCCAGCCGGTGCGCGAGCATGATGGGCAGCGGCATCAACTCGGGCGTCTCACGGCAGGCATAGCCGAACATCAGGCCCTGGTCACCCGCGCCCTGACGATCGAACTCGTCGGTGCCCTCCCCCTCCCGCCGCTCGTAAGCGTCGTCCACGCCCTGTGCGATGTCTGGGGATTGCCCGCCGATCGACACCGAGACGCCGCAGGACGCGCCGTCGTAGCCCTTCGCCGACGAGTCGTATCCAATCTCCAGGATCTTGTCACGGATGATGCCAGGGATGTCGACGTAGGTCTTGGTCGTAACCTCGCCTGCGACATGGACCTGGCCCGTTGTGATCATGGTCTCGACGGCGACGCGGCTGCACGGATCGTCCTTGATCATTGCATCGAGAACGGCGTCGCTGATCTGGTCGGCCATCTTGTCCGGGTGGCCTTCGGTGACCGACTCGGAAGTGAAAAGTCGACGGGACACGTAGTTTCCTCTTCTGCGTGCGTCCACCCCCGCGCCGCGCTCAGCGCGCAGAAGGCGGAATCCAGCCCAGCCTAGGGGGATTTTGGCCGAAGTCTAGCCGAGGCGCGATCGCGGTGCCGGTCCGGCGGGAAGCATATCCAGCCGAGCGCCGAATGATCCGCTACGTCCGTTTTGCGGCGGCTCTCAGCGGCACCGTCGCATCTCACTGGAGCCGCCGCGCGACCAGGTCCCAGATCCGGTCGGCCAGAACCTCCTTGGGCGCCCGGGGGATCTCGGTGACCTCGCCGCTTGCCGCAAGCACCGTTGCCGCGTTGTCACCGGTGCCGAACGCCAGACCCCCACCCACTTGGTTGACCACAAGCAGGTCGCAGCCCTTTCGCGCGAGCTTCTCCCGGCCCGAGGTGAGCGGGTCATGGGTTTCCGCTGCAAAGCCCACGATCACCTGGCCGGGACGCGCGCGTTGCCTGGCCAGTTCCCGCAGAATGTCCGGATTCTCGGTGAGCGTTATCGGCTCAGGGCGCCCATCCGTTTTCTTGATCTTGATTTCGCTGCGCGTGAGCGGGCGGAAGTCGGCGACGGCGGCGGCCATCACGACCACATCCGCGGTTTGCGCAGCGGAG
>WNFY01011357.1_pt1 | contig 11223 bp, 13 predicted proteins | sample 5400091 | NCBI WGS metagenome assembly WNFY01 (sample SAMN13153364, study PRJNA577476) | soil metagenome | isolation source: 60 cm soil or saprolite under grassland replicate 1 | place: USA:California | collected 2016-06-15
TTGATGAGGCAACCAGTAGCGTCGATACCAGAACAGAGGTGCTGATTCAAAAGGCGATGGGCGAACTGATGAAGGGAAGGACAAATTTTGTCATAGCCCACAGGCTCTCCACCATTCGGGATGCGGACCTGATTCTTGTTATGGACCACGGCAGTATCATCGAGAAGGGAACCCACCAGGAGTTGCTGGCGAAAGGCGGCTTCTATGCCGACCTGTACAACAGCCAGTTTACGGGTCGCACGTTGCAGGAGGAAGCTGTGTAGGCATGCTCTTAAAAACAGCTCATCTTATAGTCAGGTAAGTGTGGATGAATAAACTTTTGAGAGAGGTAGATTATCTGCTTCTCTCAAATTGTTTTACTCTTGCTGAGTTTCCTCAGTTTCTGGCGTGACAAGTTCGATGGCCGCGTCCTCATCAGCGTAAGCGGAAAAGAGCCTGGTTTCGTTAGTTTCATCCATAAGCACATACACGACACCCCCATCGGCAGCATTGATGCGCCCTGTCCCTCCTGTGCGCTTGATCCGTACACGATCACCCTCTTGAAAGTAGGTTCCTTCTATAGTGGTCTCCATGGCTCTGTTTTCCTTTCATCGCCTCATGACTGCTTACGCGAGGCTCCCTTTGCGCGATGCCAGGGCCTTTTGAATGAGCGCATCGAGCTGTATGTCCTGTCCCTTTTGAGGTGTACTCCGGTAGGTTATCACGCGTCCTACCTTGTTTTGAGGTGCGCCATCTTGCACAGAATTGTGTTCGGCGCCTGACGGCTGGATCATGAAATGCCAGCTCTGTTCGCCTTTCTCTGTTGGCCGATAGCCTGCAATAAGCATTGCACCCTTAAATTGCGCGTTCGAGACATACAATTTTGTCTCACGCTCATACTCGTGCTTGAGTCCGTAGCTACTATAATGGTCGTCGGCCTTTGTTGCAGGCCGGATAGCATGCTCTATCCAGTACTGGAGGGCCTCTTTCTCTTCTTGAGAGAGCGTGTCATATGCGCGCGGATGGTCCTTCTGTCTCGTATTCTCTAGTTCCGAGCATACCTGCTCATAATCTGTTCTGCTCATACTGTTATCTCCGATTTGGATCTCTTTCTGTGCGTATAGATCCACGTAAATCGACATTGCTGAGGTTCATTCCACTCAGGTCTACCCTGGACAGGTTCGCCTCATCGAAATTCGCTTTGCCAAGGATTGCGCCCTCCAGATCTGCTCCACTCAGATCTGCTTTGCTAAGATCTGCGCCCTTCAGATTCGTGCGCTGAAGGATAGCACCACGCAAGTCTGCCCATTTCAGGTTCGCCTGCAAGAGATTGGCCCTGCTTAGATTGGCACCCTGGAGATTGGCGTTACGCAGGTCGGCTTCTTGCAAATTGGCTTCTTGCAGGTTAGTCTCTTGTAGATTGGCCTCGCCCAGATCTGCTCTGCGCAGATCTACGCCATGCAGATCCACGCCGTGCAGATCTGCTTCGTGTAGGTCTGGTTCTAAAGCCTGTACGTCAGGAGATTCTCGGCGCCATGTCTCCCAGCGCTTTTTCCCTGCTGAAAGAAGATCAAGCTGCTTCTGGCTTGCCATACGGCTCACTTTCCTGTTCTTGTGGTACTACTTCTCATATACTACTTTCAATTTACCTGTATGATCCTGGCCCCTTCCCACTCCTTCATCGTTGATGTTTTGAACGTGCCAGCCATCCTTTTGCATTTTCTTTAAATCTCGATCAAACTGTGTCCGGGCGTCTCCCTTAAACATTCCCGATGTGTACATCTTGACTTGTTGCATGTTCTCACTTCTCTTTATAATCGTTCTGGAACCGGATTTCCCGGACTGCTGCACAATGAGTTCGCTGGATATATGTATGTGTATCGCAATGATGAGTGCAGTATCTGGGGTACGTTCGTAAAAGGGAAATGTAAAGGCACACACGATAGTGGGATCGCAGAAGAGAGGAAGATGTGCACACTTGCTTTCCGCTGTTCTTCTATTATACCACAGATCTGTTATGTGCCGGATACATAGCTCGTCCTTCACAGGGCGATTCACAAGTCCCCGTAGTGGCAGGCCTTGCGTCTGCCGAGTGGCCTGCAATACACTCTGTTGTCCACGCACTCGGCAGACGCAAGGCCTGCCACTACGGGTCAAGGCGGCGCGCTCTGCGTCCTTCGTCCAGATCATGAGCGTATTTGGGAATTATCCAGACAGAAAGAGAGCCGAAGAACAATACGTTCTCGGCTCTCTTTCTGTCTATGTGTACTGCTCCCAGCAATGCATCCACACTATAAAGGAATTGTGGCCTGCCTGCGTGGAGAGCCCACAGCTCCGTGCCTATAGAGGTAAAAATGAAGGATCATTCCACCGATGATAAGTACCAGGATCGTTAACAGTGCAAGGAGGGCGATCATGATACACCATCCTTTCTAGATGAAAACAATTTTGAAGCATATCACCTCATTTGCTCCTATAATAAGAAACGTTGCTTTGGAAACTTTCTCAAATGGGTATTTCTCATGGCGGTACGAGGAAAAAGGCTCTGCCTGCGAGAAGCAGCGCAGGCATGATTACAAACGTTCTACTTTATGAGAACGAAAAAAGGACTGCTTTTATTTCAAGGTGAGTACAGATGTGCAAGCCTGCTTAGATAAGTTTGCTGATTCTAAAGAAGTTCTCGATCATGATACGTGCGTGCTGAGCATAAGTCGGGAAGAGCTGTGGAACCTCTTGTTCGACCTTATTGTAGATATCGAGGCCATAGGTTCCAACAAACTCGTTTTTCAGCGTGAGATCATGTAGCCAGGTGTTAAGCATCTCCTCTGTGAGTTCGACATGATATTGTATGCCATAGGCGTGGCGCCCATAACGGAAAGCCTGGTTAGAGCCATCGGTATGATGAGCTAATGCCACCGCACCCTCTGGTAATTCAAAACAATCCTCGTGCCATTGAAATGCCTGTTGATAGCCTGGTAAGCCGCTGTAGAGAGGATCTTTCAGCCCTTCCTCTGTAAAATGCTCCAGCAAGAAGCCGATATGTTCCTTGGGGAGGCGCCTTATGGGTGCCTGGAAGGCATTTGCCAGCAGTTGACCACCCAGGCACATGCCAAGGTAAGGAATGCCTTCTCTGATAGCCTGGTGAAGATAGATCTCCTCGTGAACGGTATAAGGATACTTATTTTTATTGTATAGATGCTGCGTCCCACCCAGGACGATGAGCGCTTCATACTGTTTGGGATCAGGAAGCTGGTCTGTACCGATGTGAATGTTATCGTAAGGAATCCCATGCTCTTCTAACAGGTCACCGACACGACCAGCGGGATTCTCGAAAAAGTGTTGTAGTACCAGGACACGTTTCTTGTCTGGCATCTCTTCTTCTCCTCGATCGCAATGCGTTTGTACGAATGATTATGAACAATTTCGCCTCTACTTGCCCATGTATAGTATACAACGTCGCCGAGACTCCTCTTAAATAAATGGGGTAACTATTCAGGTCTTCTCTTTCTGACTTCTCAGCGCCGAAGGCGCTTCGCAAGGGGTTTTATGTGGGAGGGGAAGGTTGCCGGCCTCGGACCGGCAACCTTCCCCTCCCACATAAAACCCAGCGAGCCACCGCAGGTGGCGAGGAGTCCTGAACAGTTACTAAATGGGGAATAAACCCGTTTTCAGATAAGCATTTAAGGAAATTGCTGGAAGAGATCACTCAGGTCAGTAGCGTTTGCTGCATCACCCAGGAACGGGGTGACTCCAAACAATTCTTGCAGTGTGCGCAGAGTCGAACTATGTGTGTAATGGATATTGTTTGAGTATCCATGTCCTTTAGCGAGAGGTGATAGTACGAGCATGCCGATTGGCCCATCGCTTCCTTCACCTTCGTCCCATGTGATGAAGATGCACGCATCGCCCTGCTGCACAGAATTGTTTAGCGGTGCGCAGACGTCGTGCATATCGTTACAAAGGTTCGGAGTAATAAAGTTATAGCGCGCAACAGTATTTTTCTGCAAGTTCTCTGGAAGCTCTGTGTAGGGCCGTTCGTGCGTGATACAATAGGTGGAACCGGGATTGTTCGTGTCGGTAACGTTATCGAAGTAGACAGTTGGATTATGTTTGGGCGCGTAGAGGCCCGTACTGGTCAGAGGACAGACATTGCCAGGAATGTCTTCCTGGTAAGATTTCCACGCAATGTGTGCGTGATCCAGCAGCGAAACCAGGTGCAGTGAGCCAGACTGGTAGTTGATGTCAGGGGGATTATCGTCGAAGATGCCAAAGTTTGTTCCTGCTTCGAGCCAGAGATAATTCGGTTCACTAGGGTGAATACCTGGAGGATTGTAGTACGCTTGCGTGTAAGACGCCATAGGAAGTAATGTTTGATTGATATAAGGTGCGGCAGGGTTACCAGCGATGGCCGACCAGTTGTGATTCTCCATCATGATCAGGAATATAGTTGTGGCTGCGCTGCTCGAAGGATTAAATGGCTCTTTGGAAGATACTGCAGAAGGTATAGCATTGTTTCCCGTCTGACCCGGCGGGTTGTTGGCCCGGATTGCCTGTGTGCAACTTGTGGTGAGACCTGCAACCAGCAAGGCTACGAGCAGCCATTTAATCAATTGAAAGAAGCTAATTTGCATCATAGCTATACGCGCCTTTCCACTCAGGTAGAGTGACATTAAACCCTGACCACTTCTGACACCTTAGCCTATCATGCGTGTTTTGGCATGTCAACAAACATGTAACGTATAGTAGTCAACGTTTTGTGTCATCAGAGGAGGTGTCACTTATTATGCAACGTATTGGACAAATTATTGGGATCAAGCCAGAGGCTATCGAGGAATATGAGCGCTTGCATGCCGCCGTCTGGCCCGAAGTTCTGGCAACCATTCATGCCTGTAATATTCGCAACTACTCCATCTTTCGTCATGGCACCACGCTTTTCGCATATTTTGAGTACATCGGCGATGATTTCGCGGCTGATATGGCGAAAATGGCGGAAGATCCGAAGACGCGAGAATGGTGGACGTATACCGATCCTTTACAGGAACCGCTCGCTGACCGTGCTCCAGGCCAATGGTGGACAGGGATGCAAGAAGTTTTCCATACAGAATAGTCTCTTTTACACGCAAGGCATGCCTCTACGGGAAGAGCAAAAACGCAACGTTGTGGGGCACGCACTCGCTGAGGCTTTTTCATTGAATGTCTGTGAACTTTTGTTCTAATGTTGGTGCCGCTTTGTCGCATTGCTGCTAGCTGTTGTGCTGCGTCCCCCGCTTGATTCCTGAGGACGCTTCATTTCTTCATGGCATAGACAAAATGAAGCATTACTCACCCCCATGCCTTTGATGCCACTGATTCAATATATCGCGGATCTCTTGCGGGTCAAGCGCGTCCTTGATCAGTTGAACGCGCTCGATCAAAGCACGCTGACCCAGCGGGAGCAAGAGGTCTGGCAGGAGGCGCGGCAGCGAGCCTACGCACAGGCAGCGTTTTTGCTGACCTCAGCGAGAAGGCAGCGACGTGCTAGTAGGTGGACAGGTGTTGTAGAATATGTCGAGAGCGAGTATCGATAGTGTGAGATAGAGAGCAGTCAAGAGCAGAAAGAGAGAGGATGAAGGAGTGTTTCACCTATGAACGAGAAGAGCAAGCAGCGTAAGAAAAAGAGACGCCCCACGGTGGGAGAACCCTATTCCGTCACCAGAGCGGCGACCCATATCCGTCTCATTGAGGTCAATCCGGGGAAACTGGCGGCCCTCGACGCGCTCGCTCCTGTCTATCTCGCCCTCTGCCAACAGTACGTGATCCTGTTCTGTACGAAGGAAGTGCCAGATAAGCTGCACGCTCCACTCTATCCCACACCCCTTTCAGAGCGCTGGCATCGGGTAGCCATCATGCAGGCAGCAGGCATCGAGGGCAGAGGAAACATCCGTCCAATGAAACGCGGGAGACGAGGAACCGCCTCGACTTCAGTATCATCCATCTGACACGTGTGCTCTGATGCTCTGTGATAGGTTGCCCGTAGTGTAACCTGCCGCCTAGTCAGTTGTTTTGTAAACAGGCGGAGCTGAACGCGAGAAATCTGGATAAATAAGCTCATGCGATATTTGTCTCTATTTTTTGCAACTATAATGGCGGCGTGTACGAGAAACTTTGATGGAGTAAACAGCGGTAATAGAATGTGGAAGTTCGCAAAAGTTCTGCCCTCGTACTACATATAGCGACAAGAAAGGAACGGATATGCAAATTGGACTGATTGGACTTGGCCGTATGGGAGCCTTTATGGCGAAGCGGCTTTTAAAGGCAGGTCATAGCGTTGTTGGTTATGCTCGCCATGCCAGCACAGTACAGAATCGCATGCAGCAGGGCGCGATCACGTCAGGCGCGACATCGCTGGCCGACCTGATCAACAAGCTCGAGAAACCACGCGTTGTCTGGTTGATGGTGCCTGCTGGCTCGGTGGACTCGACGTTGTCTGACATCATTCCGCTGCTCTCGCCCGATGATGTAGTCGTTGATGGAGGCAACTCTTACTACCACGACGATATCCGGCGCGCCAAAGCGCTCGCAGAGCACAATATCCACTACCTCGACGTTGGGGTGAGTGGAGGTGTCTGGGGACTGGAGCGTGGCTACTGCCAGATGATCGGTGGCGAGGATCAGATCGTCAAGCGCCTCGATCCCATTTTCTCCACGCTGGCTCCCGGCGTAGAGGCAGCGGGACGTACTGCTGGCCGCGAGAATGTTGGGGGAACGGCAGAGCAGGGATATCTTCACTGTGGCCCACATGGTGCAGGCCACTTCGTCAAAATGGTGCATAACGGTATCGAATATGGCATCATGGCCGCTTATGCTGAGGGACTAAATATTCTGCGTCATGCCAATATTGGTAAGCAGGAGCAGTCGGTTAACGCCGAGACAGCACCTTTGAGTAGCCCGGAATATTACCAGTACGATCTCAATCTCACCGATGTCACTGAACTCTGGCGCCGTGGTAGCGTCATCGGTTCGTGGCTGCTAGACCTCACCGCCAGCGCACTCCTCAAGAGCCCATCGCTTGAAAACTTCCAGGGCCGGGTGGCCGATTCAGGTGAAGGACGTTGGACGATCGCCGCTGCTATCGACGAGGGTGTTCCTGCGCATGTGTTAACTGCGGCACTGTACGAGCGCTTCGCATCACGTGGCCAGGCTGATTTCGCCAACAAGGTCATGTCTGCCATGCGCTTCGAGTTCGGAGGTCACGAGGAAACAACCGAAACATCAAAGACTGATACGACGCCGGAAGGTGGCCATATCTGATCTTTCTGAGCGACTTGTTTTTGCTCTCCCGGGCGTTGTATACACCCTCAGTCGCTCAGAAAAAATCTAATATTGCTAAAAGATTTTGAGCGCAATTCCAGCTCTGCCTGCCTGGATTGCGCTCAATTTGTGAGCTGTTTGACACTAATAAGTTGAATTGTTTCTCTAGTATCATTGCAATGGATATGGTAAAGTATCTTCAAGTACGTTGATCCTCGCCATTCCAGGCAAGGAATGTATTTCTAGCAGCATAACTGTAGCGGAACAGGGCGAAGAATAGCAGGAGGAATCCTTATGAGTGCAGGTCCAAAACGTCTCGGGAAATATGAATTACAGGAACTGCTGGGTCATGGCGGGATGGCCGAGGTATGGAAGGGCTTTGATCCGCAGTTGAAGCGCTACGTTGCAATAAAATTTTTGCATACGAATTTGCGTTCCGATCCTGATTTTATGAATCGTTTTTTGCGCGAAGGGCAGGCTATTGCAGCGTTACGCCATCCTAATATTGTGCAGGTCTATGATTTCCAGGTGGCAGCTCCGGGGGATGAAGGCCCCACAGCCTATATGGTGATGGATTATATTGAGGGGCCAACGTTGGCCGATTATGTGCGTCAAACATCTTATGAGCATAAATTTCCTTCTGCTAATGAAATTGTACGTCTTTTTACTTCTATTAGCCTGGCTGTCGACTATGCCCACCAGCAGCGTATGATTCACCGCGATATTAAGCCTGCCAATATTCTGCTTGATACTCGTAATACTGTGCACAATCCCATGGGCGAGCCCATCTTGACCGACTTTGGGATTGTGAAGATGATGGGAGCGGCCACGATGACATCGACCGGGATGTCCATGGGTACGCCGATCTACATCTCGCCAGAACAGGTCCAGGGGCAGCCGGGCAATGAGAGGAGCGACATCTACTCTCTCGGCGTGATGTTGTACGAGATCTGTACTGGCGAGCCGCCATATCACGGGGATACTCCTTATGCGATCATGGCCCAGCATGTAAATAGTACTCCGCTTCCACCCAGCCAACGAAATCCGCATGTCTCGATGGTGCTGGACGCCGTCATCTTACGCTGTCTGGCCAGGAACCCACAGGCACGCTTCTCCAGTGCCGCCGCTATGACGGTTGCGCTTGCAGAAGCGTTCGAGGTACCTATACCAGACCAGATCCGTCACTCCATAACATCTCTGCATGTAGAAAGACGACCCGGCAGTTCGGCCAATCCGGCCTCGAATCCGGGAGTGCCAGCCAGAGGAACATCCCTCTCTGGAATACCCGACGATGTGGAAACAGTGGGCGCTACGAACGATGCGGCAGACGAAATAGCAACAGTTCTTTCTGGTGGCAATGTTGCTGCTGCCTATACTCCCACTCCTCCCTTTAATGGGCAAGGCGTCCCTCCAACGCCCCGTTTTGCGAATCCCGTTACGCCTCTACCGCCTACAGAACTACCGGCTGCAGACGCGCCTCAGCCGTTGCCCCCGTCTCCAAAGCCTCCTGAGAAGCGGCGCAATCGCATACTCATTATTGGAAGCGTCTTGCTGCTAATCGTGCTGCTCGGCGCTGCTGTGGGGACGTATTTCCTGGTACGCGGCACTGGTGGTACAAATATTGTCGGTACTGCCGGTTTTGTCAGTAGTGGACAATTTACTAATGGAGTTCCTGGCATTAATGATGGTGTACAGGTTCGTCTTCAGAATGTTCCGAATCCTGCTCCCGGTAATCAATATTATGCCTGGCTGGAGGATAATCATGTCGAGACTCAGTCGGTCTATCTGGGTATATTAAAGGTCAATCAAGGCATAGCAACCCTTGTCTATAGTGATAGCCAGCATCGCGATCTGCTGGCTATGATGAACAAATTTCTGGTAACCGAGGAGCCTGCCAACGTGGTCCCAGGTAATCCATCGCTCGCTAAAACGACATGGCGCTACATTGCAGCGCTTCCTCAGACGCCCTCCCCGGTGGATCACTTCAGCTACCTTGACCATCTCCGTCACCTGTTGTCGGGCGAAGCGGCGCTTGATAATCTAAATTTAAAGGGCGGTGTAGATTACTGGTTCCTGAGCAATATCCAGGAAATGCAGAAAAATACGATGGAAGCAAGAGACCATAATAATCCGCAGGAGATCCGGCAACTGATTGCCGATATTGTGTACTACCTGGATGGACGATGTGCCAGAAATGAGTTAGCAAGTGCAGGGGTTAATCTGGGCCCTGAAAATGCTGGCATTGCCCATGCTACCCAGGTCTCTCTGCTTGACTGCTCGCAATTAACTGATCCACCGGCTCATCTTACACATGTCGGAACACATCTCAGAGGGCTTGCGGATGCTCCTGGCGTGACTACGCAAGAACAGAATCGTGCCATCCAGATTAACAAGGATCTCAACAATCTAAAGGCCTGGTTATTGCAAGTCCGCACAGATGCTTTACAGCTTGTTGCCATGGATGATACGCACCTGCTGCAAGCGTTGCCGTTGCGCACTGATCTGGCTACTCAGGCCCAGTATGTCGTGGGTGGTCGTGTTGATCCAACCATGCAAGTCCTTGAGCCGAGTGTGGGACAGATCTGTAATAGTATCGCTTTGCTCGCCAGCTTTGATGTAACACCTTTCAAGGGCTAGTGCATTTCCACTTGACCGTTTCAGTTTTCATCAGTCTACTGCACCTCAGTGGGAGCGACCAGCTGCTAATGTGCCTTGTCTGCCTCTCAACTGATCGGTTTGTTGCAGAAAACGATCGGTTGTTGAAACTCTTTCTCGCACTCACTGCAGACTTCTGAGAGGGAAAGCTTCAAAGGATGGGAGCGAGCCTTCAGGATCAGCGGGTCTCTGGCTTGCTCCAACCCGGATAGCTTGGAAGATCGAAGTCTGCATTGAGCTGTTCCCAATCGATCACGCGGTGGGGTAAGACGCTGGAGGTCACCAGATGGACGACCAGTGCTCCATGAGCACTTAATCGGTGATTGAAGGCTTCCAGATGCCGCATAGAAGAGAGAGACACTTTCAGAACAGCACAATGGCTGCCACTGAGCTTATGCATCTCCAGCACTTCCGGGAACTCCTCGAAGGTACTCGTTCTTAACAGGCATGAGCCCTGATCACAGCGCAAGTGGATCAGGGCCAACAGCGGCATGCCTACTTTCGCCGGATCGATCTGTGCGCTGTATCCGATGATCACGCCTGCATCTTCCAGTTTGCGCACGCGCGAAGCCGTCGCCGGAGCAGACAATCCTACTCGTCTCCCCAGCTCGTTAGAGGAGAGGCGCGAATCCTGTTGCAGTTCGCGTAGGATCTTCCAGTCGGTGCTGTCGAGCGCCCTTTCTGATTGCAAAGCCATGTCCCCCATTTTCCTTTCTTTTTGTAAGAAGTATAGCATATTTCTTTTGCGTTTAGCATTCACTTGCCAGCAGCTTTCAGGTATACTCTCCTTCGTGGAAAGGAGGGTCGTGCTTGCTCTCGCACAGATCAGAAGTGGGCAGGCACGCCACATCAAGCATGACGAACTTTGTTTTAATCCCAGGCGCCTGGATGGGTGCCTGGGTCTGGGAACCGGTGACCGACGGACTGAGCGCGCTGGGCCATCACGTCTCTGCGGTCACGCTCTCAGGACTGTCCGGGGGGACCGATGTTTCCAATGTCGGGCTCGCCACCCATGTCAACGACGTGCTCTCGATTCTTTCGGCCAACGACCTGCGAGAGGTCGTGGTCGTAGGGCATCTCTACTCGGGCATCGTAGCTGGTCAGGTGGCTGACCAGGCCCCCAATCGCGTGGCCCACACCGTCTTTGTAGAAGCGTTCCTGCCGCACGATGGCCAGTCGATGCTCGACGCCTTAGATGAGCGCCAGCGTGAGGACGAGCAGCGCCAGATTGCCGAACATCAGGGGCGCTGGCCGGCTCCCGACCTTGCGGCACTGGAAGGAAATGATCTGTCCGCTGAG
>WNFY01005705.1_pt1 | contig 11222 bp, 10 predicted proteins | sample 5400091 | NCBI WGS metagenome assembly WNFY01 (sample SAMN13153364, study PRJNA577476) | soil metagenome | isolation source: 60 cm soil or saprolite under grassland replicate 1 | place: USA:California | collected 2016-06-15
GGGCTGGGGTGCGGCCGTGGTTGGTTTCGACCTTGCCGATGCCGGCCAGCAGCTGCCAGGTGAGTGCGGGGCAGGTGTGGGCGGCCTGGATGTACAGGCCCAGATACCCCGACGGAATATCCGCCAGCGCGAAGGCACTCGCCTCGACGGTCGGGCCCGGCGGGATGCCGGCCGCGGCGGGGGCCGGCCGCGGCGGCAGCACGACCCTGGCCACCGCGCGGCCGACCGCGGCGGGCGCGCCCGCGATCGAGAAGCCCGGCGAGGCCATCCCGCCGAGCAGGGCGAGGACCAGCAGCACGGCGACCACTCCCCCGCCGGCCAGCTTGAGGCGCACGCTCATGGGACCGCCCACCTTCCCTTGGCGTCGCGCCGGACGGTGACCAGCGCGGTGTCGAGCCGGCCGTCGCCACGGTCGGCGAGGACCAGGACGCGGACCTCCCGGTTGGAGAGCTTGTCCTGCTGGAGCGGGCGGACCTGGCGGGCCCCCAGGTGCTTGCGGCCCGCGTACCAGGCGGCCGCCACGTCCGCCGGCTTGGTCGGCTTGGCCGGCTGGGCCGCCGGCGGCGCGGCACCGTCCGGCCCGGCGGGCGGCGAGGTGGTCGAGCTGGTGGTGCTGGTGGTGCTGGCCCCCGGCGGGAGCGCCGGCCGGGCCGCGGAGGCCGCCGAGGCCGCCTGCGCGGTGCCCGCGAGCGCGGCCGGGCTGTCGCCGTGCTGGTACAGCAGCACCACCGCCACCCCGAGCGCGACCGCCACCACGGCCAGCCGGTAGAGCCGGCGCGCCAGCTCACCGCGGAGCGCCGCCAGCACCAGCCCGGGAACCCGCCCCAGGCGCCTGCGCACCGCCCGCAGCGGCCCGCCCGGCCCGCGCCCCGGGCCTGCGCCGGCGGTCCCGGAGCGCCTCCCGCCGGTTCCACGGCCCCGCCCACCGCCGGCGGTCCCGGGGCTGGTGAAGCGGCCGAGGTGGTCGCGGAGCTGGTGACGACGCTGGGCGCTCATGCGGCACCTCCACGCACCACGATGGGCCGGCGGCGGGCGGCGCGGCGCCGGCGGACGAAACGGCGGGCCAGCAGCGCGCCGCCAAGGACCGGCCAGACCGAGCCCGCCAGCAGCAGGCCCGCGTACTCGTCGGAGGCGTGCAGCAGCTCGGCCGTGCGCACCACCAGGAAGGAGACCAGCGCGGTGGCCGACAGCAGCACGACCGCGCCGGCCAGCGGCACCAGCCACCAGCGCAGCACCCCCCGGCGCCAGCGCGGCTCGACCGCCGCCAGCGCCACCGGCCCCGCCAGGCAGAGCAGGAACAGCAGCGCCTGCGCGCAGGTGGCCAGCATCGCCAGCGCGCACAGCACCAGCGCGAACGGCAGCACGTACACCACCGCGAAGGTCGAGATCACCGACCGCTCGACGCCGTGGCGGCCCACGGCCCAGTCGTTGACCGCGCCGATCCTGCCGCGCAGGAACCCCAGCACGCCGGGCTTGCGGGTCGGCGGCGCGTCGGCCAGCACCGCGGTGCCGGTCTGCAGCCGCGACAGCGGCTCGGCGACGAAGGCGGTCCAGTAGCCGCCGGCGAGCGCCTCCTGGACCTGCTGGGTGCCGCCGCGCAGCTCCTGGGTCGGGTCGCCCTGGACGGCGGCGCGCAGCACCAGGTTGGGCACCGCCACACCGGCCTGGCCGGCCAGGCGGCTGGCGCTCACCGGCCGCGTGACCACCGCGGTGACCGCCAGCAGCGCCAGCACCGCCACCAGCCAGCCAAGCCCCCTCGGGCGGCGCAGCAGGCCGTAGGCGGCCAGGCCCACCAGCAGCGCGATGGTGCCGCCCTCCAGCGCCAGGCGGTGCGCGGCGACGAAGCGGCCGGTGGCGGCCGCGGCGGGCTCGCCGGCCAGGTACTCGAGCAGGTTGAGCCGGTGGACGTCGCGCTGGCGCTCGATCGAACTTCGGGCCAGCCAGGCGGTGGTCCGCACCGCCCCGCGGGCATAGGCGTTGAGCAGCCCCCTGCCCTGGAGCGCGACCGTCTCGAGCTGGTAGTCCCAGGTGTGGCCGCCCGGCGCCGGCGGCCCGCCGGAGCGGTGCGGGAAGGCCAGGAACACCGCGGCCAGCACGACGCAGGCGCCAGCCAGGTAGGCGCCCATCAGTACCGGCAGCCCCCGGCGGTCCCGGGCGCGCGGGCGGGTCCCGCCCCGGCCGGCGGCGGCCCTGGACGACTTGGAGGAGGACTTGACGACCCTGACGGCCGGCCGCTTGGTGGCGGCGGGCTTGCCGGGACGCTTGCGAGGCACCATGACCATTGCTGTCTCCTTTGTCTTGATCTGCTGGCTCGGCACGGTGGGCTCTCCCCTGCAGGGGGCCGGGTCAGGGCCGTCGCGCTTGCAGGGTTGGGAACGGTCGAGGGGAAGCGATCAGGGCGCGTGGGGGCCGAGGCGGAAGCGGTGGCTCAGCGGGGACGCGCCGGTGGCGCGGCTATAAGCCGGCGCCGGCCAGCGTGGCTCGCGCCGCCCGGGGCAGCAGGGCGCGGTGGGGGCTGTTGGTCATTCGCCGCCGCTCCTGTGAGATCGTGACCGGTCGCGTCGAGCTTGCTCAGCTGGGGGAGTCCTACCCGCGTTCCGGGGAGGCAACCCTCCGGAGACTGTGCCCATGGTGGGGTGGGTCGCCCGGGCAGGTCAAGCCTTGACTTCGGCCCGCTCGGTGCGCCCCCCGCGGCTGGAGGCCCGCCAGCCGAGCAGGGTGTGGACCATCGTGAGCAGCACGAACAGCCAGAGGCCGCCGAGCGCGTAGCCGCCGAGCACGTCGCTCAGCCAGTTGGCGCCGAGGTAGACCTGGCCGAGCCCGAGCAGCGCCAGCGTCAGCATCGCGCCGGTCGCCGCCGCCACCCGCAGCGACCAGCGGTTGGTCGCGATCGCCGCCAGCGCCACCAGCATGCCGTACAGCGCCGCGGCGGCGGTCGCCTCCCTGGAGGGGAACGCGAAGCCGTCGGCGGCCACCAGCGGCCGCGGCGGCCGGGGCCGCTTGACCAGCGCGTCGACGCTGAGCGCCAGCAGCTCCGAGCCGGCGTACGCGCCGAGCAGCAGCAGCAGCGGCTGCCAGCGCCCCCTGGCGAGCCGGAAGCCCAGCCCGACCGCCAGGCCGATGGCCAGCAGCAGCCCCGCGCCGCCGAGCCCGACCGCGTCGTGCAGCACGGTGGTCAGCCAGGGCTCCCGGTGGCCGCTGAAGAAGTGCTGCACGAAGCCGTCGAACTGGGTCAGGTCCTCGCTGGCCAGCACCGCCTGGGCGACCGCGCCGAAGGTCCAGCCGGCGATGGCGATGGCCAGCAGGCCGAGCGTGAGCGACAGGCCGAGCGCGCCGCCGGGGCGCAGCCGCCGCGCCAGGAAGGCGAGCTGGCGCTCGTAGCGGGCGCGCAGCCGCGCCACCACCGGACGCTCGAGCTGCCGCTGGATGGCGGCGCGGACCCGCTCGGGGTGCTGGGCGATCCAGCGGCCGGCCAGCACGATCCCGGCCACCAGGACGACGATCAGCAGCAGCACCAGGCTGGCCCGCTTGGCGATCTCCTCGACCTTGCGCCAGCCCTCGCCGGCGACGAAGCCGACCAGCACGAAGGTGGCCGCCCACAGCCCGCCGCCGAGCACGTTCCAGATCGCGAAGGTCCGGTAGCTCACCCCGGACATGCCGGCAAGACCAGGGATCAGCGCCCGCAGCGCCGCCGTCCAGCGGCCGAAGAACACCGCCTTGCCGCCGTGCCGGCCAAGGAACGCCTCCGCCTGGTCCAGGTGGTGCGCCTTGACGAAGCGGCGCAGCGAGCCGTGCAGCATGCGCCGGCCCCAACGCCTGCCGACCAGGTAGCCGACGGTGTCGCCGACGACCGCGCCGACCACCGCGACCGCCATGACCGCTCCCAGGTCCACGCGGTGCTGGAAGGCGAGCACGCCTCCCAGGATGACCGCGATCTCGCCTGGGAACAGCACCCCGAAGAACGCCGAGGCCTCCAGCGCCGGCAGCAGGAACACCACCAGCAGGGCGACCCAGCCGTGCAGCGACAGGATCGTTTCGGTGACGCGGCTCAAATGGACCTCCCCCGCGGCGGCCGCTCCAGCCGAGCGTTCCTGTCCGATAGTACCGGCGGAATGCTGGACCGAATGCAGTAGGCTTTGGGGGTACCGCCCTGGGGGAGGCCAATGGAAGCAGAAGCGGTCAGCGGCGGGGCGGGGGAACGACCAATTCCCGCCGCGCTTGATCTGGGCCTGGCATTCGAGCAGGCCGCCATCGGCATGGCGCTGGTCGCGCTGGACGGGCGCTTCCTGCGCGTCAACCAGGCCCTGTGCGAGCTGCTCGGCCACCAGGAGATGGAGCTGGTCGCCGGCGCCGTGGACGCGGCGGCCAGCTTCGAGGACCTGGGCGGCGTCGGCGAGCGGCTCCGCGCGGGCGAGCAGCCGCCGCCACCGTTCGAGGTCGCCCGCCGCGCCGAGCGCGCCGACGGCAGCGTGGTCGAGCTGCTGTTCTCGGTCACCGTGCTGCGCGACCGCGGGCACCGGCCGCTGGGGTTCCTGGCGCAGGCGCAGGACGTGACCGAGCGCAACCAGGCCACCAGGGCCCTCAAGACCAACGAGGCGTGGCTGCGCTCGGTGATCGCCAACGCCCCGATCGTGATCTCCGTCTACGACCGCGACGGCATCTGCACCTTCTCGGAGGGGCGCGCCTTCGACCGCGTGGGCATCTCGCCCAGGGAGCGGCTGGACCGCTCCTACGCGGAGCTGCGCGGCGACATCGCCGAGGCGACCGCCGACTTCGAGCGCCTGCTGGCCGGCGAGGAGCTGAGCGCCAGGCGCGAGATCACCCCCAAGGACCCCCGCGGCGAGGCGATCTTCGACGTCCACTACGGGCCACTGCCGGCGGTGGACGGCGACGGCGACGACGTGGCCGGCGTGATCAGCGTGGCGGTGGACATCACCGACCTGGAGCGCGCCGAGCGCGAGCGCCGCGGCCTGCTCCACCAGCTCATCACCGCCCAGGAGAGCGAGCAGCGGCGTCTGGCCGGCAACCTGCACGACGACGCCATCCAGGCGCTGAGCGCGGCGCGGATCCACCTGTCGGTGCTCGACGCCGCCATGGACAAGCTCGGCGTGGACGCCGAAGGGGACCTCCGCGACGCCGCCAAGCAGATCCGGGAGAACCTCGACCACGGCCTGGCCGCCGCCAGGACCTTCCTGTTCGACCTGCGGCCGCCGCTGCTGGACCGCGAGGGGCTGGCGCCCGCGCTCGGCCAGCAGCTCGACAAGCTCGGGCAGCGCAAGGCCTGCGCGACCGAGTTCCGCTGGGACGTCGACCAGCGCCTGGACCCCGACCTGGAGGTGCTGGTGTTCCGGGTGGTGCAGGAGGCCCTGGCCAACATCGCCAGGCACGCCGGCGCCAGCAGGGTGCGGGTGCACGGCCGGCTCCGGGACGGCCGGCTGGAGGTGGAGGTCGACGACGACGGGATCGGCTTCGACGAGGTCCAGGCGCGCGAGCGGGCCATGGCCACCGGGCACCTCGGCCTGCGGTCGATGGCCGAGCGCCTGGAGGCGGCCGGCGGCGAGCTGACCATCGACGCCGCGCCCGGGCACGGCGCCAGGGTGCGCCTGCGCCTGCCGCTGCCCGACGCCGCCGGCTGACGGGCGGCGCGCAGGGACGCGGGCCGGGCGCGGGCCGGGCGGGGCCGAGTAGCTACCGCCGGACCAGCGAGCGGGCGCGGCGGGTCACCAGCTCGCTCACGCTTGCCAGCGTGTCGCGGTGGAACCGGTCGGCGGCCTGGTTCAGGTGCAGGAACTCGTCGTCGGCGAGCACGATCTCCCCGGCCGCCGCGTTGGATTCCAGCTGGGCGACGCTCTTGGCCCCGGGGATCGCCACCACGCCGGGACGGTGCACCACCCAGGCGAGCGCGATCTGCGCCGGGCTGGCCTCGTGGGCGGCGGCCAGCTCGCGCAGGGCGTCCAGCACCGGCGCGGCCCTGCGCAGGTTCGCCTCGGAGAACAGCAGGTTGCGGGTGCGGACGCCGCCTGGCGGGTTGCCGGCGCTGTAGCGGCCGGACAGCACGCCCTGGGCCAGCGGGCTGTAGGCGATGATCAGGCGGCCCGCCCCCGCGGCGAAGCCCAGCAGCTCCCGCTCCGGCCTGCGGCGCAGCAGGTTGTACTGGACCTGGTTGGAGACGACCGGCCCGCCGAGCGCGGCCTCGGCGGCTCGCCACAGGCCCAGGGTGTAGTTGCTGACGCCGACATGGCGGACCAGCCCGCCGGCCTGCAGCGCGCGCATGCCCGCCATGGTCGAGGACTGGGGGACCAGCGGATTGGGCCAGTGGACCTGGTAGAGGTCGAGCCGGTCGGTGCCCAGCCGCTCCAGGCTGGCGTGCGCCGCCACCTTGACCCGGTCCCTGGTCGGCCAGATCGGCGCGACCTTGCTGGCCAGCACGATCGAGTCCCTGACCTCTGGCCTGGCCAGGATGTGGCCGAGCACCCGCTCGGACTCGCCCTTGCCGTAGGTCTCGGCGGTGTCGATCAGGGTGACGCCGAGCTGCCGGGCGCGGTCGACGATCGCCTGGGCCTCGGCTGGGCCGAAGCCGTCGCCCCAGCCCCACTCCGGCGACCCGAACTGCCAGGCCCCGAGCCCGATCACCGACGCCCGCAGCCCCTGGGCCTCGACATAGCGCATGGCTTCCCGAGTCCTCTCGCCTGGTTGCCGCCGCCATCATGCCCAATCGCGACGGTTTCCAACATCCCGAGGGACCCGGGCCCGCGGAGCGGGCGGCCTCAGGCGGAGCGGCGGCCGGCGTAGGCGCGCAGGTCGATGACCCTGGCCACCGGGGCGGAGACCCTGGGCTCCACGACCACCGGCTCGACCACGGCCGGGGCGGCGCCCGACTCGGGCGGCGCCAGCACCGCCGGCACCTGGGCCGAGGCGGGACGGCGGGTGGGCTGGCGCGGGGGGACCTGGCCGGCCAGCGGGTCGGGCCGGTCGGGGATGAAGCCGATCCGTGGCAGCGAGCCGCGGACCTCCAGGCGGGCCAGCTCCTCGGCGACCTCGAACAGCAGGTCCGACAGGACCAGGCCAAGAGCGGCGCAGATCGCCTCCAGGATCTCGGAGGACGCCTCCTTGCAGCCCCGCTCGACCTCCGACAGGTAGGTGAGCGACACGCCGGCGGCGTCGGCGACCTCGCGCAGCGTGCGCGCCTGCGACTGGCGCCTGCGCCGCAGGGTCGCGCCGATGACCGTCCGCAGCCGGCTCACGGCGACCACCGCGGTGTCATCGGACGACCTCGTCGACCAGGCCGTAGACGACCGCCTCGTCCGCCGAGAACCAGGTGTCGCGGTCGGTGTCCTTGTGGATCCGGTCGACCGGCTGCCCGGTGGCCTCGGCGAGGATGTCGTCGACCAGCGCGCGCTGGCGCAGGATCTCCTGGGCGGTGCGCTCCAGGTCGGTGGCCTGGCCCTGGAACCCCTGGCTCCACGGCTGGTGGATCAGGATGCGGGCGTTGGCGGTGGCGCGGCGGCGGCCCTTGCTGCCGGCGGCCAGCAGCACCGAGGCCATCGACGCCGCCAGGCCGGCGGCGGTGGTCCCCACCGGGCACGAGAGGTTCCGCATGGTGTCGAGCATCGCCAGCCCCGCGAGCACGTCGCCGCCGGGCGAGTTGATGCGCACGTCGATCGGCGCGTCGGGGTCCTCGGCCTCCAGGTACAGCAGCCGGGCCATGATGTCCTGCGCCATCTCGCTGGTGACCATGCCCGAGAGCAGGACCACGCGGCGGCGCAGCAGGCGGTCGACCGGGTCGATCGGGCGGTCGACGGCGTCGGGGTAGTGACCAATGCTCATGCCTGCACGGTACCGGACCCTGGCGTGCCCACACGAGCCCTTCCGCCGACAGCGAAGCCTCGCCGAGCGCGAACCGGCGGCTCCTGGGAGACTGCGTCCCGTCAACCGGCGGCGAAGCGGCGAGAGGTCATCATGTCCGGGTTCCACAAGATCGAAGGCTTCGTGATCGTGGCGGGGTGGGGAGTGCTGTTCCTGTGGGGGCTCGGCCTGTTCATCCTCAAGCGGGAGGCCGGGCGCCTGTACTGGGGGCTGCTGGCGGCGCTCCAGGTCCTGCTCGGGGTGCAGCTCGTGGCCGGCATCGTGCTGCTGGCGCTGGGCGACCGGCGGCCGGTGCTGCACTACCTCTACGGGGCGGTCCTGCCCGCGATCGTGCTGGTGGTCTGCCACCTGTTCACCCGCTCGCTGCAGAAGGGCCCCTACCACCTGTTCTTCACCTGGGGAGCGTTCTTCATCTTCGGGTTGACGGCCCGGGCGCTGATGACCGGCCTCGGCATCGGATGACGGCAGCCGAGCCGCCCGGAGCGGCTGCGGGAGGAGCTGGAGGTGAGCTGGCCGGTTCGCGCCCGCAAGCCGGGCCTGTTTACCACGTCGGGGGTAGGCTACTCGGGACCAAGACGACCGAGCTCGTGAAGGAGTCGCTGCCGCTCCATGACCCTGCTCCCGGAACCGTGAAACGGGCTGGCCGCCGGCTCGCCCTGGCCGTGCTGCCCCTGCTGGTCGCGGGCTGCGCCCCACAGGCCGTGACCACGGAGGGACGCGCGACCCACGATGCCTACAACGTCTTCCTGATCGCCGCCGCCTGCGTCTTCGGTGTGGTCGCCGTGTGGCTGCTGTGGTCGGTCGTCGCCTACCGGCGCCGCAACGACGAGCTGCCGGCGCAGATCAGCGGCAGCAACAAGCTGGAGCTGCTGTGGACGGCGATCCCGCTGGCGCTGGTGCTGTTCCTGTTCGTGGTCACCGTCCGTGCGCAGCACACCGTCCTGTCCGACCCGCCTACCCGAGTGACCATCGACGTGACCGCCTTCCAGTGGAGCTGGCAGTTCGACTACGAGGGCTCCGATAGGCAGGTCATCGGCGGGCCGGGCCACGTGCCGGAGATGGTCGTCCCCGTGGGGGTGCCGATCCACATCAAGCTGCGCTCGGCCGACGTGGTGCACTCTTTCTACGTCCCGCGAGCGCTGTTCAAACGCCAGGCGATCCCGGGCACGACCAACGAGTTCGACATGAACTTCCAGCGCGTCGGCCTGTACCACGGCCAGTGCGCCCAGTACTGCGGGGTGGCCCACTCGGACATGCTGTTCCGCGTCAAGGTCGTGTCGCAGGACGAGTTCGAACGCTTCCTGACGTCAGGGCGTGGCGGCGCGCCCACTGGCGGCGGGACCTGAGAGCACGGAGTCCAGACACCATGGCAACCACGGAGCTGGGGGTCCCCGCGCTGGAGGAGCATCCGCGAGGCGGGCTGGTCGACTGGGTGACCACCGTCGAGCACAAGAAGATCGGCATCCTGTACATCTTCACCTCGGTGGCGATCTTCCTGCTGGCGGGCATCTTCGCGCTGATCGTGCGCCTGGAGCTGGCCAACCCGAGCCTGGGCGTGCTGAGCGAGGGCGGCTACAACGAGCTGTTCACCATGCACGGCACGATGATGATCTTCCTGTTCGCCAACCAGGTCTCCATCGGGCTCGCCAACTACTTCGTGCCGTTGCAGATCGGCGCCGCCGACGTGGCCTTCCCGCGCCTGAACGCGATGAGCTACTGGCTGTACCTGTTCGGCAGCCTGATGGTCCTCAGCGGCTTCCTGACCGCCGGCGGCGCCGCCAGCGCCGGCTGGACCGGCTACCCGCCCCTGTCGGACTCGCAGTTCCTCCAGGGCCGCGGCATGGACCTGTGGACGATGGGGCTGGCGATCGTCGGCATCGCCAGCATCGCCGGCGCGCTCAACCTGGTGGTCACGATCTTCAACCTGCGCGTGCCCGGAATGACCATGTTCCGGCTGCCGCTGTTCACCTGGGGCGTGCTGGTCACCCAGCTGATGATCCTGTTCGCCTTCCCGCCGCTGACTGCCGCGCTGGCCATGCTGTTCCTGGACCGTAACTTCGGCGCGAGCTTCTTCAACCCGGCCCAGGGCGGCAGCCCGATCCTGTGGCAGCACGTGTTCTGGTTCTTCGGCCACCCCGAGGTCTACATCGTCATCTTCCCCGCGTTCGGGATCATCTCCGAGGTGATCCCGGTGTTCGCGCGCAAGCCGATCTTCGGCTACAACAGCATGGTGTTCGCGTTCTTTGCGATCTTCTCGCTGTCGTTCGGGGTCTGGGCGCACCACATGTTCACCACCGGCCAGATCTACCTGCCGTGGTTCTCGCTGATGTCGTTCCTGATCGCGGTCCCTACCGGCATCAAGGTGTGGAACTGGCTGGCGACCATGTGGCGGGGGGCGATCACCTTCAGCGCCGCGATGCTCCACGCGCTGGGGTTCATCGTGGTGTTCGTGATCGGCGGCATCACCGGGGTGTTCGTGGCCTCGCCGCCGATCGACTTCGCGGTCAACGACACCTATTACGTGGTCGCGCACTTCCACTACGTGATGGCGATGGCGCTGCTGTTCGCGCTGTTCGCCGGGGCGTTCTTCTGGTTCCCCAAGATGACCGGCCGCTTCATGAGCGAACGGCTCGGCAAGATCTCCTTCTGGGTGTTCTTCGTGGCGGTCAACCTGACGTTCTTCCCGATGTTCATCCTGGGACTGCGCGGCATGCCGCGGCGGATCGCCCGCTACCAGCCGGACCTTGGCTGGAACGGGCTCAACTTCCTGTCCACGGTGGGCGCCTTCCTGGTCGGCGTCGCGATCCTGCTGTTCCTCTGGAACGTGTGGCGCTCCCTGCGCGGCCCCAGGACCGCCCCTGACGACCCCTGGGGAGGCAACAGCCTGGAATGGGTGACCACCTCCCCGCCGCCGCACCACAATTTCCATCAGATCCCGCAGATCATCTCCGAGCGGCCCGCCTTCGACCTGCGCAGGGGCGCGGTCCGGGTGGCGCCCAGCGGTGACCAGCCCTACGACTACCGGCGAGGCCAGGCATGAGCGACGATGCCGCGCTGCTGCTCCGCGTCTCGGCGTTCGGGCTGGTCGCCGGGGCCATCTACTGGTTCCTGAGCTACGAGGCGCTCGGCACCGTGGCGCTGCTGCTGCTGGGTGTCGGGCCGGGGTTCGCCGGGCTGTTCATCATGTGGCACCGTCGCGCCAACGGTGACGGGGACAACTCGCTGCCGGAACTGCTGCGGCGCTTCGCGGGCGCGCCGCCGAGCGACCCGCCCGGGCCCAAATCGCTGAAGGACCAGGACCTCGCGGTGCTGCCGCTGGCCTCGATCTGGCCGTTCGCGGCCTCGTTCGGCCTGGC
>WNFY01021779.1_pt1 | contig 11221 bp, 6 predicted proteins | sample 5400091 | NCBI WGS metagenome assembly WNFY01 (sample SAMN13153364, study PRJNA577476) | soil metagenome | isolation source: 60 cm soil or saprolite under grassland replicate 1 | place: USA:California | collected 2016-06-15
AAGTTTCACTATCAGTTCTCGCGGTAGCCATCATTATTAGTACTACGAACACCAGGGCGTTGCCGAGCGCATGCAGGCCAAAGTCGACCATACTATGCACCGCAACTCCAGCAATACCCAGCGCCGCCCCAAAACTGGCTGCGCGGCGAAACTGACTGCTGGCAGTGAGATTCTCCCGGGTCAACCGGAACATTACAACGAAAAACCAAGCACCCAACGCAAAGCCAACCAACCCGCCGCTCGAAAGCAGTTCAAGATAGTCGTTGTGCGCTTCCTGAGGAGTCAGCGTTCCAGAGGCATCGTGGTATGCCGTTATTCCGATCCAGTATCCACCCAGACCTACACCTAAGATTGGATGAGCGGAAAACATGCGCCAGGTCGCCCGCCAAATTTCATTCCTCGTGGCGCCTTCATGAAAAGCGCCAGCACCAGGATTAAACTCGCCACTAACAGCTTCGAAACTGTTGATTAATCGATCTCCACCCATCCAAACGGTGCCATACACAACTCCAGACACGAGCGCGATCAAGAGCGCGATGCGCAGCCCAACTGAACGAGCAAGATTCAAGAGGCGCCGCTCACCACTTTCAGTACGCGAGTTAGGTAAAACGCTTGTAAACAGCAACGCCGCGACCACGAATTGGGCCAGCATCGCGAGGATTCCACCACGAGAGTTTGCCAGGACAAGCCCAGTCCAAATCGGCAACAACGCCGCGAAATAGATCACTAACCGCTCTCGTTTGACACCACCGGCCACTATCAATCCCAGGCACAGGCCCAGGGCCATCTCCATTAAGAAAGCAAAGTGGTTTCTATTGATGAATTGCCCATAACCCTGTTCCGGCTTCATGAGGGGAAGCACGAAGCCTGGCGTGTGCTGGGTCGTTTGTCGCAGGATACCGAAGAGAGCGCTAGAGGCCGCCAGACCGATGACAACATAAATCAATATGTGAATCCGGCGCTCGTTGCTTGCGTAACGATACAGCAACGCCAGAGCAAGCGTCAGCGCGAGCAACTCCAGCGCGAAGAAACGGGTTTGATAAGGATCTGCGCTGATCGCGTTCCAGGGCGCGTATGGACCACTAACAACATTGCTTTCCGACCGGAATGGTATGGTTTGTAAGAATGCGAAAGCCGCAAGCACCACCGGCGGGAACAGCAGTGAACCCCGACTGAAGGTGCCGGAGCTGCTCAATAAGGTCTCCACAATCGAGCAGATGCCAAGCAGAAAGACCACGCATACGAGCGCACCCCTCCACCATGGTTCAACGGTACCGTAAGGAATTGCCGCTGCGACAACCAGAACCAGCAGCGTCGCGAAGATGACCGTGCTCAGCAGCTTTGCTATTCGCGGACCTGCGGATGGCTCTGGGACTTCATCGAATGCTACTACCCTCGCCTCCGATATCATCCGTGTATTTTTTCCGTCGCTACGTTCATTCTCACCTTTTCAGTTGCTATGGAGGCTTCATGGAAATTGAAGATCCTTTCCGTTGCATCAGTAAGTTCGCGGCGGAAAAGATCGCTCAAGTAGTTCATATCAACCAGCAACGCTTCGCTTGAAAACTTGCGATAGAGATTCAGCCATCCACATTCAACACCATCTTTGACAAGCGGCAAACGAAGGCACCACGACATGAGCGGCCGCAGTTGGTCTTCAGACGCCGAAGCGTCCTGTGCCCATGTCCAACTAACACGTCCGTTGTGGAGTTTGAGTTGCTGCTTGGAATGACGCTGCGCACTCGCTTTGAAGGCAAGCTCATTTACTTCCGCTCGGCCGGCCTGTCCCACCTGTGCGTCGGCAAAGGAGAATTCTCCAAACTCGAGCATCGCCCGGACCGCCTCGAATACTTCATGGAGATCCACCGACTTCGAGAGCGCGCGCGCTGCACGTCTCACGCGAATGTTGTTGTGACCAAGTGCGATGATGATCGTGACCGAGATGACAAACATGACGAAGCCGGTCACATTCGAGCCGGTTGTGGTAAACACCATCGCCACCAAACCGAAAGAGGCGCACACTCCGTACAACACGAGCGCCACTTGTCGCTGCGACCAGCCGCGGGCCAGCAACATATGATGGACGTGTTCGTTGTCACCCTGAAAGACCGGCTGCCGACTAATCAATCTTCGTCCTACTGTGACCGTCATATCCACCATCGGAAATCCGAAAGCCAGGATAGGAATCACAACTGCTACTGCGGTGGTGGCTTTTTGCGTACCCAAAACAGAGAGCGCGGCCAATGTGAACCCGACAAACAGTGCGCCTGAATCCCCGAGGAAGATTGACGCCGGGTTGAAGTTGTAGCGCAGAAACCCCGCCAGCGAACCGCAAAGAACGAGAGCGACGACGATTGTCAGTGATCGTCCCTGTGAAATCGAAACAGCAAGGATCACCAAAGACGAAAAGAGCGCGGCGCCTGATGCCAATCCGTCGAGCCCGTCAATAAGATTGAATGCGTTGGCAATCCCAACAAGCCACAGGATTGTAATGACGAAAGACAAGGGACCAGGCAGATGAATTGAGCCCATGAAAGGAGCCGAGATCGCCTCGATTCGTCCACCCAGCGCATAGAACAGAGTGGCTATAAGACCTAGTACTACAAACTTGACGGTCGCGTTTGTTCCGCGGAGATCATCGTAGGCGCCTAACAACAGCACCAGCGTGACTGGTATCAAAACGACAAAGACTTCCGGGACATGTCCGCGCAGAGACTTCGTTAGAAGATTGTCAATGATTGGCAAGGTCGCCAGCGCGAGGATGCACGACAGGTAGATTGCGACGCCACCCAGTCGAGGTATAGCTCTGCTGTGCAAGCGGCGTCCATCAAGCGGTATGTCTAACAGCTTGAAGCGCTCGCATAAGCGGCGAACTATCGGCGTAAGCACGAGAGAAGCGAAAGTGGCGAATAGGAAAAGGACGAAATAGGTAGTCAAAGTGGTTCCTCCTGGACAAACGGAGTTCTTGCTTTTTGCTTTCTTATCCTGATTCTTCTGGGTGTGGGATCCTTCGGACTTGGAATCACCTGCGACGTAGGTTGGAGCGTGGATTGAGCACCTGGGGTTCAGATTGCTCTCGCAGGGGCTGCAGTCTTGTCTGATTCTTTATCATCGCTTGAGGCATGGACCGCAGATGCTAAAACTACGTCACGACCTCGTTTCTGACTGGTCACTGCCGGCATTTGTCCGGACTCAAGCAACTCTATCATCCTGGGAAGTAGGCTTTGCTTTGAATACTGCTCCGTTTGTTTATACCTCCGCCGACCGTCTGCTTTTCCGCGAACCGCCGCCGCCAGAATGCCGGCCAGAACCCCATCGACATCACCGTGCTGAGCGAGATAAAACTGATCATCACAATCAGTTTGTTCCTTGATATCTGTGACATGGCTTGCCGTTGGTCCTATGTACAAACAGGGAGTACCAATTGCCATGATGTTGTAGACTTTGCATGGATGAACAATGCCCACAAACTCCTCACCGATAACCACAGTATGAAGGTCCGCGGCTGAAAGCGAATCTGATAGTTCGCCAAGCGGCTGGTATGGTAAACACCGTACATTGCTCAGCCGATGTTCAGCGGCAAACTTCCTGACCTTTGTTTGCTCGCTGCCTCCGCCGACGAAACAAAAGACAAATTCACTCCGGGCTGCAAGACGACGGGCCGCTTCCAGCAGTGTATCGAGCGGGTGACAGGGGCTGTGATTGCCTGAGTACATCACAACGAACTTTTCAGCCAGATCGTGCCTGGCGCGGAACGCCTGTCGCCCTTGCATGGTGAAACCAACCTCATCATCGTTTGACCATGGCGGTATTATGCTGATGCGGCCTTTGTCCGTTCCTTTTGCGATGACGCGGTCCTTCATGAACCGATCCAACACCACTACTGCCGTGGCCTGATGCAAACTAGTCTCCAGGAATCGCGCAAGCACTCGGCCAGTCAGGGAATCTTGTTTGAGCCAACCCGCAGCAATTGCCTCGTCAGGGTTTAAGTCCATCACCCAGAAGAAAAGTCGTCCCCCCTTTAGGCGCACGAACCAGGATCCAAGAAATGAGATCAGAGGCGGAGACGTTAAAGAAACAACGGCATCGAAACTCGGAAGCAAAATAAGTCGAAAGGCACAGGTTGTGAGAAAACTGCTAAAATTCACCGCGCGGCGCCACTTTGTTTCCTTTCCCGGGCTGAAAGACGGCACTCGGATAATACTGATATTTTTCCAGGTTTCCTGACGTGGAAATCGCAATGACGGATCATCATACCCACGGTCGCTCGTAACCACTGTGACGGCATGACCGTGTTCGGCGAGTTTGACCGCAAACTGGGTGAGGTACTGGCCCGTGGCCATCACGTCAGGATGAAAACACTGGTTTAAGAGAAGGACTCTCATTTCATTTTGGAGTTAGAGACTACAATCACATGCCGAGTCATCGGTGGGCTTTAGCGTTGAAAGCACTCCAGACAAACTCGTTGGTCGATAGCAACACCTCTAGGTCACGAATTACTGGTTTCCCTGAAGTACCGAATCGTTTTTTCTAAGCCTTCTCGGAGGGGGATTGTTGGATTCCAGCTAAGCAACGTCTGTGCACGCGTAATATCGGGTTTGCGCTGTCTGGGATCATCCTCGGGAAGCGGCAGATACGTGAATCCTGAATCAGACCCGCAGATCCTCATCACCTCTTCCGCTAATTGCTTGATCGTAAACTCACCTGGATTGCCGAGATTCACCGGCTCGTGCACATCTTCTGTATTCATCAGCCGAATCAAAGCTTCCAGCAAATCGTCGACGTAACAAAACGAACGCGTTTGCTGACCCTCGCCGTAAAGAGTCAGCGGTTGGCCGCGCAAAGCTTGCACGACGAAATTGGACACAACGCGACCATCGTTCTCCAGCATTCGGGGTCCATAGGTGTTAAAGATGCGGGCTATGCGAATGTCGACATTGTTCTGACGGTGGTAGTTCATCATTAATGTCTCCGCCAAACGCTTGCCCTCGTCATAGCATGAGCGCAACCCGATCGGATTTACGTTTCCCCAGTACTCTTCGGTTTGTGGGTGCTCAAGCGGATCGCCATACACTTCAGAAGTTGACGCTTGCAGAATTCTGGCCCGCACACGCTTCGCGAGACCGAGCATGTTGATGGCTCCCATCACGCTTGTCTTAACGGTCTTCACCGGGTTGTACTGGTAATGTATGGGCGATGCTGGGCACGCTAGATTATAGATTTGATCCACTTCCAGGAGGATTGGCTCGATTACGTCGTGGCGCAGAAGTTCGAAGCGTGGATTGTCGAGCAAGGGAAAAATATTTTCTCGGCGCCCGGTAAAGAAATTATCAAGGCAGATCACGTCGTGACCTTCGCCAATTAGACGTTCGCAAAGATGGGAACCAATAAAGCCCGCTCCGCCTGTTATAAGGATTCGCATTCTGGCATGGCCTCCGCTTCAAGGATGTCGAGATTCAAACTCACTATCTTCTAACACAACAGTTTCCTACGTAGAGCACGTCCATTCGGGTCTTGAGGAAACAGTCAATTGCCTGTCGGGGCGTGCAAACGATCGGCTCATTTTCGTTGAACGAGGTGTTGAGTATCACTGGCACACCAGTCAACTCGTAAAAGTCCTCGATCAGCTGATAGTAGCGTGCGTTCAGTTCCCGCGAGACTGTTTGCAAACGGCCCGAGCCATCGACGTGGGTGACCGCGGGAATCTCCGCGCGTTTTTCGGGCTTGATCTGGTAGACCATCAGCATGGTGGGTGCCGGATGAGTCTGTTCGAAGTATTCGCCCACATGCTCGATCAGAATCGACGGTGCAAAAGGACGAAACGGTTCGCGCTTCTTGATCCTATCGTTGAGGATCTCTTTCATCTCCGCACGTCGAGGATCGACAACTATTGAGCGATTGCCAAGAGCTCGCGGTCCAAACTCCATTCTGCCCTGGAACCAGCCAACTACTAATCCATTTGCAATGTCTTGCGCCCCGCGCTTCGTCAAGTCCCCATCCGAAAGCGTCTCATAACCTAAAGTACTTCTCTCGAGCTCTGCACAGACATCCTCGGACGAAAAATCCGGTCCCGTATAAGCGCCCTCCATCACCTCGCCGCGTGTGCCGTTCAAAATACCGTTATGGATCTGGTAACAAACTCCAAGCGCCGTGCCGCTATCGCCGGCTGCGGGTTGAATAAACAGTCGCCGGAACGGAGTGTTGAGCAGAATCTTGCCGTTCATTACAGAGTTGTAAGCCACGCCTCCCGAAAGGCCGAGATCTGTCAAGCCCGTTTGCTCGTGCAGATGACTCAGCAGATGAAAACCAACCTCTTCCAGTCTCAGTTGCAAACTCGCTGCGATGTCGCACTCACGATCCGTCAGTGGTTCGCCGGGCCGACGGCTCGGACCAAACGTACGCGCATACTCATCGGAGTAAATCCGTCCGATTATGGGCGACCCTTGATCCCAGGACATCTCAACACCCTCCGCATGATGGCGAAAGTAGTCGAGGTTCAGACGAAACTGACCGTCTTCTTCGGTGCGAATAATCTCGCGAAACTGTTTAATAAAACGAGGCCGGCCGTAGGGTGCAAGACCCATCACCTTGCCTTCGTCTCCATAATGGGGAAACCCAAGAAACTGCGTGGTCGCTGTATAGACAATGCCGGTGGAATGCGGGTACTCCACCTGTCCCAGAACTTCAATCGAGTTCCCTTCTCCTATTCCCCACATGGTCGAAATGAAATCGCCAAAACCATCAATCGAAAGTAGCGCCGCTCGTTCGAAAGGAGAGACGAAAAAAGAGCTTGCGAGGTGAGCGCGATGATGTTCCACATTGTGAAACTGAGCTCGCAAACTACTCCTTGCCACGCCCAACTGTGCCGCTAAATCATCTCTTAGGTCGCGAACCTTCGCCGCGTTTCCGAGCCGGTCCTTTATTTGCTGAAAGAATCCCGAACCGCCATTGCCACCAAACCGCGCCGCGTTCAGATCCGCTGCCGGGAAGAATGCGACCTCGTCGGTCACAACCTCAAGGGGATAGATGCCACGCAGCAAACAGGACCTTCTTATGCAGATGGGCGGAGGGGTCCCGCGAGATGCCGACATGCGCGACATCTTCAATGACGATACTGGCGGCTTCGAGACAATAACGGATCGACTCGGACGGAAAGCCGGCGCAATGCTTGAAGCGATTGAAGCGCTCCTCTTCCACGGCAGCGATCAGTTTTCCATTCTCAATGATGGCGGCCGAAGCGTCGCCGTGATATGCGTTGATACCGAGGATGTACATGGAGAGAGACTGATTAAGTCACCGCTGTGCGTCTTTTTTCTTCTTCCCTTTTTTTATCCGTGTGATCCGCATTCGTATGTGGCTGATGATTCTCTTGCTGATTGGATTCCATCAGGTACAGTGAAATCATCAACTCGGCCAGCGCTCGCTGAAACGCGTAATAAAACCCGGCCAAACCATCAAGAACTCCGCCTCGCAGAATCAGACAGTAAAAAAGCATTGCGGGCGGAGCGACGATGCGCCACTCGCGGATGCGATCTGTCCAAGTTAGACTGCCAGGTTCAGCGGCAAGCAGTTTTTTTGCCTCTTCTTCTGTGTAACGAGACTGCGAATCAAACCACCGCCGGAGCGACTTGCGATCGTCGTGCAAGAGCGGCGCACCCAGATCAGCGATTGCCCCATCCACAACAACCCGGTGCGCATGCCCGTCAGTCCGATAACTCGCTGCGGCCTTACGAAACAACACAGTCACCGGAGGATAGATACCGCTGCGCAGTCTTCTGCCATTTATGCAATACACGAATCGTGCGCGATAACCACCAATCGAAGATTCAGGCTCCAGGGCCCGTAATTCTGCTATCAGTTCGTTAGTCAAGACATAGTCCGCATCGAGACTGAGCACCCAGTCAGTTCTGATATTTCCCTGTTCGATTCCGAAGTTGCACTGATTAGCAAAGTTATCAAATGTTCGCTGGAGTACACGCGCTTTCGGATAACGCGCAATAATCTCCAGCGTTTCATCAACGCTAAAGCTATCCACCACGACGATGTCCTCTGCCCAGCCGAGTTGGTCCAATGTGCGACCGATATTCGCGGCTTCGTTATAGGTCAGAATTAAGGGTGTGATTTGTAACACAACGTTCGATGAACGTATGGGTATGAGTCTAAGTCTCTTGCTGACCAGGCCGTTTTGTTTGCGGTTCCCTTACGCTGCTCCTGCGCTCCGCAGTTCAGTGTAAAGATCGATTAACTCCGTCGCGCACCGATTTGCGGTGAATCCTTTAGCAAATTCCTGTCCGGCCCTTCCGCGTTGTAGACATTCGCTCTTTGAGGCCATCGCCTTCATTAGAGCATCCTTAAGCGCGTGTATTTCGACATCTGCTATCCAGCCTGCACCCGCATCCTCAATTTCCTCTGCAAGGTTTACATGCGGACTGACAAGCACCGGAATCCCGCATGCCATTGCTTCCATCACGCACAACCCAAAATTCTCCTGATACGACGGAAGCGCCAGAATCGAAGCATGCCGCAAGACGGCGTACTTTCTCTTGTCTTCCAACCACCCCGGAAAAACAACCACTCCGCCCGCGTTTTGTGCGTTGACCTTATGTTTGAGCAAGGCAACGTACTCAGCCGGCCCTTCACCGGCAAGAACAAGTCGCCAATCTTCAAACTCCTTCTGCTGGATGACTGAAATGAATGCGGCGAGAAAAACGTCGAGACCTTTCTTGGGATGTAGTCTGGAAAGCATCACGACGTACGGATGTGTCGCGATTTCAGGAAACTCACTCATGAAGTTTTCCTGGGTCAATTGTTCAGCGGCAATATCAGCTTCGATACCAAGGGGCACAACACGTCCATGATTCAAGCCTAAAGACTGCTCCGTTTCCTCCTGTTCAGCGCGCGCTGTGTAATGGACCGCTGCCGCATCTCGCAGCATGCGTTTGGCTGCCAACTGCCAGAATAGCGCCTTGCGCCAGGGTTTCTGTTTCATGCTCCAGGGAGCAAGGGTCCCCAGGGGCCTGATAATGTAAGGCACATTGTGCCTGCGACAGGCACGAGCGGCCGCCAAACAAGCATGATTGAAGACAGCATGAATGTGGACCACGTCAAAGCTTTCTACATTTGCGCCCAACCACACGGCGAGCGGTCTTGAGTATTTAAAGGAATCACCAAATTGCGAAGGAAAGAAAATTGTCGGAATGTCCTTGTATGAGCTCCAGGTTCCGTCCGATTTATGCCCATTAGGTTCGGGCCTTTCGGGAGGGAACGGCTTCACGAGTTGAGCTTCAGTGGTCCCCAACTCCAAACGCGACACAGGCAGAGTAACGCCGTGATCAGTAGTTGCTATCAGGACCTCTATTCCCTTCTCTTGCAGAGCGCGGCACATGGGGACGATGGCCTGCCCCGGCCCACCGGACCGCTCTGAAATTGAAGGAATTACATGAAGAACTTTCATAAACACTATCCGCAGATTTCGCAGACTGCAAAGCTTTGACTTACGCGCTTCTTTCTTCCGTTTACGTGATCTGTGGACTCAGCTCGTCACATCGTTTATTTCACACCACTGCGCAAGTACATATAGCGACCATGGCCGTGACCAACCTACTGCCTGCGGCGAATCCAGGAAGCGACGCCACACCGCCGTTGCCTCATCCAGCCGAAGCCCCGCTTGCGTCAGTCTTTCTTTATCCTGGAGCACGGACGAGATCTCTTCCCGGAGACGCGACCGCATCCAATTCGCGAACGGCAGTGTGAAACCCATCTTCGGTCGCGACATGAAATTCGCGGGCAGCAGATGGGCGAGGGCATCGGCGAGTAATGGCTTTGGCCGGCTCCCGCTTTCGCGGTTCAACTTCCATTCCCCTGGCAGAGAGAGCACATAGCCCGCGACGTCGACATCAACAAAAGGAACGCGCACTTCCAACGAATGCGCCATGCTCATGCAATCTGTGTCACGTAAAAGGGTATTTGCCATGTAACCCTGCAACTCGAGTTGAGAGATGGCATTGATAACGTCCAGCTCTCTTGAATCTTGAAGCGGAAACCGTATGCTGCTAAACGCGTTTCCCGGTCCCAGACCAGTATTCGTCCTTAGTTGTTCTCGTCGCTGGCCTGCCTTGCTCTGAGAATGGCCCTCCAGGGAAAACTTCATAATTTCGTCCGGGGCGAAAAGTTGCCGCGTGATGCTGTAGACATCTAACGGCTGAAGGTCACTGGCCGCTAATTGCCAGAACTTCTTGCGTTGCACTGACCCATTCAATGCTCTCCTTCCCACTCCCGCGGCAGCCCCCAAGACTCTTCTTGAAAGACCCGAAAGCGACTTCACTCGTAGCGCGCGGCGAAAGGTGGCGTAACCGGCAAAAAGTTCATCACCGCCTAACCCGGAAAGCGCCACTGTCACTCCGGCTTCTTTCACGGCCTTTGAAACCACGTAAGTATTAATCCCGTCCATGGTTGGCTGGTCGAGACTACTAATGGCGGTCGGCAGCATATCTAGCAGTCGATCATCGCTGAGTTGAACTTCGCAATGCTCGGTATGGAATTCCTCCGCCACCAGTCGCGAATGAGGGGCTTCGGTATATTTCTCATCCTCGAAAACTACGCTGAACGTTTTTGGCTTTTCCTTGCTAACGCAACTCATCAAAGCCACCAGAGCGCTTGAATCCATTCCACCCGACAGAAACACACCGAGCGGTACATCACTCACAAGGTGCAACTTCACCGACTCTTCCAGCTCGGCCCGCAACCGGGCGACAGCTTCGCTTCGCGAGAACCTCGATTCACTGACTTCGGGTTTCGAATCCGGCCGAGCGGCATTCTGAAATGCAAAATTCGTGATTTGCAATCCGGGCGGGTCCGTGTCAAGAGCACACACGCGCAGGTATTCTCCCGGCATCAACGCACGCACGCCCTCGACAATCGTGAGAGGAGCCTGTACCGAGCCATACGTTAGATAAGACTCCATGCCTTTGCTGCTGAGGCTGCGCGGCACAAACCCACTAGCCAGCAGAGCTCGAACTTCCGAAGCAAATACGAGTCTGTTCTTATGTGGACCAGCGGTGTAGTAGTAGAGTGGTTTTATTCCAAACGGGTCGCGGGCCAGCACCAACTCCTCTTTGACCGCATCCCAGATTGCAAGCGCAAACATCCCTCGCAGTCTGCCTAAGGCCTCGATCCCCCATTTCCTGTATGCGCGAAGCACGACTTCAGTATCGGTGTTTGA
>WNFY01006997.1_pt1 | contig 11220 bp, 10 predicted proteins | sample 5400091 | NCBI WGS metagenome assembly WNFY01 (sample SAMN13153364, study PRJNA577476) | soil metagenome | isolation source: 60 cm soil or saprolite under grassland replicate 1 | place: USA:California | collected 2016-06-15
AGAGAAAGTACTCGATCCCAATTTGCCGTCGAACGAGTTGATGAAGCCACGATGAATTAGCCGCAGATTAACGCCGAAAACGCGGATTAGAAGATAAGTAGTTAACAAGCCTACGAATGAGACTCTCGCTTACTATTCTGTTTGATCTGTGTCATCCGCGTTAATCTGCGGCTAATGTTGGGTTTCTTTTTTCCCAGCTTCGCAGCTGTAGGGCGGTTTTTTAGTCGCAACAAGTGAACCACTCAAACGCACCGAATGTCGTCAGTCGCCTGCGTCGAGATTTAGGCACACTCGAAGCTTATGGTGCGCTGATCGGTATTCTCATCGGCGCCGGAATCTTCCAGGTCACGAGCCAGGCCTGGGGTCTCACTGGCCCGAGCGTGATTTTGGGTTATGTAGTGCTGGTGCCGGCGATCCTGGCAACGTCGATTCCCTATGCGGCGTTTCTCTCCACTCCTTTAGGCGCCGAGCCAGGCGGAGAGTACCTCCACATCTCACGTACCCTGGGCGGTTATCGCATAGCCTTTGTCGGCACTTGGCTCAAGATCATTTCCTATATCGGCGCCGGGGCCTACCTCGCTAATGCGCTGGCCGGTTATGTGATTGCCTTTAGTCGGGGCACTTTAAGCGCGGCGAGGTTTCAGTTGCCGCTCGCGATCGTTGGTCTGCTGCTCTTCTATGCTATCCATGTTGCGGGGGTCCTCTGGTTTGGGCGCATGCAAGTGATTATGTGCGCTCTGAAGGGTCTGGCCCTCGTCGTTCTGATTGTGCCGGGGCTCTTCTTTCTTCATGCGTCTAACTACACTCCTTTTACGACCCACGGCTTGAGTGGTTTTGCCAGCAGCTTGCTGCCTCTCTTCTTTGCGTATGCCGGTTTCGAATCGTTGGCCCAGACAGCCGGCGAAACAAAAGACAGCACGCGACGCTTGCCCGGAATCCTTCTCAAAGGGATCAGCGCGACGGCCCTCATCTACGTCTTAATGTCCGTAGTTTCGTTTGGGGTTTTACCGGGAGAACGTTTGCAATCGAGTAGCGCACCAATGGCAGAAGTGGCCTCGGTGTACCTACCTACAGGTGCGGCTATGTTTGTAACGTTCGGGGCAATAATGGCGATAATGACCGCTTTGAATGGGACCTTTCTGGTGCCATCAAGGATGTCAATCATGCTGGTCCAGGATCGACTTGCGCCCTCGTGGGTTGGTTTCGTCAATGCGCGCACCGCAACACCAATTCGCGCGTTGACGCTCACCCTCGTTGCGTGCATCCTGCTGCTGATAAGCGGCCAGTTGTCGCTCGCGCTAAATGTTGCTGTCTTTTCCATGGGCGTGCTTGTCGTAATTCAGTTGCTGAGGGATGCCGACACGTTGAAAACTTTGACGCTGAGCCAGAGAATCGACAAGCAATCGCTAACCAGCATTGAGCTTGTTTTCGTGTGGGGACTTGTTGGAGCGATACTGTATGGCGTTGCCCGGATAAGAATGGCGCGAGTCGTCAAACTGCAGGGAACACCGAATGTAGAACCTGTGCCCGATTCCAAGAGTTAATACGACAATGCCGAGTCCTGAGTGATGAGTGCTGAGTGCTGAGTCCTGAGTGCTGCGTACTGAGTAGGTCATTGGTCATGATTGGTCATATATCATTTGACATTTCTCATTTGGCCATTTGTGCTGTTTGTGCTGTTTGTGCCTATTCGTGGCGTGGCACCCTTCAGAGCTCTAGGAGCTCTTGCGGGAAAGCTAAATGCCAAATGAGAAATGTCAAACGATATATGACCAATGATCTCTCAGTACTCAGTACTCAGGACTCAGTACTCAGGACTCAGGACTCAGTACTTTAGATTCAAGAACATGAGTGGCCATTTTAATCGCCGTCGTGATGAATTCCCGACGCTCGCCTCCGGCATTCATCTGCTCAGTCACAGTCTGGGACCGATCCCGCGCTCGGCGCGTGACTCAATGCTCTCCTACTGCGAGGCCTGGGAACATCACACGAGCGAAGACGCCTGGGCGACAAGCTGGTGGGAACTCTCGCAACATGTCGGCGATCGCATTGCCCAGATTCTGGGCGGAGTTCCTGGTTCGGTACAGATTCAGCCAAACGCATCGATTGCTCTTTCAACAGTTGCTTCCTGCTTTGATTTCACCAGATCGTGGCGCAACAAGGTGGTTACTACGGCGCTCGACTTTCCTTCGATGGAATACATCTGGGACGCGCAAAGAGAGTTGGGCGCTCGTGTAGAAGTTGTTCCTTCAGACAACGGCGTTGCTGTTCCGCTGGAGCGCATCTGTGAGGCTATCGACGACGAGACTTGCCTGGTGGCACTTTCTCACACGTCGTACCGCAGCTCTTATCGAGTTCAAGCGGCAGCGATAATTGAACGCGCTCATGCCAAGGGGGCCCTGGTTCTCCTTGATGTCTACCAATCTGCCGGTGCGATGAAACTAAACGCCGCGAAATGGCAAGCTGATTTCATGATAGGCGGCACCATAAAGTGGCTGTGCGGCGGACCGGCATGTGGTTATCTCTATGTGAGGCCCGAACTGCAACGGGATCTTCAGCCGCGCCTGACGGGCTGGGTCGCACATGCCGCTCCTTTCGATTTCGCTCACGCGCCGATGAGGTACGCGAAATCGATTCGCCGGTTCGCGCAAGGAACGCCGAGTATTCCAGCGCTCTATTCAGCCTTGCCGGGCATACAAATGATCGAAGAGTTTGGGATCGATAACATCGCCAACGAGTCGCGAAGGCGAACGGAGAAAATTGTGGAATTTGCCTTGGCCCGTGGCTGGCAAGTTAATAGTCCGCAAAACCCGGACGAAAGAGGAGCTTCGGTGATGATAGGGGTTGCCGATGGACCAGCCTTGGTTGAGCGTCTGGCGGAGAGGAAGGTTTTTGTCGACTGCCGGCCTGGAGCAGGGCTTCGCGTGTCGCCGCATTTTTTCAATACTGATGAAGAGGTGGAGCAAGCGTTAGCAATTCTCAATGAATTGATTGCATGATAAGCCATGAAAGCAACGAATCCGCAAGAAGAACAAGCAGCGCCGGAATTTAGTCTGCTGGACGGCGCGGGAGCCGAATGGAAACTGGCAGACCATCGGGGCAAGGTGGTTGTGCTCCTTTTCTATCCGGGAGATGAAACTCCCGTTTGCACACGACAGCTGTGTTCGGTCAGAGATCGTTGGGAAGATTACACCGCAACTGGCGCAGAGGTGGTGGGCATCTCGACAGGCTCGGTGGAATCTCACAAAAGCTTTGCCGAGAACCACAGTCTGCCATTGAGGCTGCTTTCTGACCCCGGAGGGATGGTCGCAAGGCTTTTTGATTCTCGCTCGTTATTTCCTGGGAGGGTTGCGCGGTCCGTTTTTGTAATCGATGCGGATGGCATCATACGCTACAGAGATGTTCGCCGTGTGGGTTTTATTCGGCCTAAGGATGACGAGATCATCCGAGCGATTCGCGAAGCGCAAGAACAGTGAAACGCTGGAACAAACGGTCGATGAATCCACAGATACGCAGATTTCGCAGATTTAAGAAACGACAGTAGGCAGGAGCACGAAGCAGGAGCAGGATTCCAGTGTGGCGCTCGTATTCTTCCGGTAGCTGGGCTCAACGCTCAACGCACCTGCCGAGTGCTCCTTGCTCCTGCCTACTGCTCCTGCCTTTCTTAGTCTGCGTAATCTGCGTAATCTGTGGAGAAGCAGTTCGGTAATCATGTCTGAGAGGCTATAATCCCCGCAAGAAGGAGAAACTCGATGCCGGACGCAATCAAATGTAAACACTGTGGCGAAAAGCGTGCACCGCTGGGCTTTGCCCCGCTGCCGAATGAATTGGGCCAGCAGATTGCTAAGGAGATATGTCAGCCCTGCTGGAGCGGCTGGCTGCAAAAGCAAAGTCAGCTCATCAACCACTATGGCTTGGATCTAACTAATCCCGACGCACAAACATTTCTGATGGACAACATCAAGGGTTACCTGTTCGCAGACACCCCGCAACTCGCACAGATCGACACTTCTAAAGAAGGATCGGTAAAATGGTGAACGCCACCGAATTAAGCAAGAGAAATTAGCCACAGAGAAACGCCGATAACACGGATCAGAACGATGAGTAGTAATAAAAAGTCAAGAAACCTCCGAAAGTTATTATTCTGTTTTGGATCGGTGTCATCCGCGTTAATCTGTGGCTCCTCTTGCTGTGCGCCGAAGGACCTTGAAGAGCCGCGAAGGTCGTTCACTTAGATTCCCCCTTTCTCCCTTTTTGACGGCTTAACATTTGCTTCACCCCCGGATCGGTTTACCCGAACCCTTTAGAACCCCTAATTGTATTTGCGTCACGCGTCGCTAATGGACGGGTGGCATATTTTGAGTCGAACGTGTGTTTTTCAGACTCTGTCTGAAGGCAACGAACAAACAGGAGGTTTCGACAGAATGAGATCTACACTTGCGGCAATCGTGGCCACCGCCGCTATGGCCTTACTTCTTTCCGGCTGCAATCCGGAAACCAACACCAATGTTAACGCAAACGCGAATTCTAATATGGCAACTGCCAACACCAACATGTCTTCCAGAAACGCCAACGCGAACGCCAACGCCAACACAAACAGGGCTCCAACACGCGAAGAGTACGAGAAGGATAAGGAGAAGATCCAGCGTGAAGCCAAACAGGCTGGCAGGACCATCGGAGCCGGTTTGAATGATGGTTGGCTTTGGACCAAGGCACGTTTCGAATTGGCAGCCGCGAGCGATCTTCGCGATTCAACCATCAACGTCGACGTCAGCGATGGAGTGGTCACGCTGACTGGGACGGTAGCTAACGCGGCCCAGAAAGCGAAGGCTGAACAGATAGTAAAATCACTCGACGGCGTGAAAGCAGTGAAAAATATGCTGAAGGTATCTCCGAGCGGAAATACCAATAGCAATGCAAACGCCAATAAGACTAAAGGTAAGTAAGTGGCACAGGCTTTAGCCTGTATTCTGGGAAAGACCCGTAGGGCTGAGCCACGAATCGAGAAAGGGTTTCGTTCTTCAAGCGCCAACGGCGTGAAGGTGCCAATAAGGAACCATGGCCCAAGGGCCAAAGCCTGCTCTGGCGTTTCGCTTCGTTGGCGCTGAAAGGATGAGCTATCTGTGAAACAAACCGTCATCTTCTGGTTTTTCTTGAGCAGGTTTTTTTGAGTAACCAAGCGATCCAATAAACTACACGAACCAAAGACACGAACTGACAGGAAATATTGTTAGTGTTACTTCGTGTGATGCGCACTTCGTGTGATGCGCGTGGATCATGTTTTGAGTCAGGTTTGGTTGCGGCCGGAGCCGCGTTGTGCCACTGCGGAAACACCGCGGTTAATCTGCGTAACATTCCCTCCCGGACAGAAACAAAGATATTTACTGTTGCCTGTTTCTAAGCTAAGCTTTCGCCACTCTTTCCAACATGAGGGGTTTGCCGGCGTTCTTCTCTGCCAGCATACAGTTCTCGCAAAATAGATTATGGGGATTGGGTGTCTATGCCACTAGTCTGCCCGCGGGTCTTTGCCGCAATCATCGCACTGTTTTCCCTTTTAGTTCCATTGCCCAGATTCGCTCGAGCACAACGCAGCGCGCTCGACACCTACGCGATCACCAATGCTCGCATCGTGCCTGTGTCTGGTCCGGTGATCGAACGCGGTACTGTGGTTGTTCGCAATGGTCTGATTGCTGCTGTCGGTGCGAACGTTAGCGCACCGCCTGACGCGCGCACGATCGACGGCACAGGTCTGACCGTCTACCCCGGCCTGATCGATTCGTACACGAGTCTAGGCATTCCGGAACCGTCCCCATCTCCTTCGCCATCGCCGGGCGCAGGCGGATTTTTGCAAGCCCTGGTGCGGCAACCCGGCGCCACTGTCGGCGCTCCAAACTCTTCCCAGCCAGTAGGCCTTCAGCCCGAGCTAATGGCTGATGATCTAATAAAACCTGGCGCCGCCGAAATCGAGTCAGAACGAAACGTCGGGATTACGACGGCCCTAACAGCACCCCGGTCGGGGATCTGGATGGGACAATCTGCATTGATCGACTTGGCCGGGGACACGCCGCAGCAAATGATTGTGCGCTCGCCGGTGGCCATGCATGTTGGTTTCAACCCACTGCGCGGAGGATACCCGGGATCTCTGATGGGGGTCTTCGCTTCTTTACGGCAGATGTTGCTGGACACTCAACGCTACCGCGAATCGTTGCAAGTTTACGAACGCTCGCCGAAGGGGATACGTCGCCCTGATCGTGACAAGTCGCTCGCTGCTTTGATCCCCGTGCTCGAAGGGCGGATACCCGTGGTGATGTACGCCGACAGTGAACGCGACATTGAACGCGCGCTGGATTTGGCAGACGAGTTCAAGCTGCGAGCCCTGATTGCGGGCGGCCGCGAATCGTGGAAGCTCGCCGGGCGGCTGCGCCTGGGGGATGTTCCTGTGCTGCTCTCTCTCAACTTGCCGCGGCGAACTACAGCAGCCCTGCCCGAGGCTGATCCGGAACCAATGCGAGTATTGCGCGAGCGAGTGGAAGCGCCACAGACCGCAGGCAAGCTTGCCACTGCCAAAGTCCGATTCGCCTTTCAGTCAGGTGCGATCCCGAATATCTCGGATTTTCTTGTCAACGCCGGCAGAGCAATCGAAAACGGACTCGCGAGAGAGGATGCCTTGCGGGCGCTCACTCTCTGGCCTGCCGAGATCTTTGGCATGGCTAATCAGTTGGGTTCGATTGAACCAGGCAAGATTGCGAATCTTACGGTAACGCGTGGTGATCTCTTTGATCGGAACAGTCGCGTAGTTCACGTTTTCATAGACGGCCGTCCAATCGAATTGAAAGCCGTATCCGCTGCAAACCAGAATCGAGTGAATGCAATTGGCAGCTGGACGCTTGCCGTCGATTTGGGAAAGGGCAACACGGCGGCAACGCTAACATTGCAGCAGGAGGGTGACAGCTTGCGCGGATCGATTCAGGGTTCACTCGGCTCCGCCGATATTGCTAATGCGTCGTTGTCTCCAGCCGGCGAGGTTCGATTCACCGTCCGCGTTACTACGGAAGGCCAGACGAGCGAAGCCAGCTTCGTGGGAACGATCACCGGAAACGAGATGCGCGGGACTGTCACCATTGAAGGCCGTCCGCCGGGCTCGTTCAGTGGGACGCGATTGCCTTCTTAGTTTCAGGTTTTAGGTTTGGGTTTCAAGTTTCAAGTTTCAAGTTTCAGGTTTCAGGTTAGAAGTTTGAAGTTTGAACCTCAACGCTGTTGGCCAGGTTGAGATGTGCGATGGATCGGGTGTACCACCAAGCGGTAGAGATTCTTATAAAAATAGAGACACACGTCGCTCTATTTTCATTCGCAGTGGTGAATCGGATTCATGACGTACTGGGGTGAAAACTCCGAAATCCCACCCACGGGAGTGGGTGGGATTGACGCTGGGTGACAAGCGAACCTTAAATTAATTGGAGTTGATCATGAGACAAACCATCTCGAGGGTCCTATTACTTTCGATCATCGGCGCTGTCTTGCCGGCCCGAGCAATGCCGCAAACACCTCGTCAAAGTCCTACTGAAACATTGATTCGGAATGGAACCATCTTGACAATCACGCACGGTACGCTGCAAGGCTCGGATGTGTTGATTCGCGACGGCAAGATTGCCCGACTCGGCAAGAACTTGACCGCCGGCGCAAACGCCCGCGTGATTGATGCGAGCGGTAAGTATGTCATGCCGGGAATAGTTGACTGCCACTCGCACTCCATGCTTGATGCGATCAACGAGGGATCACTGGCCGTCACCTCAATGGCCCGAACGCGTGATGTGTTGAACCCAACAGACGTCGATCTATACCGCGAGTTGGCAGGTGGCGTTACGACGCTCAATCTATTGCATGGTTCGGCAAATCCAATCGGTGGCTTAAACACTGTAGTGAAGATCAAGTATGGACGGCCGGCTACTGAGTTTATCTTTCCCGGCGCTATGCCGGGTATCAAGTTTGCGCTTGGAGAAAATCCCAAACGCTCGAGCTCACCGAACCTTCCCGGCGTGCAGCGTCGCTATCCCAACACCCGCATGGGAGTCGAGGAAGTAATTCGAGACGCCTTCACACGCGCGCGCGATTACAAGAAGAGCTGGGACGAATATCGCGCCGCCACCTCTCGTGGTGAGAAGAATCTGATCCCACCGCGGCGCGATCTGCAACTCGAGCCGCTGGTGGAAGTCCTCGAAGGCAAGCGCTATGTGCACGCGCACTGTTACCGCGCCGATGAGATACTGATGCTCATTAGTCTCGCGGATGAATTTGGTTTTAAGGTGCGGACGTTCCAGCACGTGCTGGAGGGCTACAAAGTAGCGAAAGAGATCGCGCGGCATGGCGCCGGAGCTTCGATCTTTGCGGACTTTTGGGGTTACAAAATTGAGGCTTACGACGCGATTCCCTATAACGCTGCGATTCTCACTCGCGCCGGGGTCATCGTTTCCATGAATTCTGATTCAGACGAGCGAGCGCGCCGCTTGAACATCGAAGCCGCAAAGGCGATGCGTTATGGGGACCTGACGGAAGAGGAAGCGCTCAAGTTGGTGACCATCAACCCCGCGATACAACTGGGCATTCAGAATCGCGTGGGCTCGATTGAAATCGGGAAAGATGCGGATCTGGCGATTTGGAATGCTCATCCGCTAAGTGTGTATGCTCGCGTCGATACCACTTTCGTTGATGGTGAGATTTTCTTCGATCGGCAGCAGGATTTGGCGCGGCGCAGCCAACTCGAAAAAGAGAGGGCTCAACTTGAACAGGCCGAGCCCAACCGACCCTCAACGGGCGGCACTTCTCCCCAGGCACCGCGCCGACGTCGCCCCTCGACTGAGGATGATGACATGTGGGAAGGAGAGCGGCCATGAAGCGACCGAGTGATGGGGAGAACCGAAGAAGGGGAAACATGGCGAAAGTATTGCTCACTGTGCTTGCGGTCTCTCTACTTACCACCTTTCAGGTATCCGGCCAACAGATTGGCAATCCTACTACTCAACAAGGCTTTACCCCGCCGCGCGGCACATATGCGATCCGGAATGCACACATCATCACCGTTAGCGGCTCCGAGATCGAGAGCGGGACCATTCTAATTCGCGACGGAAAGATTGAAGCGGTCGGCGCGGGCATTAACATTCCCGCCGCAGCCCAACAGATCGATGCCCGCGGAATGACCGTCTTTCCCGGAATGTTTGATGCCGGGACATCGATGGGACTCGTGGAAGTTGGTCAGGGCGCAAACGGTACAGTTGATCTAAGTGAAGTGGGCGAATTGAATCCCAACGCCAAGGCCGTCGTCTCGATCAATCCCCACAGCGCTCACATCGGCGTGACACGAGTAGATGGCGTGACAACAGTCCTGAGTTCGCCCACCGGAGGTCTGATTTCCGGCCAGGCCGTGTTGATGAATCTTGTAGGAACCACGCCACTTGAGATGGCAATCGTTCCTTACGCGGCGCTGGTCATCAATTACCCGCGACTTACTACCCGCCGCGGAGAGTTCTTTTCAGAGCAACCAACAACGAACCTGGCCGAGACACTGACGGCCAACGACCGCCAATTGGATCAGATTCGGAAAATGCTGCGCGACGCCGAAGCCTACGGTCGCGCTCAGGATGCCTACGCGAAAGACGGTTCGCTTCCCCGCCCTGACCGCAATGTAGTGCTCGAGGCTCTGGTTCCTTATTTACGCGGCGAACACCCCGTCATTTTACGAGCCGATCGTGAACCAGAGATTCGAGGCGCGATCAAATTCGCCGAAGAGATGAAGTTGAAGCCAATCATTCTCGGCGGCAGCGACGCCTGGAAAGTCAGCAGTCTGTTGAAAGACAAGAACGTCGCGGTGATTCTGACTGGCACACTCGACCTCCCAAGCCGCGAAGATGACCCCTATGACTCGCTTTACGAAAACGCCGCAAAGTTACAACAGGCGGGCGTAAGGTTTTGCATTTCGACAGGCGACAGCGGTTCGGCAGTGCGGAATCTTCCGTTCCATGCCGGTATGGCGGCTGCGTTTGGCTTGCCGAAGGAGGAAGCATTAAAGGCGGTGACGCTTTATCCGGCGCAGATCATGAACATTTCGGATCGTCTCGGATCGATTGAGGTCGGGAAAATGGCGAACCTGGTTGTAGCTGACGGGGATCCGCTTGAAGCACGCACTCACATTCGCTATGTGTTCATCGATGGGCGTCAGATTCCCTTGATCAGTCGGCACACGGAGCTAAACGACGCATTCAAGAATCGGAAGTAGCTGTGAACAAACCGTCAACTTCTTGTTTTCTTGAGCAGGTTTTTTGAGAACAATCGATCCACGAAACTACACGAAATGTCCGACATGCTTCAGCTTGTCGTCGAGATGGGCAACACTCAAGCATGATACTACCCGTTTCGTCGTACATTGAGTGTTGCCCAAATGTCCGACATGCTTCAGCTTGTCGTCGAGATAGGCAACACTCAAGCATGATACTACCCGTTTCGTCGTACATTGAGTGTTGCTCAAATGTCCGACATGCTTCAGCTTGTCGTCGAGATGGGCAACACTCAAGCATGATACTACCCGTTTCGTCGTACATTGAGTGTTGCTCAAATGTCCGACATGCTTCAGCTTGTCGTCGAGAGGGGCAACTCTCAAGCATGATACTACCCGTTTCGTCGTACATTGAGTGTTGCCCATCTCGAACGACAAGCTGAAGCATGTCGGACATTTCGTGTAATTTCGTGGATCATGTCTTGGGTCAGGCTTGGATGGGGCACTATACAAGCCACCCGATACTCTCGCTTTCCTAAGGAGGCCATCCCCTTGTGCTCATCTCATACTATCCGCGCCGCGATTCTATTCGCAGCGCTAACCGTTTCTGCAACCGCCTATGCACAGACGAAACTACTTCGGTTTCCTGATATCCAGGGTGACCGAGTGGCTTTTACTTACGGCGGCGATATCTGGAGCGCTCCTGCATCAGGCGGGACAGCAATTCGTTTGACGGCGCATCCTGGTGTTGAGGTATTTGCCAAATTCTCGCCGGATGGGAAATGGATTGCCTTCACCGGACAGTACGACGGAGACGAACAGGTCTACGTTATACCTTCAACTGGTGGCGTGCCGCGACAGTTGACTTTTTATCCAGCGCGCGGGCCTCTGGCTCCGCGCTGGGGTTGGGACAATCAGGTTTACGGGTGGAGTCGCGACGGTCAAAGAATAAT
>WNFY01016686.1_pt1 | contig 11219 bp, 8 predicted proteins | sample 5400091 | NCBI WGS metagenome assembly WNFY01 (sample SAMN13153364, study PRJNA577476) | soil metagenome | isolation source: 60 cm soil or saprolite under grassland replicate 1 | place: USA:California | collected 2016-06-15
CGGTCGCAATGTCGTCCATGGGTCGTTCTCCCTCAACGCGTGCCCCGGCGGCGGCTTTTCGCCGGCCGGAATGACGCCCCAGTATCTAGGTAGTCAGTCGGGCTGCCGCCTCAAGGGGCGGCGGCCGCAATTCCCGGGCCGGCCCGCTCGTAATCCTCGCGGCGCCAGTGCACCCGGACGGTCGCCCCGTGGCCCGGCGCGGCGCGATTGGCAAAGCCGAGCGCCGCTCCGCTGCGCTCGAGCAGGGTCTTGGCGATGAACACGCCGAGCCCCAGGCCCGCAACCTCGCCCTCGCCGCCCGCCGGGCGGCTGCGACTGGTCAGATAGGGCTCGCCGATGCGGTCGAGAATCTCCGGGGCGAAGCCCGGCCCGTCGTCGGCGATCGAGATCGTCACCTCGCTGTCGCTCCAGCGCGCCTCGATTTCGACCCGCTCGCGCGCGAAATCGACGGCGTTCTCCACGAGATTGCCCAACCCGTAGATGATCGCCGGGTTGTGCTCCCCGACCGGCTCGGCGGCGCGGGCGGCGGGCAGCACCACGTCGATAGCGACGCCGAAATTGCGGTGTGGGGCGACCACTTCCTCGATCAGCGTCGAAAGCTTGGAGCGGTCGAACGGCTCGCTGGAGGCGGAGAGCTGGGTCAGCTTGGCGAGAATCTCGCGGCAGCGCTGGGCCTGCTCGCGCAGCAGCTTGATGTCCTCGGCATGGGGCGAGGTCGGTTCGATCGCGCGCTCGAGCTCGCGCACCACGACCGCGATGGTGGAGAGCGGGGTGCCGAGCTCGTGCGCGGCCGCCGCCGCCAGCCCATCGAGCTGCGAGAGATGCTGCTCGTGCGCGAGCACCAGCTCGGTCGCGGCGAGCGCATCGGTCAGGAGCCGCGCCTCCTCGGCGATCTGCCACGCATAGGCGCCGATCACCCCGAGCGCCACGAGGAGCGAGAACCACACCCCGAGCAGGTACATCGGGGGAAGCGTGAGCGGCTCGTCGCTGACCCACGGCAGCGGCAGGTGGAAGAACACGAGCGCGGTCGCGCACGCCGCCGCCAGAGCGCCGAGCATCAGCGTCATGCGCGGCGGCAGCGCGGTGGCCGCGATGAGCACCGGGCCCAGAAACAGGAACACGAACGGGTTCTCGACGCCGCCGGTCAGGTACAGCAGCGACGCCAGCTGGACGATGTCGAACGCCAACAGCCAAGCCGCGCGGTCGGGCTCCAGCCGCTCGATCGGCCGGAAGCGCAGCCGCAAGGCGAGGTTGAGGGCCGCGCTGCAACCGATCACCAGCAGGCAGGCGGTGAGCGGCAGCGTGAAATCGAAGACGTAATGGACGACCAGCACCGCCGCGGTCTGGCCGCCGACGGCGAGCCAGCGCAGACGCACCAGCGTGTCGAGGCGCACGTTGCGGCGCGGATGCAGCGGATGCTGGGCTTCCATCGCCGCACTCTATCGGCTCTCCCGGCGCGCTCAATGCTCGGGGCGCGCACGCGCGCACGCGGATCGATGGGCTTGCGCCATGCGCGCGCAAAGGCCAATTGTGCGGGATCGTGCCAAGCCCATCGTTCAAGGCCGCGGAACCCGCCATCGCCGTCGAGCGCCTCGCCAAGACCTACAAGAGCGGGGTCGCGGTCGACGGCATCTCGTTTGCGCTCGAACCGGGCTCGATCACCGGCCTGCTCGGCGGCAACGGCGCCGGCAAGACCACCACGATCGCCATGATCCTGGGGCTGATCATCCCGACCGCGGGAACCGCGCGCGTGCTCGGCGCCGAGATGCCGCGCCAGCGCTATCGCGTGCTCCACCGCATGAATTTCGAGAGCCCCTATGTCGACATGCCGGCGCGGCTCACCACGCGCCAGAATCTGACCGTGTTCGCCATGCTGTACGGGGTGGAGGACACGGCCGCGCGGATCGCGGCGCTCGCCGAGGAGCTCGATCTCGTCGAGCTGCTCGATCGGCCGACCGGAAAGCTCTCCGCCGGCCAGAAGACGCGCGTCTCGCTGGCCAAGGCGCTGGTCAACCGCCCGGGGATCCTGCTGCTCGACGAGCCGACCGCCTCGCTCGACCCCGACACCGCGGACTGGGTGCGTGCGCGGATCGAGCGCTACCGGCGCGAGCGCGGCGCCACCATCCTGCTGGCCTCCCACAACATGGCCGAGGTCGAGCGGCTGTGCGAGCGAGTCATCATTATGAAGAAAGGCCGCATCGAGGACGACGACTCGCCGCAAGCGCTGCTCGCGCGCTACGGGCGCCGCACGCTCGAGGAAGTGTTCCTCGACGTCGCCCGTGGCCGGGTCGAAGCAAGGCAGGCCGCGCAATGAGCGCGCATGCCGAACCGCTCGGCTTCTCCCCGCGCCGCATCGCCGCGATGGTGCTGCGCTATTGGTACCTGCTGCGCTCGTCGTGGCCGCGGCTGCTCGAGCTGATCTATTGGCCCGCGGTCCAGATGCTGATGTGGGGCTTCCTGCAGCTGTATATCGCCGGCAACGCCGGCTTCTTCGCGCGCGCCGGCGGCACCTTCATCGGCGCGGTGCTGCTGTGGGACATCCTGTTCCGGGGCCAGCTCGGCTTCTCGATCTCGTTCCTCGAGGAAATGTGGGCGCGCAATCTCGCCAACCTGATGATCAGCCCGCTGCGCCCGCTGGAGTTCGTCGGCGCGCTGATGATCATGAGCCTGATCCGGCTGGCGATCGGAATGGGGCCGGTGTCGCTGTTGGCGATCGCGTTCTTCGGCTTCAATCTCTATGGGCTCGGCCTGGCGCTCGCCGCCTTCTTCGTCAATTTGATCCTGACCAGCTGGGCGATCGGCATCCTGGTGTCGGGGCTGGTGCTGCGAAACGGGCTGGGCGCCGAAAGCCTCGCCTGGACCATCATGTTCCTGCTGCTGCCGCTGACCTGCGTGTATTACCCGGTGACGATCCTGCCGCATTGGCTGCAAGCCGTGGCCTGGGCGCTGCCGCCGACCTACGTATTCGAAGGCATGCGCGAGCTGCTGATCAACCATGTGTTCCGCGCCGATCTGATGGTGCGCGCCCTGGCGCTCAATGCCGTGTTCTTCGCCGTCGCCATCGCCGGTTTCATCGCGCTGCTCGACAGCGCGCGCCGGCAGGGCTCGCTGCTGCAGACCGGAGAATGATCGGGACCGAACCGGGCGCGCGTTCGTGAACGCGCGAGGGACCGGTGATCCTCGCATATGCGAAATGAGTTCATAGATGTACGCTCGGAGACGAGATTCGCCGCATCGAAGTAACTGCGGAGAATGGTCTTTCCTCGGTTGACCGAATGAAGAAAAAAGACCAGGGTGCTGCACTGCAGCAAGAGGGGCGGGGGCCTCAGCACATGCCGATCGGGGAATTCGGCGGCGCGCCGGCGCCGCCGGGCCAGGCCGGGCCGATTTTGGCCGCGCCGATGTATTGGTTCTATGAAATGAGCCACGCGGCGCTCAATCCGTCCCGCGCGTTCGCGGATGCGGCAAAGATCTATTTCAAGAGTCCGATCAATCCGCTGTCCTACACCACGTTCGGCAAATCGGTGGCCGCAGCGTGCGAATTGTTCGAGCGCTCGACGCGCCGCTACGGCCAGCCGGAATGGGCAATCGACGCCACGGTAGTCGGCGGCGAGCGGGTTCCGGTCCACGTCAATGCGGTCTGGCAACGCCCGTTCTGCCGCCTGTTGCATTTCGAGCGGATCTTCGAGCGCCCGCCGCGGCGGCCGCAGCCGCGGGTGCTGCTGGTCGCGCCGATGTCGGGCCATTATCCCACGCTCTTGCGCGGCACGGTCGAGGCCTTCCTGCCCAACCACGACGTCTACATCACCGAATGGGTCGACGCGCGCATGGTGCCGCTCGCCGAGGGCCGCTTCGACCTCGATGATTACATCGACTACATCATCTCCATCCTGCATGTGCTGCGCGGCGAGGTCCACGTCATCGGCGTGTGTCAGCCCTCGGTGCCGGTGCTCGCCGCGGTAGCGCGCATGGAAGCCGACGCGGACCCCTATGTGCCGCAATCTATGGTGCTGATGGGCGGCCCGATCGATACCCGCGCCAATCCGACCGTGGTCAACCGCCTCGCCGAGCAGCGCGGAATCGATTGGTTCCGGCGCAACGTCATCACCAAGGTGCCGTTTCCGCATCCGGGCTTCATGCGCGACGTCTATCCGGGATTCCTGCAGCTCAACGGCTTCATGACCATGAACCTCGACCGGCACATCGAGGCGCACAAGGACCTGTTCATGCACCTGGTGCGCGGCGACGGCGATTCCGCGCAGAAGCACCGCGAGTTCTACGACGAATATCTGGCGGTGATGGATCTCGCCGCGGAGTTCTACCTGCAGACGGTGGATTCCGTGTTCGTCCGTCACGCGCTGCCGAAGGGCGAGTTCACCCATCGCGGCGTACGCGTCGATCCGGGTGAGATCCGGCGCGTCGCCTTGATGACGGTCGAGGGCGAGAACGACGATATTTCCGGAGTCGGCCAGACCGAGGCGGCGCATCGCCTGTGCGTCAATCTCCCGGCCGATCACAAGGCGCATTATCTCCAGCCCGGCGTCGGCCATTACGGCGTGTTCAACGGATCGCGATTCCGCGCCGAAATCGCGCCCCGCATCGCGGATTTCATCCTCTCGCACGACGGCGCCGCCGTGCGCCGGATGTGGCGCAAGGTTGCCGCGCGCGCCTGATTTCGGCGACCCGCCTCCGGCCCAGCCCCAACGCCCGCCCTGCCCCTGATTCGTGGTGCCCGGCGGTGCGCGCACCTCGCGCAAGCAAGTAGTGAATCGATATTCTGGCTTTGAAGGCCCAAGGCCTTGTAGCGCTCCGGGTCCGCCGGCCCATGGGGTTGCGGTCCTAAGGATTTGACTACAAAGGGGCTGTACGGCGGCACGGATGTGGCACTATGGCGCGTCCCTTCCGCCTGGACCTCGACCGCAATGCCGCTCCGCGCCCTGCTCTACCGCCGGCCGACCGAACCGCAGGCGATCGAAGTCGTCTTCGATCGAGCGATCTATCTCATTCGGCTGCGGCGGCATCGGCAAGCGCGCCGCTATACGCTGCGCATCCAGGCGGCGACGCGCGAAGTCATTCTCACCATGCCGCCGCGCGGCAGCCTCAAGGAAGCGCGCGCGTTCGCCGACAAGCACGGCGGCTGGATCGCGGCGCGGCTCAAACGGCTTCCGGAAGCCGCGCCGTTCGCGCACGGCTCCGAAGTGCCGCTGCGCGGTCTTCGCCATCGCATCGTGCACCGCCCGCACACGCGCGGCACGGCGTGGACGGAACGGGACGGCAACGGTGGCCGCCTGATCTGCGTGGCAGGCGAGGGGCCGCACCTCGCGCGCCGCGTCGGCGATTTCCTCAAGCGCGAGGCCAAGCGCGATCTCGAGGTCGCGAGCCGAGGTTATGCGGGCCAGATCGGCGTGGCGATCAAGCGCATTTCGGTGCGCGACCAGAACAGCCGGTGGGGCTCCTGCTCGACCACCGGCGTGCTGTCGTTCTCCTGGCGGCTGATCCTGGCGCCGCCGTTCGTGCTGCAATATCTCGCCGCCCACGAGGTCGCGCATCTGGTCGAGATGAACCATTCCCGCCGCTTCTGGCGGCTGCTGAAACGGCTCTGCCCCGACATGCACCGCGCCAAGGTCTGGCTCGACGTGCACGGCACCGACCTGCATCGCTACGGCGAGACGGAAAACGGCGCGCATCTGCCGCGCAGCCTGCGGAGCCGGGTGTTCAACAATCGCGATTTCTAAAGCCGGACACCGGAACGCAGACGAGGGACGACAGACGGCGGACGACGGATCAAGACGCAACTGCCCTCCTCCAATCCGTCCTCTGCCGTCTGTTCTCCGTCGTCTGATCAGCGCCCGAACAGGCGGTCGAGCAGCCAGCCATCCATGGTCGAAGGCGGCGGACGACCCTGCTGGCGGGCGAGCGCCTGCGGGCCCCATGGAATCCCGCCCGGCGGCACCGGCGCCGGCTCGAGCGCGGATCCGGATGCACCCGGCAGCTCGACGACCGCCACGCCCTGATGCGCGGTTCGCATGAACCGGTTCCAGATGTGACGAGGTGCCCGGTGTAGCCGATGAACCAGGCGTCGCGAAAATCCTGGCTGGTGCCGGTCTTGCCCGCCGCCGGCCAGCCGGGGAGCTGGCCGCGGCGCGCCGTGCCGCTGACGAGCGTCTCCGCCATCATGGCGTTCATCATGCCGACGTAGCGCTCCTCGACCACGCGCCCGAGGCTGACGTCGGCGCTCTCGTAGAGCGGCCTGCCCTCGCGCGTGCGCACGCGCTCGACCACGTGGGGAACGACGGCGACGCCGCCGTTCGCGAACGGCGCAAACGCCGCCACCATCTCGATGAGCGAGACCTCGGAGGTGCCGAGCGCGATCGACGGATTGGGATCGAGCTTCGAGGCGATGCCGAGGCGGTGCGCGGTGCGCACCACGGATTGCGGGCCGAGTTCGAGGGTGAGCCGGACCGCCACCGTATTGAGCGATTGCGCCAGCGCCCGCGTCAGCGTCACCGGACCGAAATATTCGTGATTGTAGTTCTCCGGCCGCCAGCCTTTGACGTCGAGCGGCCGGTCCTCGCGCACGCTGTCGGGGGTGAGCCCGCGCTCGAGCGCGGTCAGATACACGAACGGCTTGAAGGCCGAGCCCGGCTGGCGCTTGGCCGCCACGGCGCGGTTGAACTGGCTCTCGGTGTAATTGCGGCCGCCGACCAGCGCGCGCACCGCGCCGTCCGGCGTCATCGCCAGCACCGCGCCCTGGCCGACCGCGAATTTCTCGCCCTTTTGCGCGAGCTCGTCGACCAGCGCCTTTTCGGCCGCGCCCTGCAGCCGGGAGTCGATCGTGGTCTCGACCACGATGTCCTCGTCGACCCGGCCGACGAGGTCGTTGAGCACGTCCATGATCCAGTCGGCGACGTAGTTGCCGGAGCCGCCGGGCGTCTGCTTGAGGATGCGCGGCGAGTGCGAGATCGCGAGCTGCGCCATGCGCTCGGTGATGAAGCCCGCATCCGCCATCGCTACCAGCACGACCTGGGCGCGGCGCTCGGCGCCGTCGGGATTGCGCGTGGGCGCCAGGCGCGACGGCGACTTGACGAGGCCCGCGAGCAGCGCCGCCTCCGCAACCGTCACCTGCCGGGCCGACTTGCCGAAATAACGCTGCGCCGCGGCCTCGACGCCATACGCGCCGGCGCCGAAATAGACCCGGTTGAGGTAGAGCTCGAGGATCTGCTGCTTGGAAAACTTGCGCTCGAGCCAGAACGCCAGCACGACTTCCTGGAGCTTGCGCGTGATGGTGCGCTCCTGGGTGAGGAACAGGTTTTTCGCAAGCTGCTGGGTCAGCGTCGAGCCGCCCTGCGACACCCCGCGGTGCAGCAGGTTCATGCCCAGCGCGCGGACGATGCCGAGGGGATCGACCCCGTAGTGGGAAAGGAAGCGGCGATCCTCGATGGCGATGAAGGCTTGCGGCAGGTACGCCGGCAATTCCTTGAGCGGCAGCGGCGGGCCGCTGGTATCGCCGCGGGTCGCGAGCACGCGGCCCGAAAGGTCGACGATCTCGATCGCGGGCGGGCGTTTGGGCACTTCGAGCGACTGGATCGGCGGCAGATGCGCGCCCACCCAGGCGATCGCCGCAATCGCGGCGATGAAGGCCCACAGCGCGAGCACGACGGCCCAATAGAGGAGGCGCGTGAAACCGCGCCGACGCCCGCCGCGGCTGCCGCCGCGCTGCCATTGCGTGGCCTCGCGGACGCTGTCTTCGCCGCGGCCGCGCGCGCGTTTGCGCTCGCTCTTGCCGGCTGACCGGCGCTCGCCGCGCACGCGCGGGGCACGGGCCGGCTCGCCGGTCGCGCCCGCCTCGGCGGCGATGCGCTGGGGATCGGATTTGCGGCGCGCTCGCTCTCGACGTCCCGGCGCCATTGCCCCTGCCGCGTTTCGCCCCGCAATGCGGGACTTCGCGCGAACGCTAAGCGCCGCGGTTTAAAGCGGGGTTAACCATCGGAAGTCGACGGCGGGGAGGACGAGACGGAGCATGAAGTGCACGCCACGAAAACGCAGAACGCAGGAATGCGAGCGGCGTTGCGCTGGAAATCGGGTTTGCGGCGCGCTCGATTTTCTCGTCCCGACGCCCATTTCCCTGCCACTTTCTGCCCCGGAACGCTTGACCTGCCGCAGAAGCTAAGGGGCGCGCGGTTTAAGCGGATTACCCCGCTCTAATGAACCCGACCCATTTAGACAACCTTTCCGTGTTGTCCTTCCGAGTTTCGGCTATACTGCGCCTGGAGGGAGTAGATTATGTTGTTAGCGGGACGAGGCATCCTCGGAGAAATCCGAGATCTCATTGAACATGCCAGTCGTCTGGATCTGGCGGTAGCGTATTGGGGAGAAGGAGCTTGCAGAGCGCTCCGACTGGAGAAGTGTAAGGCAAAGAATATCCGCATCGTCTGCGATTTTCGATCCGGTGCAACGAACCCGGACGAAATCGCAATGATCCAGAGGAGACTTAAAAACAAGCACGTGGTCGTAAAACAAATGGATAGACTGCACGCGAAAGTTTATTTGAGTGAGCGGCGCTGCGTGGTTGGTTCGGCGAACGCATCAACCGACGGACTGGGTTGGGAAGGACCGCGAACGTCGAACCTGATCGAAGCTTGTTATTCGTTTGACCAAAGACAAAAACAAGAGATGCGCGAAGCGAGAACGTGGTTTGAGCGGACGTGGCGACGAGCATCGAAGATAACCCCCACAGACGTAAGTGCGGCGCGCCGGCGCTTCAACGAGCGGCAAAAGCGAAGGCCCCTCAACCGGCGTAATCCCACATCCATGCTGTCCCTGAGCGAATGGATGAAAGACATCAATGATGTCAAGCGCCGAAATATTCTTGTCTTCTTGATGACCAGACAATTAGACAAGGCTGAGCGGGCCGCGTTGAAGCAATACCAACAGGCTACGGGCCAGCGATACATCACAGCGTACGGGGACGAACTTTCCAGAAATCGGAGTCTAACTACAATTCTGAGAGACTACCCGGAGGACCACTACATTTTGGAATTTTGGAAGGGTCGCAAGAATAGAATTTACTATGATGGTGCGTTCTATATTCCCAAAACCGGCTCCAATTTTTACAGGTCCAAGAAGCATAACCGGAATGGGGTTTTGGTGTTCGTACAGGAAGCAAAACGGATCGACTTTATTGATGGAACGAGATTGCGGATTGATAGGAAAGCGACACAATTATTTGAAAACACAATTCGTGCTATGAAACCGGGGCAAATAAGCAGGATGGTAGAAGAAGGGGCCGATCTGTATCATTTCTTGAAGACCATGCCTTCAAGAGCAAGTCAGACGCCAAGCGTCGCCCCGAAACCACCTAACAAGGGTTACATTTGATCGACTTACATCTATTGGAGGGATGATGGTGGCGGCACGCGCTACGCCTCGTCCCGCTGCCATATACCCTGCCGCGTTGCGCTCCGCAGCGCGGGGCCTGTGGCAACGCTCGGGTTGTTTAAATCGGGTTAAGGGGCTGACCTTTCAATTGGTTGCCGTTTCGTTCCGGGTCCCCTGCTGTTGATTCGGGTTAGCGCTCCAAGCCAAGATCGCCCGCCAAAAACCGGGAACCAGACTCGGGGCCAAAATCGGTCGCAACAAAAGCGCGAATGGGAAGATTTCCTGTAATAATGTTCATAATTGATTCGGGGGAAATCATAGCTCTCTCACTCAGTGGCGCTCTTTCCATTGCAACTCCGTGTCTCCGAGAATAGAACGCCAGTAAATCCGCAGCTTGAATCGCGCGGCAACTCTCTTTTGATACGAACTCAATTGACCGCAACACGCCTTCTAGCTCGGGAAAGAGTCTCCGAACGCTATGAAAGTAATCTTCAGCTTCAGCATTGTTCTGATGTCCACGTTCCAAGATGAATGTAACACCTTCGGCATGAACCGAGCGACCCACTCTGATGTCACGCAAAATCCAATCAATGATGACGCTTAGACAGAATGTATAGGGTGACACAGTTCTCTTTCTGTTGCTCTCCGTCGCGCGAGTTTTGTAGATCCCCTTCAATGCCGACATGCTTACGCCTAGGGGAACACGTTGCGATAACGCTCTACAGATCCCTGAGACAAAAAACTGTTTCTGAAGGACTTTCCAATTCGTGAATTCCCCGGTCGTGTGATGAAGGTCTTTAGTGTGGAGAACCTTCACCCCATACTTAGTGAAGGTTGGCTCGACCTCTGTTTCGAATCGCCGCCATTCGTCGTCTTTGGCAATGAAGCCAGCAAGAGTCGTAATCGGGCTTTGAGCGTCGTTCCCGCTATCATCTAAGTAGCAGAGGAGCACGGTTGCGAATTCCCTAGGCCTTGGAGTTTTCTTCACGGCTTCAACGGACTCGCTCAGATATGGATTTGGTCGCGTCTGTGGCAGCGCTCGCAACCGTTCTGGCCTGTGCGAAAAATCTCGCGGCATATTCTCTGATGTCGCGGACCTAATTCAATTCCTTGCTCGCGTAGTTCAGAAAGCACGACACCATAATAAAAATAAGCAGACTCAAGCGCTACGTCGAAATTTGGAAAGCGAGGGATCGCCTTCCGTTTTAAGTCACGGTGCGCAACAGCCTGGTCGCGATACCTCTTCATCTCCGACCAGTAGCAGTGGAACTGGTCGAGAGACAGGTGAAGATGAGTCAATAAAGCTTGGCGAAACGCTTCCTGATTGGGCGCCATGTTCTTCCAGTGGATGGCTTGATGTTCTTCATCGTCAGAACCAAAGAGCTTGCACCATTCAAGCACAGCGAAATCGGTCAGGTCTCCGTAGATAACTCGCCAGAAGTTTAGGTGTGGTTCGGGATGAACATTATGTAGCGCGCGTCTTATATGGATCGTGCGTACCGGACTTGCGATGACTTCAAGCACGTCGTTCAGCAGTTCGCGTCTTTGAGGTTGATTCATATTGTTTACCGGCTCCAAAAAAATGCCGATCCGCTACGCTGAGAACGAAACCTTGTCGAAGGCTCTGCTCTACAGCACTTCCGGCATTTGAAGCGGATGTGCCAAAGAAGGCTGTACTTGGTTATCCCGCGCCGCTGAAGCAATAGGAAAAGAGGTAGTCCGGCACTCGAGCGCAAGAAACAGGTCAGGCCGGAGGAAGGCGGCCCCTGGTCCAACGCCTCGCGGACCGTGCGGCTCTCTCCCAGACGTCAGCTAGCCCGCTGCCCGCACCGCGCGCGGGA
>WNFY01005708.1_pt1 | contig 11217 bp, 16 predicted proteins | sample 5400091 | NCBI WGS metagenome assembly WNFY01 (sample SAMN13153364, study PRJNA577476) | soil metagenome | isolation source: 60 cm soil or saprolite under grassland replicate 1 | place: USA:California | collected 2016-06-15
CCTTCAAGGGCGGCGCGCCGTCGCTGCAGGCGGTGCTGGCGGGAGACGTGCAGGTGATGATCGGCACGACGCCGGTGGTGCTCCCGCAGATCCGCGCGGGCAAGCTCGTGCCGCTCGCGCTCATCACACGCGCGGCCTCGCCGATGGTCCCGGGCGTGCCCGGGATGGAGGAAGCGGGCGTGCCGGGCATGGATCTCGCGAGCTGGTGGGGCATCTGGGCGCCGCCCCGGGTGCGGCCCGAGGTGAAGGAGCGCCTGTACGCGGCAATCACCAAGGTCATGCGCCTGCCGCAGGTGGCGGAGAAACTCGCGCGCGAGGCGATGCAGCCGGAAATCTCCGCCTCGCCCGAGGAATTCGCCGCGTTCGTGCGCAAGGACCACGCCTCCTACGAGTCCATCGTCAGGGCCTCCGGTGCGAAGGCGGATTGAGAGGACGCAGCCGCTTTCATTTCAACAATCGAGAGGAGAAGACCATGACCGACAATTTCGTTCGTTTGCTTTTGATATGGGCGCTGGCGACGGCGTTCACCGCGTTCACCGCCCGTGTACCGGCGGAGCAGAAATGAAACGCGGGAAAGCCATGAAGAACACGCTCATGATTTCCGCCGGCCTCGCCGCCTGCGGCTTGGTGTCGGCCGCGCAGGTGAACTACAACATCGACCCCGAGCACACCTATCCCAGCTTCGAGGCCGACCACATGGGCCTGTCGATCTGGCGCGGCAAGTTCAACAAGACTTCGGGCAAGGTGACCCTGGACAAGGCGGCCGGAACCGGGACGGTGGAGGTCGCGGTCGATACGGCGAGCATCGACTTCGGCCACGCCAAGGTGGCTGAATATCTCGCGGGTCCGGACCAGCTCGACGCGGCCAAGTATCCGACGATCATCTACAGGGGCAAGCTCGAGCGCTTCGTCAACGGCGCGCCGACCGCGGTCAGCGGCGAACTGACGATGCACGGCAAGACCCGGCCGGTCGCGCTGAAGATCAACCTCTTCAAGTGCATCCCGCATCCGTTCTTCAAGCGCGAGCTATGCGGTGCGGACGCCTTCGGCAGTTTCGATCGCAGCGAATTCGGCCTCGACTACGGGCCGCAGTGGGGCTTCAAGCCGGAGGTGACGCTGCGCATCCAGGTCGAGGCCCTGGCGGAGGAGAAATGAACGCATGATCTTCGCCAAGCGACTCACCGCAACCACCTTTGGCGCCATTCTCGCCGCCTGCTCGGGCGCGCTGGGGCCGCTCGATACCGGCGAAGCCCCCGACCTGATTCTCTACAACGGCAAGGTCGTCACCGTCGATGCGGCGTTCTCGATCGCGCAGGCGGTGGCGATTCGCGGCGAGCGTTTCATCGCGATCGGGACCGACGACGCGGTGCGGCGCCTGGCCGGGCCGGCGACGAAAGCGATCGATCTGCGCGGGCGCACCGTGATCCCGGGATTGATGGACGGGCACCTGCACAACGCGGGCGGCGGGCCCGGCGTGAACCTCTCCGAAGTCCGCAGCATGGCGGAGCTCCTCGCCGCGGTGGAGGCGCGGGTCAAGGCGGGCAAGCCCGGCGACCTGGTGGTCTCCAATTCCGACTGGCACGAAGCGCAGCTGCGCGAGAAGCGCCTGCCGCAGCGAAGGGACCTCGACCGCATCGCTCCGGACAATCCCGTGGTGCTGGTGCGCGGCGGGCACGAGTTCATCGTCAACTCGGCTGCGATGAGGCGCTGGAACATCTCGCGCTCGACGCCCGTGCCGCCGGGCGGGGAGATCGGCCACGACGCGGACGGCGAATTGAACGGCGAGTTGGTGGACACCGCGCGCGGCCTGGTGAAGCTGCCGCCGCCGCCGAAGCTCGTGGAGAACGAAATTCTCGCGCAGATGAAGCTCCTCAACGCGGCCGGGCTCACCGGCATCCGCATTCCGGGGCAGTTCCAGTTCGGCGGGAGCGCGATCGAGCCCTACCGCATGTTCCAGCAGCTGAAGGCGCAAGGAAAACTGACGATCCGCGTCAATTACCTGATGCGCATCTTCGACTATTCCAGCGTCGAGAAGATGCGCGAGACGATCGCCTCGTGGAACGTCAGGCCAGACGAGGGCGACGAATGGCTGCGCATCGGCGGAATGATGACACTGGTCGACGGCGGATTCGAAGGCGGGCACATGCGCGCCGCCTACGAGGAGCCTTTCGGCAAGGGCGGGAAGTTCAGGGGGATCCAGGTCGTGCCCCTTTCCGACTACGTCGCCGCGGTGCGCGAGTTGAACCGCCTCGGCTGGCGCGTCGCCACGCACGCGGTGGGCGACGCCGCGATCGACCAGGTACTGGACGCCTACGCCGCGGCAGACCGCGACCGCTCGATCCGCGGCAGGCGCTGGTCGGTCGAGCACTTCTTCATCGGCCGGCCCGACCATTATCCGCGCGTAAGGGCGCTCGATCTCGTGATCTCGGCGCAGGACCACCTGTACCGCGCCGGCCCGAGCCTCGTCAAGTACTGGGGCCGCGAGCGCGCCGAGCAGGTGACGCCGGTCCGGAGCTTCCTCGATGCGGGAATCCTCGTCGCCGGCGGCACCGATTCGCCCGTGATTCCCTACAACCCGTTCTGGGCGATGTACCACTTCATCTCGCGCGGGACGATTTCGGACGGCGTGTACGGCGCCGACCAGCGAATCACCAGGGAAGAGGCTCTGCGAATCTTCACCATCAACAACGCGAGGCTCACTTTCGAGGAGAGCCTGAAGGGGTCGATCGAGCGCGGCAAGCTCGCCGACCTGGTCGTCCTTGCGGCCGACATCCTCACGATTCCCGAGAAGCAGGTCGAGGCCCTCAAGCCGGTCGCGACCATGGTGGGCGGGCGCTTCGTATACAGCGACCCGACGGTCAGGCTCGAATAGCCGACGGCTGCTGACATAACGCTGTCAGCAGGGCGGGCTCATCCTTTGAGGCGTGCGAATCCCGCACTTCACCTAGAAGGAGGCTGATATGAAGAACGCAGTGGTCTGGAGCGAAATCGCGGTGTCCGATCTCAAGCGCGCGACGGCATTCTACGAGAAGCTGCTCGACGGCAAGCTGAAAGCCGAGAGCTTCGGCCCGTACGAACTCGCGCTGTTCCCGCACGCAGCGGACGGCATCGGCGGCTGCCTGATGAAGGGCGAAGGCTACGAGCCCTCGGGGAAGGGCACGGTGACCTATCTCGCGGCCGAGCCCGGGATCGACGCGGCGCTCAAGCGCGCGACCGCCGCGGGCGCAAAGGTGTTGATGGCGAAGATGGCGCTGCCCGGCAACCAGGGCTACATCGCCCACGTGTCGGACTGCGAGGGCAACCGCATCGGGCTGCACGCGATGAGCTAGCGAGGTCATGCGGCGCGCCGATCGGTTCTTCCAGATCGTCCAGTTCCTGCGCGGCCGCCGTCTCACGACGGCGGCGTTTCTGGCGGGCCGGCTCGGCGTGTCGTTGCGCACGGTGTATCGCGACGTGCGCGACCTGTCGCTCTCCGGCGTTCCGGTCGAGGGCGAGGCGGGCGTCGGCTACCGGCTGCGCGCGGGCTTCGACGTTCCGCCGCTCATGTTCACGTTGAACGAGATCGAGGCGCTCGCGGTGGGCGCGCGCATGGTCGAGGCCTGGGGCGGGCCGGTGCTCGCCGACTCGGCGCGCACCGCGATCGAGAAGATCGTCGCGGCGCTCCCAGCCGAGCGGCGCATCGCGGTCGAGAAGACGCGCCTGTACGCGCCGGGGTTCCACGTCGACGGCCGGGCCACGCGACAGCTGGAATCGGTGCGCGAGGCGATCGGCTCGCGCCGCGTGCTGCGGCTGGATTACCGGGATTCGGGCGGCAAGCCGAGCGAGCGCGACGTCTGGCCGCTCGCGCTCTACTACTGGGGCCGCACCTGGACGATCGGCGCCTGGTGCGAGCGCCGAACGGACTTCCGCAATTTCCGCGTGGACCGGATCGCGGGGCTTGAGACGCTCGATCGCCGTTACCCGGACGAAGCCGGCAGGCGGCTGGCCGATTTCATCCGCGCGATGGAGGCGCGGTGAGCTTTCGACGCAGCTCTGCTCAGAACGAAACCTTTCCGACGAAGGCGAGATTGCTTGCTCTGTCGTTGAAGCCGCTGCCCGGACCTGCGACCCTGCCGTACTGTTCGTACTCGAGGCGCACACCGAAGCGCCTGCTGACGGCGTAGGCGACGCCGATCCCCAGCAGCGCATCGGCGTGATCGGAAGCGCCCGCGACCCGCGTGCGATTCGAGGCGACGCCGGCCTTGGCCATGAGCGCCCAACGCCTGTCCAGGGGCAGCGTGCCGGTGAAAGCGAGGGACACCGAGTCGGCGCTCGAACCCCGGTAGCGGCCGAGATCGGTGTAGGCCGCTTCGATTCCCCAATGCCGGTCGTGCTGGTAGCCCCCGAGGATTTTCCAGGAAGTTTCGCTCGAGTCGGTGTGCGCTATTCCGAGCCCGGCTCCCACGTACACCTGCGCGGAGGCCTGCGCCGCCAAAAATGCCGCGCTCAGCGCCACCGCCGACAGAATCTTTTTCATGGTTCCCTCCTTGGGAGAATCGTCGCAAGCGGGCACGCGCGCGCGTTCAGTTCTCGGGTTTCACGTCGAAGTCCCGGATCACCTTCGCCCAACGAATCGTGTCTTCGCGAATCATGCGGGCGACGGTCTGCGGATCGCTCGTCTTGATCTCGACGCCGCGCAGCCGTTCCTGGACCTCGGGCAGTGAAAGGATGCGCACCACTTCCCGGTTGAGGCGGTCGATCACCGCGGGCGGCGTGCCGGCGCGCGCCAGGAGCGCGTTCCATCCTTCGCCTTCCATTTCCGGATAGCCCTGTTCGCGCCCCGTCGCCACGTCCGGAATCAGCGCTGAGCGGGAGCTGCCGAAAGTTGCAATGGCTTTCAGTTTGCCCGCCCGAATCTGAGGAAGGTCGGAACTGAGCGGCTCGACTCCCGCGTGGATGCGCCCACCGAGCAGGTCCGTCCAGATCGCCGTCACCCCCTTGTAGCGGATCAGCTCGACATCCGCCCCGGCCTGCCTTACGCGCAACGCCAGAAGATAGTTCAGTCCGGCCAGGTATCCGATCGCGGCGGTGCGCGGATGCGACCGGGTGTAAGCGACAAATTGCTTCAAGTCATTGAACGGAAACTGTGCGTTCGTGGCGAGGATGAAGGTGCCGCGCGCGACTAGGGTAATCGGAGCAAAGTCCTTTTCGCTGTCGTACCGAGACCGTTCCGCATATAAGGTCGGGGTGATGGTCAGGGGACTTGATAGTGCAAAGAGCAAGGTGTGTCCGTCCGGTGCTGCTTTGGCGACGAACTCGGTCCCGATCGTGCCATCGGCACCCGGCCGGTTTTCCACCAATACGGGCTGACCGAGGGCGGCCTGCAGCCGTTCGGCGAGCACGCGCGCGACGTTGTCCGCCTGGCTGCCGGGCCCCAGCGGCACCACCATGCTGATCGGTCTGCTCGGATACGCTTGAGGAAGACCTTCGCTCCAAACAGCCAGACAAAGAATCGCTGCCGCTGACCCGAGCAATCGTGAAATCATGAAGCCCTCCCGGGAATATGATGGTTCACCGGCGCGGCGCAGGCGTTCCCCAAGCTTACGCGCCCGAACGACCTGAGCTCGGAGCTGCCTTCGGTCCCTGCGTTCGGGGCATCGCCGCGAGGCGCTCGGCCAGTTGGGCCAGGTCTTCGAGAGCCTGCAGGCGCTCGCGCACCGTCATCGAGAGCGCGGCGCGCAGCTGCGCGCGGCGGCTGCCCTCCCAGGTCGCGGTCTCCCAGCCGGCTTCAACCGCTCGATTCATTTGCGGCGCTTCTCTTCCATGATCATGCGCAGGTGCTCGATATCATCCAAGTCCCGCGGGCGGTTGGCAAGCTGTTTCATCGCGATCAGCGTGGAGATCGAAACGAAGCGCACCGTGAGGCTCGGCGCGAGCTCGCCCTGCATGGCCGCCTCGTATTCGCTGTCGAAATCGAAAGGCTCGGTCACGAACACGTCGACGGTCACCGGACGGTGGCGATCGCTGTAGAAGTTCAACACTTGCATGCCCTTGTCGCGTATCCACTGCGCGCGCTGCGCTTCGTCCGCGAACTGCTCGGCCTTCACGGGAACGGTGGGGCGGTAGCCGAGGCCGGCGAGCGCCTCGAATGCGGTCCGGATGTTGTCCGCCTCGAGCCGGATCACGAGATCGACATCGTAGGTGAGGCGCACGTATCCGTGAGCGTTCACCGCGAGCCCGCCCGCGACGAGATAGCGGACGCGCGCATCGCGCAGCGCGGCGGCGATCGCTTCGAAGGCGGCAAGCTTCACGCGAGTCTTCTCCCTGGCTGAAAACGCACGCTATTGTATGCTTGCAGGACCCTGGCTATAAGCGGGAACCTGGCTCGGTGGATTCAGGCGCGTGAACCGAACGGAAGCTTCATGACCTTCCAGAGCTCGTTCGAGTCGGGATACGCGCCCGGGTCGAGCACGCCGAGCCGCTCCGGCACGCGTCCCGGCCTGTAGTAGAACGTGCCGAACACGAGGTCGAGGAGGGACAGCGTGGCGGCGTAGTTCTTCGACTCGGCGAGGTTCGCGCTGTGGTGATAGCGGTGCAGCTCGGTGCCGACGAAGAGGTAATTGAACCATCCGGCGCGCAGATCGAGATTGCAGTGCGATACCAGGCCCTGGAGGGTGACGATGAGGTTGGCCAGGAGCAGCGTCTCCGCATTCGCGCCGAGAAGGTAGAGCGGCAGGAGGTTCACGAAGCCCCGAACGAGGAAGATGTTGATCGGATGGGCCGCCACGTGCATCAGCACGTACACCTGCTGCGGGAGATGATGCGCCACGTGGGTCCGCCACAGGAAGCGCCCGAGCTTTCCCTCCAATTCATGGCTCCAGCGATGCTGCCAGTAGTTGAAGAAGTCGACGACCAGCAGCGCTGCCGGGACGGAGAGCCAGAGCGGCCAATCGGTGATGGGGCCTGAGTGACCCGCGTTGAGCCGGATCGACGCCAGGCCGAAAACGCCGTTGGTCGTCGCGATGGTTGCGCCCGAGACGGCGAAATACTTGAGATCGCGCAGGACAGACCGCGCGGTCATCTTCCACTTGCGCTCGACCGGAAACAGGGACTCGAGCGCGATCAGAACGGCCACGTTCGCGAGCAGGAGCGCCGTCAGGACGGTCGAGTAATCCCAGTGCTGCGCCATGGCGTGCAGGGCCACGCCGATATTGCCGATGAACAGGACCGGCCAGGTGAGCCAGGCTACAGCCAAGGGCACGGTCGATTGTCCCGGTTCGATGAGGGCGCCCCGTGTGTCGTCGCCCGCGATTGCGTTTTCCATTTTTCCGCTCCTCTCTGTGCATCGATCCCGAAATGAGATCGCGGCCGCCAAGTTAGGCGATGGCCTACAATGAGAAAAGGAATGCCGGCGCCGGTTTGTCCGTTAGCGGACATTTCCTGCCGATCTGTCCGGGAAACCCGGGGGGCGCGTGGATCGCCGTGTGCAACGAACGCGGGAAGTGCTGCATCGGGCCCTGATCTCGCTGATGATCGAGAAGGGCTACGACGCCGTCACCGTCCAGCACATCATCGACCGCGCCAACGTCGGCAGATCGACCTTCTACGCCCACTACGACGGCAAGGAAGATCTCCTGCGCAGCGGCATGAAAAACCTGAGCAAGCAGCTGCTCGGCTATCAGCGCGCCGCGCTTGCCCTGAAGGGGAGCTTCCGGGAACGCGGCTTCGCGTTCGCCCTGGTCCTCTTCGAGCACGCGAACGGCCACCGCGACACCTACCACGCGATCGTCGGGAAGCACAGCGGCGCCGTCGTAATGGACGCGATGCGGGCCCTGCTCGCCGAGCTGGTGAGGAACGAGCTCAAAGCCTACTCGCTCAACGAGGGAGCTTCGGACGTTCCGAGAAGCGCCGCGGTTCAGTTCGTCGTGGGCGCCTTGATGTCCGTGCTTACGTGGTGGATCGAGGAAAAGTCGAAGCTCTCGCCGGCCGAGGCCAATGCGATATTCCGGCGGTTGACGATTCCCGCGATTCTCGGGAAGCCCTGACAGCAATGGATCCGCGCAAGCTCTGCGCCGCTGCGGTGCTCGCGGTTGCAGGAGGAGCCATGGCCGCCGAAGCGGTGCTGGTGCACGATATCGCGCCGCCGCATCCGCGCTACACGCAGCTCACGCAGATGCAGGCGGAGGTGGCAAAGCGCACGCAAGGGACGCTCACGATCGCCATCAATCCCGGCGGCAAGGTGCTCTATCCGGGGCAGGCGTCGCTGGATGCGGTGCGGAACAAAACCGTGGAGAGGTTGTGGGCGCTGAGTAGTCCCTTGAGTCTTTTGTTTCCGACATCGAGTTGCGCGGTTGAAAAAAATTCTCATGTTGACGTCTGGACGTCTTCTCGATAAGAATCACGCGTCGATTTCATCGGTGGTCCTGTGTGAGAAGACGCCCCGGAGAGGTCAGGGACGCAATCGTAAGGGTGCTTGAAGCGCGCCCTCGTGGAGCTACGGTCGGGGAAATAACCGGCCAAGTAACCGCACTGATCGGCGCTGTTCCCGCCTCATCTGTTCGGTCTTATTTGCAGCTCAATACACCCGAGCTCTTCGCGCGGATGGATCGCGCTCAGTATGCGTTGAAAGGGTTTTCGTACGAGCCTGCCAGAGTCAACAAGAAATCCGGACCGCGTTCCTTCTCGTTCGGGAAGGCCACACTGATTCGGGACGATTGTCTGACTTGGCTGGAAAAACAGCCGACGAACTCGGTACACGCAGTGGTGACCGACCCGCCTTACGGATTGGTTGAATATTCCGAGGTCGAGCAAAGAAAACTCAGGGCGGGCAGGGGAGGTATCTGGAGAATTCCGCCGTCCTTCGACGGTTCCGTGCGCTCGCCGTTACCTCGATTTACCGTGCTCAAGCAGACGGACCTCGATGCGCTCGATCAGTTCTTCACAGCTTGGGCGGCGCGTCTTCTGCCGGTGCTTGTGCCCGGAGCAAATGTCGTTGTCGCAAGCAATCCCCTTCTTTCCTACATCGTGTCGAACGCACTGTCCCGGTCCGGTCTCGAGCGCCGCGGCGAGATCGTCAGATTGGTGATGACGATGCGTGGCGGTGACCGCCCCAAGGATGCACACGTGGAATTTTCCGGCGTCAGCGTCATGCCACATGTGGGAACCGTGGCTGGTGTTCCGCAAGCCGATCGACGGTCGCGTCCAGGACAATCTTCGAAAATGGGGCACCGGCGGTTTCAGAAGGATTTCGGGCGAGCGACCGTTTGGTGATGTAGTCGAGTCCTCACCTACGCGCCCTTCCGAGCGCGCGCTGGCGCCTCACCCCAGCCTGAAACCTCAATCCTTCTTGCGACAACTGGTCCGCGGGGTGCTACCGCTTGGCAAAGGCATAGTGCTCGATCCGTTTGCGGGCTCGGGCTCGACACTCGCAGCGTGTGAAGCGGTCGGATATGCGAGCGTGGGCCTTGAAAAGGATGCTGACTACTTCGGTGTCGCAATCTCGGCGATACCCAGGCTGGCCAAGCTGCCGGTTAACGGCGACTAAGCGCGATAGATCCAGTTCCGTCGGAGCTTGGCGATGGACGGACCGTGTAAGAACGAGGCCGCCCGCTGGGGCGGCCTCGTTCGTGCGTCGATGAAACATCCCGGCTATTGTGGCAGCCCCTCGACGGTGTAGGCACGGAACTTCGCGTACTTGTCGCCGATCTTCCGGAGTTCTTTCAACTCCGCTGAATTGCGCCAGGCTTGGATTTTTTCCATGCTGTCCCAGACCTGCAGGGCAACGCGCGTCTTCGGCGGCTGCCCTTCGATCGCAGTGACCTTTTCTCCTGCGGCGAGGAAACGGCCGCCGTGTTTCTTGATCAAGGCCTGAGCTTTCGGGGCGTATTCCTTCCTGTAAGCGTCCAGATTCGTCACTTCGATTTCCGCGATGTAGTAGACCGGCGGCTTGGCCTGAGCGTGAAGGCCTTCGACCGCTGCGGCGCCGAGTCCGAAACCGGCGATGATGGCCAACGCCAGCGTGTACCGGGTTTTCATGCGTGCCTCCTCCTTGTTTGGTTGCGATCGCGAATTACTTGATCCGCTTCCAGACCACTTCGGCGGGCGGCCCGCCGGCGGAAGCCGTGGTGACGGTGTAGGTGAGCAGGTCGCCGGAAACTTTGAAGGGGCGCTTCTGCGACGTTCCGTCGAAGTTGGGGAAGGTGCTCACCTCGATGTTGAACGTGAGCACCTTGCCCCCGTCATCGACGCTGTACGTGCCGTAATGGGCGATGCTGCCCTCGACGACCCCCTTGTATTCGTCTGCGGTCCCCTTGATGCGGCTGTTCGAGGCGAATTTCGGCAGCGTCGCGCGCGCGATGACGATCGAATAGCGGCCGTCCGCGCCCAGCGTCATCCTGCCGCGCGCATTGGGCCCATACGCGGAAACCGACACGACCGTATACGAGCCGGCAACGCTCTTCATGCTCTGCGCGGCGGCGTCGCCGGCGGGCACTGCGAGTGAAAGAAACAGAAGCGAAGCTGAAATTGCTGCAGGCGTGTTTCGACGGTTCATGACATTCTCCCTGGACGGTGGATGGGGTCGCGGGACACCTTGCCTCGCGCTCCCCACGACCATGGTACTCCTTGCGTTCGCGGGCGGAGCCCCGAGCACTTTCCCGTCGCTTGACGCGTTCAGGGAATCCTGCCTAGCATCCTGAACAGAACGCGCTCGCGTTCCAATAGGAGGATGTATGCGGAAACTCTTGGCAGGAACGGTCTTGTTTGCCGCATTCGGCGCGCTCGCCCATGGTGGGCGACCTGCTCAAGCCGGATGATATCGAAGCCCTGTGGGCGTACGTGGCCACGGGCGGCAAGAACTGAGAACGCAAATCAACGAGACAAATAGTGGCGCAGCCGACAACGGTATCGCTCGTTCTCGGCATCGGCGGCGCCCGGGGCCTCGCCCACATCGGCGTGATTCAGTGGCTGACCGAAAACGGCTACGACATTCGCTCGATCGCGGGCTCCTCCATGGGCGCGCTCGTCGGGGGAATTTACGCCGCAGGCAAACTCGAAGTTTATACCGCGTGGGTGTCGGCGCTTGAGCGCATGCAGGTGCTGCGCCTCCTGCTCGATCCGGCGTTCGGCCGCAGCGGTCTTTTCAAGGGCGAGCGCATCATGGGCGTGCTGCGCGAGCTCATCGGCGATTTCGACATCGAAAATCTGCCCGTATCGTTCACGGCCGTGGCAACCGACCTC
>WNFY01016582.1_pt1 | contig 11216 bp, 11 predicted proteins | sample 5400091 | NCBI WGS metagenome assembly WNFY01 (sample SAMN13153364, study PRJNA577476) | soil metagenome | isolation source: 60 cm soil or saprolite under grassland replicate 1 | place: USA:California | collected 2016-06-15
GTCGGCGGCCAGCTCGGTGACCGCTTGGCCAAGCGGCTGCGCGGGGCGCAGTTCGCCGTCTCGGGATGGAGCCTGGTGATCTCTCTCGGTTTCACCTGCGTGGCCGTCTTGGCCCCCGAGCCCGCCGTCTTCTGGCCGGCCATGTTCGGGTCCTTGTTCCTGCTCTTCCTCAACGTGGGGCCGTTGAACGCGGCGATGGCCAATGTTCTGCCCGCGGACCTGCGCACCCGGGGCTTCGCGCTGTCTACCATGGCCCTCCATCTGCTCGGCGATGCGGCGTCGCCGTGGCTCATCGGCGCGGCCTCCGATCGAATCGGGTTGACGGTGCCCGTCCTCGGAGCCGGGATGCTGCTCGGCGTCTCGGGCCTCGTCCTGCTCGCGGGGCGGACCGCGCTCGACCATGATGCGCAGGGCGTGGCGGGCCCGCTTCCACCGCCTTAGGTGGCGCTCCCCGGATTCGATCCCTGGTGTCGGAGACTTCGTGATACGGATTCTTCGTCCTACCAGAGAGCAGTCCGCTCGTAGGGGTTTGTCGTAGGAGACGAAGTTCAGGATCGCCACCGGAGGCGCATAACTGTCTCAAGAAGGATACGTCTTCGCCTTGAGGCGAACTGCGATATAGTTTGTTGCACGGAGCACTCACCATGACGCCATTCGCACTGGTGTCGGGGGCTGGAGGGAAGTATGGGAAAGATTAAGAACCTAGAGGAACAGATCAGGACGCTCTCCCCGGCGGAGCTGGCCAGATTTCGGGAGTGGTTTGCGGAGTTTGATGCGGAGGCGTGGGACCGGCAGCTCGAGGCTGATGTCAAAGCAGGGAAGCTCGACAAGCTCGCGGAACGTGCTCTCCGGGCGCATGCGTCCGGACAATCCACGGAGCTTTGACCCACCGGCACCACGCCTCGCCAGAGTTCTGGGAGTGTTACCGCGCGCAGCCCGTCGGTGTTCGCGTGCTTGCTGATAAGGCCTTCGACCTCCTCAAAGCCAATCCTCAGCATCCGTCTCTTCACTTCAAGAAGGTGGGGCGATTCTGGTCAGCTCGTATTGGTCTGCACCACCGATCGCTGGCGATCGAGATGCCTGACGGTGTTCTCTGGTTCTGGATCGGTACCCACGCAGACTATGACAAGCTGATCCGCACTGATTCCTGATGCCTCATCCCTTCAGTGCGCCGATGGTCAGGCCGCGGACGATGTGCTTCTGGACCAGGAAGGCCATGAGGAGCACGGGCAGGGTGATGAGGCTCGAGGCCGCGGTGAGGCCGCCCCAGTTCAGCGAGTCGTAGGACACGAAGTTGAAGATCGCCACCGGCAGCGTGCGAGTGGAGTTGCCGGCGATGACCAGCGAGAAGATGAAGTTGTTCCACGAGGCGATGACGCCCAGAATGGCCGTCGCCACGATGCCCGGGCGCGCCAGCGGCAGCGCGATGCGGCGGAAGACGCCCAGCACGCCGCAGCCGTCGATCAGGCCGGACTCCTCGAGCTCGCGGGGCAGGTCCTCGAAGAAGCCGACCAGCACCCAGATGACCAGCGGCAGGACCACCACCATGTGCGTGAGCATGACCGCGGGATAGGTATCCACCATGTGGAGCTTCGAGAACACGATGAACCACGGGATGAGGAAGGCGATGCCGGGCGCCATCCGCGCCGCGAGCATGGCGACGCCGAGCCGAGTCTGGTGGTAGCGGGCGATCCCGTAGGCTGCCGGCACGCCGAGGATCAGGCTCATCGCGGTCGAGCCCGCGGCGATGACCAGGCTGTTCCAGGTGAACTTGAGGAAGTCACCCCCGATGAGCACCTTCTCGTAGTTGGCCAGCGTGGGCCGGAAGAGCCAGCGCGGCGGATAGGCCATGAAGTCGACCTGGGTCTTGAAGGAGCCCAGCGCCATCCAGACGAGCGGGAACAGCAGGAAGGCCAGCGTCAGGATCAGGAGGCACCAGAACGTCCCGCGGCGCAGCCTACGCGACAGGCTCATAGCGGCGACCTCCGCACCTGGATCAGCAGCATGCTCGCGCCCAGGATCAGCGTGAAGAAGACGACGATGAGCGCGGAGGCATAGCCGAGGTTCAGGTACTTGAAGCTCGTCTGGAACACGTAGAGGTTCAGGGTCTCCGACGCGAAGCCCGGGCCGCCCTCGGTCATGACGTATACGATGTCGAAGACCTTGAGCGCGTCGATGGTCCGGAAGAGGGCGGCCACCACCAGCGTCGAGCGCATGAAGGGCAGCGTGAGATGCCAGAAGATCTGCCATCCGGAGGCGCCGTCCACGCGGGCGGACTCGAAGGGCTCCGAGGGCAGCGTGGCCAGGCCCGCCAGGCAGATCAGGGCGGTCATCGGCGTCCACATCCACGTCTCCACCAGGAGCAGCGACGGGATGACGGACCGGGGGCTCGACACCCACGCGCTGCCGGCCAGGCCCACGCTGCGCAGGACGTAGTTCAAGACGCCGATGGTCGGGCTCATCATGGTCATCCACACCAGCGCCATGGCCACCGGCGTGGCGATCATCGGGAGGAGCACGAGGGTGCGCGCCAGCCCGCGACCCGGAAAGTTCCGGATGAGCAGGTGCGCGATGCCGAGGCCCAGCGTCACGGTGAGCGCGACGGCGCCCACGGTGAAGATCAGCGTGACGCGGAAGGCCGGCCAGAACCGCTCGTCGCGGACGAAGAGCTGAGCGTAGTTGTCCAGCCAGATGAATCGGGGGCCGAGCACGCTCGAGGCATACCACTCGTGCAGGGAGAGATAGGCGGTGTACACGAGCGGGACCACCAGGAGGAGCGCCATCGCGATGACGGCGGGCGCGGGCAGAATCCAGCGCAGGTGGCGCTCCACCCAGCGCTCGATGCCGCCGGAGGCACTCGGGCGGGCAGGGAGGACCCTGGCCCCGACCTCCGGCGACGTGAGAGAGGACACGGCGGCCGGCGCGCTACTGGGTTTTCTTGATGATCTCGGCCACGCTCTTCTGGGCGCGCTCGGCCGCGTCCTTGGCGTCCTGTCCCTCGATCACCGCGACGATCGCCGCGCCGATGGCATCGCGCGTCTCCGGCACCGCCACCACGACGGGATTGGCCTGATTCGGGTAGCTGTCCGGCAACGTGGCCTGAAAGGCACTCAGCCACTCCTTGGGGAGACCCGACTGGAACTCCGGACTCTCCCACGCGCTCTTCCGCGCCACGGGGATCTTCGCCTTCGCCTGCCGGAGCACCATGTCGCGGCTCGTGGCCCACTGCAGGAAGTACCAGGCGGCCTCCTTGTTCTTCGATTGGGCCGAGATGGAGATCGCCCAGGAGATGAGCGGCGTGTGGCTCCCGCCGGGACCACGCGGAATGCGCGCATAGCCCAGGAGCCCGGCCACCTTCGACTTCGTCGGGTTCTCGAAGCTCGACACCCAGGTGCTCGAATCGCTCGCCATGGCGACCCGCCCCTGGGACATGAGGTCCACCACCTCGTACGTGTGTACGTTCACCACGCCCGGCGGTCCGTATTCGCGCAGCATGCGCCCGTAGGTCTCGAGCCCCTTCACCGCGGCCGGCGAGTTGAGCAGCGGCTGGTTGTCCTTGTCGAGCCACTGCCCGCCGAAATTGAAGATGAACGGCGCCAGCGTGTAGACGGCGGCCGAGCGCTTGCCCCGGGAGACATAGCCGTAGAAATTGTTGCTCTTGTCCGTGAGCTTCTTGGCGGCCGCCTCCCATTCCTCCATCGTCTGCGGCACCGCCACGTTCTTCGCCTTGAACACGTCCTTGCGGTAGTAGAGGAGCTGCACCTCGGGATAGAGCGGCACGCCGATGAGTTGGCCACCCACGGTGGCGATCTGGCGGGTGTTGGGGAAGAAATCGTCGAAGGCGAACTGCGGACTCGTCACCGCCGGGTTCGACAGGTACTTCTGGATCGGCTCGTACCAGCCCGCCTTGAGAAAGCGCAGGCCGTCCCAGGACGTGAGGCTCATGAAGCCGTCGACCGAGCCGGATCCCGAGACCATCTCGACCGCGAGCTTCTGACGGAACTGATCCTCGGGAAAGATTTCCCACGCGACCTTGATGCCCGTCAGCTGCTCGAACTCGGGGATGGCGGGACGAATGATCTCGTTCGTCCAGTCGTGGCTATTGACCAGGAAGCGCAGCTGCTTGCCGCTGTAGCGCTTCCAGTCGAAGCCGGCCTGGGCTCCGACGGGCGGGGGACCCGACACGGACCATCCGAGGAACGCGACCAACACCGTCGCCATGCCGCCGAGCGCTATCCGTCGTGTCCACGTCGCCATGCTTGCCTCCTCGATGCTCTCCCTGCGAGTCTCCGCCAGACGCGCGGTGGCGCGATGCCACGGCGCACGCAAGCCTATGCCAGAGCCCACTCCTCCGCAACCCGTGCCAAGCTCTAACTTAGAGGTCCGCGACCCTTGACGAAGCCTTGGCGTAGGTGCAGGATCACCGCGCTAGCCGGATCAGGACGTGGCGGAGTCTAGCAGCTGCCTGAGGGGGACCGTAGCCGGTGAAGGTTCCGTACTACTACAAGTCGCTGGACTGGAAGGCGCTGGTCCGCCAGTACCCGCCGTCGAAGGATTTCGCCGAGACCGTCTTCCGCTATGACCGGAAGAAGATCGCGCAGCTCCAGGCCCGCCGATTCCTGGAGATCGTGGAGGTCGCGTGGCGCAACCCCTTCTACCGTCGGCGCTGGGAGGCGCACGGGGTCAGGAAAAGCGACATCGAGTCGGTGAAGGACATCGTGAAGCTGCCGATGGTGGCGGTGGAGGACTTCAAGGCGGGGATCGAAGCCAAGCCCCCCTTCGGCGAGCATCAGGGGCTCGGGACGCGCGACGGGGTCCGGACGCCGATCAAGATCCAATCGAGCGGCGGGACTACCGGAATGCCGCGACCGACGCTCTTCACCCCGTGGGAGTGGGAGATCCAGGGGATCCAGGGCTCGCGGGCGCTGTGGATCCAGGGCGCCCGCCCTGGAGACGTCATGCAGATTCCCTCCACGCTCTCCACGGCCAACCTCGGCTGGTTCTACTACCTTTCGTGCATCAACTGGTCCGGTGTCGTCCCCGTGACCACCGGGAGCGGCAACGTCACGGCGAGCCGGCGCCAGCTCCAGGTGGCCTTCGAGTGGGGGACGAATCTCTGGGCCGGATTCCCCGAGTACCTGATGCACCTCGCCTCGCTCGCCGAGCAGGAAGGCTTGGCACTCAAGACGCTCAAGACCAAGTTCATCGCCTCCTTCCTGGGCCCTGATCTGGACGGCAGCCTCCGGAAGATCATGGAGGCCACCTGGCATTGCCCCGTGTACGACAACTACGGGACGCACGAGGTCGGCCTCCCCGCTTTCGAGTGCCGCGAGCAGGACGGGCTGCACATCATGGAGGACATGTTCATCGTGGAGGTGGCCGACGTGGACACGGATCAGATTCTCCCGGCCGGCGCCACGGGGAACCTGGTCATGACGAGCCTCTACCGGCATCACCCGCCGCTCATTCGCTACAACCTCCGGGACTATATCAGGCTCGTGAGCGACGGCGTCCGGCGCTGTGGCTGCGGCTCGCACCTCATGAAGATGGATCACTTCCTCGGACGAAGCGACGACATGGTCAAGCTGCGGGGGACCAACGTCTTTCCCATGGCCTGCCTCGGGGCGGTGACCGGGGACGACCGAACCACGGGCGAGTGGCTCTGCGTGGTGGAGCGGACGAAGTCCGGTCTCGACATCAGGGACGAGATGACGGTCAACGTCGAGGTGAAAGAGGGCGCGACCGACCGCGAGGGCCTGAAAGCCAAGCTGGAGGACCGGCTCAAATCCGATCTCGGCGTGAAGGTGACGGTGGGACTGGTCCCCGCCGGCAGCCTGGCCGCCTACACGTACGGCCGCGAGGGAAAGGCCAAGCGGCTCGTCGACAAGCGCTTCGAGAAGAAAGCGTGATCAAGTTCGGGGTGATGTCGAACAGTCACCCCGCGTCGGCGGCGGACCTGTCGCGGCTGGTCGACGAGATGGTCGTGGAGGCGCAGCAGGCGGAGAAATACGGCTTCGACTCCTTCTTCGTGACCGAGCATCATCAGGAGCCGTCGGGATATCTGGAACATCAGCGTCACGCCCAAGCCGGTGCAGAAGCCGCGCCCGCCCATCTGGGTCGCCGCGGTCGGCGACGAGGCCATGAAGCGCGCCGGCCGCTTGGGGGACGCCCTTCTCGCCGATTCGTTCCAGCTACCCGCGCGACTCAAGCCGCGGGTGGACCTGTACCGGCAGACGGCGGCGAGCCGCGGCAATCGCGCGCAGGTGGTGCTGTTCCGCGAGGGATTCGTGGCGAGGACCCGCGACGAGGCCGTCCGCGAGTACGAGGCGGCGCTCCTCAGCACCCACCGCTACTACTGGCGGCACGGGTCCTACTACCCGGACATCAAGAAGGAAGAGGATCTGGACCTGAAGCGGATCGGCCTGGACCGGTTGATCCTGGGGTCGCCCAAGGATTGTGCCGAGCGGGTCCGCGCGTGGAACGCGGAGATCGGCGCCGACTATTTCCTGATCCGGTTCAAGCATCCGGCCGGTCCGCCCCACGCGAAGGTCATGGAGGCCCTCAAGCTGTTCGGCGAACAGGTCATCCCGGAGTTCCGGTAAACGCGCCGAAGTTTCGGTAACCGCGAAGGACCAGGAGGATACGCAATGACGCGCCTACGGTCTCATGGCTGGATCATCGTGCTGGTCGCAGGGATGGCGCTGGGCTTGGCCGCGCCGGCCGCGGCCGCCGAGAAGACCCTCGAGATCGGCGTCCTCGGCCCGCTCTCCGGCGGCGCGGCGTCCTACGGGGTGGAGCTGGTCCGGGCCGCCGAGATACGGACCGACGAGATCAACAAGGCGGGCGGGCTCAAGGTGGGCGGGGATGTCTACAAGATCAAGCTCGTCACCTACGATCACAAGGCGAGCGCGGCCGACGCCGCCACCGCCGCCAACAAGCTCATCTTCCAGGACAAGGTCAAGTACATCATCGGCAACGCGGTGGGCGCGACCTGCAACGCCGTGCAGACGGTGTCGGAGCCGCAGAAGGTGCTCTTCGCCTTCGTCTGCTGGGGAACCAACAACCTCGGGCCCGACAAGCCGTACTCCTTCCGCTCGATGCTGAGCCAGTGGGAGGTGGCCGAGCCGTTCTACCGCTGGGTCAAGGACAAGCACCCGGCCATCAAGAAGATCGCGATAATTTCACCCAACGACACGAGCGGGCTCGACACGAACACGGCCGTGGTCAAGGCGGTGAAGAGTCTCGGCCTCGAGCTGGTGGCGGAGGAAACCTACGAGCGCGGGACCAAGGACTTCTATCCGATCCTGAACAAGATTCTCGCCAAGAAGCCGGACCTGCTCGACGTGGCGGCCTCTCCGCCGGGCGAGGCCGGCCTGATTCTCAAGCAGGCGCATGAGCTCGGGTTCAAGGGCGCGAAGGGGTGGACGGCGGGCACGAACCCGGCAAGCCTGGTGAGCATCTCGGGCCCCGAGGCCGCGGAGCATCTCTGGAGCCCGCTCAACATCAACGTCAAGAGCGACTTCGTGGACGCCAAGGTCCGGAAGTTCGGCGACGAGTACGAGAAGCGCTACAAGGAAGTGCCCGGGGCGATCGCGGTGGCCAACTATGCGGCCTTCGACGTCATCACCAAGGCGATGCAGGAGGCCGGCTCGGTCGACACCGACAAGGTGCTGGCCGCCCTGACCTCGCGGCCGTACGACACGGTGTGGGGCCGGCTGGCCATCGGAGCGAAGGAGACGTACGGGATCGACCGCCAGTTCCTGTACCCGATGGTGATCAGCGAGATCCGCAGCGGGAAGAGCGTGGACATCGAGCAGGTTCTGCCCGCCGCGTTGAAGGTGATGAAGAAGTAGGTCCGCCGATCGAGCTCCTGGCCCAGGGGTTGCTGAACGGCTTCACGCTGGCGCTCGTCTACGTGCTGGTGGCGCTGGGCCTCACCCTGATCTTTTCGATCTTCGAGATCATCAACTTTGCCCACGGCGAGTTCTACATGCTCGGGGGCTACGTCACCTACCTGGGCTTCGCGGTGGCCGGGCTGCCCTACCTCCTGACGCTCCTCCTCGCCATCGTCGTGGTGGGACTCGTGGGGCTCGTGTCCGAGCGGCTGATCTTCCGGCACCTGCGGGGGAAGACGCTCAACGCGTTCATCGTCTCCCTGGGCCTCCTGTGGGTGCTCCAGGCCGGGGCGCAGCTCTCCTTCGGCGTGCTGGACAAGTCGGTGCCGTCCGCCTTCTCCGGCATTATCCGCGTGGGCGGGCTCATCATCTCGGTCGAGCGGTTCGTCGTGGTGCTCGCTGCGGTGGGGCTCATCGCCGTCCTCTACGCGTTTCTCCAGTGGACGCGGCTGGGGCGCGCCATGCGGGCCGTCGCCCAGGACCCCGACGGGGCGGCGCTGCAGGGTGTGAATATCGAGGTCGTCTCCATGGTGGCCTTCGCTATCGGCTGCGCGCTGGCCGGGTCCGCCGGCGGCTTGCTGGCCCCGCTCTTCGCCGTGAGCCCGGCCATGGGGGCGCTCCCCGTGGTCAAGGCGTTCATCATGATCATCATCGGTGGCATGGGCAGCCTGCCGGGGGCGGTCGTGGGCGGGCTCCTCCTGGGCACGGTGGAGGGGCTCGGCTCGCTCTTCTTCAGTAGCGCCGCCGTCAACGTGCTGGGCTTTCTCATGGTGATCGCGGTCCTGCTCGTGCGCCCGCGTGGGCTCTTCGGTGCCGCCTAGTCCCGCGCTGCGGCAGCCGCTCGTCGGCTACGGACTGCTCGCGGCCGCGAGCCTGAGCTTGCCGCTCCTGACCCGGGACACGTACTACGTCGACGTCGCCACCACGATTCTCATGAATCTCGTCCTCACCATGAGCCTCCGGCTCGAGATGAGCACGGGTCAGCTCAACATGGCCCACATCTCGTTCCTGGGCATCGGGGCCTACGCCTCGACGCTCCTGGTGATGCGGGGTGGCTATTCATTCTGGATCGCGATCTGGGGGGCGGGGCTGGTCGCCCTTCTCTGTGCGCTCCCCATCGGGAGTCTCGCCCTCCGCGTGAGCGGCCCGTACTACTTCCTGATCACCTTCGCGTTTTCCGGGGTGGTCCGGCTGATCTTCAACAACTTCTTCGTCGGGTGGTTCGGAGGTCCCTCGGGGCTCGTCCAGATCCCCAAGCCCGATCCAATCCGGATGCCCGGCCTGCCGCTGGCCTTCGCGGGGAAGGTGGAGCTCTACTATCTGATGTGCGCCCTCTTCCTCGTGGCCGCCGCGGTCCTCGTGCGGCTGGACTATTCGCGCTTCGGTCTCATCACCAACGCCATCCGCCAGAGCGACCTCCTCGCGGAAACGCTGGGCGTCAGGGTCTTCCGCTGCAAGCTCACCGCGTTCGCCCTCGGGAGCTTCATGGCCGGGATCACCGGGGCCTTCTTCGCCCACTCTCACCAGGTGCTGCACTCGAGCGACTTCGGCCTCGAGCCCATGGTCCTTCTCGTGGTCTTCACCGTCATCGGAGGGACGGGGAGCGTCTGGGGGCCGGTGGTGGGCACCGTGGTGTTGACGGTCGTCTCGGAGCTCATGCGCGAGTTTCACCACTACGAGACTCTCGTCTACGGGGCCGTGCTGATCCTGATCATGCTGCTCATGCCCGAGGGGCTGGTCTCGCTGCCGGGAAAGCTGAATCGGCTTCTCCGGCGGGGCGGTGGAGGGGAAGCGGAGGCCATGGGGGTCGGCGTTGCTCCTTGAGCTCAGCCATGTCACGCGCCGGTTCGGAGGGCTCCTGGCCGTCTCCGATCTGTCCATGACGGTGACGCAGGGCACGATCCACGGGCTCATCGGTCCCAACGGCGCCGGCAAGAGCACGGTCTTCAATCTGATCTCGGGAGTGCTCCCCGTGTCGGACGGCAAGATCCTGTTCAAAGGTGAGCGGATCTCCGGCCTGAGGCCGTCCGAGATCTGCCGGCGGGGCCTCGCGCGCACGTTTCAGGCGACCACCCTGTTCCGGGACTTCACGGTGCTGGAGAACGTGCTCGTCGCGGCTCACCTCCGGGCGGCGGACGGGCTGGCGCCGGCCCTCTTCGCCTCCCGCGCGTACCGCCTCAAGGAGGGCGAGATCCTGGTCGGCGCGCAGGAGCTCCTGACATCCGTCGGCCTCGGCGGAACTGCGCGCTCCATGGAGAAGCTCCCGCACCGGGACCAGAAGGCGCTCGGCATCGCGATGGTGCTCGCCACGGGCGCGAAGCTGGTGCTGCTGGACGAGCCGCTGGCCGGGCTTACCCTGCAGGAGCGCGAGGACACGTTGAGATTGCTGCGGCAGCTCCGGGACCGGGGACTCACCGTTCTCCTGGTGGAGCACGACATGCGCGCGGTCATGGGGCTCTGTGACGTGATCACGGTCCTCGACCACGGCGTGCGGATCGCGGAGGGGACGCCCCGAGAGATCCAGGAGAACCCGGCCGTCATCGAGGCGTATCTGGGGGCGGAAGAGCGTGCTTGAGGTGACGGGTCTGCACGTCCACTACGGCAACGTGGCGGCGGTGAACGGCATTACGCTCTCGGTGGCCGCCGGCGAGATCGTGGCCGTGATCGGTCCCAACGGGGCCGGCAAGACTTCCACCCTGCGCGCCATCTCCGGGCTGGTGCGCCCCTCGGCGGGGCGGGTGATCTTCAACGGAAGCGACATCTCCGGGTGGAAGGCCCATCGGGTGGTCGGCTTGGGCTTGAGCCATGCCCCGGAGGGCCGGCGGCTCTTCCCGCACATGACGGTGTTGGAGAACCTCAAGATGGGCGCGTACCTGCGGGGGAACGGCGCTGCCCTGGAACGGACGCTGGGAGAAGTCGTGGCCCGATTTCCGCGCTTGGCCGAGCGCCGCGCTCAGCGCGCGGGGACGCTCTCGGGGGGCGAGCAGCAGATGCTGGCGATCGGCCGCGCCCTCATGGCAGAGCCCCGGATGCTGATCCTCGACGAGCCGTCTTTCGGCCTGGCGCCGATGGTGGTGGCGGAGATCGGACGGGTCATCGAGGCGATCAACCGCGACCGCAAGGTCACGGTGCTCCTGGTGGAGCAGAACGCGCGGATGGCGCTCTCGATCTCCCGCACCACCTATGTGATGGAGACGGGCACGATCGTGCTGGAAGGCCCCTCGGCGACGCTCCGCGAGAGCTCCCACGTCAAAGTGGCCTATCTCGGCGGCTGATGGCGACGACACCCGTTCGGTTCGGTATCTCGGTCGGCGGCTTCTC
>WNFY01018927.1_pt1 | contig 11214 bp, 8 predicted proteins | sample 5400091 | NCBI WGS metagenome assembly WNFY01 (sample SAMN13153364, study PRJNA577476) | soil metagenome | isolation source: 60 cm soil or saprolite under grassland replicate 1 | place: USA:California | collected 2016-06-15
TCAACGAATTTTAAAAAATGCTTGACACGCTTCTATGTCCCTGAGAAAACGGGTGCCCTCGCTTCAACAACCGCAAAAAAATATAAACAAGAGTGATTCTGCGGGAAAATTTCAAAATTAAACAAATAAAGGACAACCCAAAAAATGAATAGAAAAACCACCACTACCTCTAAGACGCATCTCCTTCGAGCTGCGTTTTTCCTCACTCTGCTTTTGCTTGTTATCCAGGTGATTCCCCGCGTGGTGGGGCAGCGAAAGACGCCAGAGGCGCCGGCAGTCTGCCCGAACCCGTGGCAGCTCGTGGCAAATATGCCGGTAGATCTTTATGGCGCGGCGGGCGCTTCCAACGGCACATTCTCCTACCATGCCGGCGGCTACTCCTTTTCTGTGCCCGGCACTTTGAACGTCTTCAACCGCTACGATCCGGTGGCCAATACTTGGACTGCGCTGGCACCTATGCCCGACACGTTAAGCTTGATGGCTTCCGCAGTTTATTACCCGACGACGAACAAGATTTACGTGTTCGGCGGCGAGGATGGCGACACCGGCGTCAATACCAATGCGACCCGGATTTATGACATCGCAACTAACACGTGGAGCGCGGGAGCGAACATGCCCGACGTGCGCAGCTTTATGGCGTCAGGCTACAACAGCGCCAATGGCAAGATCTATCTGGTCAGCGGTTACAACACCGGATTTGTGGACAGCGCTCAGCCGACGACCTGGGAATACGACCCGGTGGCAAACAGTTTCGCCGTTAAAGCGAACTTTCCACACCCGGCAGGTGGCATGGCGTCTGGCGTTATCAACGGCCACTTATACGTGGTGGGCGGGCGGGATGCTGCGAACCTGGTAATCAACCTCAACTGGGACTACGACATCGCGGCTAACACGTGGACGGCAAGGGCTAACATGCCGGGGTCCAACAACAATGTTCGCGGCAGCGGTGTTGCACTCGACAATCTGTGGGTTTTCGGGGGCGGTAATCCGTTTGGCCCCACTGCCTCGACCAAGGCTGCGTTTGCCAGGGAGCGAGTCAAGGGTCAGTTGGTTCCGAACACCACCAACGGCGCAGTACGCTATGACCCGGCCACGGATACCTGGTCAACCGCGCCCAACATGAACGTGCAGCGCGCATTCACATCGGGCGCGGCGATCAGCGCCAAATTGATTGCCGCCGGCGGCTACGACGGCTCGTTCACGGTTGCCAGCGCGGAGACGCTGGATGCGTGCATTCCAGAGCCAACACCTACTCCCTGCGATAGTGGGGTGATCATCAACGGTGGATTCGAGACCGGCAGCTTCGGTTCCGAATGGGTAATTGACGGCACCAACAACCCGCCGCTAGTCAATACTACCAATCCGCACAGCGGGACGTTTGCGGCCGCGGCAGGCGACTTTGGCCCATTCCCAGCGCCCGAGCCAAGCGGGGACAGCTCATTCTATCAGCAGTTCACGGTACCCGCCACTGGTGGCACGCTGAGCTTCTGGCACTGGGACTACACGACCGACAGCATTACCTTCGACTGGCAGGATGCCTACATCACGGATAGCTCCGGCAACATTCTGCAGACGATCTTCCATCAGTGTGCTAACGACCAGATCTACGTCAACCAGACGGTGGACATGACGCCGTACGCGGGGCAGACGGTGCGCATCAAGTTCCTGGTGCACCAGGATGGCTTCGGCGACGACACCGGCATGTATGTGGACGATGTGGCTCTGTTGGAGCCGTGCCCCACACCTACCCCTACACCAACACCTACGCCGACTGCAACTCCGACACCGACACCTACACCTACACCCACACCGGTGCAGATCACGCTGCACGCGCGTGGTTACAAAGTGCACGGCCTGCAAACGGTGGACCTCTTCTGGAGTGGGCCGACCTCGGGTTTCATCGACATCTATCGCAACGGCGTGTTGATTGTCACCGTGCCGAACCAGGGTGGTTTCTATACCGATCACATCAACCGCAGTGGGAGGGGAACCTATACGTATAGGGTGTGCGTAGCGGGCACTGGGAACTGCTCTAACCAGGTCACGGTAAGGTTTGGCAGTGGCTAACTGTAAAGAACAAGGACGTAGCTTTAACCTAGGCGGCGCCGTGCAAGCGGCGCCGCGTGCTGATAGAAAATTCCAGCTTTAACTCTGAACGTGCCAAACAACACAAAATTGGAGGACCAAAAAAACAATGTTAAAGACAACCCTGACTGCTTTCATGCTCCCATTACTTTTGCTTTTCGGCAACAGTTCGGAGAATTCCGGCGCCCAGACCAAAGAGAAAAGCCCGGAAAGCCAGACCGGAACTCTTCAAAAAATGATCGTCGCGAGCGGGAGCGTCGCGATGAATATCGACTTAAACCGGCTGAATGGAGCGGGGTCCTCTTCGGGCATGTCGCAATTGGACACATTGCGTTTCGCCGTGGCGCCGAATTCGTTCTTCACGATTCTTGTTTTTAACGATGTGTTGCGCGGTCCTGAGTTCGGATCGGCGATGGGGCTCATCCCGCAAAGCCCCGCGACTCTTCCTGGTGCGTTAAGCGCGTCCCTCAACCAGCTCGTAGTCGAAAAACTCCCTGTCGGTGAAGCTTTCGACCTTGCCGTGCGTGACGGCAAGACGGGATTCGTCTTTTTCAACACGCAAGGAAATTTCTACGATTACGATGCCAATGCGCAGTTGCTCAGCATCAAAGACGGAAGACTTCTGATGTCAGAAGAGTTCGCCAAGGCGCTTGGGCGTCCATTGGAAGCTGGTTCGGTGGTTGGAAAAATTTCTATCGGAACAACCATGCAACCGATCGAGATCACGCAGGTGGTTAACGGCGAAGCCCGACAGGTGGTACTGCCACCGCTGCGGGGTTCAGCGGGCCCGGGAGTGCCCTCTATTGTCCCGGGACCCGATGTCATCGTTGGGGATCTGCCATCATTAGAGCAATTCGGGAGCGCCGGAACCCAGGTCGGCCTAGCGGTGGGAACGACCTCTTGTAATAACGGACAGGAGCCGTTGCACTGGTTTTCGTTGCCAAACAACGATCACCCGGTCATTCCGCAGAATCTCTATCGAATGAGCGGTGGAGCCGACAACGCTCAACGTTTTGAACAAGTTGGCCAATCCTGGCTGAAACATGCGTTTTTGGCATTGGAAGGCAACGATTGCAGCTTTGGCTGCAACACCAGCGGTTGCACTACGGGCTCGAATCTATGCTCGGGATGCTCGGATCCTTACTCCGCCGGCTTAAATGCGGGTCAAACCGGCCTGGGTTCGCGCGCCTGGGTCAATCCATTTACCGGCTTCTTCCCGGGATCGAATCCCAATCCAAACGACCACACGGGCCACGTTCATACAGGCACGTCGCACAGGATTCTTACGGAAGTTAACGACCTGAACACAACCCTGAATGTCGGCGCGACTTATTTTGCCGAGGCTCAATATGTCACGCCGCATGAGTACGCCTGGTGCCAGCTTCATCCGGGTGAATGCAACCAGTACAACAATGCTTCCTACCGTCGGTACACGGTCACCGGCATCACCAATTTTACGTTTTCACCCGTCGGATCCACGATCCGAATGGAGCCTGCCATCAGGGCTTGGGAGAGCACGGGCGCGACTCTCAACAGGATCGAGCCTGCTCCGGGAAACGACGGAATCATATTCGTCGGTTACAAAGTCACCGGCCCCACGGCCGGTGTCTGGCACTATGAGTACGCCATCTACAATGAGAATCTTGATCGCGCGATCCAATCGTTCGAAGTTGTTTTTCCAGGTTTCCAACCGTTCTCCCTGACCGACATCGAATTTCATGCGCCGCCTCAGCATCCTGGGTGGGCCAACGATGGCACGTTCAACAACCAGGGTTACAGCAGCGCTCCCTGGGCTTTCACCGAGAGTTTTACGTCTGCGACCTGGAACTGCGAAACGCTTGCGCAAAATCCGAATGCCAACGCGATTCGCTGGGGCACATTGTATAATTTCCGTTTTGACTCTACCGCACCACCAGCCATTAGCAGTGCAAACGTCGGGTTCTTTAAGACAGGCTCACCGATTTCGGTGGAAATCCAAGCTCCCGCGCAGTCGGACGCAACACCGACACCCCGACACCAACACCTACGCCTACACCTACTGCAACGCCGACACCGACGCCTACTCCGACACCGGGTCAGATCACGCTCAGTGCGCGCGGCTATAAGGTGCAGGGGCAGCAGGCGGTGGACCTCTCTTGGAATGGAGCTACTTCGAACAACATCGATATTTATCGCAACGGCGTACTGATTGCCACTGTGCCGAACATTCCCGGTTTCTACACCGATCACATTGGGGTGCGTGGCAAGGGCACGTACGCCTATAGGGTCTGCGATGTAGGCACTCAAAACTGCTCTAACCAGGTCACGGTGAAGTTTGGCGGCGGCGGGTAGTAGGGAATTAATTAGGCAACTTCAATCAACGCGGCGCCGTGCAAGCGGCGCCGCGTTTGCTTTAGGTGCTTCACGCCGCTATTCGGTGGATCGATCGTTCCTCAAGCGCATCTATTCACCGTTAGTTTTGACAACGGCCCCCAAACACCCCGCCACCACCGGCAGGCGCGAATCATATTCACTCACGCGAATAGAGTTTGGAGTGCGCGGACATTGAGAAAATTTTAACATGTTTTTCAAAAGATTGTTGACACGTTTCTGCCCTTTCAGCTAAAAATGGTGGTTTACCCTCAATCCCATCTATGAAAAAGAAATCCACTTCTCAATCCGCCTTCTTTAATCTCCGTGTTTTAATCGGGCTGGTTGTCTTTCTAGCTGGCGTCTTTCTGGCGCTGCTTGGCTTTGGCATATTCTCCAACGCCTCTGCCCAATCGAATACGTCCGTGCGAAACCAGCCCCCTTCTGGCCCGCCAACGGTGGTGCCGATGGTTGGTCCGGTCGCCCAAAACCAGGATTTGCGAAGCCTTCCTTATGTTGCGCCCGCCCCGGAGATTGAGGAGAAACGGCTGACACGATATCCGCGGCCGGAGACAGGAGCGCCAGCAGAATCAGGGGCCTCCAGCCTCGCGCAGTTCCAGTCACTGATGAAAGGACTTTTGCGGCCAGTGCCTAGGATGCCTGGCCCACTGCTGACATTTGATGGGATGAACTCGGTGCAGAGCGGTTGTGGCTGTTTGCCACCAGACTCTGACGGTGATGTCGGCCCCAATCACTACGTCAACGCGGTCAACAGCTCGATCAAAATCTTTGACAAGTCGGGCAATCCGCTGAACGGCACTAACGGCACCACATTCAATTCGTTCTTCCTTCCGCTGGGCCCGACCACTCCGTGCGGTGCCAGCCAAAACCGCGGTGATCCTTTTGTGTTCTACGATCATCTAGCTAACCGCTGGGTGGTGAGCGACTTTGCTTTCCCTTCATTTCCTGGAGTCTCATTTTACCAATGCATCGGTGTGTCCCAGACCGGCGACCCCGTCAGCGGCGGTTGGTTTCTCTACGCTGTGCAAGTGGATCCGGCGAACCCGACCCGACTGGGCGATTATCCCAAATTCGCCTTGTGGTCCGACGCCTATTACCTGACGATGAACGAGTTTAGCAACAACACCACCTTCAACGGCGTCCGCGTCTATGCACTCGACCGCGCCAGCATGATCAGCGGCGGGCCGACGCATGCGGTCGGGTTCACGATCGATCCGACTGGTCTGGGCGATTCCTACAGTCTGGTTCCGGCGAGCTTTCGCACTGGCAATGCGCCGCCTGCAGGAAGGCAGGAGTTTCTCCTAGCCGTCGACAGCCCTGCCACTGGCGGCGTGACGTTGACCCAGGTCAAGGGCTGGCTGTTTCATGTCGATTTTACCGTGCCGGCAAATTCAACTTTGGGTGTTGGCGCCAATCACGCCCCGAACGCGCTGATTACTGTCAACGGGTTCGTAGACGCATTCACGAATACGACCTCTCAGATCGTGCCCCAACCGGCAACGACCGCTCATCTCGACACCCTCGGCGACAAAATAATGACTCCGCTTGCTTACCAGAATCGCAGCGGCACGGAATCGTTGTGGGCGTCTCAGACCGTTATTTTGAATTACCCCGCTGGGCCGACTGCGGTCAGGTGGTATCAATTCAATGTTACCGGCGGCACCTTTCCCGCCACGCCTGTGCAACAGCAAAGCTGGGACAATGGCGGTGACGGCTTGTGGCGGTGGATGTCCAGCATAGCCGTCGATGCCAACGGAAACGTGGCAATCGGTTATTCTACGTCGAGCACCGCGGTGGAACCATCCATTCGTTATGCCGGGCGTCTCGCCGGCGATCCGCTGAATAACCTCGGGCAGGGCGAAGCAATAATGACACCGGGCGGCGGGCATCAGACTTTCAGCAATGGCCGCTGGGGCGATTATAGTATGCTGACCATCGATCCTGCCGATAACCTGACCTTCTGGCATGTGAACGAATACTATCCGACAACCGCCAGCGCCTCTTGGTTTACGCGAATCGGCAAGTTCGCCTTCGCAGGAGCCCCAACCCCAACACCGACGCCTACTCCGACGCCTACGCCTACGGTGACACCTACGCCTACACCAACGCCGGGCCCGATCACGCTCAACGCCGTGGGCCATAAGGTGCATGGGGTCCAAACGGTGGATCTCTCCTGGAGTGGAGCGACCTCGGCCATGGTCGACGTCTACCGCAATGGCGCGGTGATCGCGACGACGGCAAACGACGGCTCCTATACCGATAACACCGGCAACAAGGGGCGCGCCACCTATATCTACAAGGTGTGCGAAGCGGGCACCCAAACCTGCTCTAATGAAGCGACAGTGAGGTTCGGCGGCGGCTAGTAGGGAATTAAGTAAGGCAACTTCAATCGACGCGGCGCCGCTCAAGCGGCGCCGCGTTTGCTTAATGTGCTGTAAACATTTAGCGGATTTCGCCCTTCAAGTAAAAACTGTCGCCTAGCCCAAATTCCATCTATGAAAAAGAAATCTACGTCTCAATCCGCCTTCTTTAATCTGTGCGTTTTAATTGGCCTGGTTGTCGTCTTAGCAGGCGTCTTTCTGGCGCTGCTTGGCTTTGGGGCATTCTCCAACGCGTCCGCCCAAGTAGTAAAGGTCTCGACGCCCGCCGTTGGATCGGCGGCGGCCAGCGCCTCGGCCGCGCAATGGGTCTGGCAAAACCCGCTGCCCCAGGGTAACTCACTCTAAGGCGTCTCGTTTGTTGATGCTAGCAACGGGACCGCTGTCGGCGGCTATGGGACCATCCTCAGGACAACCGACGGCGGACAGAACTGGACGATCCAGTCCAGCGGGACGACCAGTGCGCTATACGGAGTTTCGTTTACTGATCCAAGTCACGGAACCGCTGTTGGTGGAGACGGGACGATTATCAGAACAACAGACGGTGGAACCACCTGGGTAAGCCAGACCAGTGGGACAACCAACGCGCTTTTAGGTGTTTCCTTTGCCGACATTAGTCACGGAACCGCCGTTGGCGAAAATGGCGCAATTCTGAGAACAACTGATGGCGGAGCTAACTGGGTGAGCCAGACGAGTGGAACCACCAACAACCTTAATGCGGTTGCGTTTACCGATGCAAACAATGGAACAGCTGTTAGTTGGTATGGAATAATCCTTAGAACAGCCGACGGCGGAGCTAACTGGATTAATCAGACTAGTGGGACCCAAAGTTTTCTTTACGGCGTTTCCTTTACCGACGCCAATACCGGAACAGTTGTTGGTGAAGGAGGCACCATCCTCAGAACAACCGATGGAGGAGCCAATTGGGCTAACCAGACGAGTGGGACAACGAGTTTTCTTTGGGCCGTTTCCTTTGCGGACGCAAATAATGGAACGGCCATCGGCAGCGATGGAACGATCGTCCGAACAACAAATGGGGGAAACACGTGGGTTAACCAGACAAGCGGAACGACCAACACGCTTATAGGCGTTTCTTTTACCGATGCGAATAACGGGACGGCTGTAGGTTTCTTTGGCGCAATCGTGAGAACAACCGATGGAGGGAACAACTGGGTCAGTCAATCAAGCGCAGTTACGACCCGCTCGCTGGAGGACGTTTCCTTTACTGATGCGAACAATGGAACGGCCGTCGGTGACGATGGAACCGTCCTCCGAACAACAAACGGGGGAACACATGGATTAACCAGCCAAGCGGAACGACCAGCACGCTTCTAGGCGTTTCCTTTACCGATGCGAATAATGGGACGGCTGTTGGTGACTTTGGCACAATCCTTAGAACAACCGATGGAGGGAACAACTGGGGCCCGGAGGTAAGCGGAACAGCGAATGATCTCTGGGGCGTCTCCTTTGCGGACTCGAATCATGGGACAGCTGTGGGTTACGGTGGCACGATCCTCACTACTACAGATGGAGGAAACACTTGGACGAGCCAATCAAGCGGGACTTTCAATCCTCTTGTGGGGGTTTCCCGTACGGATGCTACTACCGGAACAGTTGTTGGCGGAGCTGGCATAATCCTCAGAACAACCGATGGAGGGAACAACTGGGTCCCGCAGGCAAGCGGAACAGAGGGTGATCTCTTACGGGTCTCCTTTACCGACGCGAATAATGGGACGGCTGTCGGTCAATTTGGTACGATCCTAAGAACTACAGACGGAGGCAGTCATTGGGTAGCGCAGCAAAGTGGAACAACCGAGTTGCTCTCCGGGGTTTCCTTTACCGACGCAAACCACGGAATCGCCGTCGGCATTCCTGGTATCATCGTCCGGACAACAGACGGAGGGGAAAATTGGGTGCGTGAGAACAGTGGAACAGACTATGGCCTTTCGAGAGTTTCCTGCACCGATGCCGATAACGGAACGACTGTGGGTTACGGTGGCACCATTCTCAGAAGAATTGGGTCGGAGCCGCCGCCAACACCCACCCCGACTCCTACACCAACTGCAACGCCTACTCCGACACCGAGGCCCAGACCGACTCCACCGCCTCACCCAACCCCACCGCCTCACCCGACCCCACCTGGGCACTAGAGGCGATCTCAGCTAAGAAACGGGCGTCGGGAAATTGTGAACAAAAATACAAAGGACAACCCAAAATGCATAAACAAACTACCGGTACTATTAACAAGCATCTCCTTCAGGGTGCATTTGTTCTCGCTCTGCTAGCTCTTGTTATCCATGTAATACCCCGCGCGCTGGGACAGCGAGATATCCGCAAGAAACGTTTGGTCGACGCCGAGGCGCCATGGGTCTGGCAGAACCCGCTACCGCAGGGGAATGACCTTCGCGGTGCCTCCTTTGTCGATGCAAAGACTGGCACTGTTGTTGGCTACTACGGTACGATCGTTAGAACTACAGATGGAGGAAATAGCTGGACAATTCAGACAAGCGGTACAACACAAAATTTGTGGGCTGTTTCCTTTGCAGATGTAAATAATGGGACTGCTGTGGGTGAGGGTGGGACAATTCTGAGAACCACAGATGGAGGAGGCTTCTGGGCCAGCCAGGCGAGCGGAACAACTGTTCAGTTTCGCGGAGTTTCTTTCACTGATGAGAATAATGGAACGGCTGTAGGTGAAGGTGGTATGTTGGCGATCAGGGCACCATCCTCCGAACGACGGATGGCGGGAACACCTGGGCACCTCAAATCAGCGGAACGACGAAAACGCTCTACGGGGTTTCGTTCACCGACGCCAACAATGGAACGGTCTGCGGCTTCGAACTAGGCGGGACCGGCATCATTCTGCGCACAACAGATGGAGGAGACAACTGGGTTGAGCAGACGTCATATTCGCTCCCTCAAGGCGCGAACGCTTTCTATGCCGTATCATTCACCGATGCGAACACTGTATGGCGTTTCATTTACCGATGCGAACACTGGGACTGCTGTGGGTTACGAGAACCCCGACGGCATGATTCTAAGGACGACGGATGGCGGTAATACGTGGGCACGTCAGTCAAGTGGATTAAACGACCCGTTTGATGGAATAAATTTTTTCGGAGTACATTTTGTAAACTCTAATACCGGAACAATCGTGGGGGAGGAGGGCATAATCCTAAGGACAACAGATGGCGGAAACAACTGGGTCCAACAGACGAGCGGAACAACTGACTGGCTTTATGGAGTTCACTTTAGCGATGAAAATAATGGAACAGCCGTTGGCTTCCTTAGTGGGACAATTCTGAGGACGACGGATGGAGGGCAGAACTGGGCTCCGCAGTCCAGCGGAACAACCGATGGCCTGTTTGGAGTTTACTTTACCGATGCAAATAATGGAACCGTCGTTGGTAACTCTGGACTAATTCTACGGACGAGCGACGGTGGACAGAACTGGACCCCTCAGACAAGCGGAACAACCAATCAGCTTCGGGCTGTTTCTTTTACTGATGCGAACACGGGGACCGTTGTTGGTGATCAGGGCACAATTCTCAGAACGACGGATGGAGGACAAAACTGGGTTAGTCAAACAAGCGGCGTGTCTGACATCCTTTTGGGAGTTTCTTTTACAGACGCAAATACCGGAACGGCTGTTGGGATACTGGGCGTAATCCTGAGAACAACAGATGGCGGCCAGAACTGGATACGTGAGGCCAGCGGCACAAACTAGGACCTCTATGGTGTTTCCTTTGCTGAAGCGAATACTGGAACCGCGGTTGGTGGTTATGGTGCTATTCTGAGAACAACGGGACCGGAGCCGCCCGAAATCACTCTATCGGCAAACGCTTACAAGCTCCGCGGCAACTACTACGTCGATGTCACCTGGACGGGGGCCACCTCCGATCAGATGGATATCTACCGCAACGGCACGCTGATCGTCACCACCGAGAACACCGGAAACTATACCGACGCACTCGGCAAGCAGAGGAAGGGCACAATTCTCGTCTACAAGGCCTGTCAGGCTGGGACGCAGGTCTGTTCGAACGAGGCAACCGTGGAGATCCGCGCCCATTGAAAACGCAGTTGATCGGCGGTCACGCAACAGACAAGATGGCTCTACAAATGTTCGCGCGACCATCGAGCAGCTCGGGAGCGAAAGCCAGCCACTATGGCGCTGGCGACGGTCCGTCTCTTTGGGGGATTGGTGGGTTCCCGATCAGGGCCAACGTCTTGCTCTTACCCGCATCAATATGGAATAATGGAACGACTCTTAATGACTGCGGCGCTCAATTCACATACAAACCGGAGGTAACTTATGTCTATTCTTAAAAGAACTCATCTTGCATTCTTACTATTTTTTCTTTCCAGCTTAAGCCTTTTTGGG
>WNFY01005714.1_pt1 | contig 11211 bp, 11 predicted proteins | sample 5400091 | NCBI WGS metagenome assembly WNFY01 (sample SAMN13153364, study PRJNA577476) | soil metagenome | isolation source: 60 cm soil or saprolite under grassland replicate 1 | place: USA:California | collected 2016-06-15
TTTTTCGAGGTGCGTTGGGCCGGAAAACCGCAGCCCGAGGTTGTTTTTGCCGATCTGCCGGGGTACGGCTACGCGCGCGTGCCTCGCGCAATCTCCGAACAGTGGTCGGGCTTTATTGAACCTTACCTGAAAGAACGACGATGCCTTTCTTTGTGCCTGGTGCTGATTGACGTAAATGTGCCGCCACAGGAGAGCGACCAGCAGTTGTTGGAATTTCTGCGGTCGGCTGGACGTCCGTTTGTGATCGTCGGCACCAAGGCTGACAAGCTTTCGGGAAACACGTTGCGAAAAGCGCTCGACGTTTTTCATAAAACCGTGCCAGATCTACGCCTCGTCCCTTACTCCGCGCGTACTGGCACGGGACGCGATGAGTTGTGGCAGGAGATCCGAGCAGCCCTAAAACCGCAACCTGCGGCCCGACATGCGATGTAGAGCTGCGAATCCACGGACGCGCAGCGATTTTGGTTTATGCTATTGGGTCTGCTCCTAACAACAGAGCTAAACGCGAATGGCTGAGAAAACTGTTCTTTTCAAGATCCGCCGTCAGTCCTCCCCCAATGACAAGCCGCGCTGGGAAGAGTTCGAGCTTCCCCGGCACTCGGGAATGAACGTGATCTCCTCGATGATGGAGATCGCGCGCAATCCCGCAACTCGCGACGGCAAGGCGACGACGCCGATCACCTACGATTCGAATTGCCTCGAGGAAGTCTGCGGATCCTGCGCCATGCTGATCAATGGCAAAGCGCGTATGGCCTGCTCGGCACTGGTTGATGATCTCGAACAGCCAATCCGCATCGAACCGCTCTCGAAATTTCCCTTGGTTCGCGATCTAGCGGTGGACCGCAGTGTGCTGTTCGAAAACTTGAAGCGTGTGAAAGCCTGGGTGCCAATCGATGGTACCTACGATCTCGGCGCCGGGCCCCGCCTCACCATGGAAGAGCAGGAGCAAGCTTATCCCCTTTCACGTTGCATATCCTGCTGCTGCTGCATGGAGGTCTGCCCCCAGTTCAACGAGGACACCGGATTCGTCGGCGCCGCTACGATTTCTCAGGTGCGGCTCTTCAATACGCATCCCACCGGGGCAGCGCTTAAGCGGGAACGCCTCGCGGCGCTCATGGGGGACGGCGGAATCCAGGAATGCGGCTATGCGCAGAACTGCGTCGAGGTCTGCCCCAAAGACATCCCGCTCACCCGCTCTATCTCCGAAGTCGGTGGCGCGGTAATGAAGCAGGCAGTGGGCGACCTGTTCCGGCGATAGGTTCTTCTGGCTTCCGTCTTATCGCGGCAGCTCGCCGAAGAGGATCAGGATTAGAACATGAGAGTTAATATCGACCATCTTACCGAACCCGAACTGATTGACCTGAATCAGAGAATCGTTCAGCGGCTGCGCATGCTGCACCAGATGCACGCGCATGTTCGAATGCTGGAGTTCAGGATAGGTGAACGCGTCCGGTTTCAGACAGACCGGCGAGAGATCGTGGGAACGCTTGTCCGCTACAACAAGAAATCCGTCACGGTAGTCACTGATCAGGGCGAGCGCTGGACAGTGTCGCCGGGTCTGCTCCACCCCATAACAACCTCCGGATCTGGAGCTGAGGTGATCACAATTGACGCCGAACCTCGCAGCGGGGCCCAGAAATAGACCTGTTCCGTTTTCAGCCGCGGACCTAACACCCCAGCGCAAAAAATGAAGCCCCGGGCCGCCCACTAATCGCCCGTCAGTACTTTCTGATTGTGCCCCTTGCCATTTTCGTAACGTGACCGAAGAAGTTTGCCACTATTTGCCCATGGCCCTGGGTGGATCCCAGACTCCTAGAAATCCGGCCCCAGAGTTCCCTCTGAATCCAAACGGGATATCCCGCGGCAGCCCCGCACCTCGATCCGGCATCTGAGGTGCAGGTAAGTTGATCGTCTGAGATCACAGTAACCGGAGGTAACCAGCGGGCAAGGTTTTCTGGGAAATCAAAAGTAACCGGGAAAAATGAATTTTTGGGCTTGGATTTTTCAGGAACTCGCTTACAATAAACGCCTGCTGCGTCGAACGTTACGAATGCGAAAGAATGCCATTTTCGTCCTGCTCACTCTGGCCCTGAGCTGCCAGGCGTTCGCCGTTCGCCCTGTTATCAATGCGCGATATCACCGGATGCACCGAATGCGTCGCGTGCCCTGGAACCCCGTATTCAAGCCTTCGCATGAATCACTGCTTTTGCAGAACGCTGAAATCGATCGCCTGAGTCTTCCGCGTATTCGCGATGACAAGCAGCTGGAACTTCTGAAGGCCAGCGGAGATCTGGTTCCAATCGTCCCCAGCGAGTCCCTACGGATTCAACCATCGCTCGATCCAGCGCGGCGTTATTGCCGTCCGTGGACGATGGAGTTCCTGCAAGATATCAGCGCGGCCTACCACAAAGAGTTCGGCGAACAGATTCAAGTGAACTCCGCCGTCCGCACGGTTTTGGTTCAGAAAAAGCTCCGCCGCCATAATCGCAATGCCGCTCCTGAAACTGGAGAAACGGCCTCATCGCATCTTGCGGGTCTTACCGTGGATCTGCAGCGTCGCGGGATGACCAAGGCCCAGGTTAAGTGGATAGAAGAGTACCTTCGCCCACTGAAGGAACTCGGACTGATCGAACCGGAAGAAGAGCGCCGCCACTGGTGCTTCCACGTCATGGTCGGTGGCAGCTACAGCGAATATCGCGCAACCAAGATGCTGGCCGAGCAGCAGGACTCCTCGCAAACCCTCCGTGAAATTACCAGCATCGGTCTGCCGGGCGGGCAGCAGTAGTTCTCGGTTCCAGCTTCCTTAATTTTCCGTTTGAGTCGTTCGGGAATTCCCTTGCCCGTATCCGGTCGATTGCCATTGCGCAAGAAAAGCGGCGGCCGAAAGGCTCAGCAGCGGCCCCGCGATGTTGAAGATATAACGCCCAAGGCCGCCACCACCTCCTCCCACGGTGCTGTGATACGCATTCAGGACAATAGCGGCCAAAACTCCTGCTCCTGCCGCAGCCTTCCACTCGCGCGGCCAACGCTTTATTCCAGCCAGTCCGAGAGGCAGGAGCCAGATCAAGATGTACCAGGAATTCCTGTCCACGAACGAGTGCCCCAGGTTCTCGATGTAGCTTGTGGGCGAACTCATGCCGGCAGCGAAACTCCACGGCAAAACACTGTGACCGGAGATTGTGGACTGCAGAACGATCACCGTAACGAGCTCGACCGCGGCCATAGCCGCGATCCAGATGGCGGCGCGTGAATTCTTTCGCATTGAAGGAAGCCACCACGAGACCGCCATGACGACCGAGAATGGCACGAAGGATTCCTTAGCCAGACTTCCGAGCAAGCCCCACAGTGGGAGCAGAGCCCAGCACCGCCAGAACAGGGTTGCAACCACTGCCATGAGAAGGCAGGCTTCGGCGGCGTCCACCAGAGCTGCGAGCTGGGCATTCGCGACAGCAAAGTTCAGAAGATAGAGAGCCGATGCCAGCAGAGTGACGGCAGATTCCTGGAACAGTGCCAGTGCGATCCGAAACAGCAGATACGCCGTGGTCGCGACGAAACATGCGTTCACGAAAAGGAACGAGAAGATCAGCGGGTCCCACGAACCGGTTCGGTTCTTAGCGATTGAGGACACGGCTCGCGCGAGGTACGGAACCAGGACGCGAAAACGAAGATGATTTTCTACCGCAGCGGGACCAATTGTGGCGAGATGCGCGTAAGCAGCCGCGTCGGGAAGCTTGGCCCGCGGGTCATATCGGTTGAGGGTTGGATAGCCCAGCCCTGAACCGATGAGGAAAAACAAAATCCAAGCGCACGAGTTCCGCAGCATTGCGCGCGGTCGGCTTAATGGATTGGAGTCAGAGGACAAGGGGTGCTGGCCGGATTATAGGGCAATGGGCAGCACAGGATCAGGATTATCATCGCGTCAGTTTCTTTGCGATGTCGCAATACAACTCCACTGCATCGTGCAATTGCTTCTTCTCCACGAACTCCCCTTCGGTGTGTGCCACGTGAATCGATCCCGGTCCAAGCAACAGCGGCTGGCCCCAATTGCTCAATGCGGGGATATCCGTGGTGAACGCCGCCACCATGGTAGGCATTTCTTCGAAGGTGCGTAGGCGGACAAACGGAATATCGAGCGTGAAGTCCACTTTAACCAGGTCACCAACCGCGGCCACAATCTGCGCGCGCAGCGGCTCCGAAGGCCCAATCAATCGGAAGAGCAGCAAGGCTCGCGCTTTGTCCGGAATGACGTTTGGAGCGCGGCCGCCTTCAATCACACCGATATTCATGGTGCACGGCCCAACCTCAGGATCAGATGGCAGCCTCATTGCGCGCAGCCGGTGCAGCGCCTCGACCAATTTGTCGATCGCTGACTCGCCGAGTTCCGGATACGCCGAGTGCGCCATGCGCCCCGAAGCACTGATCTCCAAACGCAAGGAGCCTTTGGATGCTGTGGCAATGCGGTTCTCCGTTGGCTCACCATTGATCAAGAACTTGCAGCTGTTGGCCTGCTCATTCGCTACCTTTGCGCCCAGGCTGTCACGCTCCTCGCCAACCACAAACAGCAGCCCAACGTGAATTCCTTCCTGCTTCAGCCGTTCGGCAGCAGCGATCTGCACGGCGATGATTCCTTTCGCGTCGCACGCGCCGCGCCCGTACACGCGGTCCTTGTCTTCAGAAGAAGGAACATACGGCGGCACCGTGTCCATGTGGGTCGAGAACACCACTGCCGGATGCGGCTCCCGAAGAGACGTCGCAAACACGTTGGCGCGACCCAACTCGGCCACCGTTACCTGCACCTCATAGCCCAGCCGGTGCAACTCCTGAGCGAGAAATTGCCCAACCGGCCCCTCGTTGCCGGTAGTGGACTCGATGTCGATTAACTGGCGCGTAAAGGAAATAACGTCCATTCGCATCGAGAATACCTTACCGACGCGGAATTCCGCGACTCAGGTTTTGAATGGCGGCTATCGGGAAAATCCTTTAACCGCAGAGTACGCCGAGAACGCTGAACGGAAACGACAAACAAGAACCATTCTCTGCGATCTCTGCGGTTCAATGCTTGAAGAAAAGAAGGCGATCCTTCCCTCCTGGGCTCCTTGGTGCCTTTGTCCGATCTTTGCCGATTACCTTTGCGGCTCTTCTTTCGAACTTTGCAGTTAAAAAGCTTTTTTGCCGTCGCGAAGGCGAATCCTCAGCCGGCTCCAGTCCTGCGATAATCTAGTCCCGATGACCACCGCTGCCGGCGCAATCCGCTCGCTGTTTCTGGATGGCCCCGCCGGCCGCATCGAAGCCATTCTGAACCTCGGTGCCGCGAACGCCACGCACGCCGCCCTCGTCTGCCATCCACACCCCATGTTCGGCGGCACGCTACACAACAAAGTCGTGTTTCATGCCATGAAGGCGTTGAACAGTTTCGGATTCCCCGTGCTCCGTTTCAATTTCCGCGGAGCAGGCTTGAGCCACGGCGAACACGATAACGGCCTCGGTGAACTGGAGGACGTACGCACCGCGCTCGATTGGCTCGACCAAGAGTTCCGCCTTCCGCTGATTTTCGCGGGCTTTTCGTTTGGCGCCGCAGTCGGATTACAGGTGGCATGTACGGACGACCGCGTGCAAGCCGCGATCGGTCTGGGCGTGCCCGTCCAGCCGCTTGACGATCGCACGTACGATCTGACTTCCCTGGAGGCGTGTCACAAGCCCAAGCTGTTCGTCAGCGGCAGCCGCGATCAGTTCGGTCCGCGGGCGAAGTTGGAAGCCCTGCTTAGTTCCCTTCCCGAACCGAAAACGCTTGTGATCATCGACAGCGCGGATCACTTCTTTGAGGGCCGCCTGCGCGAGATGCGGGATGCGATTGCAGCTTGGATTCGCGAGAAGGGCCTCGCATGACGATGTCAGCATGAAGGAAATCGCGCGTCATATTCTCGATCATGCCCTGCGCGAAAGCAGCGTCGGTTCAGCGTTTTCGCGCCACGTGTCCTGCGAACACGGTGTGCTCCGCATCTGCGAGGATCTCTACGATCTTAACTCCTACAGCCGCGTATTCGTGATTTCGCTGGGCAAAGCGGCGCACTCCATGCTCACTGCCCTGCACGAGCAAACAGGTGAGCGCTTCGAAGGCATCGTCGCGAGTCCAGTTATGCCAGAGTTTCAGGTTCGTGGATTCCGTTACTTCCATGGCGGACATCCGCTGCCCAACGCCGACTCGATTCGTTCCGGCGACGCCATGCTGAAATCACTGGGGAGACTGAACGAATCGTGCCTCGTCATCTTTCTCATCAGCGGCGGCGGTTCGGCCTGCGCCGAAAACCCTATCGACGACGAAATCTCTCTCGATGATCTCGTCGCGACCTACCGGGCTCTGGTGCTTTCCGGCGCACCGATTGGCGAGATCAATGCTATTCGCAAGCATCTCTCCGCTATCAAGGGTGGACGCCTCGCGCAAGCCGCGCATCCCGCACAACAGGTCTCGATTCTCATCTCCGACGTGCCTGACAATACTCCCGACGCACTCGCATCCGGCCCCACCGTGCCAGACTCCACGACGGTCGAAGATTGCCACGTGATTGCCGCGAAGCACAATCTGCTTCCCCAATTTCCACCGTCAGTCTGCGAACTCTTCGACCGGAACGCTCTCGAGGAAACCCCCAAGTCGGACGACCCCGCATTTATCCGAGCGCGCTGGTGGACAATCCTTTCGAACGCCGCTCTGTTGCAAGCAGCAAAAGCAGAGGCGCAGCGCCAGGGCTTTGCAGTCGAGGTCGACAACACGTGCGACGGCTGGGATTACTCCCGCGCCGTCGATCACTTGCTCACCCGCTTGTGGGAACTTCGGCAGAGCAACGAACGCGCCTGCCTGCTGAGTGGGGGAGAGGTCACAGTACATGTCGAGAACGGCGGCACTGGCGGACGCAATCAGCAGTTCGCGTTGTACTGCGCGGAGAAGATCGCGGGCGAGAACATCTGCGTGCTGAGTGCCGGGTCGGATGGCATCGATGGCGATAGCCCTGCGGCAGGTGCGATTGTCGATGGCATGACTCTGGAAAGTGCAAAAGCCCGTGGGCTCGATGTGCAGACTCATCTCAAGGCGTTCAATGCGTATCCGCTGTTTGAAGTGCTAGGTGATGCGATCACAACCGGGCCGACGGGCAATAATTTACGCGATCTCAGAATCCTGCTTGCAGGCTAAGCCGTCTTCCTTTCTCTTTCTGCGTGGGATGGCGGCATTTTGGCCATGGCTTCATCCATCGCGACCTTCATCTGTTCAGGAGACAGATCCTTCACATGTGTCGCCAAGGACCACTTGTGTCCATATGGATCGCTGACAACGCCGTAGCGATCGCCCCAGAACTGGTCCGCCAGCGGCATTCTCACTTGCGCTCCGGCGCCGGTCGCACGCTCGAAAGCCGAATCTACGTTGTTCGTATAAATGTGGATGGTGACCGGAGAACCGTCCGCCGAATGGGGCGACACTGCTCCGAATTCCGGGAGTTCGTCGTTCAGCATTAAGCTCGAGTCGCCGATGCGCAACAGCGCGTGCATGATCTTGCCGTTGGGGGCTCGCGCGACATCGCCAACTAATTCCGCGCCGAACGCCTTCTTATAAAACTCGATCGCGTGCTCCGCATTACGGACGGTCAAGTGGGGAGTTAAGGTGTGGAATCCTTGAGGAATGGGCTGGACTTTTTGTGACATAAAACCTCCTCGGCCAAAGATTTTAGTCCAGTGACCTGTTGAAAATTGTCAATTCCTAGAAAATTCGTGTGATGCCTTCGTCGAGAACCAGCACACGATCCTGGATTCCGGCGGCAGATGCTTCCTGCTCAAGCAGTTGCAGAGGCTCGTCCATTGGCTCGTGAGACAAACGAAAAGTCCCGTAATGCATGGGGACCATCCAGCGGGAATTCAGATCGAGAAACGCCCGTGTCGCATCGGCGGGGCTGGCATGGACGTTGCGGAACGACGGCGGATTGTAGGCGCCGATGGGAAGCAGGGCCAGTTGAGGTGCCAGCCGCGTCCCGATCTCCCGGAACCCCGAGAAATATGCGGTATCTCCGGCATGATAAACCGAATGCTTGCCGCCGCGCAGAACGTAGCCGCCATAACCGCGATGTGCATCCCGCAAAATGCGTGCTCCCCAATGCCGCGAGGGTACGTGGGTTATCGTTAGATCGCGGTGCCTATAACTGCTCCACCAGTTCAATTCCACAACGTCGCGGAAACCGAGGTCCGACACCAGATCAAACACATGCTCCGGCACAACCGCTGTCGGTCCCGATCCCCTTTGTCGCTTCGTATGCTGCACGATCGCGCGTAGCGACGCACGGTGCAGATGATCAAAGTGCGCGTGCGTGATGAGTACAAGATCGATAGGCGGCAGGTCTGCGACTCTCAATCCCGGCTTGCGCAGGCGCTTTAGTACAAAGAGCCAACGGGCGAAATTCGGGTCCACGACTACGTTCTCCCCACCTAGTTGCAGGAAGAAACTGGCGTGGCCGATGAATGTCACACCCATCTGTCCATTGGAAACGAGCACCGGCTTGTGGGTCTCCCCGGTTCGCGGGGTTACGGCGGAGTGGCGTACTAACGTCCCGAACTGCTTCGCTCGCTTGCGCAGTGCGGGATTCTTAAACGCATGCTTCAGCATGGGATGCCTGGGTTCCATCATCCGGCATTCGATCGCCGGCCGATCCCTAACGCAGCTCCGTCGAGCTGGCCATATCCACCTGTGCATTTTACCAAGCCGGCAGCATTTGCTTGACCCATCTCTTCACCTCATTTCTAATTCACAGTGTTCATTCATCGATGAGGAGCTTTCAATGCGAGTTGCTTTCGTGGGTTTAGGAATTATGGGGCGTCCAATGGCGTCGAATCTGGTCAAGGCGGGGCACGAGGTTTCCGTGTGGAACCGATCTTCCGGCAAAGAGGTGGAAGGCGCGCGAATTGCTACATCTCCCTCCGACGCTGCACAGGGAGCCGAGATTGTTTGGATTTGCGTCTCGGACACTGCCGCCGTGGAACAGGTTTTGTTCGGGCCGGACGGGATTGAGCAGTCGCTGACCGAAGGCATGATCATCGCCGACTCCAGCACCATTTCGCCCTCGGCCACGCGCACGTTCGCGGAACGAGTCGCGCGAAAAGGCGCGCAGTACGTGGACTCGCCGGTGACCGGTTCGAAGACAGGAGCAGAGGCCGGCACGCTCCTGTTCATCGTCGGCGGCGACGAACAGGCGATCGAAAGGCTCAAGCCGCTCTACGCCGCCATGGGAAAGAAAATCTTTCGCATGGGTGAAACCGGTAAAGGACAGTCCGCGAAACTGGCGATGAATCTGCAAATCGCTCTCATTTACGAAGGCTTCGCCGAAGGCCTGACCCTGGCTGCCAAACTCGGCGTCGACCCCGCAACCTTGATCCCGCTGATCAATGCTTCGATGATTAAGTCTGGGGTCGTCGAGTACAAAGCGCCCTTCGTGCTGGCGCGCGACTTCTCTCCTAATTTCCCGCTGCGGCTGATGCGAAAAGATATCGGACTCGCTCTTGCAGCAGCCAAAGAAGCCCGCGTAAAACTACCGGGTCTGGAGACCGTCGAAGAAATTTATGACGTCGCTGTCGAAGACGGCCATGCCGATCTCGACTTCGCCGCCACTCTGATGCTGCTCGAAAAGTGGGCTGGCGTGGAGGTCAAGGGACAGGCGGCCTAAGAGGCACCCCATATATTTTTTCTTTGCGTACTCTGCGAAGCCTTCGCGATCTTTGCGCTTATCGGCTCTTGAGACAGCCGGCGTCGCCGGAAGGCTTCGCCTTCCAAGAGACTCTGCCGTTCTACAATAGTTGTTCGCTCAAGGCGGCACTGCAATGTCCGACTCTTTATTTCTCAGTCTCTGGTTTCGCGATTCCGAATTGGAGGACTTGCTTCCCCACGCGCTGCGGGTGATGCAGCACTTTGCCTTTTCAAAGGCTCTGCCTGGCGTTACCAATATCGCAATTCATCCGGTCTCGTGGAATGAGCCCACAATTCTTGAGCAGCGCTACCGGCCCGGTATCAAGCCCGAGGAAGCCGTTCTGATCGCCGCCGACCTAATGCACGAAGACTACGCCTACGTATTCGAAACGAACTGGGACCTATGGACGCCCGAATCGCTCGATGGCGAATGGACGCTCCGTCCGACACAAGTGAAGTTCATCGCTCGCGGCTCCGAATTCGAAGTCGGAGAGGCTCGAACGCAGGGAGAGGTCCAAGCGGACTTTGGTCTCGACACTTCTTTTCTGCACGAGGAATTGAAGCTCACTCCGGAGCTCGAAGCACGAGTCCGCACCAACGTGAAGCAACTCGTGGATTACATCAATCGCATCGAGAAGCACGCCGGGGCGGAAACCCGCCTGCTGTGGTCCGAGTCCGACGAAAATCTCGCTCAGAAACTGATCAGCCGCCTGCAACGTGTTCAGTAGGTCGCACTCGTGCTTCCTGCAACTCTGTGGCAAATTAGTAGCACATGTCTGCGCCCGACCACCGCCATTCCGGCCTCGCTGCCTTTCGGCACGTCGATTTTTCGCTCTACGAGATTGAGCGATTTCTCATCGTCGCGGCTTTGGAAATGCAGTCGGTCGCAGTCGGCTGGCAGGTCTACGAAATCACTCGCCGCCCTTTGGACCTGGGGTTGGTTGGCCTGGCGCAGTTCCTGCCCAATATCGTTCTGTTTCTCCTGGCCGGACACGCAGCCGACCGCATTAGTCGGAAAAAGGTCTTGCTCTTCTGCAACGCCGGTTTCGCGCTCTGCTCTGCGCTGCTGATTGCCATCGCCCGCTCAGAGCCGCGCGATGTGAAGGCAATCTACGCTGTGTTGGTGCTGCTCGGCGTCGTCCGCGCTTTCAACAGTCCTGCGGGCCGCTCCATGCTTCCGCTGCTCGTGCCCACCGAAGTTTTTCCTAACGCGGTCGCCTGGAATGCGACCATGTTTCAGGGCGCAACCATTCTTGGCCCCGCACTCGGCGGACTTCTCTACGCTCTCTTCGGCGGCGCTTCAGGAGTTTATGCCACGAGCGTCGCCGTTTGCGCGCTCGCCACCCTTGCTCTCGCCCGCATTCATCTGCGCCCGTCGCCTCGTCACGACGAAGAAGTCAGCACCCGCACCGTGCTCGCCGGCCTGCATTACATCTGGACGCACAAGATCATTCTCGGCGCAATTTCTCTGGATCTTTTTGCGGTTCTGCTCG
>WNFY01010620.1_pt1 | contig 11211 bp, 15 predicted proteins | sample 5400091 | NCBI WGS metagenome assembly WNFY01 (sample SAMN13153364, study PRJNA577476) | soil metagenome | isolation source: 60 cm soil or saprolite under grassland replicate 1 | place: USA:California | collected 2016-06-15
AACCGTCCACATCAAGGACAGCTTCGGCAAAGTCCTTCGGAACTTCCTGAGGCAGATTGTGTCCGACGCCTCCCTTGATAATCCGGTGCGAATATTTGCCCGAGAATTTCTTTGCATAGGAACTGGCGTCCGGATGCGGCGCACCATTGGCGTCACCTTCAAGGGTAATGGTGGGGACGGTGATGACAGGACCTGCGGCAAGCCGCTTTTCCAGCTCGTCATATTTCGGCTCGCCTTCAACCAAGCCGAGCCGCCAGCGGTAGTTGTGGACCACAATGCTGACATGATCCGGGTTGTTGAAGGACACTGCGCTGCGATCGAACGTGGCATCATCGAAGTTCCACTTCGGCGAAGCAATCTGCCAAATGAGCTTCGCAAAGTCGTGCCGGTATTTGTCGTAGCCTGCTCGGCCGCGTTCGGTTGCAAAATAAAATTGGTACCACCATTCGAGCTCATTCTTTGGCGGCAACGGCATCTTGCCGGATTCCTGATTGCCGATCAGATAACCGCTCACGGAGACGAGCGACTTGGACCGTTCCGGCCAAAGCGCCGCGATGATGTTGGCCGTCCGTGCGCCCCAATCAAAACCGCCGATTGTCGCCTTCTCGATCTTGAGAGCATCCATCAAGGCCATGATATCGAGGGCCACCACCGATGGCTGGCCACTGCGAACCGTTTCACTGGAAAGAAAGCGCGTCGAGCCATAGCCGCGCAGATACGGAATGATCACACGATAGCCCTTCGAGGCCAACAGTGGCGCAACATCGACATAGCTGTGAATGTCGTAGGGCCAGCCATGGAGAAGGATCACAGGTGGACCATCGGGTGGGCCGGCTTCAGCGTACCCAACATTCAGAAGGCCGGCATCGATCTGCTTCAGCGGGCCAAACGAGGTGTTCGCGCCCGGCTTAATCGTGGTCGCACCTCCCGCTTTTGTGTTGCTGGATTGTGCGTGCGCAGAATCGATCATGACGAGTTTGGCGGCAGCAATGGTCATCGCGGCAGAGCCCAAAAAACGGCGGCGATCATATTTGATTTCTTCAGACATTTTATTTCCTCTAATTGGATTCAGAGCGCCGCTACTTCATGAAGCCCCGAACGAGCTGCGCAATCTGATCCGCTCCGGTATCGAGCGCGAAATGACCCGCATCCAGAACATGAACGTCGGCCTTCGGCACATCGCGGCGATAGGCCTCCGGTTCCGAAAGCTCGAAAGACAGGTCGTATTTGCCCCAGAGGACGAGAAGGCGAGGCTGCTTCTCGCGCATCCAAGCCTGCCACTTGGGGTAGGCGTCGACGTTCGTTCGGTAGTCGTAGAAGAGGTCGCTTTGAATGTCTGCCTGGCCGGGCTGGTTGAGAAAGGCAAATTCATCTGTCCAGAGATCCGGGTCATAGCGGTCTACGTTCGGATCGTTACCGACGTGCCGCGTTCGCGTCGTCTGCAGCGACAGGAGATTTGTGCGAAGCGCGCTTTCGTTGGTAGCGCGATCGGCCCAAAAGGCTCGCCGCGTCTTCCAATTCGCTCCCAATCCTTCGTTGTGCGCCACAGCGTCCTGGACGATGAGCGCATCGATCCGATCCGGATAGGCCAAGGCCATGCGAAAACCCACGGGTCCGCCGTAATCCTGCATGTAAAGCGTGTAGCGCGAGAGCCCGAGCGCTTCGGTGAAGTGATTCATGATCTCAGCGTAGTGATCGAACGTGTACGCGAATTTTTTCGGGTCCGGCCAGTCGCTGTGTCCGAAGCCCGGGTAATCGGGCGCGACCAGGTGATACCGATCGGAAAGCCGGGCGAAGAGAGGTTCAAACATCCGCGATGAAGACGGAAGTCCGTGCAACAGCAGAAGCGTCGGCGCGTCTTTTGGACCAGCCTCTCGGTAAAAGATAGAGAGCCCATCTACTTGTGTCGTGCGATAAAAAGTAGGGCGTTCCATGGGACGTTCCTTTCCTTGGGCTGGGGCCAAAAATTGAACTGATGCGAGCATCACAGAAACCACCAACGCCATGCACGAGACCTGCAAGCATCGGGTCCAACGGGGCGAGCTGAAAAGACGCACTATGATCACTACTTTCTCTTGGATGTTCGACGCCATCATCCCTCCTTCTGCGAAAGGCCGCCATCTGCTACACAAAGTTCGAGTCTCTCCTTATCCCGCCACCTCGAAAATGATTTCCAACTCGACCGGAGTGCCGAGCGGAAGACTTGCGACGCCATACACCAAACGACAAGGGCTCTTGTCTTTTCCGAAGACCTCTTGCAGCAACTCCGAAGCGGCGTCAGCGACTTTCGGCTGATCGCGGACATCTCCCGAAGTGGCCACCGACACGCCGAGCCGAACGATCCGCGTCACTTTGTCGAGCGAGCCCAAATGCTGCCTCGCGACAGCGAGGACGTTGAGCGCCGCGAGATGGGCCGCCTTGCGCCCCGCTTCGACATCGAGCTCCGCGCCGAGGCGCCCAATGAATTTTGCCCCGTGGCCTTCCGTGGGGAGCATTCCGCTCAGAAAAAGCAGATTGCCCGTCTGCACCGCTTCCACATAGGTGCCGAACGGCTCAGGCGGCGCCGGGAGCTTGATGCTAAGTTCTTCAACCGCTGCTCGGCGCCGGACGGTCGAGAGCGTTCGCCGCTTACCATTTGCTCTTTCGAATTGATGTGTGTGCACTTGCTTTTAATATAGCCGCTCGGGTTGGGTTTCTAAGTATTCTGGCTCGCGGCGGTGGTAATGACTGGTAGCCGCTAGAACGAATAACCCTGAGCACGCTTCCTTTCCGGTAATTCGGTTATCCAACACTTGACGGTCTTCGCCAGCTACCTGGGACAATGGGAAACGCCCTGGTGGGGGGATGGAGTCGATAAGGGACCGAAGACACGAGCGGGTCTTCTAACCACCACTCAGATCAAGGTCAGGACTTTGGAGTCAGTTGGCAAGATACAATGGACCGAGGCGGGATTGTCGTCGATAATGAAATCGATATCAGCGCGTTGAAGATCGAGCGTTGAACTCGATCCCATGGAGGAGAAAAGATGAAGCGATCACAAATCAATCCCATGCCGCAGTATTACGACCATTACATCAATCTGGTCGCCGATATCGAGTTGCCGGACGCGTTCGATCGAAGCATAAGGCAGTTGAATCAACTGGACAGGGATCGCTTGACCAGACTTGATGGCCAGAGATACGCGCCCGATAAATGGACGGTGAAAGAGATTCTTCAGCATGTGATTGACTTCGAACGAATTCTCTCTTATCGCAGTTTCTTATTTGCCAGGGGCGAGGGCTCGATTCCGGAAGACATCGATCAGCATTTATTGGCGAGAAACTCGCTGGCGAACGCGAGGACAATCGATTCGCTGATCGAGGAGCTGAAGGTACTGAGGCTGGCGACCAAGGCGCTTTACGAAAGTTTTGACGATCGCACCTTGCTCAACACCGGCATCAGTTGGAAGTACGAGACCTCGGTACTGGCGATGGGGTTCATGATGATCGGCCATCAAATTCATCATCTCAAAGTGATCGAAGAAAAATATTTTCCGTTGCTTGACCAGCACCTATCGAACGCGACCACAGGTCAATAGCTCCGTTCACCCGGCGAGGGAATCTGCGCGAACAAACCGACCAACAGGAGCAATACAGTGACAATTAATCATAAGGTCATGGTATTAGCGGACATCAATTAGATAAGGAGTTCTTCATGAATCAAGGTATCAGAACGGTCATCTATCCCGTCAAAGATCTAGCTCAAGCAAAGACGCTCTTCAGCAGGCTTTTGGGTGTAGAGCCGTATGCGGATCAGGCGTATTACGTTGGCTTTAGGATTGGTGACCAAGAAATAGGTTTGGATCCCAATGGCCACAAACAAGGCATGACTGCCTACTTTCACGTTAGCGACATTAAGAAAAGTCTGCAATTGCTCCTTGACGCTGGTGCACAAGTGCAGCAAGAGGTCAAAGATGTCGGTGGCGGTAAGTTGATTGCATCTGTAAAGGACGCAGACGGTAACGTCATCGGGCTGGTTCAAGAAGCCTCATAGCGAGAAATGCGGACAACTCCTAATAGGGCACGACGCATTACTGAAGCTAGGGTTGGTTAACGCGACTTGATTATAGCAGCCTACAAATAAAAGAAAATCTCGATCGTCCTCAATGACCGCAGGAGGGACTATTTTGGTTATTTAGAGTCTCTGGCGAACTTATCCAGAAAGACTCTTAAACCATTGAGCAACGTTTCTGTAGAGATAGATCCCATGTAGTTGTCCGGTCTTAACAGCACGCCAAAAGCCTTGTCGGTGCCAAAGGCTTCTGCTATTTGCGGATGGAGCGAGATGAACTTGAGATCAACCAGTTCGGCGTAATGGTTTTCGAGTTCCGTTTGCAGGGTTTGAAAACTGTGCGCTGCGTCCGAAAAGACAAGCCAATGAAATTTCGGTTGATGCAGCTTGTTAAAGATGCTTTCGCCGTCAACGACAAAATACGGCATTCGATCTCCGGCTTTAACTTTGAAATCTTCGTCTCCGGTGTGTTGGCTGAGTGAGCTGTGCCGATAATTTATGCCGATTTGCGAAATTAGCGGGAAGAGGAATTTCTTAACAGGATCGAAACTGAAGATATATTTTGCCAAAGGCGGTAGAACACCAGTGCGAAGAAATGCGAGAAACCATTCCGAGCCGGCGGCGAGCTGGAACATTCGGTCGGTCGTTTGCAAAAGATGTTTGGCGTTTTCGAGTCGCTCTTCGTTGTAAGTCTCAAGCAGTTTTTCGTCGGCGTTGCCTTGAACAACCAAAGCCATTTTCCAGGCTAGATTGTAACCGTCCTGGATTCCGGTGTTCATTCCCTGTGCTCCGGCTGGTGAGTGAATGTGGGCGGCATCTCCCGCCAGAAAACACCTGCCTTGCGAGAACTTACTGACGTGGCGCGTATGAACCTTGTAGGTTGAAAACCATTCGACATCATGAATATCGAGTTCGAGTTCCGCTAGCTCCTTGATTCGCGACTCTATCTCTTCATACAAAACCTCGCCCTCGTCCTTTGAGAATTCTTCCGGGAAAACGCCGACGATGCGGTAACGCTTCTCACCTTTGAGTGGAAAGAAAACGACGAACGACTCTTTCGCAAGGCAGACGTGTAAAGCGTCGTGGGTAAACTCCCAGTCAATCTGCGCGTCGGCAACATAAAAGATGCGCTCGAATGTGCTGCCTTCAAACTTGAGTCCGAGCGTGTGTCTGACGAGACTCTTCGGACCGTCGCAGCCTACCAGATACTTAGCTTCAATAATTTGAGAAGATCCGTCGGTAGTTTTCACTTGCGCCATTACGCCCGAATCGTTTTGCGAAAAGCTTTCCAACTCTGTTTGCCACAGGACTTCCTTTCGGTGGCTTTGCAAATATTCGTAAAGCAGCCTCTCGTTCTTGCTTTGTTCCAACATGAGCACGTATGGATAAGGGCTCAACCCCTCTCCGATGTTAGAGAAATCAAGTTCGCCGCGAACCTCACCGCCTACGAGCAGACGCCCCTTTCCGGCAACCGTGCCCCGTTCGACCGCTTTTCGCGCCAAACCAATTTGCTCGTAGATCTCCAGCGTTCGTGCCTGCACGCCGATAGCTTTCGAATATGGCGTGACGCTCTCCTTCTTCTCAAGAATGACGAAATCAATGCCATATCTTACTAGCTGACAAGCCAGGGAAAGCCCAGTCGGACCTGCGCCGATGATTAGTACATCTGTGTTTTGATTCATAAGCTGAAACTCGACCGCTCGCTATTGCCGCGCCCGTTTATAACCAATCCCCAAATCAGGAAAGCAACAATGACGACGTGGTAAGTGATATCGGGAATTGTTCGAGGGCCGATGCCAACTGCGATTGTGAAGATACCCACTAGCGTTCCGACAAGCGCGAATCCCTGAACTGCCAGGCCGATTCCGTGCGTCGATTGAGGGCGAATCAAACTCAGAATAAACCCACCGAGGAGTACGAGAGCGATCACGCTTTCGGCAGTGCCGGCTTTCTGGTGCTCGTATCCGCGGAACAGAACGCCGAAGTGTGTCAAGGCAGCGGCCATGAAGGCGACGCCCTCAAAGAGTACGAAGCCTCGAATCGTTTTCGTCATGATCGAGCGACCGTTTTCGGCATGGCAAACCCGGCGGCGATCAACCAGACGAATCCCGGAAAGCGCGTCAGCGGCACGAGAAAAAGCGCCTTGGGAACGATCAGGTTAATCCAACTCAATTCGCCACAGATCGCGATTAAGAGTCCCGGAATGACAATCCACTTCGGCAGTAACTTCGTGAGTCCAGCAGAGATTGATATGCCCGCCAGTAGCAAGCCGAACGGCACCGAAAATCCGGTTCCGCCCAGAGCCTGGTCCAGCCAATAGAGTGCCTGCACGAGTGTCCGGTCCTGCGCGATTCCGGGCTGCGTGAGTGTCCACAACATTGAAGAAGAAACAATCATCGTGAATGCGGTTGCGAATCCGCCAAAGAGCGCGATGAAAGCTCCTGCCGCGCGCACTCCAAGAAATTGCAAGCGACTCACGACAGTTGCCGTAAAGATGCCCAGCGGGATCGCTGCGCCAAAATGGAGGAAAGCAGTCGCGAGAACAGCAGACGACCGCGTTTGGAAGAATGTCACGATCGTATCACCCGACTCCCACGGCCCAGGGAAGTACGGCTGTCCACCGAACTGAGTTACCGGATAAAGACCAGCAAGGAACAGCACAACAAAAACTGTCGCCACAATCCCCAACGGAGGGCCGGCGTGTCGGCTGCCATTCGAAACTGACGGTTCTGATGATGACATAGTTAACCTCCTTATTTACTTCATTGGGCAGCAGCAGCGCCTTGATGCGACATTTGGTCGCATTTAACTGACCGACGTGCGTGTCCCGCAATTGCACCAGATGACGCAACTCGCGATACTTCGGCGTCGGCACATGGATGCTTTTCAGTTCGCCGCCGCGCAACGCAGTCGAAAGTTTTATGCTGTCGAGTCGATTGGTCTTCACTCGTTTTCCCGGCGCCGTCGGCACCATCGGCGGCGCCACTACTAAGCAAGTATGGTGGTTGGCCACCAGCTCATCGTAGAGGCCAAACCCGGTTGGCCCGGCTTCGTAAACAAACGCCAGTCGCTGCTCCGGATAATGCTTCCGCACGTAGTTCAGCAACTGCCACGCACTATAGAGTAGCCGCAGCGATTGCATCAATCCATCGTGATCGGTAAAAGTGGCTGCGATGCTATGATGGTCCACATCGAGCCCTCCGAATACGTTGTAGTCGCGGGGTCTAAAGGTGTTGGCTTGAACTGAGACTTGAGTCTGATTCGTCATCGTCGATTTCCTCCTGAGCCGCTGGCTCATTGTAGACACTCGACCTGACATTCAACATACATGTCTCAACCGTTATGCGTAAAATAAATTATAAAGCCGTCGCCGTGGCAACGCTCGCGGCGTTTGTGTTCAGCTCGCTATACTACAGCCCGCTCCTGCTGGGCAATGAATGGAATGAGTTGCGCGGTATCCACCCCGGCGCCGTTGCGGCAACGCCTATCTGGAAGCCAATCCTTGAGTTCGTGCGGACGCTGATCATCGCCTACGTGTTCGCTCGATTTATCGCGCTTCTAGGCATAAACGACTGGAAGACCGCGATATGTTTTGGTCTCGGGATTTGGATCTGCTTTCCGGTCATGATCCTAACTGGCTCAGTCATGTGGGAGAATGTGCCATTGGGCGTTGCCGCCATTCATGCCGGTGACTGGCTGGTGAAGGCACTCTTTTTCAGCGTCGTGTTCAGCATGTGGCATCGTGGACAAGAAAAGGAGAAGCAGGCATGAGCGAAGAAAAAATAGCCCTACGTGCTTCGAAAAGCGTCATCCGTATAACAAATCGTCAGATTGTCTGAAAAGTGAACGTGGTTTGATCTGATCGTCGGGCAATCTTGCGATTGAGAGTGTCAGGGGGCTGATGGTTTTGGTAATGGGTAGAGGTTGTAATGAGGAAGTTGTTTAAGAGTGCGGTGGGCGTTTCACCTGCGCGCTATCAGATTAATTTGCGAATCAACCTCGCACAACAACTGCTTCGCGAAACGAAGAAGAGCGTGGTGGACGTTGCGCTCGATGTTGGTTACACAAACCCGAGTCATTTCGTACAACTCTTCCGCAGAGAGACCGGCTTGACCCCTAGCGAGTACCGCCGGCAGCGTTGACCTCCGCTCCGCTGCGGATTTCAGAAAAACCCCATCCATTCACTAGGAATCGCGCAGCTTTCTGCGACGACTTACGAGCATCTTTCTCCTGCGCTTCGATCCACCATTTCGAGCAATATCGCGACAGGTCGAGCAAGAACCCCAGCGACGGCCACACTGAACTGAAGTAGGATCGCAATCAAGTGGAGGATTCAGAAATGGAACTCAAAAGAAATGGAACACAGCCTTCGGGCAGAGGGCCGGACGAGTATTTCACCGGCAACGTACGGATTGACCCCCTGTTCGAGGCACCCGATCCCGCGCGCGCGCGTGGGGCGAGTGTCACGTTTGAGCCCGGCGCTCGGACGGCGTGGCATACCCATCCGCTCGGGCAGACCCTGATCGTCACGTCCGGGTGTGGTTGGACGCAGAGCGAGGGCGGCCCCAAAGTGGAAATTCGACCGGGCGACGTGGTCTGGTGCCCGCCGAATGAGAGGCATTGGCATGGCGCGACGCCGACAACCGCCATGACGCACATCGCCATTCAGGAGCATCTCGACGGCAAGGTCGTCGAATGGATGGGAAAAGGTAAGCGACGAGCAATACCAAGCCTGATTGTGGAGGGAGAAAATGAAAACGAAGAATCGACACAAAGAACAGAGCAAGCCTGCGGCGAAGCAGTCGGCAGATGATTTGAGCACGATCGCGCCAGAGTTCACGAAGCTCACTCAAGATGTTCTCTTCGGAGATATTTGGAAGCGTCCAGGACTTTCTCAACGCGACAAAAGTCTGATCACAGTTACGGTGCTAGCCACTCTCAATCGAACCGAGCAAATTGACTATCACTTAAATAGAGCGTTCGAGAACGGTCTCACTCAAGAGGAACTCGTTGCGGCCATGACGCACATTGCTTTTTATGCCGGTTGGCCATCGGCTCATTCCGGTCTAACTCACCTGAAGAAAGTCATAGAGAAACGAGAAGTGAACTGAAAGAGAGAAAAACAATGCCGCATGTCATCGTAAAGCTCTGGCCCGGAAAATCCGAACAGCAGAAGATGCGACTCGCCGAAGAAATAGTCAAAGACGTAATGAACGTCTTGAACCACGGAGAAGAGTCAGTTTCGGTAGCGATCGAAGAAGTCCCAGCACAGGATTGGGAAGAGAAGGTCTATAAACCGGACATCCTGAACAACTCAGAGAAGCTATACAAGAAACCAGGATACACGATGTGAAAGAGTAATCGGCTCATCACGAGTTGGTGGCGAGCACTAAGAAAGAGAGGGAGATTAAATCATGCGAGGAGCTGTGCTCTACAGTCCGCGCGATCTGCGTTTCGAGGAGCGCGACACGCCGACGATCATAAAGCCGACCGATGCCATCATCAGGATCTCGGCCACCTGCGTGTGCGGGTCTGACCTGTGGCCATACCGGGGCATCAATCCGGTCCCTGAGCCGACCCCGATGGGGCATGAGTACTGCGGCATTGTTGAGGAGGTCGGCAGCGCAGTCGCCTCCATCAAACCTGGCCAGTTCGTCATCGGTTCGTTTTTTGCCTCCGACAACAGCTGTCCCAACTGCCAGGCCGGTTATCAGACTTCCTGCGAACACAAGGAGATCATCAGCACCGCACAGGCGCCGATTTTGCGTGTCCCACTCGCCGACGGCACGTTGGTGGCCACCCCGGATATTCCCTCGGACGATCTGATCCCGAGCCTGCTGGCGCTCTCCGACGTCATGGGCACCGGCTGGTTCGCCGCTGACGCGGCCAATGTTAAGCCGGGCAAGACGGTCGCGGTCGTAGGCGATGGCGCCGTTGGGCTGCTTGGTGTGCTCTCCGCCAAGCAGATGGGTGCTGAGCGGACCATCGCGATGAGCCGTCACGAGGCGCGGCAGAAGCTTGCCCGCGAGTTCGGCGCGACCGACGTCGTCACAGAGCGCGGCGACGATGGAGTGGCCCGCATCAAGGAGCTGACCGACGGAATCGGTGCCGACTCGGTGCTGGAGTGCGTCGGCACTCAGGAATCGATGATGCAGGCGATCGGTGCTACCCGCAAGGGCGGGTACGTGGGCTACGTCGGCGTGCCGCACGGAGTCGAGCTCAACGGTGAGGAGTTGTTCTATGCACACATCCATCTCCATGGTGGACCCGCGCCGGTGCGCCGCTTCCTTCCCGAGCTAATCGAGCTGGTGTGGAATGGGAAGATCAACCCCGGCAAGGTCTTCGATCTGACCCTGCCCCTCGATCAGGTGGCGGAGGGCTACCGCGCGATGGACGAGCGCCGCGCGATCAAGACGCTGCTGCGCCCGTAAATCAATGAGGACTCACAAATGAGCACATGGTCGAAAGATGATTTGGTAATGTCTGACTCGTCGTTCGTGATATTAACGGTAAAGTCTGTAAACTTGCCGTTCACTTTGGATAAACCGCCCATAATGGAAACAGTAAATCCAACGGTTGAATGGTTAGTGTCAATCGGGTATTGCCTCCCAGTATCAGCGCGCTGGACAGTGATGGTACTGAATAACAAAACAGTCGCGAGAATGGTTTTTAGCATAACTTCCCCTTTATGCTTTCTCCTTAACCCCGGCTCAGCAGGCAGCGCCGAACGTCAAAGTCGAGCCGGCGCGGGCGGGCCTCGGTGCGATTCCGGGCGCGCGCGGTTGGCAAAGTTCAGGTAGACGCGGCACGACGCGGATACGTCATCCGAGGCCCGCTGCTCGCGCTATCAAAAACAACTCTACCCCGACGACGACGGCCCCGACGGCTCGAGCGACGCGCTCTCCAGCCGGTGCGAGACGCTCGACGGTGATGGCTGCCGCCACGACAGGCATCGCGCGAAGGTCTATGACCCCGATGACCAGGAGGATCGCGATCAGACCGACACAGCATTGGCTGCAGTGAAGCCCGAGGCGCAGGCCGTGTCGCCAGGCCGTGCCGGCGTCGGTCGGAAGCGTACAGCCGCGCCCGGGCGCCTCCCGGCAGCAGGCAAGGTGACGCGCCTTCCAGGCACTGAATTGGAGCACGCCGGCGATGAGAACG
>WNFY01013344.1_pt1 | contig 11210 bp, 10 predicted proteins | sample 5400091 | NCBI WGS metagenome assembly WNFY01 (sample SAMN13153364, study PRJNA577476) | soil metagenome | isolation source: 60 cm soil or saprolite under grassland replicate 1 | place: USA:California | collected 2016-06-15
GAGGGGCCGGCCGGACGCGGTGCTGCCGGAGCGGGGCTCGGCGCCGGCCGCGGCGGAGCCGCGGCAGGTCTCGGGACCGCGGGAGCCGCAGGTCTCGGGGCTACCGGAGCCGCGGGTTTCGGGGCCGCCGGAGCCGCAGCCGGTTTCGCGGCCGCAGGCTTGCGGGCCGCGGATTTGCGGGCCGTGGCGCGCTTGGGAGCCGCGCGCTTGGTCTTCTTGGCGGCCGCCCTGCGAGCCGGCTTCTTGGCCTTGACCGACTTGCCGCGGCGAGCAGCACCCGCCCGGCGCGCGGCCGTCCTCGCGCCGGCCTTGCGCTTGGTCGTGGCGCGCTTTCCGGCCTTCTTCCGCGTCGTCTTCGACTTCGACTTCGATTTCCGAGCAGCTTTAGCCATAACGTCCTCCTGCTTTTGTTTGTCAGGCTTCATCACACGGCGGGGCGGGCATGCGGAATCGCCTCCGCCGATCCCCAACTCAGGCCCGATTCATGAGTCCGAAAGCGAGCGTCCGGCTCATCCTTTCTCTTTCCGCGAGCTTTGCAATGCCTGCGGTTGCGGTCCGCCCGTCGCCCAGTCGAGCAGCTCGACGGTGTGGACGATCGGGATTTCGGTTACCGATGCGAGCTGCGTCATACAACCGAGATTACCAGCAGCAATCACATCCGGCGCGATCTTTGCAATGTTTGCTGCTTTTCTCTCCGCAAGTCTACGAGCAATTATCGGCTGGAGCATATTGTAGGTCCCGGCCGACCCACAGCACAAATGTCCTTCCGGCACATCGCGGACTTCAAATCCGGCCCTGGCCAGCAATGCCTTGGGCTCGTGCAGCACCCGCTGGCCGTGCTGCAGCGAGCAGGCCGAATGATAGGCGACCACGAGATTGCCGTCACGGATCGGCGGCACGAGATCGAGCGTGGCCAGATATTCCGACACGTCCTTCGTCAATTCCGCGACTCGCGCCGCCTTTTTCGCATAGAGCGGGTCGTTGCGCAGCAGAAAACCGTAATCCTTCATCATCGTGCCGCAGCCCGAAGCGGTGACCAGGATCGCGTCGAGGCCTTCGCCCTCGATCTCGCGGGTCCAGGCGTCGATGTTGCGGCGCGCAAATTCGAGCGATTCGCCCTCGCGGCCGAGATGATGGGGCAGCGCTCCGCAGCAGCCCTCGCCTTGCGGTACCACCGCTTCGATGCCATGGCGGTTGAGCAGTCCGATCGCGGCCTGGTTCACCGAAGCGGCGAGCACCTGGTTGACGCAGCCCGACAGGAGCGCGACCCGGCCCTTGCGCTCGCCGATCGCCGGAAAGCGCCGCCCGCTTCGAAGCTTCGGCCAAGCCGGCGGCGTGGCGGGGGTGAGCCGCAGCAGTGCGGCAAGCGACCGCAATCCCACCGCCGAGAACGCCGGAGCGAGCGTTCTTGCCGGCCACGCCAGCCATAATGCCACCCGGAACCACGCCGGATTCGGCAGGACTTTCGCGAGCACCGCGCGCAGCAGCCGCTCGCCGGCTGGCCGGCGGTAGGTCTGCTCGATGTGCACGCGCGCGTGGTCGACGAGGTGCATGTAATGCACCCCGGCCGGGCAGGTCGTCATGCAGGCAAGGCAGGAAAGGCAGCGGTCGATGTGCTTGACGACCTCCGCCGTCGCCGGCCGGTCCGCCTCGAGCATGTCCTTGATCAGGTAAATCCGGCCGCGCGGGGAATCGAGCTCGTCCCCGAGCAGCACATAGGTCGGGCATGTTGCAGTGCAAAATCCGCAATGCGTGCAGGTGCGAACGATGCGTTCGGATTCGGCAGTCGCCGGATCGCGCAATTGATCCAAGGTGAAGCCGGTCTGCATCAGCTCGATCTCATCCTCGCTCGCTCACACACCCGCGTACATACGTCCCGGTCCGAGGATGCGCTTGGGATCGAAGCTCTCCTTGACGCGCCGGGTCAACGCGGCAAGCGCGTCGGGCTGCGGCTCGAACACGTCGATGGCCGCGCGCACGGGCGGCGGGGCGCGCACCAGCGTGGCATGGCCGCCGGCGGAGCGCACGGCACCGCGCACCAATGCCGCGCCGGCGTCCTCGAGCGCAGGCAACGCGATCCAGATCAGCCCTCCCGCCCAGTCATAGAACAACTCGGCTTCCACTTCCGCAGCGATCTTCGCCGCCAGCTGCGGCGCCTGCGTCGGGGCCGTCGACACGCGCCAGAGCGGACGGCGGGCGCCGTCCGTTGCAGCGAACGCGGTGGCGTCGCGGACCGCCTCCCACAGCGCCCGCGAGCCTGCCTCGCCGATCGTGAGCATCACCCCATGGGGCTTGAGCAGCCGTTCCAGCGTGTCTCTGCGCTGGGCGATCGAGGGCGGCACGCCGTCCAGGCGAAACGCGGTGACGGCGCTGCCCGCCGCGGCCGCGCCCAAGATCCTGCCGGCAATATTCGCCGGCAGGTGCGCCGCTCCGGACACATCGGCCGAGGAGCCGACCGCGGCCGCCATGGCGGCGACCGCCTTGCGGTCGTCGAGCCCGAGAACGAGCAGGCTCTCCTCGACCGGCGCGCGCGGCAGCACCTTGATGGTGACCTCGGTCAACGCCGCGAGCGTGCCCCAGGACCCGGCAAGCAGCTTGCAAAGGTCGTAGCCGGTGACGTTCTTCACCACCCGCCCGCCCGACTTGAAAACCTCGGCGCGGCCGGACACGGCCGAGACGCCGAGGAAATGGTCGCGGGCGGCGCCGGCCTTGATGCGGCGCGGACCGGAGAGATTCGTCGCGAGCGCGCCGCCGAGCGTGCCCCGGCCCGCCGGCCGGCCGAGCACCGGACCGCAATCCATCGGCTCGAACGCGAGCTCCTGGCCGCGCGAGGCGACCAGCTGCTCGATCTGCGCGAGCGGGGTGCCGGCCTTGGCCGAGAGCACCAGCTCCTCGGGCTCGTAGAGCGTGACCCCCGAGAGCGCGGAGAGATCGAGGGTCAGGTCCCATTGGGCGGCGCGGCCGATCTCGCGCTTCGATCCGCCGCCGACGATCTCCAGCGTCTTGGCGCCGGCGAGCGCCCATTCGACCGCAGCCGCGACGTCCTTTTGGTCCCGTGGCTTGAACAGGTCTACCATCTAGAACCGCGGGATATCGGGGAACGGCAGCTGACCGCCGCGAACGTGCATCCGCCCGAGCTCGGCGCAACGATGCAACGTCGGAAACACCTTGCCCGGATTGAGCAGACCCTGATCGTCGAATGCGCATTTGACGCGTTGCTGCTGCGCCAAATCCGTTTCGTTGAACATTTCCGGCATCAGGTCGCGCTTCTCGACCCCGACGCCGTGCTCGCCCGTGAGCACGCCGCCGACCTCGACGCAGAGCCTGAGAATGTCGGCGCCGAACGCCTCGGCGCGCTCGAGCTCGCCCGGCGAATTGGCATCGTAGAGGATCAGCGGGTGCAAATTGCCGTCGCCGGCGTGGAACACGTTGGCGACCCGCAGGCCGTAGCTCGCCGACATTTCCCGCATCCGCGCCAACACCAGCGGCAGCTTGGCGCGCGGAATGGTGCCGTCCATGCAGTAATAGTCCGGCGAGATGCGCCCCACCGCCGGAAACGCCGCCTTGCGGCCGGCCCAGAACGTCAGCCGCTCCGCTTCGGAATTCGACACCCGCAGCGTGGTCGCGCCGCAGCCTTGCGCAATGGCCGCGACCCGCTCGAGCAAATGATCGACCTCGGCTTGCGGCCCGTCGAGCTCGACGATGAGCAGAGCCTCGACGTCGAGCGGATAGCCGGCATGGACGAATTCCTCGGTGGCGCGAATGGCGGGGCCGTCCATCATCTCCATGCCGCCCGGGATGATGCCGGCGCCGATGATCTTCGCGACGCAGTCTCCGGCCGCCTCGGAAGCCGGAAAGCCGATCAGCACCGCGCGCGCGGTCTCGGGCCGCTTGAGGATGCGCACCGTGATCTCGGTGACGACCCCGAGCAGGCCCTCGGAGCCGGTCATGAGCCCAAGCAGATCATAGCCATCGCTGTCGAGGTGCTTGCCGCCCAGCCGAATGATCTCCCCCGAAATGAGCACCATTTCCAGGCCGAGCACGTTGTTGGCGGTCATGCCGTATTTGAGGCAATGCACGCCTCCGGAATTCTCCGCCACATTGCCGCCGATGGTGCAGGCGATCTGCGAGGACGGGTCCGGCGCATAGTAGAAGCCGGCGTGCTCGACCGCCTGGGTGATCCCGAGGTTGGTGACGCCAGGCTGGGCGACGACGGCGCGGTTGTCGAAATCGACGTCGAGGATGCGATTGAACTTGGCCATGCCCAGCAACACGCCGTCGGCGAGCGGCAGCGCGCCGCCCGAGAGCGAAGTTCCCGCGCCCCTGGGGACGACCTTGATGCCGTTTTCGTGGCAATAGCGCAGCACCTGCGCCACCTGCTCGGTGGTCGAAGGCAGGACCACGACCATCGGCAGTTGCCGATAGGCGGTCAGCCCGTCCGACTCGTAGGGGCGCATCTCGCGCTCGGTTGCGATCACGCCCTCGCCCGGGACCATGGCCCGCAGCGCGGCCACGATCTCGCCCCGGCGGGAGGCAACGCCCGCATCCGGCACCGGCATCATCACTGCCATCGAGTTACTCCAAAGACGCTCCGCCGGTTATAGCGCGAAAAACGCGAAGTCCGATGCAAGATGCGATATGGAGGCATCGTGTGCCGATCCATGCGACGTGACGGCGCTCACGTCGGGCTTGCAGGTTCGGGTGCCGATCCGGCGCGCATCCGCGGTTCCCGCGGCTTTGCCCGGAGCCCAACGGCTATTCTATTATTCTATGCTTCCCCTTCCGCAGCGAGTGAGCAAAGGCCCGCCATGATCAAAGACGTCGTCGTCAACCTCTCCGCCGGCACCGCCGGCGCCGACGTGGCCGGGGATTACGCGATTTCGATCGCCGATGCCTTCCGGGCGCATGCGTTCGGCATCGCCTTCGCGTATGAGCCGATCCTGCCCCCCAGCGTCATGGGCGGGTTGCCCCCCGACCTGATCGAGGCGCAGCGCGCCGAAGGCGAGGACGCCGCCAACGCCGTGATTGCCCGATTCGAGGAGGCTGCGCGCCGCGCCGGGCTCTCCGCGCAATCGCGCATGGTCCCCACCAGCCTCGCCGGGGCCGCCGATCTGTTCGCCCAGATCGCGCGCCGGTTCGATCTCTCGGTCGTGTGCCAGGCCGAGCCCGACACGATGGCGCCGCAGGAATCGATCATCGAAGCCGCTCTGTTCGAGTCCGGGCGCCCCGTGCTCGTGGTGCCCTACATCCAGAAGGAGGGGCTCAAGCTCGACCGCGTGCTGGTGTGCTGGGACGCAAGCCGCAATGCCGCGCGCGCGATCGCCGACGCCATGCCGTTTCTGACGCGCTCCAAGGCAATCGACGTCGTCGTGGTTGCGACCGAGCGGCCGAAGAGCGATGAGCTGCCCGGCGCCGACATCGCCCATCATCTGGCGCGGCACGATCTCGAGGTCGACCTCAAGCGCATCGTTGCGGGCGGCACCGATGTGGCGGGCACGATCCTGTCCTACGCCGCCGATTCAGGGGCGGATTTCATCGTCATGGGCGGGTACGGCCACTCGCGTCTGCGCGAGTTCATCCTGGGAGGCGCAACGCGCGGCATCCTTTCGGCCATGACGGTTCCCACCCTGATGTCGCACTGAGCGAGAATGGCGACGGACGCACGACACAGGGAGGATCGCCGACGAATTGCTGCGCTAGCCTGCTTGCGTCGTCAGTCCTCCGTTATCTGTCGTTCGGCTGACGACGAGCCCCCGCGCACGCGCGTCGGGGATTCCCAATCCGCGGAGCGCGAGCAGCGCAATCGCCGGCACGGGCTCAAGCTCGCCCTCGGCGGCGTCGGGTGCAAGCGGGCCGACCAGGCTCTCGAGCAGGGCCCCGACCGTCGCCGCGGCGGAAAGACGCGCGTCCTGGGCGGGTAGTTGCCGGTCCCTGATCGCCCGCTCGATGCGGGTTTGGAACTCCGCCGCAAGCGCGTTGCGATAGACGCGCCGGACGGCGTCGGCTTGCGCATCCACCGGCTCGCCGACCACCGCCCAGGCAAGCCGACGCTGGGCGCGGGAGCGCGACGCGAAGGTCGCAATCGCTGCGGCAAGTGCGGACAGCGGACCCGGAGCCGCATCGGCAGCGCGGCGCAGCGCGCCGATCTCATGCTCGGAAACCGCCGCGACCAGCGCCGCAACCAGATCGGTCTTCGAAGGGAAATAGCGATAAACGGTGCCCGCCGCGATGCCGGCACGCGCCGCCACGGGCGCGATCTGCACGGCCGCCATGCCGCCTTCGGCAGCGGATTCGCGCGCCGCCGTGATGATGGCTCCATGCCGCTGGGCCAAGCGGCGAACCGTTTTTTCCGTGCGCCGGTAGACCATGGCGGAAAGAAATGAGCCATGGTTCACGAGTCGGCAAGGTGAATTTGGGTTCAGCCCCAACCGAAGGGGAGCACGGGGGACGCTCACCCACCCTGCCGGGCCAGCGCCTTCTCGCGGATGGCGCCGAGCGTGGTCGTGGGCGTGATCGCTTCCGGGTCGAGCTTGAGATGGAGAATGGCGGGTTTTTCCGACTGTCTGGCCGCCTCGAATGCCGGTCCGAACTCGGCGGTCGTCTCCACCGTCGCGCCGAAGCCGCCGAACGCCCGGGCATAGGCAGCGAAATCCGGGTTCTTGAGCGCAGTCGCGGAGATGCGCCTGGGATATTCGCGCTCCTGGTGCATGCGGATCGTGCCGTACATGCCGTTGTCGACCACGATCACGACGATGGGCAGCTCGTATTGGACGGCGGTCGCGAACTCCTGGCCGTTCATGAGAAAGCAGCCGTCGCCGGCAAAGCAGATCACGCTACGCTCCGGATAAAGCCCGCCTCGGGCTCGAGCTCGTTGCGCAAACCGACCATGATCTCGCCGAGGTTGACCGCGCCCGGAATCGCGGTCGGCGCTTCCGACCAGGTGAGGTAATCCGCATGCGCGGCGCGCGTATTCTCGCCCCAGCGGATCTCGTTGGGCGGCTCGAGTGCTTCGAGGGCCGCCGCAAAAGCAGTCGGCGCGGCGTGGATCGCCAGATCCGGGCGATAGACGCGGCCGAGCTCTTCCGCGCCCGGATGGACGTGGACGAGCTTGATCTGCGGATTGGGAATGCCAAGCAGCGTGTAGCCTTGCGAGGGCAACTCGCCGAGCCTTCCGCCGACGAGCACGATGAGGTCGGCCGATTGGATGCGAGCGAGCAGCTTCGGGTTGGGGCCGATGCCGAGATCGCCGGCATAGCTCGGATGGGTTGCGTCGAACAGATGCGCGCGCCGGAACGTCGTGGCGACGGGAACTTGGAAGCGTTCGGCAAAGCGCCCCATCGCCGCCCAGGCCGCTTGCGACCACCGGCTGCCGCCCAGGAGCACGATCGGCCGTTCCGCCGCCCACAGCAGCTTCTGCAGCCGGGTCATGTCGGTGAGCCCCGGCCAGGTCTCGATCGGCTCGAACGGCCGCGCGTCCGCAACGGCGACGCGCTCGGTCAACATATCCTCGGGCAGCGCCACGACGACCGGACCGGGCCGACCGCTGGTCGCCGTGTAAAACGCCCGCGATACGATCTCGGGAACACGCTCCACCGCGTCGATCTCGGTCGCCCATTTGGCCATCGAGCCGAACACCGCGCGATAATCGAGTTCCTGGAAAGCCTCGCGATCCCGGGTCTCCCGGGCGACCTGCCCGACGAACAGGATCATCGGGGTCGAGTCCTGGCGCGCGATATGGACGCCGGGCGATGCATTGGTCGCGCCCGGGCCGCGGGTGACGAACGAAATGCCGGGCCGGCCGGTCAGCTTGCCGACCGCCTCCGCCATCATGGTGGCGCCGCCTTCCTGGCGGCACACCGTCACCGCAAGGTCGCGGTCGTGGAATGCATCGAGCACGGCCAGATAGCTCTCGCCCGGCACGCAGAACGCATGCCGCGCGCCGTGGGCCAATAATTGGTCGACCAGAATTTCGCCGCCCGTCCTGGCGTTGCTCGTCCCGCGCATGCGTTCGCCTCCGCTCTCAGGTCGCGGGCTCGACCGAGACGACCTGGAAGGTGTGCATCTCCCCGTCCTCATCCCGGATCGAGACGTATTCGCCGGGCCTGAAGGCGTGCGCGCCAAAGCGGTAGCCGGCTTCGTCGTCCTCCTCGGCGACGCCCTCGTAATCGAACACCCAGCGGGCGGGGCCGGCACCCCCCGGGCCGTGCACCACACGCCCCACCTCGTCCGGTTCGCCCTCCCAGAAGCGACGCACGCGGCAATGGTCGCGGTGCTTTCGCCACAGCTCCACATCGATATGCCCGCTGGCATCGAGCGGGGCCACGAACTCGTAACCATGCCGCGCGGAGCCCGAGGGAAATTCCTTCGAGCGGGCCAGGTTGAGCCGGATGCGCTTGAGCACATGCGGCAGCGTCGTCATGTTGCAACCTCCCGACTTGCCGGTCCCGAGGCCGGGACGCCCGCGGGTACCGGCAATTTGCTGCAGTGGGAGCGCGGTACCTTGACTTTGCGCAAGGTGCGCCGCATCGCGGACCGATCCTATTTGGGCGATGGGCCCGAGGACAAGGCCGGCGGGAGCGGGCATGCAGGCGCAACGCGACTGCCAGGCCGAGGTCTTGGCGTTCTTGACAGATCCCGCCAGTCACCAAGGGCACAAGGTCCGTCGCATCGACACCCATGCCTCCTCGGTATTCCTGGTCGGGCAGCGGGCGTTCAAGGTCAAACGGGCCGTGCGCTTTCCGTTCCTCGATTATTCGAGCCTGGACAAGCGCAAGGCAGCTTGCGCGGCCGAGATCGAAGTCAATCGGCCGTTCGCGCCCGAACTTTATCGCCGCATCGTGCCGGTCACGCGCGAGGCCGACGCAGGGCTCGCGCTCGACGGCGCGGGCGAGCCGATCGAATGGGCGGTCGAGATGCGCCGCTTCGACGAGACGCGCACGCTCGATCGGCTGGCGGACGGCGACCTGATCGATGCCGCGCTCGCCGATACGCTGGGTCGGGCCGTCGCAGCCGCGCATGCTCGCGCGCCGGTCGTGCGCGCCGAGCCGTGGGTTGCCGCGCTCGACACCTATCTCAACCAGAACGATGCGGCGTTCCGGGAATTCCCCGAGCTATTTCCCGCCGATCCCGTCGCCGATCTGCAACAGAGAAGCCATCGCGCGCTCACGCAGGTGCGGCCGCTGCTGCTCGTGCGCGGCCAGCAGGATCTCGTCCGCCGCGGTCACGGCGATCTCCATCTCGGCAATATCGCGCTGATCGACGGCCGCCCGGTGCCGTTCGATGCCGTCGAGTTCAGCGAGCTGATCGCATCGGGCGACGTGCTCTACGATCTGGCGTTCCTGCTGATGGATCTGATCGAACGGGGGCTCGTTGGCGCGGCGAATGTCGTGCTCAATCGCTACCTTGCCGAGGTTGGGCGTGAATCGGACCTCGATGCGCTCGCGGCGTTGCCGCTGTTCCTGTCCGTGCGCGCCGCGATCCGCGCCAAAGTGACGGCCGCCCGCTTGCGTGCAGCGAATGCGGATTCGAAGCGCGAAATCGCGCGGGCTGCGCAAGCCTATTTTCGTCTGGCCGGCAAGTTGCTGGAACCCGCAACCCCGATGCTGATCGCGATCGGCGGGCTGTCGGGGACCGGAAAGTCGCGCTTGGCGCGCGCGCTCGCCCCGGAGCTCATGCCGGCGCCGGGTGCTCTGGTGCTGCGCTCGGACGTCGAGCGCAAGGCGCTGCTCGGCAAAAGCGAAACCGAGCGGCTTTCGGGGGACGTCTACGCGCCGGAAATCACCAGCCAAGTCTATGCGGCGCTCGCGGAGAAGGCCCGGCGCGTCGTCGCCGCGGGATTTTCCGCGATCGTCGATGCGGTATTCGCCGATCCGGCGGAGCGCGCGGCGATCCGCGCGGCTACGGACGACACTCACGCCGCATTCGGCGGGCTCTTTCTCGTTGCGGAACTGCCGATCCGGATCGAGCGGATCGGTGCGCGTTCCCGCGATGCGTCCGATGCCGATGCGATGATCGCACGCCGGCAGGAAAGCTATGTGCTGGGCCCGATGGATTTCACCGAGATCGACGCGTCGGGCACACCGGCCGAGACGCTCGCGCGGGCCAAGGCGGCATTGTCACGGCCGCCGACCCGTTAAGCACGCTGCCGCGCTCGGATGCCACTGCGGCCGATAATCCTGCGCCAGCACGCCGAGGATGCTCGGCGGCGTGAGCACGTCGACGAGGGTATCGCGCGGGCGCGGGCGCGAACCGTCATAGCCTTCCGGCCGCCACCGCAGCAAATGCCCGCTCCGCAGCGCGAATACGGATTCGGGCTCGCCCGACAGCGTGAGCATTGCCCCGTCGGGCAACGTGTCGATCGGGAGCGGATGGCGGCGCTTGTTGCGGCCGTCGAGCCGCTCGGCATGAAGAACACGATCCATCTCGGCCGCACGCGGAGGCACCGGTTCGTGCCGCGCGGCGGCCCAGCTCGCCGCAAACGCGAGCGCGTCGCCGCGGCGGCATTCGAAGCAGGACCGGTGCCCGGCCGCAAGCGCGGTCGGTTCGTCGAGAAAGAACAGCTCGGTATAGCCGTTCTCCCAAACCGCGCGATGCCGTCCCTTGAATTGCGTGACGCAGCAGATCCATGCGCGGGAAACCCAGCGCCGCGCGCCGAGCGTGCGATCGTCGCGATGAAACCGGCCGCCGCGGTTGCCCATGAACAGCCCGCGGGAGGTGACGGCGACGAGCTCGCCGGCAGGAGTGACGCGGTTTTGCAGGGGCATGGTGGACTCGCCATCGTTCCGGGGCGCGCAGAAGGCGCGAACCCGGAATCCATGAGCACAGAGAATGAGAGTTCAACGCGCCGTGTTCATGGGTCCCAGGTTCCCTCGCTTCGCTCGGGCCCGGGACGACAAGAGTTTGTAACGCTCACTCCGTCTCGCCGACGACCATCACGTGGAGGCGGCGCGGACCATGCGCGCCGAGGATGAGCGTCTGCTCGATGTCGGCGGAGCGCGACGGTCCGGTGATCCAATTCACCGTGCGGGGCATGGCGCCGGCGCCAAAGCGCTCGCGCAGCTTGTCCCACAGCGTCTCGTAATCGCCGGCGACGTCGCCGGCCTCGACCACGACGATGTGCGTGTCGGGCAGGAAATTCAGCGTCGTCGGATTGTCCTTGCCGGAGACGAGCATCAGCGTCCCGGATTCGGCGACCGCCCCGAACGCGTGGG
>WNFY01022098.1_pt1 | contig 11210 bp, 14 predicted proteins | sample 5400091 | NCBI WGS metagenome assembly WNFY01 (sample SAMN13153364, study PRJNA577476) | soil metagenome | isolation source: 60 cm soil or saprolite under grassland replicate 1 | place: USA:California | collected 2016-06-15
TCCGGAGCTGCCAGGTTGGCAGTGATGATGCGCACCCCTCCCGACACTTTTTCCGGATTTCGCACGACTACTGTGACGTCATGGTGGGCGACGAGGGCCTGCTCGAGTATCTTCCGACCGATACCACCGGTCGCCGCGAAGATCGTGAGTTTCATATCTCGCTCCAATAGTTCGTTAGTATAAGAATTGCTTGACATCAATACTTCGTCTATAATCAAAGTATGAATGTCAAGCACCACCATATTGACGCGGCGGTTTCCAGAATTGCTGCGGCCATCGGTGAACCGGCACGGGCTCGCATACTCTACTGCCTGATGGACGGTCATGCACGAACAAGCACCGAGCTTGCGATGGTGGCGGACGTGAGTCCGTCAACAGCGAGCGTCCACCTGAATCGTCTGAAGGGAGAGCACTTGGTCAAAGTGCTCGTTCAGGGGAAGCATCGTTTCTACAGTTTGGAAGGGCCCAACGTGGCCAGTGCGCTTGAAGGGTTGAGCGTTCTGGCGGGCGTCTCTCGCAGCGAGTTTGTCCCAGGGACGCCAAGCCGACTACGTGCAGCACGGACTTGCTATGATCACATGGCGGGCACAGTGGGCGTCGCGCTACACGACCGCTTCAAGGCACTGGGCTGGCTGTCAGCCAGTGCGACTGGCAGCGACAATGCGTACGACCTCACTCCAGATGGAACGAAGGCGTGTGCGGCTCTTGGCATTGACGTTGAAATAACTCGGACGCTGCGTCGGCGGTTCGCGTACGCATGCCTGGATTGGAGTGAGCGGCGGCCCCATCTCGGCGGGGCGCTGGGTGCGGCCCTCCTGAAGGTCGCGCTGAAAAGAAAATGGCTGGTCCAGGACTTCGACAGTAGGGCCTTAAGCGTCACAAGTATTGGGCGACGCGAGATGCTGACTCGATTCGGCCTTCATGTTTGATGATTGCCGGATTTGATCAAACGAGTTCACGCCTAACGGTCAACAGTCAGACTTAAGAAATCTAAATGTCCACGCCATTGACAAAATCAACCACGCAGCTGCGAACGACGGGTTGGTGAGAGCTTCAATACTTCCGGCTTTCTTTTTAGGCGACGCGCCAGTTCTTCCGAAACTTCGGCACTCCAATGCCGTGAGTTAGCAAGCGCGGCGAGGTGGTCTGCATAGTCCGCCTGATCCCGAAAAGACGAGAACCAGATAAAAACATTCTCTCCCTCTCGCACTGGGAGCGCGGGGAAGTTGTTGACGCTGCTCTCAGTAACGAAGTAGGCCGAGAGCGAGGCACCGGCCTCATTCAGGGCCGATTTGAGCGAGCGTTCGAAGAAGTCAACGAAGTCGTCATCAGCGGGCGTATCCAAATAATAGATTGTGCCAACCACAAGGCCTCCCGGAATCTCCTTGTCATCTGGCTGAGGACGGTCGGTGTTTTCTAGTATAAACCCCGACCATGGACGGGCCGGGCGCAGGAGCAGCACGTTGTCCGAATCGATCATCGTAGCATTCGCAGCTTCACGGTGCATTTTCCAAACGCGCCCACCATAGAAGGCCTTCAGCCCCTCCCGGCGTTTGGACATGTCGCGAAAGCCCCGGAGCCAAACAAATCGGTTCGGATCATGCAGATCGCGGAACTGTCCTATTACATACATCCCCAGTAGTTCCTGGCTTTCGACGAATTCTCGATCGAAGAGTTCAACCAGGAGGTCTCGCTTTCCCGGATGTACGGTGTACTGCCTGAGTTCCACTACAGGACAACAGGTCCGCTCTTGCTGTGAGGATGTCGCTTCTTCCGAATGCTGATTGGTTGATTTAGCCACTTTGATTCTCCGCGGTTCGGTGTCGATATGACAAGCGGTTCAGATTTAGCCGCCCCAAACTCCAAGGTTCCTTGATTGGAAATGATGAACTCAAGTCTCTGAATATTTGAGTCATTGAAAAGTCCCCTGGGGACTAACGCTTTGCAACGAATTGTTAGGCTTCGTTGATAGAAACACCTTAGGTGGCGGGGACCGAGTGATGTTCATGCAAAATCATCCAGCATCCGTTTATCTTACGTAGGCCAATGGTCAGTCGAAAATCAAGTTTGATCCGTTCTTCGTTTTCCCCTTTTTCCGCACATCGCATCAGGGCGGTGACAAACGCAACACCGGCGCCGGCGACAACATCCATGCGTTGGATATCAAATGCGATCGGATCGGGCTGCGCAGAATAGAACAAATCCCATGTCTCTCTATACGCTTCGATGCCCTTTGATTCCAATGGCGGCGGAACATCAAACATCAGTACTTCCGGAGAGTGGTGAGCAAGGATACCGTCAAAATTCTTGTCCCGGACCGCTCTTGCCCAGTCTTCAACCAGCTCGCGGATCATGGCTTCGTCCGTGATCGTGTTATTGCTCATTTGAACTCCTTCGATTTGATAATGGATCAGACGTCAGGCGTCACTCGTGGCCTAACAATTGCCGTCGCGAGAGATAAATTCATCGGCATCCGAATAGTGACCGGAAAACGGTGCGACTTGCGGAACGCTCCATTTGCCGCTCTCATAACGCGAGAAAACGATGGTCCAGAAATTCGCGTCAGGGGTGCTCTTGACGAAATAGAATGTCGTTCCGTCGGGAGAGAACTGCGGGCAGACTTCATAATCGCCCGTTGAGATAACGCCCGGTGCGAAAACCGTCGGCTCTGAAACTGGTTTCGTGTCGCCGTATTGCGCCTTGATGGCTTGACCGGAAACGAAGAGCAGTACAACCAGTGACGTTGCGTATCGTTTTTTCATAATAGCTCTCATCCAATGCCTATGGGCGATACGCATCAACGCGGTCCTTGCTGCCAGATGCCGAGTACGTTACCGGCTGGGTCTCGGAATGTGGCAACCCAGAGGTCACCTTCCGGATAGGGCGGCTTAACGACGTCGCCACCGCTAGCGGCTATCCGCTCGAGCGTCGAGTCGATGCCGTGGACATAGATGTATGCCAGCACGCCTGGGGCGACTGATATTGCAAGTTCCGTGACCCACGCACCGATCATGTCTCCCGTTGCGTCGGCAAAGCTAAGGTGCTCTGTGCCCTCGCCACGAATCTGCCAGCCAAAGTTCTTCTTGTAGAATGCGGCGGAGTCCTGAACGTTGGTGGCCGGAATCTGCAAATACGCGAGTCGGCCATGGTGTTGCAAGGAGATGCCATTTCTCTACGACGCGCACCAGATGCATCGCGGCAAGCAGGCCGAAAAGCGTGCCGGTTGTTACGAGGTAAGCCTTCATAGAGCCATCCACAGTTTCAGACTGAGTGTTCGGTGATTGGCTATTCCTTCCAACATGTATTAAGCGCGCTCGACTCGCCAGAAATTGGGATAATGAATCACCAAGCCCGCCTTATCCACTTCCAAATCAGCAACAAAGCTGCCGGCCGCACTCTCATACCGGTACTTCGAAATTTTGACTCGACAATAGACCTGCTCAAGTGGCTCTAACTTGAAGCTCGGAAACCTGAGCCAGGCCGCGCGCACTTTTGCCTCGTGCCCAACCGTAAGATTCAAGCGTCGAATCGGTAAAGTGTTAGTCAATGGGCTGAAGTTAAGATCAAGGTCTATGCAACCTGTCACGTCGGCACATTGCTCCTTGTTGAGTTGCCAACGATGGTCAGAGTCAACCGAAATATCAACGCCGATGACTTCGTCTCCTACCCACCCCGCGATCTTGGCCGATAGTGTTTGCCACTGGGAATCACACTTCACCAGGTAATTAAGTCGACATGGTTGCTGATCATGCACGAATACTGCGGTTCCAGTCAGAGTCCAGCGAGACTTGGTCAGAAAGACCCGAGCAGATTCATGCCCCGGCGTATCCAATCGATGCCAAATGACTGTTCTCGCGCGTAGGTTCATACCACTGTTCTGGCGGGTTCAGCCGGTGCCACTTTCCGCCGCGGGCGGCGCACTAAGTCGCCGCCGCAATTCGGGCAAGCCGATTTCGTCTGCCGTGTACATGCCTGACAGAAGGTGCATTCATAGCTGCACATATCAGAATACACGAGTCGCCATGAAAAACTTGGACGTTTTCGGACCTCAAATTGAGGAGTGGTTTTGAACCTCATTAGCAACCTGACGGGCGCGAGCGACGGATAATTCGCAACGAACATCTTTTACAAAATACATATCGATGTCGCCTTTGTTCTTGGCTGCAACCTTGCCTCGAAATTCACAGTCAAAGAACTCTTTGACCAGTTCGTAGGTTGCTCCAGAGATATTGACGCGACCGGCTTCACCTGACGATTCCAGACGGCTCGCAGTGTTAACGGTGTCACCCCACACATCGTAAGCAAACTTCTCACGTCCGACGACACCGGCAACGAGATCGCCGGAGTGAATCCCAATGCGAACCTGCCAGTATGGCCTGCTCGCGGCCATCCCTTTCTTTCGTAAGCCAGACACCAGCTGTTCAATCTCCAGTGCTGCCAGCACACAATCGACCGCGTGTGTTTGGTTGACATGCGGCACTCCGCCAACGGCCATGTATGCGTCACCGATCGTTTTGATCTTTTCCAGCCTGTACTTCCTCGCAATTTGGTCGAATTGACTAAAGCAACTATCAAGCTCTTCGACCAGCTCTTCCGGAGTAAAGCTTTCCGCAATTTGAGTGAAGCCCACGAAGTCAGTGAAGAGGACGGAGGCGGATTCGTAATGAACTGGCTGCACCCGTTCGGTTCGTTTCAACTCCTGGGCAATTGTCTCCGGCAAAACGTTTCGCAGGAGCTGGTCTGACTTTCTTCGTTCCTGGTTGAGGTTCTGAGCGAGCACCTGGACTATGACGCCTGTAAAAATCTGAGCGAATAAAAGGTTTCCCGCAATATCGATAAATCTCTCTCGCTGACTGGAATACATCGTGATCCATTCGGGATGCTTCTGCTCAAGGATCAGCAGTGCCATCGTAGCCGCAGCAAACAGCAAGATGGCGAGGATCGTCCGGCGCAGTCTTCCGGAAAGAATAATTGCAATCACCAGAGCCGAAATAAAGTAGTAATGTGCGCCGCCATGCGAGCCGGCGTTCCTCACCGCGTTGACGAACAGAAAGCCGACTATCAGCAGCACAAACGGCCAGTAGAGATGGTCGTAAGCGTCGTGGAATCGAGACAGATAGTAGAACAGGAGGAAGAGAATGCCCGTTCCGAGGTTAAGCGCCAACAAAAACAAATAATCCTTCTGACTCATCACCGCTAATGCGCCGCCAATATTGGAAACCGCACTCAACAAAGTGATGGTGTTGAAGAGACGATGTTCCAGGACGAACGTCCGCGGATCGCCGAAAAGAGTCGAGGTGATGGAGTTAAAGAGTTGGAGCACAGTCATACGACTACCAGGAACTGACGGCAAATTAATCGGATTGTAGTCGATCTGGAGCGGCGAGAGCTTACGTCATTCAGCCAGGACGAACTAACAACCCCTGTAAGTTTTCCGGGACTCGCGCGACCAATGCATGGAAAACGAACCCGGGGGCGCAAAGTTTGCCGCAGTGAGGGGTTCATCGTTGGAAGTGCTCCTAAGGGAGTGTAACTAAAATATTTGGAGGAGTAGTGAAATGAAATTCATTGTTAATCGCGTTCTTGTTGCTCTGTTGCTCGTTACTTTGGCGGGCACGGCAGCTTATGCCAAAACCAGAAATGCCACGGTGTCTTTTGACGCTGTTACGAAGGTCAATGGAACACTGGTTAAGAGTGGCACATACAATGTCGTGTTCGACGAGCAAACCGGCGAGTTGTCCGTCTTGAAGGGCGGCAAGGTTATCGCTAAGACTGCGACCCGGTTGGAGAAGCGGGAAGGTAAGGCGCGTCACACCGAAGTTCAGACTATCAATGAGGGCATGGCTATCGAATTAGTCAGCATTGCCTTTAATGGCAGCGACCAGAATGTTGTTGTCAGTCGAGCGGGCATGCAAGCGGGCGGCAACTAAACGGGAATGCGCATCAACGACGGCGCACCTCGATCTGCGGGGGTTCGGGGTGCGGCCCGTTCATTTCAGCGAAACCAATAATACATGAGAGCAGCTGCGAGAACGGCAAGAATTATTATCCCGGGCACGAGTCGCCACCATACAAAGCGGTCGATCATATTTTCTGCTTCAACATTCAGAGCGCATTGAGGGCAGCCACGCGCGTTCGGTTCAAGCGCACAACCGCAATCGCGACATGGTTTGGTGCTCAGGGCCTGAAAAGCATTGTGGGCGAGTTGCACTCGAACTTACCATTGAAGAAATCTGCGACATGTTAAGCATTTCAGTAAACAACTTCAAAATGATACTGCATCGCGCGCGGCTTCATCTGCGTAATTGCCTTGAGATAAATTGGTTCAAACGCGAACGATGAGTATGGCTCTTTACGAGAAACTGAAACATGGCGTTCGCTACTGGCTTTTGCGGCGGTTGCCGACGTGTCAGCAAACGGTTGTGACCCTCTCGCAATCGATGGAACGCTCGCTAACCTTGGGTGAACGCATCACGGTCAAACTTCATTTATGGATCTGCGCATGGTGCCAGTGGTATATCGAACATCTGCACTTGATTCGCGATACGGCTCGCGCAAAAGGCTCTGAATCTCCAGATTTGAGTGCCGGCGCCCTTTCTGCTGAAGCCCGCGAACGAATCAAGCGCAACCTCACCAACAACAACTAAGAACATAGGTGTAAGGTTCCAGGCCCGACGGCGACAAATGCTGTGACGGGAGTAATTCGCCCAGCACGTTGAGGCTTATTCATTTTGCAACTCCAGTGCGGACGGCAGTCTCGGTTGAACGGAAATCTTATGAAATCCAGCACTCACGATCATGAGCACAGGCCCAATCGGTTTGCCGTCATACCGACGAACACTCGGTTGGATGCTGACCCTGAGTACACGGGAAAGGGCGTGACAATGGCTTTTCTCGACTCCGGGTTTTATCCCCATCCCGATCTGCTGGAACCAACAAATCGAGTCATCGCTTACAAGGATTTGACCGGAGAGCGGCCCGTTTTTCACGCGGCTAATCCGACAGAGTCCTGGCAATGGCACGGGACCCAGACCTCAATTGCGGCCGCGGGCAGTGGACGACTGTGTGATGGAGTCTATAGAGGGCTCGCATATGAGGCTGACCTGGTCCTTGTGAAGGTGAGCGAGAACGGACGAATCACGGAGAAAAGCATCGCAAGGGGTCTCAGGTGGATAATTCAAAACCGCGAGCGCTATAACATCCGAGTGGTTAACATTTCCCTGGGCGGAGATGAAGATGTTCCTTGCTCGAGAAGTATCATCGATCAAGCTGCCGAAGAGGCGATCAAGCAAGGAATCGTAGTTGTCGCCGCTGCGGGCAATTCCGGCGCCGATGGCCGTCATTCGATCCCGCCGGCGAACTCGCCGTCAGTGATCACTGTAGGTGGCTACGACGACAACAATCAGCTAAACGGCGACGAACGTAGTTTGTATCATTCAAACTTTGGTGTGACCGCTGATGGAACGGTCAAGCCAGAGATTATCGCGCCGGCAATGTGGATCGCCGCGCCAATACTTCCAGGCACCGCCGCTTACGAACGGGCTGAAGCCCTATCGAAGTTGGCGGCTGCGCGCGACTATCAACTTCCAAGCCTCGCTCGTGAACTTGAAGAAAAAGCCGAACTGCCTGAGGCAATTGTGGCTTCGGACGCCGCGGCGATTCGCACGTTTGTCGAATCTATTTTGAAAAGTCAGAAGATCGTCGCGTCGCATTACCAGCACGTCGATGGGACATCATTTGCCGCACCGATCGTTGCGTCGATAGTGGCGCAAATGATTGAAGCGAATCCGCAACTAACTCCCGGCGCCGTCAAGAGTATTCTGATCTCAACCGCAGACCGAATCGCTATGGCGCCGGCCCTTCGGCAAGGATATGGCGTGGTAAACGCGCGGCGGGCTCTGGAACTAGCGAAAACAGAACAGCACGCATTGAAGACTGTGGGTTGTAATCCGCCGAGAGTTGAGCATGGCCGACTCGTGTTTCTATATCATGATGATACGGCGAAGAGTGTTTCCCTGGCTGGCGACTTTAACCGTTGGGACAGCGCAGCAACGTCGCTCTCAAAGGACGCATCCGGACTTTGGCTTGCGGTGATTGCAGCGCCAGATGCAGGACGTTACCAATACAAGTTTATCGTGGATGGGCACCGCTGGATCGAAGATCCAAGTAATGGATTGAAGGCGCCGGACCAGTACGGGGGACTGAACTCAGTTCTCGTGATCGAATGAGAAGAAGCACTTGAAAGTATACACAAACATCCGAAGAGCAATTAGAAGATGGCTACTGCGCCGCCTACAACCCTGCCAACAAATGGTTCCGCTGATGTCTGAATCGCTTGAACGACAACTCGGCGTCGTCGAATGGTCAAACCTAACGCTGCATCTCCTGGCTTGCGCGTGGTGTAGCAGATACTTCAAGCAAATCAAATGGGTTAGACGTCTCGTTCGACTCCGAGCTTCGAGGCCTGCCATTGACAACCCCACCCCCGCTGCGTTTCCGGCTGAAGCCCGCGAACGTATTCTTAATTCCCTTCGCCAACATAACCGGCCCAATCAATAACTGTTTGTAAGCTTCCAGCCTCTTGTTCGACAAACACTCCAGGGAGTAACGAACATGGAAGCAGAAAGCCTGAAACCGGAACAGTCGATCGTGGACAGTAACAGCGAACAGTCCGCATCGTTGGTCAAAGTTGCGAAAGCGAGTGTAAGGGATGGCGAGTCGCTGCGACTAAATAGCGTGAACAGGAAACGATTCTGAGTAAGAAGGAGAAATCATGCGACGAATGTTAGCAATAAGAAAAAGGCTCCAGCTCCAGCGCAGACGGTCGAGAACGCTGAGAAGGATTGTGAGGCAAAGCTCGAGCGCAGGCACATCAGGTGTCGACAGCTTTAGCCTTATCAGCGCGGGCTTAACCGATCAGTTTGTCGGTAGACCCGAAACGTCGCACTACATCAACCAACCAACAGGCTCCGCGCGAGGCTGCGCGAGGTGAGTGATGGATTCAATTAGTCCTAACAGTATTAGTGTGTTCGATAGCTTGCGCCAGCGAATGATGATGCCGGCGATTGAGAGCTATGCATTGGCCGACACGAAATCAAATCGATGGAGCGGACAGATGATTGATTCGCTGAGAGCACACTGGCCAGAGTATCTAATGGAAGCGTTGGAACTCGGCCTCTTTATGATAGCGGCCTGCGCTTTCGGCGTGCTTCTGTTTCATCCCGCTTCGCCGGTCACTCAACTAATTCCTAACGGGGTTGCCCGACGCGTCCTGATGGGCGTAGCGATGGGTTCGACTGCAATCGGCATTATCTTTTCGCCATTCGGCAAGCGCTCCGGCGCGCACTTCAATCCGGCCGTGACGTTGACCTACCTCCGGCTTGGCAAATTCGAGGCCTGGGATGCAGCTTTCTACATTCTGTTCCAGTTTGTCGGCGGGATTGCGGGGGTGCTGGTTGCGTCTCTTCTTCTGAGCAACTGGATTGCTCATCAGTCGGTTCACTATGTCGCCACGGTCCCCGGCACAAGCGGTCCACTGCCTGCCTTTATCGCAGAGCTGGCGATCTCTTTCATTCTGATGTCGGTAATCCTGACGGTTTCAAACACGAAGTGGTTGGCGCGCTGGACCGGGTTGTTCGTTGGCGCGCTGGTCGCCACTTACATCAGCATCGAGGCGCCGATCTCGGGCATGAGCTTGAATCCGGCGCGCACGTTCGGCTCCGCGTTTGGGGCGCATCTTTGGACGTCGCTTTGGATCTATTTCACGGCGCCGCCGCTGGGAATGCTCCTGGCGGCCGAGGTTTACAAGAGGGTCAGCGCGGGGCGCGCAGTCGCGTGCGCCAAGCTGCACCACTACAACAATCAACGCTGCATCTTCCGATGCAACTTTGAGGCTTAGCGCTTACTGAAACGCTGTCAAGCCACAGTGGCACGGAGACAACGAAGAATGAACGACAACCGCGAAACAACACAAACGAAAAGGACGTGGTCGCAACAGTCTTCCTTTCTTCTCAGTGTCTCCGGGCCTCTGTGGCTAAAACTTCAACCAATTTCTTAATAGGAGATTAAGTCATGAAACATCGCAGGCTCATAATCAATCTGGTACTGCTCGCTGTCGCTATGCTGGGACAGATTGCCGTTGCTACAGCAACGCGGCACGGCAGCGCCAAACCAACAAAATTCACGGTGCGGGTCGAGAACATCTCAACTCCTGATGGCCAAACGGCTTCGGATGGTACCAAGTGGTCCTTCGCGCTTTCACCCGGCTTGTGGGTCTTGAATGACACGAAGTCCGGACTCTTTACAGAAGGAAAGCCGGCCAGCAAAGGCCTCGAATCGCAGGCCGAAGATGGTAATCCTTCCGGACTCGCCGATTTGCTCCTGATGAGCCACCACGCGTCGTCACTGCACGGAGTCTTCAATACGCGCTTGGGAACAATGGGCCCTGGTCCGATTCGCCCGGGCGATAGTTACGAATTCAGCTTTACGGCCAATCCTGGAATGAGGCTTTCCATGACGATGATGAATGGACAGTCGAACGACGAGTTCTACGCTCCTGATGCAAATGGCATCGCGTTGTTCGATGCCAGGAGCATTCCGATTGGCGGCGATATCACGGAGAAGCTAATCCTCTGGGACGCTGGCACTGAAGTCAACGAGGAGTTGGGCATTGGCCCTAATCAGGGACCGCGACAGAAGGGCATCAATACCGGCCCGAATGAGCACGGCGTGGTCACGCGTGCAAAGGGAGAAGCGATCTACAACAAGACCGCCAAACTCTTTCGCGTCACGATCACTCCCGAACCTGAAATGTAACCGCCGGTGAGATGGCCGCCGGCCTGTCGAACTAGTGACAGCCGGCCGCCACCGCCAGGGGAGGAGATCATCATGAAGTCATCTCTGAACAGCGCAATCGTAACTGTGGCGCTGATGGTGTCGACGGCAGTCGCAAATGCGCAAACGGCTAACAAACTAACGCTCACTATCGACGGCGCCAGGAGAGTCATTGCCGCATCAGTCGCGTACGCCAGGAAGAACAACGCGCCCGGCGGGGTCATTGCCGTGGTTGACGACGGCGGCAACCTGATGGCGCTCGAGCGTCTCGACGGCACCTTTGCCGCTGGCTCAAATATTTCGATCGGCAAAGCGCGCACATCGGTGCTCTTCAAACGACCAACAAAAGTTTTCGAAGACATCATCAAGAATGGTCG
>WNFY01006014.1_pt1 | contig 11209 bp, 11 predicted proteins | sample 5400091 | NCBI WGS metagenome assembly WNFY01 (sample SAMN13153364, study PRJNA577476) | soil metagenome | isolation source: 60 cm soil or saprolite under grassland replicate 1 | place: USA:California | collected 2016-06-15
TGTGCTTGGCGTCGTACAGCACCTGGTCCGCGGCGCGGATGAGCGCGTCCGCCGTCGTGCCGTGGTCCGGAAAGGTCGCCACCCCCGCCGAAACCGTGACGGTGCCGAGGGCCTTCTCCTCGTGCTCGAGCGTCAATTCGTTGACCGCCCTGCGGATGTCTTCCGCGCGCTGCGTGGCGATCTGCAGGGGTCCCTCGGGAAGAAGCACCGAGAATTCCTCTCCGCCCACGCGACACGCGATATCGCTCTCGCGAACGTAGGCTTGCAATACAAGGCCGAGGCGTCGCAGCACCATGTCCCCCGCGCCGTGGCCGAAGGTGTCGTTGACGCGCTTGAAGTGATCGATGTCCAGCAGGATTATCGAGAGAGGCTGGGTCTTGCGTTTTGCGCGCGCCAGCTCGCGGATAAGGGAATCCTCGAGATAACGCCGGTTGTGCAGGCCGGTGAGCGGATCCCGGATCGATTGTTCCTGCAAGGTCTCGCGCAGATTGAGATTGGCGAGCGCAAGACCGATCTCTTCCCCCACGGTTGCGGCGAGACTCAAGCCGGATTCACGCATACGTAGGGCAACACCGACTTCGAGGCCGGCGTAACGTGTCCGCAGAACGGCTCGGCATGCGCGTCCCGAACCCAGTGCGGTTGCGCGCGGCGCAACGCCCAGCAATCCCGAAACGGGAATGTCCCCTCGCCCGGCGACGCTTCGCCCCAGGTCGCGACGTGCTCCAAATAATCGCCGGGAGGATGAATCAGATACAGCTTGCCGATCGCTCCCTGGAACAATTGCGGCCCGAAACACTCGACGGCCGCATAAGCTTCGGCGGCCGTCAAGCTCGCCTTGAGATAGCTGCTGAGCTTGCGAAGGCTTACGTGTTGACGGAGGATTCGCTCTAATTCGCGGATTCGATGCGGCAATCGATTCCCGCCCTGCGCCGGGACCGCTTTCGCGCGCTCGCGCTTCTTAGCGCGCTTGGCCTTGGGCTTTGCTGTTTCCGACATCTTCTTCGTCTTGCGAGAGAAGTCGAAGTCTAATGGGCGCGCCTGTCGGTTGGTTCCATGGGGGATTTTTGTTGTAGCAGCTCTTCGAATTCGCGAGAGTGAAGCGGCTTGCTGAAGTAGAAACCCTGGGCCTGGTCGCAGCGGCGCCCCTGAAGGAAATCGATGTGCTCCTTGGTCTCCACCCCTTCCGCGGTCACTCTCAGGTTGAGTCCGTGCGCCAGCGCGATGATCGCTTTGGCGATGATGGCGTCATCGGGATCGGTCATGACGTCGCGCACGAAGGACTGATCGATCTTGAGCTCGTCGATGGGGAAACGCCTCAGGTAGCTCAGGCTCGAGTACCCCGTCCCGAAATCGTCGATCGAAAGCTTCACGCCCATCCGCTTCAGGGTGCCGAGCATCAAGGCGCCGGCCGCGGCATTGTGCATGACGAGGCTTTCCGTCAATTCCAGCCCGAGGCAATCGGCGTTCAGACCGGTCTCCCGCAGGGAGCGTGCGATCGTCTCGGCCAATCCCTTATGGCGGAATTGACGGGCCGACAGGTTTATCGAGACCGTTATCGCGGGCAGGCGGGCGTCCTGCCACGCCTTGTTCTGCGCGCATGCCGTTCGCAGGACCCATTCGCCGATCGGCTCGATCAGGCCCGTTTCCTCTGCCAGAGGGATGAACTTGTCGGGCGACACCATCCCCAGCTCGGGGTGTTGCCAGCGTATCAGCGCCTCGGCACCGGTGATCTTTCCCCGATCGAGGTGGATCTGCGGCTGATATTGAAGAAGAAATTCCTCCCGCTCGATCGCGCGGCGCAGGCTGTTTTCCAGCATCAGCCGCTCGTTGATCCTCGCGTCGATCTCCTTCGCATAAAACTGGAAGGTATTTCTTCCGAGCTCCTTGGCGCCGTACATGGCGGCGTCCGCGTTCTTCAGTATCGTTTCCCCGTCGGAACCGTCCTGCGGGTAAAAGCTCGCGCCGATGCTGCAGGTGATGTTGAACTCGCGCTCCCCGATCGAGATCGGTTGGGCGATGGCCGCGAGGATCCGTTTGATGACCTGAGAGGCGTGTTCGTCGCTGACTTGGTCGGGCAGCACGATGACGAACTCATCGCCCCCCTGCCGGGCGATCGTGTCGCCGTCACGCACGCAGGACCCGAGGCGCTCGGTGACCGATTTCAGCAGCTGGTCGCCGGTGTTATGCCCCAGACTGTTGTTGATGTACTTGAAATTGTCGATGTCGACCGATATCACCGCGACCTGCCGCCCGTGGCGGCCGGCGTGGGCGATCGCGTGAGTCAGGCGATCCTGCAGCAAACTGCGGTTCGCGCTTTTTGTCAGGACATCGTAGTAGGCAAGGTGATTTAGCTTTTCCTCCTTCTCGAAACACTTGAGGGCAAGGGATATGTGACCCGCCAGATGCTTGAGCAGCGTCAGCTCGTCGTCGTCGAAAAACCCGGTCTGCGCCGAGTAAAGTACGAATAGCGCGGCGACTCGTCCGTCCACCAGGACCGGCAGCGACGCCATCGAGCGGTAACCGCGCGCAAGCGCCGCTTTCTTGCACGCGACATTCGGGTCCGCCTTGAGGTCGTTCACCACCACGGTTTTCTTTCGACGCAGGGCCTGACCGAGGGCGCCGCGATCTTCGCCCGCGTCGCGAAGCAAAGGGACGACCTCTCTCAGGTACCCGCCGTCGAATCCGGCCTGGGCGACCGGAGACAATTCATTGGTCCCCGCTTCCGGCACTCCCACCCATGCCATGCGGTACGACCCGTGCCTGACCGCGATACCGCAGGCTTCGTCGAATAACCGGCGACGGTCGCGGATCCGACTCATGGCCGAGCTGAATCCGCTCAGGACGGCACAGGTTCGTGCCAAGCGCGCGATCATGTCCCGATATACCGCGCTAACACGCGATTCCGGCGCGAACCGGCTCAAGAACCTCTAAGTCGGGGGGTGTTTCGACGCCCTCGACAGTCCCAGCTCTAGGCATTCACCTCTCGCAAAAGCGCAGCCCCCTGTCGCGTCAGGGTTTTCCGGTCCGGGTCACTACTACATATAGTTGTCCAGCAAACCCGGACTACAACTTCTACCCCCTTGTGGCGCGCTCGTCAAGAGGTGCAGGCCAGAAATGCAGAGTTACGGCAGGTCGGCCCGAGCTGGCCCGTCGTACACCGCATGGCATGCTCCGCGTTCCTCGCCTTCGCGGAACGGAGCGATCTTCAGGGCAACGACCTGTTACGGATCAGAAATCCGGGAGCTTACGCCCGCGTCTTGAGTCCCGCGGCGGCTCCCGTGCCTTTATTTCCGCCCGGCCAGCTTTTCCGCGGTGATCTCCAGCTCGAGGCCTTCGGCCTCGGCCGCGTCGAAGTTGAGCTCGACCTTGATGCCGTTCGGGTCGTGCATGAAAAGCTGGTAGAGCGCCTGGCCGTTCGCGCGCCGCTCGTTGAACTCTATCTTGTGACGGCGCAGGTGGGCCATGGTGTCCTTGAGCCCCTTTGCGCGGAAGGCGATGTGGTCGATCGCACCGGTTCCGGCACCCGAGTCCTCCCCGATGCGCCCGAGATAGGCCTTCTGGGCCTCGCCCGCGTGCTTCGCGCTCGCGCCGATGTGCACGACATCCTTGCCCTCGAGATACATCCAGCACACCGGAAACCCGAAGTCAGGGTGCCAGCCTTCCTCCATGCCGAGCACGTCGCGGTACCAGTCGCGCGTGCGCTCCATGTCGTCGGCGGCAATCAGATAATGCTCGATGTGGGACAGCGGCATTGCAGGACTCCCGCGCGGTGAACGCGTGCTCGCTTGGGGAAGACGGTCAGTACTTCTTGATGTCGGAGTGCGCGACCATGACCATGTACGCAAACAGGAACGAGAACAGCGCCGCGGTCCACAGAGAGAAGATAGAGAATCCGCGGTGCAGATCGAGCAGCGCCACGCCGGCGAAGAAGAGGAACACGTCGATCAGCGTGACGTCGAGAACGAGCACGACGAGCTTGGCCGGCCGCGTGTTGAGCAGCTTCTGGAAAGTCGACAGCGCGGGGTTCGAGGGAAACTTCGCGGCCAGCACGCGGGTCGTCCACCAGATCACCGCGAGCACGCACTTTGCGAGCGCCGCGGCGAGGACGGCGTCCTTGAACGCCTGCGGCGAAAGACTCCACTGGCTGATGATGAAATTGAAGATCATGACCAGGTTGGAATACATTGCCTTGCGTCCCCCTTCTCGTTGAACCGAGCCGCCCGGGCCGTCGCACCCGCACCTGGTCCGGGCGGCGTCAGTGTAAGCCCTTCGCGGGCCGATGTGAAATCTCATGCCGCTGTACTATGATTCGCGGCGTGAAAGGGACCCCATGAAGAACGAATCCACCGTGCTGCAGCGGGCTTCGACGATCAAGACGGAAGCCTACTGGATGCCCTTCACCCACAATCGCTATCTCAAGAAGAACCCCAAATCGAGGATCCTCGCGCGCGCCGAAGGCGCGTACTACACGACCGTGGAAGGCAGGCGTCTGTTCGACTGTCTCTCGGGACTGTGGTGCTGCCCGCTCGGCCACGGCCACCCGAAGATCGCAGAGGCCGTTGCGCGGCAGGTGAGGGAGCTCGACTACAGCCCCGCTTTCCAGATGGGGCATCCGAAGATCTTTTCGCTCGCCGAGCGAATCGTCGAGCTGGCGCCCGCGGGGATGGGCCAGGTCTTTTTCGCCAACTCGGGCTCGGAGGCGGTGGACACCGCGCTCAAGATCGCGGTCGCGTATCACCGCATCAAGGGCGAAGCTGCGCGCACGCGCCTGATCGGCCGCGAGCGCGGCTATCACGGAGTGGGCCTCGGCGGGATTTCGGTGGGCGGCATCGCGCCCAACCGCAAGATGTTCGCGCCGCTCCTGCTGCAGGGCGTCGATCACCTGCCGCACACCTACAACGCCGCCGAGATGGCGTTCTCGCGCGGCCAGCCAAAATGGGGGGCGCACCTGGCCGGGGAGCTCGAGCGCTTGGTCGCGCCGCACGACGCTTCGACGATCGCCGCGGTCATCGTCGAGCCGATGCAGGGCTCGGGAGGGGTGATCGTGCCGCCGGCAGGCTATCTCGAGCGGCTGCGCGCGATCTGCGACAAGTACGGCATCCTGCTCATCTTTGACGAGGTAATCACCGGGTTCGGCCGCCTGGGCGAGCCCTTCGGCGCGCAGCGCTTCGGCGTCACGCCCGACATGATCACCTTCGCCAAGATCGTCACCAACGGCGTCATCCCGATGGGCGGCGTGATCGTGAAGCCCGCGATCCACGACGCGTTCATGACCGGCCCCGAAACTTCGGTGGAGCTTTTCCACGGCTACACCTATTCCGGCCATCCCGTCGCCGCCGCGGCCGCGCACGCCGCGCTCGACGCGATCAGGGAGGAAGGCGCGTTCAAGCGCGCGCGGGACCTGGAGCCGGTGCTCGAGCAGGCGGCGCATTCGCTGAAAGGCGAGCCGGGCGTCTCGGACATCCGCAATATCGGCCTTGCCGCGGCGGTCGAGCTCGAGCCGATTCCCGCGAAGCCGGGCCTGCGCGCGCTCAAAGTTTTCGAGCGCGGCCTGGAGGAAGGCATGCTGTTCCGCTTCACCGGCGACACGATCGCCATGGCTCCGCCGTTCATCTCGACGAGGGCCGAAATCGAAACGATGATCGAGAAGCTGCGCGTCGCGATCAGGGCGGCGCGCTAGTCGGACACATTGCAGCAGGAGGATCCGGATGCTGTCGAGAGTCGTCCTCACCGCGCTTGCCGCCGCCTTGTTTGCGCAGCCGGCTACGGCGCAGAACTATCCCGCGAAGCCGGTGCACATATTCGTGCCCGCGAGCCCGGGCGGCGCGTCCGACTTGGCCGCGCGGCTGGTGGCTCCCAAACTCACCGAGGCTCTGGGGCAGCCTTTCGTGGTCGAGAACCGCGTCGCCTCCGGGGGCATCGTGGCCACGGCGCAGCTCGCAAAATCGCCCGCGGACGGCCACACGATCATGATGACCTTCGACACTTTCGCTTCGAATCCGCACATGTACAAGGACCTGCCCTATGACGTAATCAGGGATTTCGAGCCGATCATGCTGCTCGTGCGCTATCCGCAGATCCTGGTCGTGCATCCCAGCCTCAAGGTGAAGACCGTCCCGGAATTCGTGGCTTACTCGAAAGCGAACGGCTCGAGGATGAACTTCGGCTCGGCGGGTCCCGCCTCCTCCAGCCGTCTCGCTTTCGAGCTCTTCAAGGAAGCGGCCGGCATCGAGATCGATCCGATCCACTACAAGGGCGGCGGCCCCGCGATCAACGACCTTGTGGCCGGCACGGTCCAGGTGATGCTGATCCAGGCGGGCGGCTCCATCGGGCAGAACATCAAGGCGGGCAAGCTCGTCGGCCTTGCCACGAGCGGGCGGGGGCGCACGCCGCAATATCCCGATCTCCCGACGATCGCCGAGTTTTACCCGGGTTTCGAAACGACCTCCTGGGTCGGGCTGGTCGCGCCGGCGGGCACGCCGCGTCCGGTCGTCGAAAAGCTGAACGAAACCCTGATCAACCTCCTCGCAATGCAGGAAATGAAGGACAAGCTTACCCTGCAGGGCGGAGACATCATCGCGAGCACTCCCGAGCGGTTCGCCGAGCTCATCAAGTCCGAAACCGCCAGGTGGGGCAAGATCATCCGCGAGAAGAACATCAGGATCGATTGACGGCAGCGCCGTGACCGTCGATCTGCGCGGTCGGGGTTTTCCGCGCCTATCGGACTGAGCGCCTGACCCCGAAATCCTCGCCGATCGGCCGGCCGGGATAGTGAAACGCGATCGGCCCGTCGGGCTTCGCGTGCATGAACTGGTGCACGTACGGGTCCGCCGAGGCGAGCATTTCGTCGGGCGTCCCCTCGCCCGCCACCACGCCGTCGGCGATGACGTAGACATAGTCGACGAGCTTCACCGCCTCGCTTACGTCGTAGCTCACCACGATGGAAGTCGCGCCGAGCGCGTCGTTCAGCTGCCGGATCAGGTTCGCGATCACGTTGATCGAGATCGGGTCGAGGCCCCCGAAGGGCTCGTCGTACATCGCGAGCATCGGGTCCATCGCGATCGCGCGCGCGAGCGCCACGCGGCGCGCCATCCCGCCGGAGAGCTCGCTCGGAGCCAAGCGATGCGTCCCGCGCAGGCCCACCGCGTGCAGCTTCATCAGCACGATCCTGCGGATGACGCTCTCGGGCAGCTTGGTGTGCTCGCGCATCGGGAACGCGATGTTCTCGAACACCGACATGTCGGTGAACAGGCCCCCCGCCTGGAACATCATGCCCATCTTGCGGCGCAGCGCGTACAGGGCGTGGGTGTCGAGCTCGTGAACGGCCCGGCCCGCGACCCTGATCGTTCCGCGGTCGGGCTTCTCCTGCCCGCCGATCAGGCGCAGCAGCGTCGATTTTCCGGAGCCGCTCGCGCCGAGGATCGCAACGACTTTGCCGCGGGGAATCGCGAGGCTCAGGCCCTTCAGGAGCTTTCTCGGACCGTAGGCGTATTCGACGCCGGAGATCTCGACGAGGTTTTCATCGGAGGGATTCATTTGCGCCCCGATATCATTCTGTCTGGAGCAGTGCCACCGTGCCCAGTCCCCCGTCGGCGCAGATGCTCACCACCGCGCGGCTCCCTTTGGGCATCGCCGCAAGCTCCTTCACCGCCTGGGAGAGTATCCGCGCGCCGGTCGCGCCGAACGGGTGGCCGAGCGCGACCGAGCCGCCGTGGGGATTCAGCCGCTCCCAGGGAAACTTGCCGAGGTCCGCGTCCACCCCGGCGTTCCGGCGCCGGAAGTCCCGGCTTTCGAGCGCGGCGACGTTGCACAGCACCTGCGCGGTGAACGCCTCGTGGATCTCCCACAACGCGATGTCGCCGTAGGCAAGGCCGTTGCGCGCAAGCATGCGCGGAATCGCGTACGCCGGGGCCATGAGCAGGCCTTCGGTGAGGAGGTCCACGGCCGCGATCTCCCAATCGACGAGCCGCGCGCGCGGCAGAGACCCGGGCAGGCGCTTGAGTCCTGCGCCGGTCGCGACCCACAGGCCTGCCGCGCCGTCGGTGAGGGGCGAGGAGTTGCCCGCGGTCAGCGTGCCCTTGCCGCTCGCCCGGTCGAACGCCGGCTGCAGCTTCGCCAGACGCTCGAGGCTCGTGTCGGCGCGGGGGAAGCCGTCGCGCGACATCCCCGCCACCGGGACGATCAGGTCGTCGAAGAATCCGGCCTTCTGTCCCGCGAGCGCCTTCTCGTGGCTTGCGAGCGCGAGCTTGTCCTGCGGATCGCGCGCAATGCTCCAGGCTTTCGCCATCTCCTCGCAGTGCTCGCCCATGCTCTTGCCCGTCGCGCGATTTTTGACCTCGAGAATATGCAGGCGGATATCGCGCGCCCTGAGGTCCTTGAACGACGCAAGGCGCTGGGCGATCGAGCGCGCCTGGGAAAAGCGCCGCAGCCGGTCGGAGAGATTCTGCGAGAGCCCGATCTGCACGCGGCTCATGCTTTCCACCCCGCCGACCACAGCGAGCTCCCTGCCCCCGTGTCCCAGCATCGAGGCCGCTTCGAGCGCCGCCACCATGCTCGTCGAGCAGGCGAGCACGGTCGAAAACGCCGGAACGGTCCGGTCCAGGCCCGCGTCGATCTGAACTTCGCGCGCGATATTCGAGTAGCCGAGGTTGGGAATCACCGTGCCCCAGACGAGGAGGTCGGGCCGGATTCCTTCGCGCATGCTCCCCCGCGCACGCGGGAGGGGAGTTGCGGGTATGGGCTCGAGCCCGGTCATCGCGCGCATCACCGGCACCGAGAGCTCGACGGCGCCGAGCCCGGCGAGCGGCCCGTCCACCCGCGCAAACGGTGTGCGCAAGCCCGCGGCGAGCCGGATGTCGTTGCCGTTCATAGGGGCCTCATTATGTATCGGATCGCGATGCCCGGCCAGGCGTGCCGCGGGAATTTCCCGTCCGACAAGGGCGGTCTATACTGCCAGATTACGGAGGTGAAAAAATGGATCGTCGCAACTGGCTGAGAGGTTTGGCGGCGCTGTCTCTGGCGGGGTTCGGTAGGCCCGGCTGGGGACAAAAGCCCGCGAAAGGAGCGCTGAAAGTGGAAGACCTGCAAAAGAACTGGAAAACCCTGCTCGCGGAAGGAGCCGACGTGGCGGCGAGCGCGGACCCCCTGGAGCTTCCGGACGGCGAATGGAAGAAGCGCCTTTCGCCCGCGGCCTATGACGTGCTGCGCCACGAAGGCACCGAGCGCGCCGGCACGAGTCCACTCGACCGCGAGAAGCGCCCGGGCGTATTCGTCTGCGCGGGTTGCGGCCTGCCCTTATTCACCTCGGCAATGAAGTTCGACAGCGGCACCGGCTGGCCGAGCTTTTTCACCACGATCCCCGGAGTATTCGCGACCACGGTGGACCGCAAGCTCTTCATGGAGCGCACCGAGTACCACTGCGTTCGCTGCGGAGGGCACCACGGCCACATCTTCGACGACGGCCCCGAGCCGACCGGCCTTCGCTACTGCAACAACGGCGTGGCGCTGCGTTTCATACCCAAGGGGCCGGCACGCGCCTGACGGCCCTTGGCCAGGGGAGCGGCCGGCAAAGGGGCGGAATCCAAAATGCGCCGGGCCGCGGATTTCCGCGGCCCGGGCGTCCGAGGGCGACAGGCTTCCTGTCACCCTTCCCTATTTCCTTCTATATCTCGGTCCTCAGCATGCGTTGCGACCTCCAAGCGCTGTAGATCAGCAGAAGCGTAAGGAGCGCCGCGGTGATTCCGAATACCGAGTAGCCCAGGTCCGTCGGGGACAAGGATATGCCGGTCGAAGCGACGGCTTCTCCCGTCTTCTGCAGCTGCACGGCGTACATCCCGGTATAGTGCATGCCGCACACCGCGATCCCCATGACAAGCGCGCTGCCGAAGCGCTGCAAATTGCCGCGCAGATGGAAGGCAAGCCACAAAGCCACCGTCGCGGCCACGATTGCGATCACGATGGACGCGGCGAACAGCGTGGTGTCGTAGCTGATCTTGGCCGGCATGATCATCGCCGCCATCCCGGTGTAATGCATCAGCGCGACGCCCAGCCCGGTCAAGACCCCGCCAAGCGGCAGGTTGAACGGCCCGCCGTCGCTGCGTCCCACCACGAACAAACCGACGCCGCATGCGGCAACTCCCACAATCAGCGAGGCAAAGGTAAGGAAAGCGTCGTACGCCACGGGCACGCCGAGGTCGGCCGCGTTCATCGCGATAAAGTGCATCGACCAGATCGCGCCGCCGCCTATCGCAATGGCCGCGCCGGTCACCGAACTGATCACACCCGTCCAGGTTCGCGCCTGCGGGATCGCGATGGCGAGCTGCAGCGCCGTATATGAACCGAATACGGATATCACATACGACAACGCGACCAATAACGGGTCGTAAGTAATGGTGTTCATCTCAATATCCCCCGTCTGGGTAAAAGAAATACGCGTCCGTCAACCGACTGCCACGAGAAAATTATAGACCATAACTGACCGTATAACTGCAGTGCGCGTCCCCCCTTGCCCTGCATGCTGCTTTCTGCACGCGAGTGTCGCCTGTCAGTGGACCCGCGTCCAGGAATCCCTGCATGAAGCCTGTCAGGAATTCACAACAATTGACTTGACTGCCGCCGCCCCAGAACGGGCTGTCCGGCAACGTGATGCTGGTGTCGGTCGCTTCCAACTTGGCGAGCTTCTCCAGCGCGGGCACCAAGGTCCTCCTCAACGCGACGGGCATTTTGAGCGGGCTGCCAAGCGACCATTCCTTCTCGTAGTTGAAGGCGCCTATTTTTTTACCCGCCTGAAACAATTCCTGATCCCGCGTTTCCGGGCTGAAGGATTCGGCGTACGCTCGCACCAGCGGAGCGATGTCGGGAAACCGTTCGGCGATTTCCTTGAGCGCGGGGGTCCCGGACTGGATGCCTTCCACGCTGACCAACCTGAAGTCCGGGTTGAGATCTTTTAATTCCGCGGCCAATTTGGTTTTATCGACCTGAGATACCTCGAGGCTGACCTTTATGAGCTTGGCTCCGGCCCCGGATTCCGCGACCTGCTGAGCCCCGAGACGGTAGCCCTTGCGGACGAGAAAAGTCGATATCCGGGCTAATGAACCCGATTTATCAGCGCCGCTGATCGTGATGGTTACCATAATTGGTGCTTCCCTACCGACAAACCTAGCAAGGTCCATGCCGGTCAGTCTAAGCGGTCGAGGCACTGCGTCATCGC
>WNFY01005715.1_pt1 | contig 11208 bp, 10 predicted proteins | sample 5400091 | NCBI WGS metagenome assembly WNFY01 (sample SAMN13153364, study PRJNA577476) | soil metagenome | isolation source: 60 cm soil or saprolite under grassland replicate 1 | place: USA:California | collected 2016-06-15
GCTGGCCCGCGCGGCCGGCCTGCCACTGGTGGTGGACAACACGGTCGCGTCGCCCTACCTGTGCCGCCCGATCGAGCACGGCGCGGCCGTGGTGGTCCACTCCGCCACCAAGTACCTCGGCGGCCACGCCGACGTGGTCGGCGGGCTGGCCCTGTTCGCCGACCCCGAGATGCACCACCGCGCCTGGCTGACCATGATCGACCTGGGCGCCTCGCCCGACCCGTTCGCCTCCTGGCTGGTGCTGCGCGGGGTCAAGACGCTCGCCCTGCGCATGCGGCACCACAGCACCAACGCCGCCGCCCTCGCCGGGCTGCTCTCCGGGCACCCGAAGGTGACCCGGGTGCACTGGCCCGGCCTGGCCGGCCACGCCAACCACGAGGTGGCCTGCCGGGTGCTCGACGGCTTCGGTGGCTTCCTCGCCTTCGACCTCGCCGGTGGCCGCGACGCCGGGCGGCGCTTCATCGAGGCGACCCGCCTGGCGCTGCTCGCCCCGTCGCTCGGCGGCCCGGAGACGCTGGTGTCGCACCCCGCCTCCACCACCCACCGCCAGCTCGACGCGGCCGCCCTGGCCGCCGCCGGCATCGGCGAGGGCATGGTGCGGGTCTCGTGCGGCCTGGAGGATGCCGACGATCTGCTCGCGGACTTCACCGACGCCTTGGAGGTGGCATGAGCAAGCCCAGGATTCGCCTCGGGTTGCTGTACGGCGGCCGCTCGGCCGAGCACGCGGTCTCGGTCGTCTCGGCCCGCTCGGTGATCGAGGCGCTCGACCCGGAGCGCTTCGAGGTGGTGCCGATCGGGATCACCCGCGACGGCTCCTGGATGCTGCCGGACACCCCACCGGGGGAGCTGGTCGCTCCCGAGGGCGGCCTGCCCGAGGTGGACGCGGCAGGCACCGCGCTCGCCCTGCGCCCCGAGCAGCGCTCGGCCGCCCTCACCGAGCTCGGCGTGCCCACGGCGGGCGGCGTCGGCCGGATCGACGTCGTCTTCCCGATCCTGCACGGCCCCTACGGCGAGGACGGCACCGTGCAGGGCCTGCTGGAGCTGGCCGACCTGCCCTACGTCGGCGCCGGCGTGCTGGCGTCGGCGCTGGCCATGGACAAGGCCATGGCCAAGGTCGTGCTCGCTCAGGCGGGCATCGGCCAGGCGCCCTACCTGGTGGTGCGCGAGCACCAGTGGCGCGCCGACCCCGAGTCGCTCGCCCTCCGGGTGGCGGAGGAGCTGGGCTTCCCGGTGTTCACCAAGCCGGCCAGGCTCGGCTCCTCGATCGGCATCAGCAAGGTGAAGTCGTTCGCGGAGCTCGCCGGCGGGCTGGAGGCGGCTTTCGCCCACGACGCCAAGGTCCTGGTGGAGCAGGGCGTGCGCGCGCGGGAGCTGGAGGTCGGCGTGATCGGCAACCAGCGGCCGGAGGCGAGCGTCGTCGGCGAGGTCGTCCCCGGCCACGAGTTCTACGACTTCGAGGCCAAGTACCTCGACGAGTCGTCCAAGCTGGTGATCCCGGCGCCGGTGCCGGGCGCGGTGGCCGAGCGCGCCCGCGAGCTCGCCGTCCGCGCCTTCCAGGCGCTCGACTGCGAGGGCCTTGCCCGGGTCGACTTCTTCTACCTGAGCTCGACCGGCGAGGTGCTGGTGAACGAGGTCAACACCATCCCGGGCTTCACCCCCAAGAGCATGTTCCCGATGCTGTGGGACGCCTCGGGCGTGCCGTACCCGGAGCTGATCGCCCGCCTGGTGGACCTTGCGGTCGAGCGCCACGAGGCCAAGAAGGGCTGAGCCGCCGGACGCCGGCCGCGGCCGCGCGCCGGACGGGCCGGGCTCGACGCCCAGCGCCCGCAAGGCGCATCATGGCGGCACCGGCTGCGGGGGTTTGGCTATATGTTCGAGCGCTTCACCGAGCGGGCCCGGCGGGTGGTGGTGCTCGCCCAGGAAGAGGCCCTGCTCCTCAACCACAACTACATCGGCACCGAGCACCTCCTGCTGGGCCTCATCCGGGAGGGCGACGGCGTCGCCGCCCAGGCGCTCGAGGCGCTCGGCATCTCGCTGGACACGGTCCGCGGGCGGGTCGAGGAGATCATCGGTCAGGGCAAGGACGCTCCCACCGGCCACATCCCGTTCACGCCCAGGGCCAAGAAGGTGATGGAGCTCAGCCTGCGGGAGGCGCTCCAGCTCGGCCACAGCTACATCGGCACCGAGCACATCCTGCTGGGCCTCATCCGGGAGGGCAAGGGCGTGGCCGCCCAGGTGCTGACCGGGCTCGGCGCCGATACCCGCGTCCGGCAGGTGGTGACGGGGCTCCTGGCGGCGCGCGTGGAGCAGGCGGGGGCCGGAGAGCGGGCCGAGACCAGGGCACCGTTCACCTACGGCCTGGGCTACCCGCGCGGGCGGCCCTCGGGCGTGCCCAGGCTCCTGCGGGTGGTCCCGATCGCCCGTGAGGTCGACGTCGGCGACGGGCAGCAGCTCGTGGTGCTCTCTCTGGAGATCTGGTCCGACTGGCTCGACCTGCGCCTGGCCCTGGTCAGCTCGCGGGCGGCGGAGGCGGCGCAGGCACAGCGGCTTCCCGCCGGCTACGGCCAGTGGACCCTGTCGGACGACCTCGACACGGCCTACCGGGCGCTCGGCACCGCCAGCGGCGGCAGCGAGCTGTTCAACGTCGCGCAGGCGAGCTTCACGCCCTCCCCGCCGCCGGAGGCGAGCACGCTCACGCTCACGCTGGCGGGCGCCGAGGACCGCGACGAGATCCAGGTGGTCGTGGAGCTGAAGTAGCGCCCGTGGCGCTAGCCGGCGTCCTCGAGCAGCTTGGCGATGCGGCTGATCCCCTCGACCAGGTCCTCGTCGCCGAGCGCGTAGGAAAGGCGGGCGTGGCCCGGGCCGCCGAACGCCTCGCCGGGGACGATCGCGACCTTGGCCTCCTCGAGGACCAGGTCGGCGAGCGCCATCGCGCTCCGCGCCTGCCGGCCGCGGATCCGGCGGCCGAGCACGCCCTCGAGCGACGGGAACGCGTAGAAGGCGCCCTGCGGCTCCACGCAGGTCACGCCGGGGATCGCCGAGAGCAGCTCGTGGATGCGCCGGCGCCGGCGGTCGAACGCACGGCGCATGCGCTCCGCATCGTCCAGGCTGCCGGACAGCGCGGCCAGCGCAGCCGCCTGGGCCACGTTGCAGACGTTGGAGGTGGCGTGCGACTGGAGGTTGGCGGCCGCCTTGACCACGTCGCTCGGGCCCAGCATCCAGCCCACCCGCCAGCCGGTCATGGCGTAGGTCTTGGCCACCCCGTGGACCACCACGGTGCGGTCGGCCAGCTCGGGCACGAGCACCGGCAGCGAGTGGAACCGGTTGCCGCCGTAGACCAGGTACTCGTAGATCTCGTCGGTGAGCACCCACAGCCCCTGCTCCGCGGCCCAGCGGCCGACCGCCTCGGCCTCGTCGCGCGCGTACACCGCGCCGGTCGGGTTGGAGGGCGACGCGAACACCAGCATCCTGGTCCGGGGCGTGCGGGCCGCCTCGAGCTGCTCGACGCTGGCGCGGAACCCGGTCGAGGCGTCGGTCGGCACCGCCACCGGCACCCCGCCGGCCAGCGCCACCGCCTCCGGGTAGGTGACCCAGTAGGGCGCGGGCACCAGCACCTCGTCCCCCGGGTCGAGCAGGGTGGCGAAGGCGTTGTACAGCGCGTGCTTGCCGCCGTTGGTGATCAGCACCTGGCCGGGCTCGACCCGGTAGCCGGAATCGCGGGCGGTCTTGGCGGCGACCGCCTCGCGCAGCTCCGGCAGGCCGGCGGTGGGGCTGTAGTGGTGGAAGCGCGGCTGCCGGCAGGCCGCGGCGGCGGCCTCCACGATGTGGGCGGGGGTTGGGAAGTCGGGCTCGCCGGCGCCGAAGGCGATCACGTCCTCGCCCGCGGCCTTGAGCGCCTTGGCCTTGGCGTCGATCGCGAGCGTCGCCGATTCGGCGATCGCGGCGACGCGGCGGGAGATCCTCGGCCCGCCCGGGCCCGCACCCGCGCCGGTCGGGCCTGGTGCTGGTTCAATGGGCGACGACATCAACGCGGTTGCCTCCTAGGAACGGGGTAGCGACATCGTGGCACAGATCCACCAGCGACTCTCCTCGGTCATCCTCCCGGAGCACCTGCGCCCGAGCGACGGGCGCTTCGGCTCCGGCCCGTCCAAAGTCCGGCCGGAGGCGGTCGCCGCCCTGGCCGAGGCCGCGCCGACCTATCTCGGCACCAGCCACCGCCAGGCCGGGGTCCGCTCCGTGGTGGCCCGTCTCAAGGCGGGGCTGCGGGACTTCTTCACCCTACCGGGCGGGTACGAGGTCGCGCTCGGCAACGGGGGCACCAGCGTGCTGTGGGACGTGGCCGCCTTCTCGCTGATCGAGCGCCGCAGCCAGCACCTGGTCTTCGGAGAGTTCTCGTCGAAATTCGCGGCGGCGGCCCGCGCCCCCCACCTGGCGGAGCCGGAGGTCATCTCCAGTCCCTTCGGCACGCACCCGGAGCCGCGCCCCGACCCCGAGGTCGACCTGTACGCGCTGACCCAGAACGAGACCTCGACCGGCGTGTCCATGCCGGTGCGCCGGCCCGCCGGGGCCAGCGGGCTGGTCGCGGTCGACGCGACCTCCGGTGCCGGCGGCCTGCCGGTCGACCCGGCCGAGTTCGACGCCTACTATTTCGCGCCGCAGAAGTGCTTCGCCTCCGACGGCGGGCTGTGGGTGGCGCTGCTGGGGCCGCGCGCGCTGGAGCGGTCGGCCGCGGTCGCCGCCTCCGGCCGCTGGGTCCCCGCCTCGCTCAGCCTCCAGGTGGCGCTCGAGAGCTCGCGTGCCGACCAGACCTGGAACACGCCGGCGCTGGCCACCCTGTTCCTGTTCCTGCACCAGCTCGAGTGGCTGAACGGCCAGGGCGGGCTGGACTGGGCGACCAAGCGCTGCGACGAGTCGGCCGCGGTCCTGTACGGCTGGGCCGAGGCGAGCGACTACGCCGTCCCCTTCGTCGCCGACCCGGCACAGCGCAGCCACACGGTCGCCACGATCGACCTCGACGAGGCGGTCGACGCCGGCGCGGTCTCCAAGGTCCTGCGCGCCAACGGCATCGTGGACACCGAGTCCTACCGCAAGCTCGGCCGCAACCAGCTCCGGATCGCCATGTTCCCGGCGATCGAGCCCGCCGACCTCGAGACCCTCACCCGCGCCATCGACTGGGTCGTGCAGCGCCTCTCCTGAGCGTCCCGCGGGGGCGTGCCCCGCTCCCCGTCCCGAGCCGTCGGTGGGCTGGATCCCCGTCCGACGGGCGGATACCATTCCCCGACGAGAGCCCGGAGAGCTTCACGGAAGGGGGCGTACCGGTAGGCGCACATCGAATTGTCCGCGGAGCGCCGTCCAGGGCGGTCTATGAATCGCCGCTGGGCCGCCTCTACCAGGCCGACTGCCTTGACGTCCTGCGGTCGCTGCCCAGCGGGACGGTGGACCTCGTGTTCGCCGATCCCCCGTTCAATCTCGGAAAGGTCTACAGGAACGGCCGCAGCGATTCACTGAGCGAGCTCGACTACCTGGAGTGGTGCGGGAGGTGGATCGCCGAGTGCGTTCGGGCTCTCGGGCAGGGTGGCGCCTTCTACCTTTTCAACCTGCCGCGCTGGAATATTCAGCTGGGGCACGAGCTGCACGATCTCGGAATGACCTTCCGGCACTGGATCGCGATCGACATCAAGTACAGCCTGCCGGTCCCGGGCCGCCTGTACCCGTCGCACTACAGCCTCCTCTACTACACCAAGGGCAGGCCTCGGACCTTCAAACGGCCACGAGTTCCCATACCCGTCTGCCGGCACTGTGGCGGGGATATCAAGGATTATGGTGGACATAGGGGCAAGCTCCACCCTGACGGCCTCAATCTCACCGACGTCTGGTTCGACATCCCTCCGGTGCGTCATGCATCCACCAAGCGCCGCCAGGAGAACGAGCTCTCCACCAAGCTGCTCCACCGCGTTCTGGAGATCTCCACCGAACCCGGGGACCTGGTGCTGGACCCGTTCGGTGGGAGTGGAACGACCTACGCCGTGGCCGAGCAGATGAGGCGCCGCTGGGTCGGTGTGGAGGTCGGCGACACCGAGCCGATCGTGCGCCGCCTGAAGGGCGAGCGAGCGGACATCGCGCCGAAGAACCTTGGGGATGCGGGCAAAGGATTCAGCGCGCAGCGTCGCCCGCGGCGGGACGGCTCAGCCTGAAGCAGGCCGCTCGGGCACGGCGCACCGCGCCGCGAGCCGGCCCTGCACGTCCGCGATGGCCTACAGGTGCACGACCGGGCAGGTCAGGGTGCGGGTGATGCCGTCGACCGCCTGGACCCGGGCGACGACGAGCTTGCCCAGGTCGTCGACGTTGCGGGCCTCGGCGCGAACGATCACGTCGTAGGGTCCGGTGACGTCCTCCGCCTGCTGGACGCCCTTGATCTCGGAGATCTCCTTGGCGACCTGCGCCGCCTTGCCGACCTCGGTCTGGATGAGGATGTACGCTGTCACCACCAGCACCGACCTCCCTTGTCCGGCCGCCGCGCTCGACGTCCGCGGCGGCTCGTCGGCCGTCCGGGGGCCGTCACGTCGCCGAGGTCCCGAGGGGCCACGGCAGCCCCCGGGGTGAAAAGGTGCGCGCATGGTACACGCGGTCATCAAGCATGCCAAGGTTCGATCTGGCCGAACCAGGCAGTGGGCGGTTGATTCGGTGGCGCCTTCTCCGGGAACTAACGCGGCGTTATGCTCAACCGGCGACCATCCCAGGGGAGTGGAGCGCGTATCGGGGGGCAACGGCGGTTCCCTGACCGGGCCGTGGCGGGCGAGCGCCTGGCCGAGGCCCTGGTCGGCCGTGTCCGCGGACCAGCGCTCGTCCTCGGCATCCCCCGTGGCGGGGTGATCGTCGCCGCCACGGTCGCCCGGCGGCTCGGCGCGCCGCTCGACGTGGTGGTGCCGCGCAAGGTCGGCGCCCCGGGCAACCCGGAGCTCGCGGTCGGCGCGGTCGCCGAGGGGGTCGAGGTGATCGACCACCGTGCCCTGTACCGCCTCGGCTTCGACGCGGGCGCGGTGGGTGCCGAGGTCGCCCGCCAGACCGCCGAGGTGATCAGGCGCACCCAGGCCTACCGGGCCGGCCGCCCCCCGCTCGAGCTGGCCGGCCGCGTCAGCGTGCTGGTCGACGACGGCGTGGCCACCGGCTGGACGGTGGTGGCGGCCGCGCGCTGGTGCCGCCGGAACCGTGCCGAGCGGGTCGTCGTCGCCGTGCCGGTCGGGCCGCCCGACCTGGAGCACCGCCTCGGCGCGGAGGTCGACGACGTGGTGGTGCTGGAGCGGCCGGAGCCCTACCTTGCGGTCGGCCAGGCGTACACCCGCTTCGACCAGGTGAGCGACGAGCAGGTCCTCGCCTGCCTTCGGGCTGTGGATACTCCGGAGAGCGGGGAGGGGCCGCCAGGGTAGAATCGCAGCCACCTACGAGTTGTGCCCTGGAGGAATTCAAGCATGTCGAGCACCCTGTCGGACCTGGGTCTCGCCGCCAAGTCGGTCGCGTTCCGCCCCAGCGAGGCGGAGCTGCGCGCCTTCACCGACGCCATGCCACAGGCGCGCCAGACCCGCTACGGCAACGTCAACGTCCAGACCGAGGTCGTGGCCCGCTCCACGGCGTCCACGTACATCGTGAGCGACCACCCGGAGCGGCACAGCGGCCAGACGGTCGGCCTCCGGGAGGCTCGGCGCATCGCCCAGGTCCAGGACGACTACATCCGGGACCAGGACATGGTCGTGGTCGACGGGTTCATCGGCCACGACGGCCCCTTCCGCACCCCGACCCGCCTGATCATCGAGAAGGCGAACTCGAACATCGCCGGGATGCAGCGCTTCCTCTACTACGACCCGGTCGAGGGCGACCGCCCCCACGACCCCGAGATCACCATCGTCTACACCCCTAACCTGGCCATGCCGGGGTACCCGGACGACCGCGCCATCGCGGTCGAGCTCGAGCAGGGGGTGACGCGGGTCCTCAACTCCGACTACTTCGGCGAGTCGAAAAAGGGCGGCCTGCGGATGTGGAACAAGAAGGTCTACGAGGGCGGCGGCCTGGCCATGCACGCCGGCTGCAAGGTCATCCCGACCCAGGGCGGCCTGCGGACCATGCTGATCGTGGGCCTGTCCGGGACGGGCAAGACCACGACCACCTTCACCAAGCAGAACCGCTCGCAGCCGGTCCAGGACGACTTCATCGGCCTGTTCCCCGGCGGTGAGGTGGTCTCGACGGAGGACGGCTGCTTCGCCAAGACCTTCGCGCTCGACCCCAGGGACGAGCCGACCATCCACGGTGCGGTCACCAAGCCCGACGCCTACCTCGAGAACGTCAGCCAGACAGGCGACGAGCTCGACTTCTTCGACACGTCCTACACCCAGAACGGCCGCGCGGTGTTCAACATGCGCTCGATCGACAACTACGCGCCCGACCAGGTGCCACCCGCGTCGTTCCTGCTGATCCTGAACCGCAACGACAACATCGTCCCCGCGGTGGCCAGGCTGGGCACCGAGCAGGCGGCCGGCTACTTCATGCTCGGCGAGACCAGGGGCACTTCGGCGGGCGGCAAGGACGAGGCCGGCAAGGCCCTGCGCGTGCCCGGGACGAACCCGTTCTTCCCGCTGCTGCACGCGCAGCAGGGCAACCGCCTGGCCGAGCTGCTGGTCACCCACCCGCTCGAGGTCTACCTGCTGAACACCGGCCGGGTGGGTGGCAACGACGAGGACGACCGCTCCAAGAAGGTCCGCATCCCGCACTCGTCGGCGATCGTGGCCGCCATCGCCGTCGGCGGCATCGCCTGGGACTCTGACCCCGACTTCGGCTACCAGGTCGCCAGCGCGGTGCCGGGCATCGACGACCTCGAGCTGCTGCAGCCGCGCCGGCTCTACGAGCGTCAGGGCCGCACCCAGGAGTACCGCGAGCACGTCGACCTCCTCAAGGCCGCGCGCGCCAGGTACCTGGCCCAGTTCCCCGGACTGGACCAGGCGATCGTCAACGCGGTGACATGACCGCGCAGTCTTCCCGGGTAGGGGGGAAACGGGCATCTCGGAACACGATCTCGCGGCGCTCGGTGAGTTCGGGCTGATCGCCCGGCTCACCGCCGGGGTGCCGGCCGGCCGCGGGGTGGAGGTCGGCATCGGCGACGACGCCGCCGTGCTGGCACCCACGCCCGGGCGCCGCCTGGTGGTCACCACCGATGTGCTGGTCCAGGGCCGTCACTTCACCGCGGCGCTGTCCGAGCCGGCCGACTGGGGCTGGAAGGCCGTGGCGGTCAACTGCTCGGACGTCGCCGCGATGGGTGGGCTGCCGCGCTGGCTGGTGCTCGCCCTCACGGTCGCCGCCGGCACGCCGGTCGAGGTGCTCGACCAGGTCTACGCGGGCATCGGCGAGGCGTGCCGCGCGTTCGCGGTCGACCTGGTCGGCGGTGACGTGTCGCGGGGGCCGGTGCTGTCGCTCGCGGCCACCGTTGTGGGCGAGGCCGAGCGGGTGGTCACGCGCGCCGGCGCCCGGCCGGGCGACCGTCTCGCGGTCAGCGGCCCGCTGGGCGCGGCCGCGGCGGGGCTCGCCCTGCTGGAGCGGGCCGACCCGCCCGCCCGCGAGCTGCTCGGCCGCTTCCCGGCGCTGGCGGCCGCGCACCGCCGGCCCTGCCCCGACCTGGGCGCCGGCCCCCGCCTGGCGCAGGCGGGCGCGACCGCCATGCTCGACGTCTCCGACGGGCTCGCCGGCGACGCGCTGCACCTCGCGGAGGCGTCCGGCACCGGGCTGGAGGTCGACCAGAGCGCCGTGCCGCTGGCCCCGGGGGTGCGCGAGACCGCCGAGCTGCTCGGACGCGACCCGGTCGAGCTGGCGCTGGGTGGCGGCGAGGACTTCGTGCTGGCGGTGGCGCTGCCCGCGGAGGTGGCGGCCGGCGCCTGCGGGCTGGTCGGCTGCGGGCGCTTCACCGGCGCTCCCGACCGCCGCGTCCGCCTCACCCCGAGCGGCCCGGCCCCCCTCGCCGGGCTCGCCTTCGACCACTTCCGTCCTTGACGCCGAGTCGTTCGACGTTACAGTCGGTTACAGCTCCCGATCTCCCATAACCGCTGAAAGGTGGCCCCCAGCATGGCGATCACCGACGATCCCGCCGCCTCTCCCGCCGCCGTGGAGACGTTCGACTCAGTGAGCCCCGCCACCGGCGAGAAGGTCGGCACCTTCCCGGTCGACGGCCCCGAGCAGGTCGCCGCGGCGGTCGCGTGGGGCGGCATGGCCAACGCCGGACAGACCTGCATCGGCATCGAGCGCGTGTACGCGGTCGCGCCGGTCTATGACCGCTTCGTCGAGAAGGTGGTCGAGCGGGCCGGCAGGCTCCGCGCGGGGCCCGGCGCGGGCGCTGCGGGCGGGCACGACCAGCGCGCTGGCCCGACTCACCCGCCTGCGCCACGGCCGCCGGAGGGTGGCCGGCGTGCGGCGGCCCCGGTGAAACAGGAGGCCCCGGGGGCGTAGCCTTCCTCGCAGGGGGCACGTGCCCGAGGCAGAGGGAGGAACGCTGACGTGCCTGCGCGCGCGCTCACCATCGCCGGGTCGGACTCTGGCGGCGGCGCCGGAATCCAGGCCGACCTCAAGACATTCCTGGCTCACGGGGTCCACGGCATGTCGGCGGTCACCGCGGTGACCGTGCAGAACTCGATCGGGGTGCAGGGCTTCTACGAGCTCGGACCGCGGGCGGTGTTCGAGCAGATCGAGTCGGTGGTGACCGACATCGGCGTGGACGCGGCCAAGACGGGCATGCTCGCCTCGGCGGCGATCATCGAGGCGGTCGCCGGAGCCTGCGAGCGCTTCGCCGTGCCGAACCTGGTGGTCGACCCGGTGGCCGCCTCCAAGCACGGCGACCCGCTGCTGCGGCCGGACGCCATCGAGGCGCTGCGCGCCCGCATCCTGCCGCTCGCGACGCTGGTCACCCCCAACCTCGGCGAGGTCGAGCTGCTCACCGGGGTCGCCGTGCGCGAGCGCTCCGACCTGGAGACCGCCGCCAGGGCGGTGCACGCGCTCGGCCCGCGATGGGTGCTGGCCAAGGGCGGCCACCTGCCGGGCGGCGAGGCCGTGGACCTGCTGTGGGACGGGCACGAGGCCACCTGGCTGCGGGCCAGGCGCATCGACACCCCGCACACCCACGGCACCGGCTGCACCCTGTCGGCGGCGGTCGCCGCCAACCTCGCCAACGGCCTC
>WNFY01021013.1_pt1 | contig 11207 bp, 8 predicted proteins | sample 5400091 | NCBI WGS metagenome assembly WNFY01 (sample SAMN13153364, study PRJNA577476) | soil metagenome | isolation source: 60 cm soil or saprolite under grassland replicate 1 | place: USA:California | collected 2016-06-15
AAGGTGTAGGAGGCGCTCGGGGCAGCGATCAGGCCGAGCTTCTCCACGTCGGGCCTGATGCGCAAGCCTGCTAACTGCGCGGGGAGGATAAAGGCGAGGAGACCCTGCGACCCCTCGCTCCCATTCCTACGCAGCAGGACGACGCTGGGAGCGGACTGCGTGCCGTGGATGACGTTGCGCTTGCTGCCATTGAGGATGTACGTATCCCCGTCGCGCCGGGCCATCGCGCTGATCTCAGAGAGCGAGTAGCCGCCGGTATGTTCGGCGAAGGCCAGGCTGCCACGCCGGGTGGGAGCCGTCTGGGGATCGCAGAAGGGTGGAATGGCGCGCTCCTGCTGCTCGACGCTTCCGGCCAATGCGACGGTTAGCGGACCCATCATGGAGCCGATGATATTGGTCGCCAGGGCGCCATCGCCGTAGGCGAGCTCCTCAGCGATCATGGCATAGGTGATCGCCTCGATAGGGCCTGAGCCGCCGTAGATCTCTGGAAAGGGCGCGGTCAGGCCTGTCCGAGTGAGCGTCTGCATCAGAGAGAGAGAGATGTCGCCGTCCTTCTCGGAGGAACGTCCCTGCGGGCGCAACTGTTCGGTCGCCAGGCTGTGGGCCAGGGAACGTATCTCTTCCTGCTCTTCCGTCGGGGAGAAATGGAGCATGAAACTACATCCTTTCAATACTCGCTGCTGGAAACGTGCCTCGCCGTCCTATGGCACTATACGAGAAGCGAACAGGGATAGCAAGCGAGGGAAAAACAGGGAGGAAGATCACCATTGATGCTCCTTATCTGGCTGTTCACGCTTCTTACTGGCAAGGGTAATGTGGGATAAGGGGACGATGTTTCGCATGTATGAGTATTGTACGTGAATGGAGAGGAGAGTGCAAGGTATAGAGAAGCAAGCAGATTTATAACAGTTATAGGACATCATTTATCGGTTATCAGCTTATTCATCGTCTTCAATAGCTGCATCTGCTTCGAGGGAGAGAATTTCGGCCAGGGCATCATCTGCTGCTGCCCTTACATTCTCATTCGTATGACGTGAGTACAAGCAGGCATATATTTTCTACCTGATGTACTCTAGACAGGCAGGGTGGACATTGCTCAGCAATATTTGCTACTGTAATAAGAGAGTAACTGGTGTTTATTTCCTTGTAGGAGTGAGAAGAACGTGAAAGCGTTTGCAACCTGGAAGTCTATATTGACACAAGACATCGCCGACATGCGGCGTATCGAAGGAACCTTATCTCTTTTTGAAGCATTCCGTATCCCCAGAAGAATGTGCGAAGTGGGGCAGCACTGTTATCAGGCAGAGGAACATCTCACCGTCCTGGAGCTATCCAGGCTGAAAAATGAGTTGGAGATCGATGACCTGCGGTGGCGCTGGTATAAGGCCGAATTTGTGGGTAAGGCAAGGACAAAATCTATCAGTAAAATCCGGGCGGTTTTTAAGAGACAAGATAGCATACCTAAGCAACTGCATTTGCTATCTCGATGAGATTGCCATGGGGGTCACGTACGTAGATCGAAGTTATGGTCCCGGTCGCTCCGCTTCTTTCCACTGGTCCTTCTTCGATAGTGACAGAGTTTGCTTGCAGATGAGCAATTACTTGCTCTAAAGGGATGGCTGTGAGGAAGCAAACGTCTGCTGAACTCGGAACTGGTTTGAGGGCTCTGGGTTCAAATTCTTTGCCATGCTCATGCAGGTTGATTTTTTGCCGCACGCCATTGACCGACGAGAAAAAAAGAATACAAAAGTGAAGGCTTTTCCAGTTTATATGCGCTAGTAAGACCTCCTTACATTCAAATGAGTGCGAAGCACTAGCTGCGAATGCAGCGTTTTTGAATGCAGTCTGGTATAAGAGATCTATAAGCGGAGGATGGACAGCATGAGTATGAGCCAGCAGGGACAAAACCAGCGCGCTGTACGGGAGCTATCCGCGCAGGAGGTGTATAACTACTTCTACCCACGCCCAACGCCTAAGTGGAATATTGGCGCGATCGTCTTCGGTGTAGCGCTTATCCCCGTGGGCATCTTCCTACACTCTATTCTTCTCTCTGTAGCTGGCCCGATCATCGTAGCCATATTTGGGATCATCATTTACCGGCGGATCAAGTCGCATCCCGACGACGAGAGCTACGACGCGTGGGTAGGAAGCCTGGCCCGCAAGTTGTATGCGAGGGGTCTGGATACGCTCGACATTCAATTGCACAATCAAGATCAAGTGCTGACGATACGCAGCTACGTCTTGCCTGGCTCATTGACAGCGCATGACTATCTGCATGAAGAAGTTTTGATGAAACACGGAAAAGACGGTCGCCAGCGCTTCAGCATCAATGTCTATACATTTATCTTTTGCACGGCGCGCTTCTTAGCGATCTTTGAAAGCGATGTCAACGTTTTTAATCCCTTGATTCATAGGGATATACACGAGATATATGGGTATCCCACAATCTTCACTGCCACGACCATCCCGCTTGAGGACACGGTTGTTTTCGACGAGCAGGAGGTTCCCTATCGTACAGAGCTATTCTGTCTGAAGTTTGTGAACGGCGAGACTGGGAAGTTCAGCGCGGCAGTGAAGGCCAGACCATGGGGTAGTATACCAGATGCCCCTGCCATAACATTGCCGAGTACAAATTTCGACAAGAAACTGAGCAAGTTGCGACAGATCCTGCTGTACCATCAAAAATAAGGTACAGAGTCCCTATTTTTGAGAAGAGCCGGAGGCCGATTTATCATCTGTACACGATGAATTTAACATTTGTCGTGTGACAAATACAGGTATGTCGTGTAGCAATAAAAACAATGTTACGACATTCGCTTGCGTTTTTTGCAAAAACGGGTTATACTTATGAAAGCGATACTCATCGTGCAGCAGAGATACTGAGAATGGCGACTATTCTCAGTATCTCTGCTCCGTTTTTGGTAGACGCACACCTCATTCTACATCTTCGCGGCAAGAGTGCCCCTGCCCTTCCAGGCATAGGAGTGAATTGCCGCCTGTAGACACAGCCAGTATTGACAACGAAGTCGCAACTAGAGTATGCTACAAAGCACCAGCAAAGGTGATACCCACATTGATCCGTCTGGGCTGGTACCCCGTAAGGTCTTCTGAAGAGCTCAAAGTTGAGTTGGAACAGAAAGGACACTTCTGGCATGGCTAAAAAAATGGCGGTTCCCGAACTCTTTCGCCCCCCCGTAGAATTTCCCGATGTGCCCTACGACCACCTGGTGCGCGCCGCCGCCGAGCGTGGACCCGATCGGCAGGCAATCATCTTTCACGATCTCATTTTGACGTATCGCGAAGTCGTCGGCATGATTAATTGCATCGCAAATGGTTTATACGATCTTGGCATACGCAAAGGCGATCGCATCGGCCTCTATACGACGAATCGACCGGAGTACACGGTGACATTTATGGCCGCCGCCTCGATCGGCGCCGTCGTCAGCCCGATGAACCCGGCTTACAAGGAGCGAGAGGTCAGCTATCAGCTTGAGAATTCAGAGGCCAGGGCGATACTGATTCAGCGCGAGCTCGTCCCTACCCTGGAACTGGTCCTCGCCAACAAATCGCTGCCCAACCTCAAACATATTCTGGTGACGGGCGAGAGGGCGCCGGACGGGCTGCCGGAGGCGATTCCTTTCGCCACGCTGATGCGGCGTTCGTCGCCGAAGCATCCGCCGCACGTCGACATCTCTGGCGACGACCTGCTCGCACTCCCCTATTCGTCCGGCACCACGGGCCTGCCGAAGGGTACATTGCTCTCCCACCACAACCTGGTTAGCAACAACCTGCAGTTCACGACCGCGCTACAGACCAACCTCAGCGATGTGGCCCTCCTCTTCCTGCCTTTCTACCACATCTACGGCGTTATGCTCACCGGCAGCTTCCTGGCTTGCGGTGGCACACAGATCATGATGGAACGCTTCGACCTGTTGCAATCGTTGGAACTGAGCGAAAAATACAATGTCACGTACTATTTTGCCGTGCCACCCATCATCCTGGCGCTGGCAAACGCTCCCCTCGACCTCAGCAAGCTCAAAACGGTCAAGTACATCATCTCGGGGGCCGCGCCCATGCCTGCGGAACCGGCGCGCAAACTACAGGAGAAGACCGGCAGTATCGTGGTGCAGGGCTACGGATTGACCGAGGCATCGCCACTCACGCATGCGCAGCCGAAGGATAAGGATTTCATACGCCTGGATAGCGTGGGCATGCCCACCCATAATAAGGAGCAGAAGTTCGTGGATATCGAGACGGGCGAGCACGAACTGCCGGTCGGCGAAGACGGCGAACTGATCATTCGCGGCCCACAGGTGATGCAGGGCTACTGGAAGGCGCCCGAGGAGACCGCGCGTGCCCTGCGCAACGGCTGGCTCTATACCGGCGACATCGGGCACGTCGATGCGGATGGCTACACCTACATCGTCGATCGTAAGAAAGAGATGATCAAATACAAGGGCTTCGGCGTCGCACCGGCTGAGATCGAGGCCCTGCTACTGGAACATCCCGCCGTCGCCGACTCAGCCGCGATCGGCGTGCCCGACGATGAAGCAGGCGAACTGATCAAGGGCTTCGTCGTCCTGCGCAAGGGACATGACGTGACGGTTGAAGAGGTCCTCGCCTTCGCCAATAGCAAGCTTGCAGGTTACAAGAAGGTTCACCTGATCGAGTTGATCGATGCCATCCCCAAGACGGCCTCGGGCAAGATTCTGCGCCGCGAACTGAAGGAACGCGAACGGGCGCTCAGGCTCGCCAGGAAAAACGAATGAGGCCGGCTCGTGGACACATTATAGCCCGATCAAGAAGAGTCCCCGCGCCATCGCCTCACCGGCGAGCGTACAGACTACCACGAGATAGAGCATGCCCGTCGCGGACTGGAACGAGCGATCGCGGATCAGCTTCCAGGCGAGCGCGCCCAGCACCAGTGGGATGACGAAGCCGACCAGGATGTGCAGCCAGCCGATCGCTCCGGTACTGATCGGCGTAATGACGGGAGCGTTACCGGGCTTCACCTGCGAACCTGGCACAGGCGTTGCAGGGGCCGTAACGGTGGTACCGCTGCTCGGCTGATTGGCGGGCGCGGTCGTTGGTCCCATGGCGAAGGTAAAGACCACCTGGGCTACGATAGCGACCAGGACCAGCGTCGTAGCGAACTGCAACGGCTTTTCCGACAGCGCGGGCGTGACGAGATACCAGTGACCCAGCCACATCGCGGTCAGCACGCCACCGAGGGCGAAGGCAGAGGCGAAGAAGCCCGCCACGGTAAACGCGCCACTCAGGTTGACCGCCGCGATAGGCCGGAAGATCATCGCCATCACAAAGAGCATGACCAGACCATCGACGACGGTTGCCACGCCGCTGATCAGGCGCAGGACGCGTATCACGGAGAGACGGCGCGGCTCTCCCTGGGCCTCTGCCTTGACCTGCTCTACCTTGCTGTCGACCCCCGCGCTACGATCGATCCACAGAAAGACGTTGTAGGGGATCAGGAGCAGGAAGAAGAGCAGCAGGGGCAGGGTCAGCAGACTCGTCCAGGCTTTGTCGAGGTGCTGATAAGTATTGAGCAGTTCTGGATAGGCGAACCCTTGCTGGAATAGATAGGTAAGGCCGGTGAGGGCCAGGTAAATAAGCCCGTAAGAGATAAGGAAGCCGCGCTTGACTTCGTTGCGCCAGTCAAGGAAGACCAGCACGCTCACGGAGCCAATGGAGACCTCTGTCATAATGATGAACAGAACTAACGGTAACGTCTGTAACATACCACCCTGTTATCCTTCAATGATGTTTGCAAGCGTGGGGAATATGCATTTCCACGGTCGTACAGATTATACATCTCTTCGCCCGATCTCACAACTCAAGAACGTGGGCGGAAAGAAACCGTCTCATTGGAGACTGTACAGATGGGTAATCTTGCGCATGTTATGGAACTGAACATGAGGTACGCTGTCTGCTGAGGAACAAGCACCTCGTCTGCCAGTTCGTGCTGTACTCATCTCTCATGTAGCAGACGGAGAACAGCATGCAGAGGAGAGCTCACCCAGGCCGCAAGGAATCGCTCCTGCGCAAGACATGAGCAGCAAGACGAGAGAAGAAGCGTATGAACATGAGAAACCAGGCGGATGAGACATCCAGAACAGGAGGGAACAACCATGTCTGAAGTTCAATCATCAGCTCAGACCTACGCGCTGGGACACACTCCCGAAGCGTTCCAGCGGTTACTGGTGCAAGGCCAGCTCTTCAATCCATTCACGCGGCTGCTGCTGGAGGATGCTGGCTTGCGAGCCGGGATGCAAGTGCTTGACGTGGGCTGTGGTCCTGGAGATGTGAGCTTGCTTGCCGCCGAGTTGGTGGGCGAGCAAGGCAGCGTCATTGGCGTGGATACCAATGCGAGCGTGCTGCAGATTGCGCAAGCTCGTGCGCAAACAGCAGCACGCTCGCATGTTTCTTTCCTCGTCGGCAACATCGACGAGTTGGCACTCACGCAGCAGTTTGATGCCATCATCGGTAGACTCATCTTGATGTACATGCCGCAGCCCGCCGCTGTGCTACGGCAGCTTGCAACACACCTGCGTCCGAGGGGAGTGCTGGCTTTCCAAGAACATGACATCCCCTCTCAAAGCGATGCCACCCTGCCTGCTTCCCCACTCTGGGAACAAGCAGTGGATTGGTGTACTCAGGTCTTCCAACCGGTTGGGGTGGAGTCGCGGATGGGGATGAAACTCTCCAGCACGTTTCTGGCTGCCGGGTTGCCTACCCCGGCACGCTTGCGTGAGGAGGTCGCAAGTGCAGGAGGGGTCGCACGACTCCCTGCGCTCGTCTCGGCCTGGACACGCATCGGGGAGTCGTAAAGGAGTTGATCGCGCAGGAGGGAACCTATGTCCCTGGTAGGAGCAGAAAGGCGGCTTGAGGAACGCCTTAACCGTGCTGGAGGGCAGTACACTACTTGCATCAGTGGGGGATGACGATCCACATGGTGCAGGGGCGGCAGTGCTGAACTCCAAAACTGAGTAGGAAGAACGAGGTGGCAATTGTCGTTTCGACCCTGACAATTGCAGCCCTGTTCCAGCCCTTGCGAAGACGTATTCAGGCGATAATTGATCTCCTCTTCTACCGGCGTAAATATGATGCGACACGCACATTAGCTGCCTTTAGCACATCACTACGCAATGAAATTGATCTCGATCAGCTGAGTGGGCATCTTATAGCAATCGCTGAGGAAACAATGCAGCCAACCTTTATATCGTTGTGGTTGTGTTCGCCTGAATACAATAGAAAACTACGAGCAAGTGAGAGAACCAATCCTGGTGCTCTTTATTTAAAATGGGGCGAGATGCTCTCTACGAATACTGCGCTAAAATCGCATCTTCAGCCGCATAGTCAAACTGCTGCGGATCAATCTCTGTGGGAGGATTGGCGCGTTCCCAGGAGATCGTACGCGTGAGGGCTTCGTTCAGTTCGATCGGCTCGCGATACCCCAGTTCCCAGCGTATACGCGTCGTGTCCACCAGCAGATCCTGCTTTGTATCCATATCCGCGACGAGGTGAGGAGGCAGGCGATCTGCTGGAACGGTTATACTATTGCCTTTCCAATCAGCAGCATCTGCTATGGCACGTACCCATTCAGCTATAGTAAGCGTGCGGACTTCGCCGACGTTGTAGATACGCCCGATGGCACGATCATTTGTTATGGCAAGGACGATAGCAGCGGCGACATTTTCGACATAGCCACGTGTCCAGCGCCAGGAGGCCACACCTGCATCCAGAAGGATCGCCGGGCGCTTATCGTCCATGCGTTTCAAGTATTCAAAGAGCCGGTGCTGGTCGTCACCTGGACCATAGACCATAGGCAGGCGCAGGATCGTGCCGGGCAGGTCTGGATCGCTCATGATGATGCGTTCGATAGGGATCTTATCGTAATCATCCATCCAATGCTGCTTATCCTCTGAAGGACGCAGGGTAGCGCCACGATATGGGTAGAGCTTCTCGCGCAGTGGAGAATCCTCAGTGAGCGGAACAGGATCGGCGAGACCGGGCTCCGTACGAAGCAAGCGTCCATAGGCGCGATAAACATCCTGACTGCTGATCGCTACCACGCGCCGGGCCATACCTTTGAACAGATCCATAACACTACGAGCATCCTTTTCAACAAAGGGGATCATATCCAGCACAACCTCGGGCGAGAAGCACGCAAAATCTTGTTTAGAGGCGTGAAGCTGCGACCTATCGCCGAAGATCCGCTGCACTCCCGCTGGCACGTTCGCATGTGTGCGATGAAAGATGGCGACCTCGTGTCCCTGCTCGTTGAGGAGACGCACAACGGCGCGCCCGATAAAGCGCATTCCGCCGATAACCAGAATATGCATTGTTGCAAGTCCTTTCGAAATAGCATGATATAAAATACTATGAGAAACGATACAGCCGTTGTATGTGTCTTGCAAGATAAAAGTAAGGCTATGAGCATAGCCGGTTAAGAGACACATGCTCATGGCATAGTTACCAAAGGAGATATTTCGAGATGAGCTCTTCGCGTCAACACGTTTCATCGGGATCGCCATATGAAGGGCGGCTGGGCATCGCGCGCGCAGTACGATCTGGTAATATTATCGCGGTGGCAGGCACTGCGCCGATCGGAAAAGATGGGCATACAGTCGCACCCGGAGATACGATGGCCCAGATGCGACGTTGCCTGGAGATTGTTCGCGATGCATTGCAAGAGTTAGGAGCAGATCTCTCGCAGGTGATACGAACGCGTATTCTGCTCACACGTATTGAGGATTGGGAGAGCGTCGGGCTGGTGCACGGCGAGATCTTTGGCGAGGTGCGGCCAGTAACCACGGTGATGCAGGTCACACGCTTTATCGATCCAGACTGGCTGGTTGAGATCGAAGCCGATGCCGTCGTCAATGAGTAAACAATTCGGCCTCATGGATACACGGTTGTGTATCCATAAAGGGACAGGCCACACAATACATTGACATATGTTTCACATCCTCGTACACTAAAGGAGCAGCAATCGCTCCATAAAGTATAGGTTCCAATTTTGACATAAAGTGATGAGAGAGAGCATATGCCACGTTGTCCCAATCCTCGCTGCCAGGCCGACTATCCGGCTGGTAGTATGCAATGCACGAATCCCTTCTGCCGCTGTCTCCTACCGGGCGCTGTGGTGGCCGGGCGCTACCGCATCGAGACGCTGATCGGCCTGGGTGGGATGGGCGCGGTCTATCGTGTCAGCGACACGTTCGAGATGGAACAAGTGGCACTCAAGGTTTTGACGCTGACCAATGCCTCAATGGACATGGCGACCGCCGTGGAGCGCTTCAGGCGTGAGGCGCGCTACGCGCACCAGTTGCGCCATAGAAATATCGTGCCAGTCCTCAACTTCGGGCAGGATGGCGCGCAGCTCTACCTGGTCATGCCCCTGGTGACTGGCGGGACGCTCAAAGCGCTGCTCAAGGCCCAACAGCCGCTGCCAACGGCGCAGGTGATGCGTTACCTGAACGACATGGCAGCGGCGATCGACGCGGTGCACGCCCATCCGCAAAAGATCATTCATCGCGACATCAAACCCTCCAACCTGCTTATTCACCAGGACGATGGGCGTCTCGTGCTGACCGACTTCGGCATTTCGCGTGCGATGGAACAGGAGAAGCCGCTCACACAACGAGGCTGGTCGCTCGGCACCGAACACTATATCGCACCGGAACAGGAGCAAGGGCAGGCGCAGCCATCCAGCGACGTTTACGCCATGGGGGTCGTAGCGTACCAGATGTTCACCGGCCTGCTGCCCTTTCAGGCGGTCGTGAAGAGCCGCGCCGCCGAGCTACCCGTGCCCAGCAAGCTCAATCCGACACTGCCACCGACGGTCGATGTAATCGTCATGCGGGCAATGGAGATCGATCCGACGAAGCGCTATAAGTCGGCAGGCGCTTTTGTGGATGCGCTCAACGACGCCTTCGCGGACGATGTGACCATAGCGGACGATGTGATCGCGCCGACGATGGTAGCGACCAGTGGTGCCAACGTCATTGTGCGGGCGCTCATTCCAGAGAATCCATGCGCCAGTTGCGGAGGAGAGAACCGTAGCAGTTCGCGCTTCTGCCGCCACTGCGGGCACAGCCTCGACGAGACCTCGCCACTGGTCACTGAGGTCTGCCAGGTTGGCTACATCAGCGACACGGGACAGCAGGCAAACGACAATGAAGATATGCTGCTGGTCGTGCAGGGATTGTGCGTGACGCTCGCGCCACCGCCACGTCCATTCAGTCTGTTCGCCGTCGCCGATGGGCTGCGCGGCATACAGGGAAAGCCCGCAGGCGGTCACGAAGCCAGTCGCCTGGCGATCGAAACCGTGGCGGACGTGCTGCTACCGCTGATCGCAACCACACCGCAATCGGCCCTCTCGCGGCCCACACCCCAGTCGCCTTCACCACAGGCGACAAAGCGACCATCTGGTGGACGTACGCAAATTAAACCACCATCCGACGCTATCTTAGAGCAGTGGCTACGCGACGCGGTCAGGCAGGCAAACCAGGTCATCTACCACTGCAACGCTGACTACGATACGACCATGGCAAGCACGCTGACAGTGGCAGTGATGTACAAACGGCGCTGCTATATCGCCAATGTGGGAGACAGCCGGGCGTATCACTACAGTGCCAGCAAGGGGAGCTTACAGCGCATTACACACGATCACACCCTGGCAGAGAACCTTGTCGAAGCGGACCTGCTGCGCCCCGACGAGGTGTACGAAAGCGCCAAACGCAACCAGCATTATCGCTATCTGGGACAGTCGTATACTATGCCAGTGGACCTCTTCCAACAGGATGTCGAACTCGACGATCTCATCCTGCTGTGCACCGATGGGCTATGGCACATGGTGCGCGATGAACGCCTCAAAGAGCTTCTCGCGCAGGGCGGCGATCCCCAATGCCTGACCAGCATCCTGGTGGAAACGGCTAATCAGGCAGGCGGAGAAGGCAACGTGAGCGCAGTCGTCGTGCGCGTACAGTAGCTCCATTCTGTGTCCCCACAACGTGTAAATTTCCTCTAGAACTCTCGAAAAGAAGGTGCTCGCCATGGCTTCCTCGGAAGCCCAAGGCCTGGGGGAAACAGCGATCAGCCTTCATCATCTCTTAGGTGAGACGCGCTTTTTCAAGGTCACTCTCAGCGGTGAGAGTGACCCGTGCTATCCGAAGAACTCACATTGG
>WNFY01005720.1_pt1 | contig 11200 bp, 8 predicted proteins | sample 5400091 | NCBI WGS metagenome assembly WNFY01 (sample SAMN13153364, study PRJNA577476) | soil metagenome | isolation source: 60 cm soil or saprolite under grassland replicate 1 | place: USA:California | collected 2016-06-15
CGGCGCCGGGCAGCGCGTTCACCGCCGCGCCCATGCCGTTAAACAAATCAATCGAGATACCCACGGTGCGGTACTTGAGACCCTTGAAGTCGTCCGGCTTGGTGATCGGCTTCTTGAACCAGCCGAGCGGCTGCGTCGGCATCGGCCCATAGGGGAACGAGACCACGTTTGCGCCGATGGAGCTGTAGATCTTGTTGAGCAGCTCCTTGCCGCCGCCGTACTTGTGCCAGGAGAGCACCGCGTTGGCATCCATGGAGTAGCAGGGACTCGATCCCCACAGCGCCAAGGCGTTTTGCTTGCCGTAGTGATACACGAGCACGCCGTGCCCGCCGTCGAGCGTTCCCTTCGACACCGCGTCGAGCAGTCCGAAGGCCGGCACCACCGAGCCCGCCGGCAGCACCTCGATCCTGAGGTCGCCGCCGGTCATGTCGTTCACTTTCTTGGCGTAGTCGAGCGCGTACTCGTGGAAGATGTCTTTTGAAGGCCAAGTGCTCTGCCAGCGCATGCTGATCGGGCCCTGGGCCTTCGCGATCATCGGGAAGCCCAGCGTCGCAGCGCCGGCGGTCGCAGCGGCCGCGCCCGCCAGGAACTTGCGGCGCGAGGCGGTCTCGGATTTCTTGGATTGTTCCTTGCTCATTAGCTCCTCCTTCGGATGGTGGCGGTTCATGGATGGTCGTCCCGGCGTCGTTCTTCTTGTTCCCCGGAACCTTCTGCGGTAAACGATTCGTGGGGCCATTTGTTCCTCCCGCGGGCCCCTGGGGCTTGCACACGCCAAAGCCCGCGAATCGTATTCCTATACCGACCCGAAATCAAGCGTGGCCGGGGCGGTCACCGCTGGCGGATTGTTCAGAACGACTCCCGATTTGTGGGGCGCATTGGGATGCCAGCCCATGACGATCAGCAAGGTAAAAAAGCCGAGTACGTAAGCGAGACTCACGTGCCAGCCATGGAAGAGCCAGCGCCCCACCGACCTCGATTCCGGATACATGTTGGAGAGGGCCACGCCCGCGCTCGAGCCGAACCAGATCATCGATCCGCCGAAGCCCACGGCGTAGGCGAGGTAGCCCCAGTCGTAGCCGCCCTGCTTGAGCGCCAGAGCCGTGAGTGGGATGTTGTCGAATACGGCGGACACGAAACCGAGCCCCAGCGCGGTATGCCACGATGCAGCAGGCAGCTTCTCGACCGGCATCATCGTGGCCGACAAGACCAACGACAAGAGAAAAACACTTCCCTTGAAGCTCTCCGGCAGCACTTCCCAGTCGGGCCGACGCAGGGGCACGCTCAAGAGGAGCGCGATCACCACGGATGCGCCGATAAAGGGGAAATGGTCCGAGACCTCCGGAAACTTCACGTTCATCACGACATTGGTCGCGATGGCCGCGACCAGGATGAAAAACACGATACCCAGCCGGATCCAGTCGATGTGGATGTGCTCGTGCTCGTGATGCAGAATCGGGGAATGGCGCTGCTGCTGCATCGCCGCCGGTATGCCGCAGACGACGAGCGCGACCACCGCCGCCACGTAGGCTTCGAATACGTCGAGCGGATCCACTCCGCCGATCCACATCATGGTTGTCGTCGTGTCTCCCACGACGCTGCCCGAGCCGCCGGCGTTCGACGCGGCGACGATGGCCGCGAGATATCCGATATGAACCTTGGCACGGAACAGCGTATGCGCCATCGCCCCGCCGATGAGCGCCGCGGCGATATTGTCGAGGAAGGACGAGAGGACGAAAACGATTACAAGGAGCGCGAAGCAGCCCTTCCAGTCGTGCGGCAGGAAGCGCGGCAGCACCGCGGGCACGCGCGTCTTCTCGAAGTGCCGCGACAGCAGCGCAAAACCGAGCAGCAGGCACAGGAGATTGGCGAGGATGACCCATTCGTGGTGCAGATGCGCGAGCAGCCCCAGAATGCCGCCGCCGGTCCTGAACCCCGTGAATCCGAGCTTGTATAACGTGATCATGACCAGACCGGCAAGCGCAACCCGCAGCGTGTGACGGTGAAACAGCGCCACGCCGAGGAGCGTCATGCCGAACAGGATGAAATCGACCGGAATGCCGAGCACCGCGGGCCCGTCCGCGGCGCAAGCCGGGGCCGACGCAATCAGCGCGATGGCGCCCGCGACGACTTTGCACGCAATCAACGACGTTCCTCCCCGATCGAGGCGGCGATTGTAGCACCCGGCCGGAAGGGCTTTTCCGCGCGGGTCGTATCGGCCCGCCGAACGTGCTACATTGTCCCGCCGTCCTCGAGCCCGCGCTTTTCGCACGGCGGCTCTGCAGAGAACACGACAGGAGCCTGCATGAGACTCTCGCTCCGATTCATCCTTCCCCTCGCCCTTGCGCTCGCGGTCATCGCCTACGCGGTCGTCCCGCTCGTCGACAGGTTCATGCTGCAATGGTCCGTGCGCGACACCGACACCCGCGCTTCGCTCATCACCAACACCATTCAGGAATCGCTGCAGCCGCTGGTGCGGGAGGGCTCGCGCGCCAAGCTGCTGCGTTTCTTCGACCGGCTCATTCAAGACGAGCGGCTGTTCGCGCTGGGATTCTGCGATCCGAGCCGCAAGTTGGTGTACAAGACCTTCACCTTTCCTGCCTCGATCACCTGCGGAGACGGGGCCGAGGCGGACGGCGAAGGCCGGGTCGTGAACCTTGATCGCGGTCCGATCCACGTCGCGATCCGCCACGTCCAGGCGGAAGGCGCGGCCTACGGCTACCTAGTGCTCGTTCACGACATGAGCTTCGTGCAGCGGCGCAGCGACGACACCAAGAAGTACGTCTTTTACCTGTTCGCGGCGATCGCCGCGATCGTGTCGCTGATCACCGTGGTGATCGCGGAGATCAGTTGGCGCGGCTGGGTCGCGGGCCTCAAGGCCGTGATCCGCGGCGAGGCCTTCGGCCGCGGCGAGACGCAAGTGAGCTCGCGCGAATTGCGGCCGGTGGCGCGCGATCTCCGGGCGCTGATCCGGGATCTCGAGTCGGAGCGCAGGGCGCGGGACGAGAGCCAGATAAACTGGTCGGCCGACACGCTCCGGGGAATACTGCGCAACGACCTGAAGGGAGAGGAAGTGCTCATCGTTTCCAACCGGGAGCCCTACATTCACATGCGGCGCAACGAGGGCATCGAGGTGCAGCGGCCCGCGAGCGGGCTGGTGACCGCGCTCGAGCCCGTGATGCGGGCGTGTTCGGGAACGTGGATCGCGCACGGCAGCGGCAGCGCGGACCGCGAAACGGCGGATTCGACCGACCACGTCATGGTCCCGCCCGAGCGTCCCGCTTACCGGATCCGTCGCGTCTGGCTCTCCAAGGAGGAGGAAGCCGGCTACTACTACGGGTTCTCGAACAGCGGCCTGTGGCCGTTGTGCCACATTGCGCACACACGCCCGATCTTTCGCACGGCGGACTGGAACGCCTACGTCACCGTCAACCGCCGATTCGCCGACACGGTGGTCCGCGAAGCCAAGACCGCCGACCCCATCGTCCTGGTCCAGGACTATCACTTCGCGCTGCTGCCCCGCATGATCCGGGAGCGGCTGCCGGAAGCGACCGTCATCACGTTCTGGCATATCCCCTGGCCCAACGCCGAGGCGTTCGGGATCTGCCCGTGGGGCGAGGCGATCATCGACGGGATTCTCGGCAGCAGCATCCTGGGATTCCACACCCAGTTCCACTGCAACAATTTCATCGACGCGGTGGACCGCTACGTCGAGGCGCGGATCGACCGGGAAACCTACACCATATCCTACGGCGGCGACCAGACCGCGGTGCGGCGCTATCCGATCTCGATAGAATGGCCGCTCAACTCCAAGACCATGCAAAAGCCGCTGGGAGAATGCCGCGCCGACGTGCGCAAGCGAAACGGGCTCGCCTCCGACGCGGTGGTCGGCGTCGGCGTGGACCGCCTCGACTATACCAAGGGGATACTCGAACGGTTTCTCGCGGTCGAGCGCTTTCTCGAGCTCGAACCCGAATGGATCGGCAAGTTCGTGTTCGTGCAGATCGCGGCGCCTTCGCGCTCCAGCATCGACGAGTACCAGAACTTCGACGCGCGCGTACGCGCGCTCGCGCGCCGGATCAACGACAAATTCTCGAACAAGCACCACGAGCCGATTCTGCTCAAGATCGAGCATTACGACCCCGATGACGTCTACGCGTATTATCGGGCGTCGGACCTGTGCTTCGTGAGCAGCCTGCACGACGGCATGAACCTCGTCGCCAAGGAGTTCGTGGCGTCGCGCGACGACGAGCGCGGGGTGCTCATTCTCAGCCAGTTCACGGGGGCGTCGCGGGAGCTGCCCGAAGCCCTGATCGTCAATCCCTACAACGTCGATCAATGCGCGGCAGCCCTGAAGGCGGCACTCACGATGCCTCCCGCGGAGCAGCGCGACCGGATGCGCAGCATGCGCGGCCTCATCCAGGAATTCAACGTGTACCGCTGGGCCGGGCGCATGCTGCTCGACGCGGGCCAGATGCGCATGCGCTCGCGCCTGTTCGCCCGTGCGGACCGCGGGCGCAAGCCCGTTCCGCTGCGCAGCGCCTGATCACGGGTGCCGATGCCGAATTCCAGGAGCCGGAATCGCGACGTGGCCGCCGTGGCCCCCCGAGGACAGCTGCGCCAAGACGGGGCGACTGCGGACGCCGATTTTCCGCTGGGAACCGTGCCGCGCCTGCCCGCGGACCCGGGATTCTTCCTGGACATCGACGGGACGCTTCTGGACATCGCCGAAAGACCGCAGCTCGTGCGGATCGACGACGATCTCGGCCACCTGCTCGCGACGCTGCGCGACGCCTCGGGCGGCGCGGTCGCGCTCATCAGCGGACGCTCGGTCGCGGAAATCGACCGGCTCTTCGGAAGGAATTTCTGCGTCGCCGGACAGCACGGCGCGGAGCGCCGCGACGCCGCCGGAAAAAAACACCAGCACCGTGTCCCGCTTGCCGGACTTCGAAAGGCGCACGAGCGGCTGAGGCTGATGGCCGCCGAACACCCCGCGCTCGTGCTCGAGGACAAGGGCATGAATCTCGCGCTCCATTACCGCCTGGCGCCGGAGCTCGGCGCGTCGGTGCACGAAGCCCTCCGCCGGCTGGTCGAGGAGCTGGGCGACGACTTCGAGCTGCAATCGGGAAAAATGGTGATGGAAATCAAGCCGAGCGGAAAGGACAAGGGGACGGCGATAGCCGAATTTCTCGAGGAGGTTCCTTTCCAGGGGCGCCTCCCGGTGTTCATCGGCGACGATCTCACCGATGAATTCGGCTTCGATCTGATCAACCGGGTCGGAGGCTGTTCGGTCAAAGTGGGCGAAGGCAGCTCGGCTGCGCATTGGCGACTGCCGGACGCGGACGCAGTCCGGGCGTGGCTCAAGCGCTTCGTCGAGCGCAGCGAGAAGTGATGACCAGCCTCGACCTCGCTCTGATCGGCAATTCGAGCGTCGCGGCGCTCGTCGACGCGAACGGGACCATCGTCTGGTCCTGCCTGCCGCGCTTTGACAGCGACGCGGTGTTCTGCGCCCTTTTGCGCGAAGGGCGCGGGGCGGACGACTACGGGTTTTTCGAGATCGAGCTCGCCGATTTCGACCGCGCAGAGCAAGCCTACATCACGCACACGCCGATCCTCAAGACCCGGCTTTTCGACCGCCACGGCGGCGGCATCGAGATCACCGACCTCGCCCCGCGATTCGAGCAGTTCGGAAGGCTGTTCTGCCCCGTGATGCTCATGCGCCAGGTGCGCCCGATTTCGGGAAGTCCGCGCATCCGCATGCGCATCCGGCCCGCGTGCGAGTACGGCGCTCGCCGCCCTGCGATCACCTGGGGCAGCAATCACGTGCGCTACGTCATGCCCGAGATGGTCTTGAGGGTGACCGCCGATTACTCGATCACCGCGATCCTCGAGGAAACGCTCGTGGTGCTGCGCGAGCCGGTGTCGGTGGTGCTCGGACCCGACGAGACGCTGCAGGGTTCCGCCGCGGAAGTGTTTCGCAGGTTCCTCGACGACACCGCCGGATTCTGGCGGGGCTGGGTGCGCAATCTGGGCATCCCGTTCGAATGGCAGGAGAACATCATCCGCGCGGCCATCACCTTGAAGCTCAACGCGTACGAGGACACCGGCGCGATCGTCGCCGCGGTGAGCACCTCGATCCCCGAGTCGCGCGCGAGCGGCCGCAACTGGGACTACCGCTACTGCTGGCTGCGCGACGCGTACTTCGTGGTGAACGCCTTGAACCGGATGAACGCGACGCGGCCGATGGAGCGCTACCTCGACTACATCATCAATATCGCCACGGGCGCCGACGGCCGCGACCTGCAGCCGGTCTACGCCATCAGCGGCAAGGCGGGCATCGAGGAGCGCGAAATCGGATCGCTGCCCGGCTACCGCGGCATGGGCCCGGTGAGGATCGGCAATCAGGCGTACTCGCAGATCCAGCACGACGTCTACGGCGCGGCGATCCTCGCCGCGGCCCACGTGTTCTTCGACGCGCGGCTCGCGCTCCGGAGCGACGAGTCGCTGTTCCGCCAGCTCGAGCAGCTCGGCGAGCGCGCCGCCGTCCTGTTCGACCAGCCCGACGCCGGCCCGTGGGAGCTGCGCGGCGCGAAGCGCGTGCATACCTTCTCGAGCGTCATGTGCTGGGCCGGGTGCGACCGCCTCGCGAAGATCGCCGCGCGCATCGGGCTTGCGGATCGCGCGCGCGCCTGGCGAGCGCGGGCCGACGCCATGCATTCGGCCATCTGCGCGCGGGCCTGGGACGCGAAGCGCAAGAGCTTCACCGCCACTTTCGGCGGGGCGGACCTGGACGCGAGCCTGCTCCTCCTGCACGAGCTCAATTTCCTGCGCGCCGATGACCCGCGCTTCGCCTCCACCGTCCACGCGGTCGAGCAGGACCTGCGCCGCGGGGAGTTCCTGTTTCGCTACAGCGGGGCGGACGACTTCGGCGTCCCGGAGAACGCCTTCGTGGTCTGCACCTTCTGGTATATCGACGCGCTGTCGGCGCTGGGACGCAAGGACGAGGCCCGCGCGTTGTTCCAGGGCATACTCGCCCGCTGCAACTGCCACGGGCTTCTGTCCGAGCACGTCGATCCGCGCACCGGCGAATTGTGGGGAAACTTTCCGCAGACCTACAGCATGGTGGGCATGATCAATTCCGCGACGCGTCTCAGCGTCCCCTGGGACGAGGCTTATTGAATTTTCCGCGCCCCGCCTGAAATGATCCGCATCGGCGTGGACATCGGCGGCACCAAGATGGAAATCGTCGCGATCGCCGAATCGGGCGCCGAGCTGCTGCGGCGCCGCGCGCCCGCGCCGCAAGGCGGCTATGCGGAGGCGATCGAAGCGATCGCGCAATTCGTTATCGAGGCCGAGCGCGAGGCCGGTGCGCCCTGCTCGGTCGGGATCGGCACCCCGGGAGCAGTGTCGCGCGAATCCGGACGGCTCAAGAACGCCTACGCCAGCGCGCTGAACGGGATGCCGGTCAAGCCCGATCTGGAGCGGCTGCTCCGCCGCGAGGTGCGCTTTGCCAACGACGCCAACTGCTTCGCTCTCTCGGAGGCGATCGACGGCGCGGCGAAGGGCGCGCAGGTCGTGTTCGGCGTGATTCTCGGCACCGGGGTGGGCGGCGGAGTCGTCACGGACGGCCGGGCGATCGAAGGCGCGAACTCGATCGCCGGCGAGTGGGGGCACAATTCGCTGCCGTGGCCGTCGCCCGACGAAATACCGGGTCCCCGCTGCGCCTGCGGCCGCGACGGCTGCATCGAAGCCTTCCTTTCGGGGCCCGGGCTCGCCCGGGATCACCGGCTCGCGACCGGAGAGTCGCGCGAGCCCGCCGACATCGCCGCGCTCGCGGAATCGGGCGATCGCGGCTGCGCCGCCACCTTCGAGCGCTACGAGGAACGGCTCGCGCGCGCGCTGGCGAGCGTCATCAATCTGCTCGATCCCGAGGTCATCGTGCTCGGCGGCGGGCTATCGAACACCGCTCGCCTGTACCGCAACGTGCCCGCGCGCTGGGGTCGCCACATCTACTCGGACAGCGTCGTGACCCGGCTCGCGAAGGCGGCCCACGGCGACGCGAGCGGGGTGCGCGGCGCGGCCCGCCTTTGGTGACGCCGCTCCGGTCAGGCGGGCACCAGGACGATATGCACGCGGTACGGTCCGTGCGCCCCGAGGACGATCGTCTGATCGATGTCGGCGGTGCGCGAGGGCCCGGAGACGAAGTTGATCGCGCGCGGCAGTTGCCGGAGCTCCGAGCGCGCAAGGGCCCAGGCGTCTTCCATGTGCGCGACGATGCGCCGCGCGTCCAAAATGGCGACGTGCGTCTCCGGAAGCAGGCTCACGGTAGCAGGCGTATCGGGACCGGAGGCGAACATGAGCGTTCCCGTCTCGGCGATTGCGGCGAATGCGCCGGTCACGCCGACGGCGTCGCCACCGTTCGCCTCGCGCGGCTCGAGAGCGAGCCCCGCGCCCTTCCAGTCGAGATCGGCCAGCTGCGGCCAGACGCAGCCGGCAAGCGGCAAGTCGCTCGACTTCAAGTAGCGCGCGACTGCGGCAGGGACTTCCGCTTTTGCGGCGACCTCCTCGGTCGTGCTCTGCATCGATTCGGCCCGGGCGCGAAAGTGCGCAACGAGATCTGCGTCGACCTTCGGCAGCGTCCCGCGCGGGTGAGCGCGCAGGTAGGTTTCGACCGCCTCAAGCTCGGCCCGGGAGGGCTTGCTTCCGCCTCGGCCTTGCGCCTTGCGGATGCGCTCGAGAATCCTCTCGCGGCTGCCGGCCTTCCGATCTGTTGCCATGAATTTAACTCGCTTGCCGTCGGCCGAGCTGCGCTCGCCGGGTCGCATCCCCAATCTTGGATTGGGGCCCCTGCTCCGCCGCTCGCATCGCTACTCCAGCGCCTTCACCAGGTCTTCGACGACTTTCTTGGCGTCGCCGAACACCATCATGGTCTTGTCCATGTAGAAAAGCGGGTTGTCCAGGCCGGCGTAGCCGGCGGCCATGCTGCGCTTGTTCACGAGCACGGTGCGCGCCTTGTGCGCTTCGATGATGGGCATTCCGTAAATTGGACTGCCCTTCTCGTGCGCCAGCGGATTGACCACGTCGTTTGCGCCGAGCACGAGCACGACGTCGGTCGTGCCGAGCTCGCCATTGATGTCCTCCATCTCGAATACCTGATCGTACGGCACTTCGGCCTCGGCAAGAAGCACGTTCATGTGCCCCGGCATGCGGCCCGCGACCGGGTGGATCGCGTAGCGCACGTTCACGCCCTTCGCGATCAGCTTCTGCGCCATCTCCTTCACCGCGTGCTGGGCGCGCGCGACCGCAAGCCCGTAGCCCGGCACGATCACCACCGACTCGGCGTTGGCGAGCAGGAAGCTCGCATCTTCGGCCGACCCGGAGCGCACCGTCTTGTCGCCGCTGCCGGCGGCGGTCGCGCCTTCGGCCGCGCCGAAACCCCCCATGATCACCGAGATGAAAGAGCGGTTCATCGCCTTGCACATGATGTAGGAGAGGATCGCCCCGGAGGAGCCGACCAGGCTTCCGGCGATGATGAGCATGGTGTTGTTGAGCGAGAAGCCGATTCCAGCCGCGGCCCAGCCCGAATAGCTGTTGAGCATGCTGATCACCACCGGCATGTCGGCGCCGCCTATGGGGATGATGATGAGCACGCCGAGCGCAAAGGCGATCGCGAGCATCGCCGCGAACGGCGTCCAGGCTTTGCCCTCGGCAAGGAAAAAAGCGATCCCAAAGCCGATCATCACGATCGCAAGTACAAGGTTGAGCAGGTGCTGACCCTTGAATACAGCGGGCGCGCTCGAGAAAAGCCGGAGCATCTTCCCGAGGCCGGCGAGCTTCCCGAAAGCGATGACGCTGCCCGAGAACGTGATCGCGCCGACGAAACTGCCGATGAAGAGCTCCAGACGATTGCCGCGCGGCAAAGGATCATGCTCGCCGAAGGCCGCGGGATTGTTGACCACGGCGATGGCGATCAGCACTGCCGCCATACCGACGAGCGAGTGCATCGCCGCGACCAGCTGCGGCATCTGCGTCATCTGAACGCGCTTTGCGACGAAGGCGCCGACCATGGCCCCGATCGCCGCGGCGACGAGGATGAAGGCGACTTTCTTCGTTACGGCGAGTGTCACCAGAACGGCAATCGCCATGCCGATCACGCCGAAGAGGTTGCCGCGCCGCGCCGACACGGGCGACGACAGGCCTTTCAGCGCGAGAATGAAAAGGACGCTCGCCGCCAGGTACCAGAGCGCGAGCTGGTTGGCGCTCATGCCTTGTCCTTCTCCGCCTTCGGCGTTTTCCTCTTGAACATCTCGAGCATGCGCTGCGTCACGAGGAAGCCGCCGAAGACGTTGACCGCGGCGAGGCCCACCGCGACCGCGCCCAGGATCGAGCCGAAATCGGTCTCGTAGGGGCCCGCGGCAAGGATGGCGCCGACGATGATGACGCTCGAGATCGCGTTGGTCACGCTCATCAGCGGCGTGTGCAGCGCGGGCGTCACGTTCCAGATCACGTGGTATCCGACGAAGACGGCGAGAACGAACACGACGAGATTGATGACGGTCGGGTCGATGGTTCCGGTCATGTTCAGCCCTTCTTCACGACTTCACCGTTGATGCAGACAAGGCTCCCGGCGATGATCTCATCGGAGCGGTCGAGCTTCAGCTCGCCGGTCTTCGGATCGACGAGCAGGGCGAGGAAGTTGAGCAGGTTCCTCGCGTAGAGCGCGCTCGCATCCGCCGCGACCAGCGCCGGCAGGTTGGAGATGCCGATGAGCTTCACGCCGTGCTTGATCACGACCTTGTCTTTTTCGGTAAGCGGGCAGTTGCCGCCCTGCTCGATCGCCATGTCGACGACCACCGAGCCCGGCTTCATCGCGCGGACCGTCTCCTCCTTCAGGAGGACGGGCGCCGGGCGGCCTGGGATGAGCGCGGTGGTGATGACGATGTCGGCGGCCTTGGCGCGATCGTGCACCAGCTCCGCCTGGCGGCGCATCCAGTCGACCGGCATAGGCCGCGCGTAGCCGCCGGCGCCTTGCGCGATTTCGCGCTCTTCGTCGGTGAGATAGGGCACGTCCAGGAATTTCGCGCCGAGCGATTCGATCTGCTCCTTCACCGCGGGGCGCACGTCGGACGCCTCGATCACCGCGCCCAGGCGCTTCGCTGTGGCGATCGCCTGCAACCCCGCGACGCCAGCGCCGAGGACGAGC
>WNFY01006368.1_pt1 | contig 11200 bp, 5 predicted proteins | sample 5400091 | NCBI WGS metagenome assembly WNFY01 (sample SAMN13153364, study PRJNA577476) | soil metagenome | isolation source: 60 cm soil or saprolite under grassland replicate 1 | place: USA:California | collected 2016-06-15
AAGTTCCAAACGTAGTGCTAAATGTCGGCGATCAGAAGGCGCTGAGGATTGAGTTGAAGGCGGGCGACGTTAACGAAAAAGTTACTGTCCAGAGTGACGCGGAACTTATTAGCACGAGCCCATCGGTCGCAACGGTGGTGGACCGCCAGTTTGTCGGTAATCTGCCACTGAGTGGACGTAGCTTCCAATCATTGATTCTGCTGACGCCTGGCATAGTCGCGACGCCGTCAAACCCATCCACCCCAGGAGAATTCAGCGTCAATGGCCAGAGACAAAACGCTAACTATTTCACGGTCGATGGCGTAAGCGCGAACACGGGAGTCGATGCAAGTGGCACCTCCGTTCCGTTTAGTCAGCAAGCGGGAGGCGCAATACCCGGAACGACCGCATTAGGGACTACAGCTAGCATGGTTTCGGTTGACGCGCTCGAAGAATTCAAGATCCAGACTTCCACCTACTCGGCAGAGTACGGCCGCCAGCCCGGGGCGCAGGTTCAACTGATTACCCGTTCGGGCACAAACCAGTTTCGTGGTACCGTTTTTGATTATGTGCGAAATGACATCTTCGACGCCAGGAATTACTTCAATACGAAACCCGCGCCTAAGCCAGAGCTTCGCCAGAACCAGTTCGGCGGGACTTTTAGTGGTCCTGTAATGCTGCCCCGTTTTGGCGAAGGGGGCAAACCCTTTTGGAGCGGCCGTAACAAGACGTTCTTCTTTTTCTCATACGAAGGACAGCGGGCAGATAGCAGCACCGTCGGTGCAGCCCTTTCTCAATGCATTTCCGTTGCCGACCGGGCCGGAAATCACTACCACAACTGGAGCCCTAACGGGAGCCGCTCCCTTTGCATCTTCCTATTCGACTCCATCAAGCGTCGATGCGTACAGCGTTCGTATTGATCACGCGATCGGCAGTAAGCTCAGCTTGTTCGGTAGGTACAGCGACACACCTTCGAGCAGCTTACGTCGTAAGCTGAACCAGCTTACCGGAAGCGTTCTGACCGCCCGCACCTTGACGTTGGGTTCGACACAATTTGTTACCCAACGGCTTAACAACGAATTCCGATTCAATTATAGCGGCAGTAGGGGCCGACTCAACTACTCGATGGACAACTTCGGCGGGGCTGTACCACTTACCTTGGCACAGGTCACGTCTGGCTACAATGGGCCTGGAGTGAAGGCGGGTGATGTGTTCATAAGTACCAGGCTTGCCTCCTTCCCGGATTTGCAGCTTGGCGACCAAGTTGACAACTACTCGCGCCAGCTCAATATCGTAGACAATTTGTCTTGGGTAAAAGGAGCCCATGAGCTAAGATTTGGTATTGATTGGCGGCGGCTCAATTCTACCTATGGTCCCGTCGCGTTTGGACAAGAGGTAGACTTCACTCGGGAGCCTAACATAATAAGTTCCAAACCGAATTACATGGCCTTATACGCAAACCAGGGTGCGCGCCCCGTTTACGACAACTACTCCGCTTATGCGCAGGACACGTGGAAGCTATCTCCTCGACTGACAATGGAACTCGGCATGAGGTGGGAAATGAACCCGGCGCCCCGCGATGCCAACGGCCTTAGGCCCATCGTGCTGACTGGCATCAATGGTGCCGATGTCTCGAATGTAAGTATCGCCCCGCCCAGCGCACCGTTCTATAGGACCTTCAAGACGGCCTTTGCTCCGCGTGCGGGCATCGCCTACGCCTTAAACCAGCGTAGCGGACGAGAGACTGTACTGCGGGGTGGTTTCGGTGTTTACTACGATCTGGGCAGTGGGATGGCTTCCTCGTTGTTCGGCGGGTATCCTTTCTTCGGCAGCACGAGCTTGTCGCCAGAGACATTTCCCGTATCGCCGGATCTGGTCCAGCCGCCAGCATTTTTTCCATTGCCGACTCAGTTCTCGGAGCCTGGTATTCAAAGCTTTTTCACGTTTTTCGCGCTCGATCCAAACCTTCAGTTACCGTACACTCTCCAGTGGAACGTAGCAGTGGAGCAGTCTTTGGGGAAGCAACAGACGATAACCCTATCCTACGTTGCTTCTGCAGCACGCAAGCTGACTACGACAGAAGGCCTCAATCAACTTGATTACTCGAATCCATTAACCCAAAACCGTCCGAACCCTAACATTGGAAACATAAATTACGTGACTAACGGTCCTACGGCGGACTATCGTTCCCTGCAGGCGCGGTACCAGCGCCGGTTTTCGCAAGGTCTGCAAGCGCTGGTTAACTACACTTGGTCTCATGCCGTCGACGAGGTCTCAAACGATCTATTTTTTGGTAGTGGGCTCGATCGGGGCAATGCCGACTTCGACGTACGTCATAACTTTTCCGCGGCCGTCACCTATGATTTCCCCAAGTTGGGCAGCGCTGCCGGCTCCGGTGCCATTGCACGGTTCGTTAAGGCCATAGCGAACGGGTGGTCGCTGGATTCGATCTTCTTCGCTCGGACGGGCATGCCACTTGATCTCGTGCCGATTTCCTCCTATCTTATTGTCCGCCCGGATGGAACCTCATTCAACCTTCGCCCGGATTTGGTGCCTGGGCAACCGTTCTGGATTAGCGACCCGACAGTGCCAGGCGGGCAGCGGCTAAATCCCGCAGCCTTTGCGACGCCGCCCCGTGATTCGAATCCCGCCATACCGGAAGATGTCTACTATCCTTTGCGACAGGGTACACTCAAGCGCAACGCAGTTTATTTGCCTGGTATATATCAGCTGAACATGGCCGTGCGGCGGCAGTTTAATCTTGGAGAGCGGTTGAAGCTGCAGCTTAAGGCGGAAGCATTCAATGTCTTCAACCATCCGCTTTTCGCCGGTTACGGCAACAATATTTCATATTCAGATCTCGGTGTACCAAGCAACACTCTATCCAATAATTTCGGTGGTCTCAATAAGCTTTATCAAACAGGCGGGCCGCGTTCGATGCAGTTTTCGCTGCGGCTCAGCTTTTAGTCGGTGAACACGGAAGCGGGGAGCAGTTAGTCTCCCGCTCCATGCTTCCTGGCTTTACTCAATAAACCAAATAACTCTTTCTCTTCATTTAGTTGACGTCCTCAAATAGCGATGAAAAGAATCAAATGAATTAGGTGGCCGCCCTCGGGGGAAGGGGGCGATAGAAGAAATATGCAAGCATTCGAGACCGATTTGAAAGTCCCAGGATTTCTACTCTTCTTATCGTTGCTGCTGCTACCTTGCGGCGTGGCTGCACAAACGCAGGTCATGCCCGAAGAACAGCGATCCGCTAGGCAGGCGCCGAGAAACAAAGCCGAGAAGGCACCTGTCGATTCTAGCGTATATGGTAAATGGCCATCGGTTGGATACCCGGCCATCAGCAATGATGGCCGGTACGCTCGCTATACCATAAAGAACCAACCAGTCGGAAGCCAGACATTGGTGATGATGGCAACTAGTCCTAATTGGAAACTGGAGATTCCAGGTGGCTCCAATGCGTGGATTACCGAAAACAGCAAGCAGGCAGTTTTTAACAAACCGACAGACACTTTAGGGATCGTTACTCTGGGCACATCTTCTATCGAATATATCTCCCACGTCAATGATTTCAAGCTTCCTAAAAGAGGCAACGGGGAATGGTTGGCCTACCGGTTAAAGGGGCCGTCAATGGAATTAGTCTTGCGCCACTTGCCGACTGAAAAGGAGATATCAGTTCCAGCGGTAAGGGACTATTTATTCACTGATGATGGAAGCGCATTATTGGTGCAAACGGAGTCAGCGAACGGCAAGGGCACGACTAAAGCTCTGAGCTGGGTTAGCCTCCCTGATGGCAAAACGACCACTATCTGGCACGGGGCACAAGCGGGCAACTTTATTTTTGATGCTAGTAATACCCAACTGGCGTTTACCGTGGAAGACAAGGTAAATGACCACTCTGTTCATTCCTTCTGGTATTACAAGATGGGAACAGACAAAGCTGCGATGCTGGCTGATGATTACGCACCCGGTATAGACAATGGTTTGCGCTTAAACGATATTCAAGCCTTCAGTAAGGATGGCAGGAGGCTAATTTTCAGGTTAATGCAGGTAGATCCGCCAGCCAAGAAACTGGATGTGGTAGGAGTAGATGTCTGGAGTTATAAAGACACAAAATTACAATCCCTGCAATTGACGGAGCTGGCTCCGAAGAGTTTTACAGCCGTCATCCATATTGACGATCATTGCATCATTCGACTGCTGCAGGATAATGAGAGATCGGATAATTTGGCATCTTTCTCTTCGGCGAATTATTACGATAATGCAACTGACGACTTTGCAATTGTCTATCACACGCAAGGAGATCCAGATTCATACGAAAGGAGCTGGAATAGTGCTTTTCGGGGAACAACCGATCTGGTATCTACCAATGACGGAAGAAGAAAGTCTATAAGAGAGTTACAAGCTGGATTTGGATCTGCGACAACCGTGCTGTCGCCGGAAGGAAAATATGCGATTTACTATGATGAGCACAAACGAAATTACTTCAGCTATGAAGTGTCGTCCGGCATAGTCCGGAATATTACGAAGGGCATTCCTGTTACTTGGACGGTTGATGATGACAAGCCCGAGTCCCCTTATTTAGCTATACCGGTGGCGGGTTGGATGAAGGGGGATTGGGCCGTACTCCTTTATGACCGCTACGATATTTGGCAGGTAGACCCGAAAGGGGACAAGCCCGCCGTTAATATTACGAACGGGTATGGCCGCCGGCACGACATTGAATTGCGCTTAGGGATGGAAGGTTATTACTCCACCAGAGTGAAAGCCGTAGATAATAATGAAAAGCTGATACTAAGTGCTTTTAGCAAGAGTACTAAACACAATGGTTTTTACAGTAAGGTAGTAAATGAAAAAGGGGACCCTCAACTGTTAACCATGGGACCGTATGTCTATGATGCTCCGATTATTTTCCGCCTTCGTCCTCCCGTTAAGGCCCGGGATGCGGAAACTTACATCGTAGAACGCGAAAGTTCTACTGAATCGCCCAATTATTTCTGCTCAAGAGATCTTAAATCATTTACTGCGCTAAGCACTATTCACCCCGAAAAGGCATACAACTGGCTAACAGCGGAGCTGGTGACCTGGAAAACACTCAATGGTAGTACATCGCAGGGTGTGCTGTATAAGCCGGAGAACTTTGATCCCGAGAAGAAATATCCGGTGATTTTTCATTACTACGAGAAGTTATCGAATGAGTTGAATATATACCAAATTCCGGATGCTTCGGAAGGCGGTATTAACATCCCGTGGTTTGTGAGCCATGGTTATGTAGTCTTTACCCCGGATATCCATTACAAGATCGGAGAAACCGGAGAGAGTGTGGTAAACGCAGTAGTGTCCGCTGCCCAGTATCTATCCACAATGCCTTGGGTCGATGGTAGGAAAATGGGTCTCAATGGACAAAGTTTTGGGGGGTATGAAACCAATTACCTTGTAACACATACTCATCTATTTGCCGCTGCCAGTTCTTCCTCGGGCTATTCCGATTTAGTTAGTAGCTATGGAAGTCTCTGGGGAAATGGTTCCAGTTCTCAAGAGTACTCAGAAGTGAGAAGTAATCGCATAGGAGTTACGCTCTGGCAAGCTCCCAACTTGTATTTAACAAATTCTCCGATTTTCCAGGCAGATAGAATGACTACTCCTTTGCTCATGATGAATAACAAGAAGGATGCTGGAGTTCCCTTTGCCCAGGGAGTCGAATTCTTTACCGCACTGCGCCGCTTAGGAAAAAAGGTTTGGCTGCTGCAGTATGACGATGGTAAGCACGAGGTCTCTGGCAAATCAGCAGAGGATTATAGTATCCGGCTTGGTCAATTCTTTGACCACTATCTCAAGGGTGCTCCTCCGCCAAAGTGGATGACAGAAGGTGTCCCAGCGCGGTTAAAGGGAATTGACTCGGGTTTGGGGTTGGACACGAGCGGCAAACAACCATAGAGAGAATTTGATGTTCAGAACATCGAAACAAAGTTGACGAATAGTAAGTGTAAAGCCTGAGAGCCGGAATAATATTAAATAATGATGAAAGAATTAAAACGAATCGCATTCGGAGTCTTCTTCCTGTGCCTGCTATCGCTGGCAGCATTTTCTCAGTCCGCGTGGCACATGCAGCCCGTGCCGCTGCAAACGCGCTGGGCGAAAGATGTGTCGCCGAGCAATGCTTTGCCGGATTATCCACGTCCGCAGATGGTCCGCAAGCAATGGCAGAATCTAAATGGTTTATGGGATTATGCGATTACGCTGAAGGAGGCCGGAAAACCAGCGGGCTTTACCGGTCAAATATTGGTTCCTTATCCAATAGAATCAGCTTTGTCTGGAATCAAGAAGCCGCTGTTGCCTGACCAGCGATTGTGGTACAGGCGAACGTTCACTCATCCGGCCCTAAAGTCAGATGAACGGCTCTTGCTGCATTTCGGGGCAGTGGATTGGCAAGCGAATGTGTATGTGAATGGAAAGGAGGTGGGCATCCATAAGGGTGGCTACCAGGAATTCTCATTCGATATAACGGAAGCCTTAAGAGCCAGTGACAACGAGTTAGTCGTCAGAGTGTGGGATCCCACTGATACAGGACCGAATCCCCGTGGTAAACAGGTCCTGAATCCCGAAAGAATCTTTTACACCGCTTCGAGCGGTATTTGGCAAACTGTATGGTTGGAAACAGTCCCGGCGGTTTCGATTGACTCTTTTGAATTGACTCCGGATGTAGATTCCGGCTCCCTACACGTAAAGGTCAATACGAACAAGGATGCAGAAGGCTATACGGTTATAGCAACAGCAACCAGCGGGAAAAAACCTGTTGGCTCAATCAGTGGCAGGCTGGGCGAGGAGCTAACGCTTTCAGTGCCTAATGCGCATCTATGGTCACCTACTGATCCTTTCCTTTACGACCTCTCGGTTCAGCTCTTAAAGAACGGTAAACCAGTAGATACTGTCCAAAGTTATTTCGGGATGAGAAAGATCGAGATCAAGAAGGACGCCTCTGGAATTGACCGGATCTTTCTTAACAACAAATACGTCTACAATCTGGGCGTGTTGGATCAGGGCTTCTGGCCAGACGGCTTGTACACAGCACCCACGGATGCTGCCCTGCGGTTCGACGTGGAAGCGATAAAGGCCATGGGCTTCAACACGATCCGAAAGCACATCAAGATCGAGCCTGCGCGGTGGTATTACTGGTCCGACAAACTCGGGATGCTGGTCTGGCAGGACATGCCTCAGCCTGGCAACGATAGTGTCGAAGCGAAAAATGAATTTGAAGCAGAATCTGCTGCGAATGTAAAGCAGTTGCACAATTATCCCTCTATCGTAGCCTGGGTGCTCTTCAATGAAGGATGGGGAGCATACGACCAGGAGCGGCTCACCAAATGGTTGAAGAAGTCCGACCCGTCTAGGCTCATTAACGGCCATACTGGCGGAGGACCGGGGAGTTGGATTGCCAGCGATATCACGGACATTCACGCTTATCCTGATCCTAATATTGCTCCGGCCGAAGTGGGGAAGGCTCGCGCGCTAGGAGGGTTCGGAGGCATCGGCGTAGCCGTTGAGCGCCACGAATGGGACGATACCAGCGGCTGGGGATATATAAAGAAATCTCCTGCTGAATTGGCAATCACGTACGGCTGGATGATGAAACACTTAAAGCTGTACGAAGAAGAGGGCTTGAGCGGATCGATCTACACGGAGCCGTTTGACGTTGAGACGGAAGAGAATGGGTTGATGACCTATGACCGGGAGATCATCAAGATTCCATTAACCAATTTGAGGAAAATTAACGAGAGCCTGGTAGCGGCCACTACTGCCGCCGAATTTAATCCAGCCACATTTCCAGCCAAGATAGCTGACCCAGTGTATCCAAATCTCGGATACCCGGCTTTGTTGAAGCAATACGAAAGTGGGCGACGAGACCCTGCCTTTTTGCGGGCACTAGCCATAATGGCGCGCGACTTAAAGGACAAGAATAATGCTGCTAAGCTGAGTGCTGAGTACATTGCGACTATGCGAGATCCTTTTACCAAGGACAACATCGAATTCCAGAGCCAGTTCACAGAGGAGTCAATGGATAGAGGATTTGAATTCTTCTATCACAATGCTGACAGGATTAACACAGTGATGGGCAGTGACTATGCACAAAGGGTTGTCGCCTCCATTATCACAAGAGAAGAAGTGGATCCGATACTGCTTCTATGTAGCAAATCGGATGAACCCGCCACTCCTAACTGGAACAAAATAAGCTTCAACATCGAGAACAAATACGATAGGAACTATGCCGAGAGGATCATTTTAACCGCTCAAGTAGCATTCTATAAGCGTGTAGCGGACTGGCCTGAATTCGCGAGCGCCAGGGAAAGGCAAATAGAGAAATATCCCCCCAAAGCAGGGGGCGGCCTCGCCGGCGACGCTTGGGCCTTGAATGTAGACGCTTGGGATGTGTTTCTGCATTGCAATGACAAGAGCGCCTTATCTAAAGCCCTTTCGTGGAGTGATCTGTCTATAAGATTGTGGCCGGATGTTAGTCAGAGTCTGGATACCAAGGCGAATTTACTGTACAAGTTAGGGAGGGTTGAGGAAGCCATTTCATGGGAAGAAAAGGCAATTGAAATAGATACTATTGCAGCGAAAAGAAACGGAGCGGAAAAGGGAGGACTATTTGATGAGTACAATGCGACCATAGTCAAAATGAAGAAAGGCGAACCTACCTGGCCGACTAGTTCTCCCTAATATTTCTCACCCCCTTCAAGGCGGTAAAAGCAGATCCAGATTAGCTGTGATGAGCAGGACTTAGATAGCTGGAAGAAGACCGAAATCCTACCCTGCCATTTCAGATAAGGTCATCAGTACCAAGCGTCTATGCAGTAAGGAGGGGCAGACGTGTATCTGTACGAAGCAAAGGGCTACGGGCAGAGAGCAAAGGGTGAAGAGAAAAAAGCAATGAGCGAACAGTAGGGTAGTCGTACCTGATCAAGTGAAATCATAACGGAAAAATTGAGCGACAGGATGAAACATGTAGGTTAAAATTTGCAAGCTTTGCGAGTTCAGGTGGAGAAAGCTTGCAAAATATGAAACCAGCAGAATGTTTTGGCCGAAGCAATCGAATGGCATTTCCGTAACGCGTCGGGAGCCCAGTTGAACTTGATCACTCATGCATATGCTGGCGGCGCGCCGCGGCAATAATGCGAATCGCCTTGTGTGGATTGACGCTGATGAGTCTCCAAACGCTCGTCGTTTTTCTCCAAAAGGTAAGCCGAGTTAAATTGAATCCATCATCTTGACAGTGCAACTAAAATCTGATGCTCATTGCCTGACCAATCTCCCTTCCAACGCACCGATGACTGCCGCAGCCTGTCCCAGCATCGCTGACACGATTCGTGGCGACTCTCACATTTAATTACGCCCCTTCGCTTCCGTTACTTTTAGAAAGTAAGGAGGCATGTGTTATGGTAAGGAATGGAGGCGATGGTGATGCGCGAGCAGGCAAAGATAACCAGCAAGGGGCAGATTACAGTTCCGCGGGCGGTCCGACACACCCTGGGCGTCAAGCCTGGAGACAGCCTCGTCTTCGAGCAAGATGGTAAAGAGGTACGCATACGGCCTGTGAGAAAGCAGAGCGCCTTCGCGAAATATCGAGGCATAGGAAACCCAGGAATAAGTTCTGGTCGAGTCGCGATCATTCGGAAGATTCGCGAACTGCGTGAGGATACAATGCGCCGGAAATGATCACCGCGGTTGATACCAACGTCTTAATCGCCCTCTGGGACCCCGATGATACGTTGAACTCTGCTGCTCAAGCTGCTCTAGATGCAGCGTTCGCGCAGGGCAAACTAGTCATCAGCGGCGCCGTCTATGCTGAACTCTTGGCGTTTCCCCGGCGGACTGAAACCTTCATCGATGAATTCCTTGGAGACACCGGAGTTGCGGTTGATTGGGCTACTGATGAATCTGTTTGGCGAGCTGCGGGACGAGCGTTTCAAGCTTATGTGAAACGCCGCCGGAAGACAGGAGCTGGCCGACCGAAGCGAGTGTTGGCGGATTTTCTTATCGGTGCGCACGCTCTGGAGAACAGCTGCAGCTTGCTCACTCTTGAGGACGGAATATATCGAGCCGCCTTTCCCAAACTGCGCATCGTCAAAATGTGAAACTACCACATGCGCTTTCAAGCCGGGAGAAAATGCAGTGTGTGGTGCACTATTGATAACAGACTGCGCAGCAACTGGTAGCTGATCATCGACGATCAACCAGTGGTCACCTTTAGAGCTTAATGAAACGCTTCGCTTCCGATCCTTCCATAGACCACCTGCGCTATTGCACCATGATTAGTCGTTTCTGCCGCTTCGTTCGCGAAGATTACATATCCATCGACGCCGGCCTACGATTGCCATTGTTCCGAGCCATCACGGTCTCATCCACAATCAGAGTTTCAAGTACAGTGGGGAGTGGCGCATGAGCGAATCGGCGATGGGCGCGCTGCGTCCGATTCCCTACATGGGAGTTATCTACGTCGTCGCTGAGGCGATGAAATTTGGCTTCTGGAATGGACATCCTGATTGGTGCAATCTGGGACAGGGCCAACCCGAAGTGGGCGAGATCGAAGGGGCGCCGCCTCGCATTAGAGAAATTCAAATGGCGCCGGGCGATCACGCATATGGGCCCATCGGCGGCACCGATGAATTAAGACTGGCAGTAGCCGAACATTACAACCGGCTCTATCGGCAGAACCAGCAGAGCAAATACACTGCGGCTAACGTGGCCATCGCCGCGGGCGGACGCTTAATGCTTTCGCGCCTCTTCGCGGCGCTGGATGAGGTGAATCTGGGATATCAGGTTCCTGATTACACGGCGTACGAAGATATGATCGGCTATCACCAGCACCGCTTCACGCCCATCATGGTGCCGGCCACAGAAGCAGACGGGTTTCGGATTCCCGCGAAGGTTCTGCGGCAGGAAGTTGTCAGTCGGGGACTGGGAGCCTTTGTCATTAGTAATCCCTGCAATCCCACCGGCAGCGTCATCCGCGATGCTGAACTAAAAGAGTATGTGGAGATTGCTCGTTCCTTGACCGTGACACTCGTCCTGGATGAGTTCTATTCCCATTTCATTTATCAAGCTGATGGCACACCGGGAACAGGGCCGATTTCGGGCGCTGCCTTCGTCGATGATGTCGAGACCGATCCCGTGCTCTTGATAGACGGACTGACAAAGTCTTTTCGCTATCCCGGCTGGC
>WNFY01016948.1_pt1 | contig 11199 bp, 10 predicted proteins | sample 5400091 | NCBI WGS metagenome assembly WNFY01 (sample SAMN13153364, study PRJNA577476) | soil metagenome | isolation source: 60 cm soil or saprolite under grassland replicate 1 | place: USA:California | collected 2016-06-15
TCTCCTTCGCCAGGCGAACGATGAGCCGGGCAACGCCAGGGACCGTCGGTGGCCGGCCGGGCCTGCGTCGCTTGCTCGTGTCATACTTCTTCGCGGCCATCCTGCGGTGCCAGGCGAGGAGCGTCGCAGGTGTCACAGGGAAGACTTCGGCCCAGCGGCTACGCGGTATGAGCCGAGCCACTGCGGCGAGCCAGACCCGGTCGGCCGACTCATAACGTGCCCGGCCGGCGTGGCGGCGCAGCACCGCGTTCTCGTGCCGGAGTACCAGTAGCTCGGCATCCTTCGCCAGGTCCGTGCGGAACACCAGGACGACCAGGCCGAGGACCCGGCGAACTAGCAGGTAGATGATCTTGACGGAACCGGGCCAGCCAACCATGACGGCGCCGAGCATGCTGGCGACAGCGCAGGTCAGCCCTTCAATCGATTATTCGAGCGGCATAGTCCGCCAGGACGGGAGGAGGTAGGGATGATCTCCGGCACGCGCGACCGCGAGCCGAGGCGGGGCGGGACCCGGGCTCTTGCGCGGGACAGGCGCGGACCAGCCACCGAATCAAGGCCGCGGTCGCGATCACCATCTAGCCGAGCCGTTGTCGCATGGCCATCCCAGCCAGAATTGCGGGTTCCATGGCGATGTCTCGAATTCTCGGACATGATCGCATTACAGTTACGACAACGCATGCCGATCTCGCCGGCGGCCGCTGGTCTTGAGGCGATTCTTGACCGCGTGAGTGCTGCTAGCGGTCAGAGGCTCGAAAACAGTACGTAGTCAGCGAGGATGCGAACAATGGGGAACCACGAGGGAGCCAGCGCCAGGGTTCGCGCTAGCGACGCCAGCAGGCGCGAAAAGACACCGACGTCCTTCAATCTCCTTAGTTCGCAGGCCTTCACGCTGCGGAACTGGCCGGTGTCGTGGCGGCTGTTCGCCGTGTTCATGCTGACGCTCGCCATGGGCCTGGTTTTCGGCGGCCTGCGGGTTTCGGCGGCGGTTGACAGCGCGGCCCAGTTCAGCCGCGTATCGCAACTCGCCAACCTCGGACAGCAGGTCACCAGCTTGATGCAGGCCTTGGAGGACGAACGTGACGAGACGTGCCGAAGCCTTCCCTTCAGGAATCCTGGGGCCCTCCAGCGCTGGTATGACGCGACTGACGCGGCGGCGGCCAAGGTCCAGGCGCTGGCCGCCGGTATAGGCGGGTCCTTCCCGGCGGATATCAAGGCGAAAGTGGCCGTCATACGCTCCGCGATCACCAACCTCGGGCAGCGGCGCGACGCGGCCCAGGGCAGCACGACCGCGCTGTTCGTGATCGCTGACTACACGACCCCCATCGACGCCATAATGGCCCTGAACGGCCAGATCGCGCAGGGGACCGATGATCCTGCCCTCACCAACGAGGTCCAGACGCTCAACTCGCTGTCCCTGGAGAAGGACCAGGTCGCCCAGCAGCGCGCGATCCTGTTCAACGCCTTTACGAAGAGGGCTTTCGCCAACGCCGAGCCGCAGGCACTGAACACCGTGGTGGCGGGGCAGGCGGCCGCCGCGACGGCATTCGACGCGACCGCCACGCCTGCTGAACAGGACTCTTTCTCCCGCGTCGTTACCGGGCCGCTGGTCAGGCAGGCTGTGGACATCGAACAGTACGTCGTCAGTACCGGCAGTCTCGACATCGGTAATGGCGCCCTGAACATCAGCGCGCACGACGCGCCCGGCCAGTGGTATTCGGCGATGTCCGACACGATCGACAGAATGCAGACTGTCGAGCGGGGAGTAGCCGGGAACCTCGTCGCGCGGGCTCAGCTCCTGCAGCGCGGCGCGGAACGGTCCGCGCTGCTCATCGGAATCCTGGCGGCGGCGATCCTGATCCTTGTGCTCCTCGCGACATTCGCCCTCGCCAGGTCTCTGGTCCTGCCACTGCGCAGGCTGCGGGAGGGCGCGCTTGACGTCGCCACGGTGCAACTGCCGGAGCGGGTTCGGCAGCTCGGAGAGACCCAGGACCCTGCTACGAGCCTCGGCGTGTCGCCGATCGACGTGCTGTCCGTGGATGAGATCGGCCAGGTCGCCCGCGCGTTCGACCAAGTGCACTCGGAGGCGGTACGGCTTGCCGGAAACGAGGCGCTGCTGCGCAGGAGCTTCAACGCGATGTTCGTCAGCTTGTCCCGGCGGAGCCAGTCGCTGATCGAGCGGCTGGTACGAATGATCGACTCCCTGGAGCAGAACGAGGAGGACCCCCGTCGGCTATCCAACCTGTTCGCGATGGACCACCTGGTCACCCGGATGCGCCGGAACTCCGAGAACCTCCTCCTGCTCGCTGGGCACGAGGGTGCGCGCAAATGGAGCGAACCGGTTCCGCTCACCGACGTGGCCCGGGCCGCGATATCGGAGATCGAGCAGTACAACAGGGTGAGGCTAAGGATCCAGCCCGGGGTCATGGTCCCGGGGCATGCGGTGTCCGACGTAGTGCACCTGCTCGCCGAGCTCATCGAGAACGCCACGGTGTTCTCCGCCAGCGACACTCAGGTGCTGGTGGCAGTCCAGGAACTGGGCAGCGGAGGCGTACTGATCCAGGTCAGCGACAGCGGCGTGGGCGTTTCCGAGGCCCGGCTGGCGGAAATGAACCGGCGGCTAGATGATCCCCCCGCAATCGACGAATCGGTATCCAGGCACATGGGGCTGTTCGCAGTGGCGCGCCTGGCCGAACGGCACGGGGTGCGAGTCCGGCTGCGTGCTGGAACCCCGCAAGGGCTGACCGCCCTGGTATGGCTGCCGGACAGCATCGCCGAGCGGGGAACCAGCCAGTACAGCGACTTGCCGCAACGGCTCGCCTCCCTCCAGGCCAGGCGCACGCCGGGCCAGCACGGCGTTGCCATCAGCTCCGCTACCGACAGCCGGGCCGCCATCGGCCAGCCAGATGCCCTCGCCCCCGCCATGCGAACCGGCGCTGGCACGAGCGAGACAGTGCCGACAGCGAGCCCGGCGACGTCGAACTGGTTCACCAGCCGCCGGTCGCCCGCAACGGGTACCTCCGAGGCTTACAGCAGGCCGCCCGACGCGGTCCCGCGGCCGGGGGGCGCTGGGCACCCGGTAACGGACGCCTGGGCTGAAGGTCGGCACGCCGCCCAGATCATCGCCAATCCAGTCCGCGGCGACCGCACGGTCGCCGGGATGCCCCGGCGCGTCCCGCGCGCGAACCTCCTCCCCGGATCCGCGGACGGTGGCCAGCCCGCAGTCAGCTGGCCGGCCGATGCTCGCGAGGGGCAGACACCGGCCGTGCTGCCGCAGCGATCCCCTGAGATAGCTCGCAGCCGCCTGAGCGGCTTCCAGCGCGGAGCCCGCCGGGCCGACGATCAGACACCTACGCAGGAGAGAGAACGGACCGTTGAGTTACGCATACCGCCGGGATCTGAACTGGCTCGCCACCAACTTCACCACGCGAGTCCCGGACGTCGCGCACGCGGTCGTGGTATCGGCGGACGGCGTGCTGCTGGCGCGGTCGGAGGATATCCCGCTCGCTTTCGCCGAGCAATTCGCGCTCATCACCTGCGGGCTGGCCAGCCTGATGCAGGGCGCCGCTCGGATCTTCGAGGCAGGGGCGTCCACCCGGGCACTCGTGGAGATGAATGGCGGACTGATGCTCGTCAAAATGATCAGCGACGGCTCCAGCCTGGCCGTCCTCGCCGCTCTCGAGTGCGACACGGACCAGGTCTCCTACGAGATGACGCGGCTGGTCGAGGCGGTCGGCGAGGCGCTGACACCAGCGGCCCGCGCCCAGCCAGGATACTGAGCGCCGACGGCAGGGGCCATGCCAGAGTCCAGCATGTCCTACCAGCAGCAGCGCAACCCGGACGCATCTGGATCATCGGAACGAGCCAGGTCACGTGCATCTAGGGCACGAGGACACGAGGTGCGGTGCGCATGGCCGCGGTTCGTTCGAGGTGATTAACGACATGGCAGCCGAACGGCCGTGGTTCCCGCTCAAGCGGCCTCTCTGGCAGTCCTGCGGAAGAGGCCGTCTTACTTGTTCGCCGGCCGGAAGCGCAAGGCGGACCAGGACGTCGCCAAGCTGATGCTGGTCGGCCAGGGCGCGCCCTCGCTGACCGCCCTGACCTTCGCCGCCGCCGTGGCGCACGCCGCCAGGGACGCGGAGGAGGAGCGGCGTCTCATTGACCAGGCACTCGCCGCGGACGAGGCTGGTGACCCGGACGCGGCGGCCGAGTCCATCAATCAGCCCCGCCTGGCGATGGTCCACGCGCTCGCGAGGAACCTGACATCCCGCCCGCGCCCATCCCGTTCGGCCACGCCGAGCCGCACGGGGTATACGCCGATGAGCAGGAACCGGTATCGACCGAGATGGCGAGCCTGATAGAGAAGGTAACCGGAGCCATGATCACCTGCATCGCCGCGGACGTGCACCGTTACCGGGCCACCCCGCCGGCGATCGCCAACACCGACGGCAACCCCATGTGCCTGATCACCGCGACGATCGCGGTAGCAGAGGGCACGATCGGCAAGCTGGCCGCGCGTCCCGATTTCGATCTCGACACCGACGAGCCTGACCGGGCACCTGGTGGGGCGCGCTGATCCCCGACGACCAGCGCGAGGCGATGATGGCAGAGGCCAAGGCCCAGTTGCGCCCAGGGCCACAAGGATGTCGAAGCGCCCGGAGGTCCGCAGCGCTGGGTGCGCGGTGTGCTGCGGGTCCGTGGCCGTGAGATCACCGTCGAGGTGAACTCCGTACAGCGTCTCACTCGCCTTGCCGGCATACTCCGCAAGGTCGGCGCCGAGCCGGAGGTTACTTCGGAGAAGCGGATCGACCCGGCGCTGGACTTCGCCTGGTCGGCCGGCCAGCGCGCCTCCCAGGGCGGCGCCGCGGCCGCGGCCGAGGGCTGGGAGAAGCTCTGGATCGATGAGAAGGTGCCTGCGTTGTCCGGCCGAACGCCCAGGCAGGCCGCGCGCAGCCGGGAGCGACCGTACCTGGAGGCGCTGCTGCGGCAATTCGAGTATGAGGCCGGCCTCCTCGCCGCCGATGGTAAGACCGGCGTCGATACCGCCTGGCTGCGCGAGCAGCTCGACATGCCAAGCAATCTTGCCGACTGAACGCCCTTATGGTGGATGAAGAGCCGTTCGGCGGCCGGCTGGTAGCAGTCGGCAAAGTCCACGTTCAAGACTGCGCCCCGTCGGCCGCAGCTGGTACCTTTCTACCTTTTATGGTACCGTTTCTTCATGGCTCTGAACATCAAGGATCCGGAGACCGAGCGCCTGGCGGCCGAGGTTGCCGCATTGACGGGAACGACAAAGACCGGTGCTGTACGGTACGCCCTGCGCCAGGTTCTTCAGTCGCAATCCCGCTTGTCCGTCCAGCAGCGCGAGGAACGCCTCACCCGGTTCCTTGAAGAGGAGATCTGGCCGCTGGTGACGCCCGGCCAACTCGGAAAACCGATGTCCAAGGCGGAACGTGAGGAGATCCTCGGATTCGGCGAGCACGGCGCATGATCATCGACTCGTCCGCGATCCTGGCCGTCATCGGCAAAGAGCCTGGCTACGAGTTGATCATCCACCAGTTGGCCGCCTCGCCGGGGACCCGGATCGGCGCCCCCACCCGACTAGAGACCGGCATCGTCCTGATGGCGCGGTTCGGGCCACGGGGCAAGACGGCACTCGCAAGGTTCCTGCAGGAGAACTCCATCCAGACCGTGGCCTTCGACGAGGCTCACGCCAGCGTGGCGCTCGACGCCTATTCCCAGTTCGGCAAGGGCAGGCACCCGGCTGCCTTGAACTTCGGTGACTGCTGCACCTACGCGCTCGCTTCGGTCGCAGGAGAACCGCTGCTGTGCGTCGGAGACGACTTCGCCAGAACCGATCTGTGCCTTGTCAGCCTCAATCCCGATGAGCCGTCAGCTACATCGGAAAAATCCGGCGAGCCGGGGCGCTGAGCCGTCGGCTTGTTACGGATCTCGGGATAACCGGACTGAGCTCATGGAGCTAGTGAGGCAGCCCTCTCTGCAGCGCGACGTTGTCAGACGCCGCAATCTCTTCGACCTGCGGTAATCCGACCCAACCAGACGTCATCCGACGAAACTGGTATGCATGGTAAGGAGAAGGTCTACGGTTCGATTCCGTAACGGGGCTCCAGCTCAGCGAAATAATTCGAACACCTCGAACGGCCCGTGGGGGCCATTCCGGACCCTGTTGGCTAATTGGTGGTCATATTTTCGGGTTTCATGCTGGGAGTTCCAGCCTCTGCAGGTGGGTGGTTCGGGTCCGGTCCAGCGGCTTGCCGGTCCACCAGGCGTCGAGCCGGATCAGGTTGATGGCGGCGGCTGCGGTGTTGTGTTCCAGGCGGGTCTTGGGCAGGCCGAGGTAGCGGGCGCGGCGGATGCCGGTGACGTGGGTGGCCTGGGCGATGGTGCCCTCCACCCCGGCGCGGATCCGGTACCGGCGCTGCCAGGCATCGCCGGCCTGCCCGGCGCGGGCGGCGGTGAGGGCCTCGTGGATCTCGCGGGGGCGGAAGCCGAGCTGGCGGCCGGAACGGACCGCGGTGGTGCACCGGGCGCGGGCCGGGCAGGGCTGGCAGGTCGCCTGGGCGAACCTGGCCATGATGATGCCGGCCCCCTTGCTGCGGGCCGGGGTCCAGGAACTGCTGACCGCGCCTTGCGGGCAGGTGACCCGCTTGCTGTCCCAGTCGATGGTGAACTTGGCGGCGGTGTAGCCGCTGGAGCGGGCTTGGGGGGAGCTGTCGGGCGGCACCGGGGCGAGCAGAGTGATGCCGCGGGCGCGGCCAGCAGCAGGTCCGCGCTGGCATACCCGGTATCGGCGGCGTGCTCGCCGGGTGTCAGGCCGCGCCGGGCCAGCGCGTGGTGCACCGGCTCGGTCATCTCCACGTCGGTCACCGGCGCCGGCGTGGTCTCGGTATTGGTGATCAGGTTCGGGGCCGGGCGCCGGCCGGCCGCGTCCGGCTCATGGCAGGTCTGCCAGATGTGCACCTTGTACCCGGTCCCGGCCCTGGCCGCGTTTTCCGGGCGTACCGCACATCCAGGTCATACGGCGAGACCAGCCGGGATCTGGCCGGCGGGAGGCCCTGCTCGTCCCCCCGCCAGATCACCTTCTCCCCGCCCGCGCCGGCGTCCAGGCAGAACTGCTGGATCCAGACCCGGCGCAGCGCCTGCACCGCGGGCAGGTCCCGCAGCCAGCCCGGCGCGCCCGGGGCGTGCACCTGCCGCAGCAGGTGGTAGCCGTCGCGGCCGTACTGCACCGCCAGGTCCGCGCGGGCCGCCTTGGCGGCGGGCAGCCGCAGGTCGGCGATCTGCTGCCCGTAGACCTGCTGCCAGGACGCGCCGGTCACCCCGGCCAGCCAGCCCGGCGCGGCGGCCGCCAGCGCCTCCAGCGCCGCCCGCACCGTCTCCCCGGCCAGCACCCGGCCGGTTCACCTCCCGGATCCGCCCCAGCACATGGGCAGTATCGGTCCGCTGCCGCATCCCCGCCCCGACCAGGCCGAGCTCGCCCAGCCGGGCCAGCAGCGCCTCCAGCAGCGCCGCCTCCATCGCGCCGGCCACCAGCCGGGACCGGAACTCGCTCAGCACGCTGAAATCGAACCCCGGATCGGCCAGCTCCAGGCCCAGGCAGTACTACCCGGTCCAGCCGCCCCCGCACCGCATCGGCCGCCTGCCGGCCGGTCAGGTCCGCGGTGAACTGCAAAACCGTCACCATCGCCAGCTGCGCCGGGGAGATCCCCGGCGCGCCCCGCACCCCGTACGCCCCGCTGAACCCCTCATCCTGGCACCAGGCGCCCAGCTCATCACGGGCCCGCATCGCCAGCGACCCCTTCCGGAACGCCCGCCTGGCGATCTTGGCGGTACCGGCCGGCACCGCCGGCCACGGCTGCGGCTGCATCGACATGATGACCCGATTCTGCGACCGGGAACAGGAACAGGGGAAGGCGCCGGCCGCACCCCGGACTATGGCCCTCATCACGGCCGGCGTCCAGCCTAAGAACCCACCCCACGTGCCGCCCAATAAGCCAACAGGGCCTGTTATGGCCGACCACGGGCATAGGCCCGTCACGGGCCGGGAGACCACGATGCAGGCCATCGTCCAAGACCGGTACGGCTCCGCCGATGTCCTGGAGCTTGCAGACATCGGCCAGCCGGTGCCCGCCGGCAACGAGGTACTGATCCAGATCCAGGCGGCTGGTCTGCATCGGGGCGACTGGCATGTCATGACCGGCCTGCCCTATCTGATCCGCGTCGTTGTCCCAGCCCTCGGGCTGCGGAAACCCAAGTCCCCCGTTCTGGGCATGGACGTCGCCGGGCGTGTGGAGGCGGTCGGCAGCAAGGTGACCCGGTTCCAGCCGGGTGACGAGGTGTTCGGCTGGTGCGACGGCTCCTTCGCCGAGTACGCCAGCGCGCCAGAGGACCAGCTCGCGGCCAAGCGGCCAGCCAACCTCAGCTTCGAGCAGGCCGCGGCCGTCCCCATCTCGGGGTTCGCCGCCCTCCAGGCGCTTCGGGACGTGGGCGAGATCCAAGCCGGGCAGAAGGTCTTGGTCATCGGGGCGGCCGGCGCGGTGGGGTCGTTCGGGGTGCAGGTGACAGGGGTGGCCAGCACCACCCAGGTCGACCTGGTCCGCTCGGCCGGCGCCGACGAGGTGATCGACTACACCCGCGCCGACACCGACGGGTCGCGCCACTGGGACCTCATCATCGACACCGCGGGCCGCCGGACCCTGTCGCAGCTGCGGCGTGCCCTCACGCCCCAGGGGACGCTGGTGATTGTCGGCGGTGAGGGGGGCGGGCGGTGGATGGGAGGGTTCCTCCGCAACCTGCGGGCGCCGGTGCTGTCATGGTTCGTGGGCCAGCGTCTGCGGATGCTGGCCTCCAAGGAGAACCAGGAAGACCTGCAAACCTTGGGGGAGTTGCTCGAGGCCGGTAAGCTCACCCCGCGCATCGGCCGGACCTACCCGCTGGGTGAGGTCCCCGAGGCCATGCGGGCGCTCGAAGCAGGCAGCACCCGGGGCAAGATCGTCATCACCGTCTGAGGCGCCGGCCACCGCGCAGACCACGGAGCACGACCATGGGACAGCTCCACAGCGGACCGATGGCTGGCAAGACCCTGCTGGTCAGCGGTGCCAGCGGCGGTATCGGCAGGGCGACCGCCCTGCGCCTGGCCAGGATGGGTGCGGACCTGGCGATCTGCGGCCGGGACCCCGAGAGCACCGAGGACGCAGCCGGCGAGCTCAGCGCCGCCGGCGGGCGGACCAGTGGAGGTGTTCGTGGCCGACCTGTCCGCCCAGTTGGAGGTGCGTCGGCTGGCCGGCGAGGTCCTCAGCGCCTTCCGCGGATCGAGGTGCTGATCAACAACGTCGAGGGGTACTGGAACACCCGCCATGTCACCGCCGGCGGGCTGGAGCGCACCGTCGCCCTCAACCATCTGACGCCGTTCCTGCTCACCAACCTGCTCCTCGACCGATTTGAAGCAGAGCGCCCCGGCGCGGGTGGTCACCGTCTCCTCCAACGCCCAGGCCCAGGGGCGGATCGACTTCGACGACCTCCAAGGGGAGCGGTCGTATTCCGGGGCGCGGGCCTACAGCCAGTCCAAGCTGGCCAACGTCCTGTTCACCTACGAGCTGGCCCGCAGGTTCCCGGCCAGCTCGGTCACCGCCAATGCGCTGCATCCCCGGCCTGACCCGAACATCGTTCGGCGCCGAGGATCCGGCCGGGGCCCAGCAGCGGTTGGTTCCGTTGCTGTGGCCGTTCATGCAGGCCCCGGCCCAGGGCGCCGCGGCCTCGATCCACCTGGCCTCAGCACCCGAGCTGGTGCAGGTGACGGGCCGTTACTTCGCTGGCCGCAAACCTAAGCGATCCGCCAAGGCCAGCTACGACCAGGCCACTGCGGCACGGCTGTGGCAGGTCAGCGCCCAGTTGGTCGGCCTGACCGGCGGGAGGCCAATGCCCGGGCCGATCCTGGCCGGGCCGGGTCCTGCCGGCCTTGAACCCCCGGCAGCCGGGAGGGCCACTCCTCCACTGACCTGCACGGATGGTTCTTGTGGGTCCTTGTTGGTTGCAGTCGGCGTGGTGGCCGCTGGTGGTGCCCGGCCGGCGGGAGACCGGCTCCCCCGCCGCTTCTCCCGGCTCCCGGAGGGAGGATCAGGGGTACGGGGCAGCACCCCCGAGGCAGTTCAGCGGTTCGCGCTCCGGCGCGTCGGTGAAGACTCTTGCCCGTCGACGGCCGGGGGCCAGCTTATGCCGGGCGGCCGCAGAGCGATGTACGAGGACGTTCGCTGGTCCCCGGGCGGTCCTGGGTGCCCCTGCGGGTCTTACGCCACGGTGATGACGACCTTGCCGCGTGCGTGCCCTTGCTCCACGCGGCGCAGGCCCTCGGCCGTGCCGGCCAGCGGGTACGTCTGGTCCAGGACCGGTGTGAGCTTCCCGGCCTCGATGAGCCCGGTCAGGGTGAGCAGCTGCTCCCGCTTCTGCTCGTGCGGGATCAGCCGGAGCCGCTCCCGGACGAGGCCGTTGACCACGACCGCCCGCAGGATGCCAGCGACGGGCCCGAACACGTGGCCGGGTGCGCCGCCGCCGTTGAGCACGAGGGTCCCCGCCGGGGTCAGTGCCCGGCGCAGCCGGCTCAGCGGCCGGTTGCCCACGTTGTCGAGGATCACGTCGTAACGCGCGCGCCCGTCGGTGAAGTCCTCCGTCGTGTAGTCGACGACGTGGGCGGCACCGATCGAGCGCACCAGCCCGGCGTTGCGCGTGCTGCACACCCCGGTGACCTCCGCGCCCAGCGCCGCCGCGATCTGGACGGCGTACGTGCCGACGCCGCCGGCGGCCCCGTTGACGAGCACCCGGTGCCCGGCCCGCACCGCACCCGCATCCCGGATCCCGCGCAGGGCCGTCGCCCCCGCCATCGGGACCGCCGCCGCCTGCCCGAAGGTCAGGGCCGCCGGCTTGGGTACCACCTTGCCTGCCTCCGCGAGCGCGTACTCGGCGAACGCGCCCCGGCAGAAGCCGAGCACCTCGTCGCCGGGCCGCAGCCCGCGCACGTCCGCGCCGGCCGCCTCCACCCGGCCGGCCGCGTCGACCCCGGCCACCCGGGCCTTCGGCTTGGTCAGCCCCGCTTCCCCCATGAGCCGCGCGATGAGAGGGTCGCCTCGCATGATGTGCCAGTCGTACGGGTTGAGCGCGGCGGCGTGCACCCGGACCAGCACCTCGCCG
>WNFY01007163.1_pt1 | contig 11197 bp, 9 predicted proteins | sample 5400091 | NCBI WGS metagenome assembly WNFY01 (sample SAMN13153364, study PRJNA577476) | soil metagenome | isolation source: 60 cm soil or saprolite under grassland replicate 1 | place: USA:California | collected 2016-06-15
ATCAGACGAGCAACCTACACTACCAATTTGTCCCTTGGATAAACTACTTGAACTGCTAGAGCAGCTGACACATTGTAAAATTATACTGATTTTTCTACTCTCTATGAGGTAGTACATATCCTGAAGTCAGTCGTTTTTGCCTCGTGGGACTCAATTATATGTCGGCACATCATTCGTTAAAGGGGATAAATTTCATTATGTAGTGCAACTCTGAGACCCTCTTACCTTTATCAATAACAAGATACTTTAACTCTGACTACAATTTCTTATTTTAAAGAGAGATAGGTTATGCGACCTCCCTTATTATATTTGATCACAACATCTAGAGACTTCGATACTGTGTTGTTATTTTTCCGCAAGAACAGCAGACTCACTCTCTTTGACCGTACATTCTCTTTAATCAGTTCTTGTTTTATGCGGTGATTATGTAACATTATTTTAAAGAGTAAAACACATTTATTTTTCAGATCCATTTAAACTTTAACAGATTCTTCGTCTAAAGCGACGATGTCTTTGCTTCCACCTTTATTAATGAATACAACGGTATCAATGTCGTTCTGCATGTCCTTGGAAAAGAGAAGTCTGTAGCCATGCTTGCATGAGTTATAAGCTTCTCTTAATTTTAAATTCTTATCAATATAACACCCCCTTACAAAGGATCTGATGAATGTACATGATTTGGAGAATGAAAACTCGTCCCCAAATAAACAGTAATAATCATTTAAAGCCCTTCTTATTCCTCTATTACAAAATAACTAGAAAATAATTTATATCAGTACTAAGAATATCCGAAATAAAATATTTACACCAATAGGAATAATGTCACATTTGTCTTAATGAAGCGAAAAACTGAAGCTCAGTAGTGAACGATTTGATTTGATTTGATTTGGGATAATACAGAATGTAGTTAGAGATTTTTGAATTGAATCTCCAGAAGCTTATCTCCATCTTTTGAATCATATATTCCTATTTTCGGTCATTTAATGGTGGGAGTAGCTACCATTAATTCCCTGCCGTGATGTTCGAGTAACTTTTTCCTTTCTATTCGAGAAAGCCGCCAGTTAAAATAATCTTTATTATACAGACAGAATCCTTTTGCTTTTATACTAGATCTTCGTGGCAATGATGTTTCATATTCTATCAGAGAATCCAATTTATCATAATGGAAGAACGAGCCCATATCAGCCCATATAGATACGCCATTCTTACCTATCTGATCCGCATAATTTACCAATGATTTAACAAATGATACGATATCAATGGAAGATCCAAAATACGCTCTAGCTGAATCTATAATCAATAGAGAATCTTGCTTTTCATATTTTCTTACATCAATTTTAGCCATCTGCGATAACACGTATCTAATCATATCAGGGGTCTCGGAATGCGGAAGAATGAGAACAATTTCGTTTTTTTCTTCAATTTGCCTTTTAGTATATTGGGAATAAATTTTTCTAAGCGAAGGTAAATGGCGATAAACTATGATATAGTGAGATCCTTGCCTTGCACGTTTCAACTTTTCTAATGTGTCTTCATCATCATAACCAGATGTTAGATTCAGTTCAATATTATTGTCGTTGATCATTATATGATGAGAAGCACTAGAAAACAAATTATTTAACAGGCATTCCTTAGAGTTCGGGTATTTTTTACATGATTCTTGTTCTCATTTTTTTAATATCGGTTGACCTTCTTCAAAAATTACCATCTAGTGATAAATCCAGTCCTAATGACTTGTTTGGTGTCTTTGCGGTTGATGCTGCTACTGCTCCTGCTCCCACATCATTAGAAACAACTCCTCCACCTTTTCCTCCTGCTATTATATTTACAGCCTTTGCATAATATGTCAAAAGAATACGCCCAGTATCGTTTTGTAATTCCATATTATCGGGGTTGTTTTTCCAATTGCCTTGAAGGTATACTACATCAGGTTTGAAATTGGTATTTGATTGGATTGAGTATGATACTGTATGATTTGGTTTGAAGCCTTCAGGATTTCCAAGCGGTGCTCTCGCAGTATCATATCCTATGTATATTTCTGGTGTTGTGCTCTGACTTAAATCTACATATTGCAGACTTCCTTGCTTGATTATCGTTGTTGGTTTTGCATTGAAGATTATTTCTTTTGCACCCATCAGAGCAGCACGTTCAGCAACTAGTGACTGAATTGCTTTTTCTGTTTGATCATAACCTCCTTCACCTATGTGGTCATATCTTATGTATCCTTGGGTATCAATCAAGTAATACCTAGGCCAGTACTGGTTTCCATAAGCATTCCAAGTTCCATGGTCGCTATCTAGTATTACAGGATAAGTTATCCCAAATCTTTGGACAGCAGCCTTCACATTGGTATAATTCTTTTCGAGCATAAATTCAGGTGAATGAGCACCAAGTTCGACCATGCCTTTGTCTTTTTGTTGTATTGGCCATGCCTTATTAAGACCAGGGTTGTTGAAATATATTGTAAACCCTACGATAACATACAGTACTGTTATTGCCACCGCTAATACACTAATATTATGTCGTCTCATCGTTCCGCGCCTTCCTTTCTGTCTTTCGCCCTCTCTTATCATCAGACACGGCTTGACGGGCGCGATATTCCGGATCATTGGGATGCGGAGTCAGCGGCGTAATGGTGACCTTCATCCAGATATGAAGGGGCATCGAGGCGAGGACTTCGCGAAGCTCTGCCTCGTCGGCGGCGCGGAACAGCCCAATGCTGCGCCATTCGCCCGGACCGAGCGGCGGGCGCCAGAGCCGGACCAAATGGCCTGCTTTGGCGAGCTCAGCGGCGCGCACTGCCTCCGCCGCGCGCAATTCATCGACTTTGACGGGGCTAGTTCCTTCGGGAACCGTGGTGACCAGATCGATGAGGTATTCCATGGGTTTAGTCGGTTGGGTCGAATTAAAATGCTTTTTGTGTGGAACCACTAAGAGGACGAGCGATCAAATATTATGCGCAGAATGGTTATGTTAAAAGAACGGTTCCGTGACATTGTTCGCATCATGAAGAAATCCACGAACGTGCTTAGAATTCGTCTTGCAGCCATTTCTCTGACTTTATCCTGAATATTTTTTTGTCCTGTATCCAGCTATCCGACCTTTCTCCGACGAATCATCCTTGCAGGGGGCTATGGCATTCGCTTCCTTCTCATGGGTTCTGGCGCACTCTCTTGCCATGGTGGCATTTGTACTTCTAGCGTTGGGGTTGCTCGTTCTATACATCCGTCTTCAAGAAACAACGGTTGAAAATCGCGCCATACAAGCACTTGTTTTGAGCTGGATTGGGATCGGATTAACCCTGCCATACTATGGAGCCGAGACCTTTGGCTTGCATGCAATTGGACAGGAAGCTATCAAAGAGAAGAATCCGGCCCTACTTCCCTCATAAATTCGGTCCGTTTGGGCGAGGGGGTTGTGTTCTTCATACCAGGACTCCTCTTTCTTGCAGCAGGGACTATCCTGTTTGCGATTGCCATCTGGGGATCAAGTAGCCTTCCCACATGGATTGGAATACCACTGGCCATTGGCTTTGCATTGTACATACCTCAATTCTTCGAGCTGCAGTCGATCAGGGTAGCTCACGGATTATTAATCACGATTGCATCCATTTTGATAGCATGGAGCATGTTGAAACGCAAGGAAGTAGTAGGACGTACATAGGAACGTAGCGCTGGTACGTTAACCTAGGAAATCGGAAAGCGTACTTTGCTTCATATCCAACTCATGCTGAGGACTTGCTTCTTGTTCTTCCATAAGTTAGTATTAGATGTGATCTTACTAACCAGTAATTTTCATCTTTCCTCGCTGGGGTGAAATGTGAAATCTATAATACCAAAATAGAGCAGCTGCCATAAGTATGAAATCCGTCACATAAAATATATCCCAAAACAATAGATTGTGGAGATGGCCATTTACAAAATCATTTACATATCGCTCATCCGCTACAGCATTGACTAACAGAGAGAGAGATGAAAGAATCCATGGAATGGATTGAACATCATCCTTTTGTAAGCTAATTAGTATTATCATTGAGGGAACAAATAACATCATATCTAAAATTGGATATGAGAGAGTAACAACAAAAGCTGTAAAATCACCTTTGGCAAGAAATCGTGATGAAGGGAATAGGTTAAGCGCAATGTAAGTAATGAACAACAGTGATACTATCGATGTTAGAATGATTGTCATTAATTTGATCCTGTTGCGTATGAATCGAAGCACTGTCAACAAATGTGCTGCAAGGAACAAATATCCGATAAACCATAAAACATCTGTAGCAGATACAAGTATTTGTTCCTCTATACCTAAAACAAAATAGTAGTAAGCAAGAGTCAGGTCTGCAGCAAACCAGGAAATAATACCTAGTGTTAGAAACAAATATGATCTACCATGAACTCCTTGGAGTCCGTGACGGTATACTGCGATTATACCAAAACCTGACGCAATAGCTGCTGTTATATTTAGAATCAAAAACGTAGAAGAAGGTTTATTGTGTGAATCTGAGAAAATAATTATAGAATTCGCAACAATGACTGCAACAATAATCGCAGAAATGAAATATCCTAGTGTTTTCCGTTCCTGTATTTGCTTTTCTGTTGACAGATCAAATCATTTTCAGATAATCTTTTTAATGTATAAACATTTTCCTCACGGTTATGGGTTTTTGTACAGGTTTTATTTATGAAATCTATCTTCTGATTCATGAGGCATATACCAAAGGCTACCATAGCAGTACATGCCACAAGTTTTTTCCATTAGCTTTCACACGTTTATATTTTAACATCTACTATAATGAACCAGCAAGCCTTTTCTTTATCACTTGCTCACTAATAGAACTCCCTACAGAGGAGTAACCTATAATGACTTAAGATTGAGATAGCGTTTCGTGAACAAATCCCCACGATCCCAATGCGGGACCGTTCTGGCTTAAAGGTGTGGGTCTGCATACCATCATTGAGGCAACATGATCACTGTTGCGACAATGACAGAACTTTCTTCTCAAAAACCTAGTTTGCAAATAAGTAAGAAGAAAAATAAAGACTGTAGTTAAATAAGACAGTAATGACTACCTAAGCTTGAATAAAACACATGACACGGCTAATGATAAAATGTAAGAATTGTGGATTTGAACTACCTGCAGCTACGCAAATGAATGAAGAAGCATTTATGGCAATCAATATTGAAAACAACAATGAAAGTTGTCATAAATGTAAAAGAACCTTTGCGTACAACAAATCAGATTATTATTTCAAAGAATCTGGGGAGGGTTAACACCGTAATTTATTAAATATTACTGGAGGGTAAGAGTGAGAGCACTACGTGAAGTGCTTTTAGTATGGTTTGTTGATGAAGAAAAGGTTGTAGGGGATGAAGAAGATCCTGACTTGATTGTATTGGTATTTAGTAGGCGATGATAATGGACTGGACGATATTATTAACACCCCAAGGAGGGACGATGATGAGACTCTTGGCCATATGATTTATCGTGTGTTTGGGTTTGTTTCAAAATGCTTAAATAAGGAGCAGCACTCTCGCCATCTCATGACGCGCCTGGTAACACTATAATATTGTATTCCTTCTAAGTTATTTAGATATAGATCTGGCAAGATAGAGATGGACTTGTCAAAAAGGTAATTGTTCGAAGCAACTACTATTATATATTTAATGATACTAAATTGAGAACATAGAAATGACATTTACTACTAAAACAACAAGCACATTTCAAGAATTAGGACTAGGTGCTCTAATACTCAAAGCACTCAAAGAAAATGGATTTGAAGCCCCTTTTCCAATTCAAGAGGCTGTTATACCGTTAGCTTTAACAGGTGTAGATGTAATAGGTCAAGCCCACACAGGAACTGGCAAGACAGCAGCCTTTGCACTACCGATATTGACTAAAATTAGGATTAGGCGTAATGGTCCAATACAAGCACTGGTACTTGTCCCGACACGAGAACTAGCATTACAAGTTACAAACGAAATTAATAAATTTGCAAAGTACACTGGAATTAGAACTGTTGCCATATACGGTGGACAAAGTATCGTCCTTCAATATAATCAGTTAAGAAGAGGTATTCAAATTGTAGTCGCAACTCCCGGTAGATTAATTGATCATGTAAGGCAGGCTTCGATCCAGCTGGACAATGTAAAGTTTGTTGTTCTTGACGAGGCAGATAGAATGCTCGATATGGGCTTTATTGATGATATAAAGTTCATTTTGTCATATTTAAATGAAGACAGACAAACATGCCTGTTCTCTGCAACTATGCCACCAGAAATTATGAGAGTGGCTCAGGAATATATGCATGATGCCAAAGAGGTAATGTTGAATCAGGAAGAATTAAGTCTTGATACTATAGAGCAATCTTATCTTGTTATTCCGGAAAAAGAAAAATTCAAACACCTTTGTAATTTCATTAAGAAGAGAGATAGGAAACAAACAATTGTTTTTGCCGCTACGAAACAAAGAACACAAAGACTTGCAAACGAACTAAAACAAGTGGGTTTTAAAGCAATCACAATTCATGGCGATCTTTCACAAAGGGAGAGAGAAAATGCAATGTATAGGTTCAAGAAAGGTACTGAAGACATACTGGTAGCAACTGATATTGCAGCAAGAGGCATTGATGTTCCGGCAGTGGGTCATGTTATCAATTATGATGTTCCAATAGAACCGTTGATGTACTTTCATAGAATTGGAAGAACTGCTCGAGCTGGTGCAACAGGTAAAGCCATATCTTTAGTATCGCAAGATAGGGTTAACGACTTTGGTAGAATTTTGAGAAAGACAGAACAACCAATACGGAGGCTCAATGAAGAGATGGGAATTCTAGTTCCTACTCAGAAGCCTCCATTTGACAGATCTCGACCAAGACCCAGTTATTGGCATAACAGCGGTGGTTATGGTGGAAATAGAAATACGCGAAATCATAGAGGACAGCGAGATGATAATCGCAGCAGTAGATATGGTAGAGACAATCGAAGCAGTAGATATGGTAGAGACAATCGAAGCAGTAGATATGGTAGAGACAATCGAAGCAGTAGATATGGTAGAGAATGATTCAGAAGGTGCATATTCGTTGATCAAAATGATACATCCCCCAAAACATGGACCAGTTCTTCACATCCATTAAAAGGCAGCTGAAGCCCATTAGCATCTTGAGGGAAGTTATCATATTAAATGTGGCAAAGAAACGCTTCATGTAAGAAAGGAGAACTTGTATTTGTTCCAAAGGGCGTTCCTCACAATTTTCAATCAGGCCTAACCAGACTAATGTCCTATAGAGTCTATTTTAATTTCGTGTTCCATACAATCCTGCTATCAGATTCTGAATTTGTCCCAGGATCTATCGAAGATTCAATTACAATCTCCTGACCAGTAATCTCGTCCAAGTAGTCCTGCATGTCTTTGTAATCAGAAAACTCTCTATATGGTCTTCCTGATTCACAGAGTCCATTCATTTTATCTGCGAAATTTATAGGCGTTCTGAATGCCACTCCAATAATATAATCAATAAACCACACTTTTGCATCTTCAATTAGGTGAACGTATTCAGCATTTAATTCAGTTGAGGATACTACATTTTCCTTCCTTTTGTCCATATGCAAGGTAATCATGAGATAGCCATTTACATTTTATGGTCTCCAAAGTGATGTCTTCACAACGTAGAAACATTTCTCTTCGTCTGTTTCTAATTTAACTTCGGAGTAGGGATGGTAGACCAAAAGTTTACATCGGGGGCATAGCAACTCCTGGATGACAATATAAATAGAACAAAATGGTATTGGATGTAAACGTGGCAAAAGCCACATAATGTTGCACACGAACACCACCATACTACATGGCACTACAGTTGTAGTAAATGCAGAGTAGCCTCAAAGTGACGAACGAGCCACATCCGTTGTCTAAGTGCCGGAAAATCTACCACAATAGTATCTTAGACTTAAGAGGGAAGTCCGTTTCCCGCTAATTATATTAATTATCGTAAAGTAGACTAAACAAACCAGAATTGAGTTTAACCAGGATTGCTAAATCGCCTTATACGCTCGTAGTTTGTGAAAAGCCTGATGGTGCAAGAAGAATAGCGCAAGCTCTAGGAACCTCGAGTTTCAAGGAGATATCTGCGTTAGAGACCTTAGGAAGAAGAGGACTGCCACCGGTTTTTTCTGTTATAGACCGTAATAATCAACACTTTGTTATATGCTCGGCATTGGGTCACTTGTACGGATTAGTGGATGTTAGCGGCAACCGAAGTACGTATCCTGTCTTTGATGTTAAATGGATGGCAACTTTAAAAAATAGAAATGGAAAAGGTCCAAAGACAGCTACAAGATCTCAGCAGATCATAAAGTCAATATCCTTGCTTTCTCAACAAGCAACAAGGTTTGTTCATGCTTGTGATTATGATCAAGAAGGTGAAGTAATTGGTTATAATGTTCTCGAATATGCGTGTAATAATAAATATGAAAGTTCACTAAGAGCTAAATTTTCAACTCTCACTGATGAGGAAATAACAAAATCATTTGATAATCTGTTAAAACCAAGCATAGGTTTAGCTGGAGCTGGGAGATCTCGCCATCTGATCGATTTTATTTATGGAGTTAACCTTTCCAGAGCCCTTACACAATCTTTTAAGGTCAGTAACGATAGCAAAAGGTATCGTAATCTATCAATAGGCAGGGTTCAGGGCCCGACTCTTGCTTTTGTGGTGGACAGAGAGATGGAGATCACACGACACATCCCAGAATCATACTGGAATGTATCTGGAGAATTTGAAAAAAATGGATCTATAATTAAGGCGAACTATTACCAGCAAAAAATAAGCGCACTATCTCAAGCCACTTCAATAGTCAATTCCTGCACAAACAAAAATGGTAAGATTACCCGAATAGAAAATCAAAAGGTCACGTTTAGAGCTCCAATTCCTTTCAATCTAGGTGATTTGCAGAAGGAAGCATATAGGGTATTTAAATTTTCACCCAGCTATACACTAACAATTGCACAGAAATTGTACATCGATGCATTGATTTCTTATCCAAGGACAGCTAGCCAACAGCTCCCTAAGTCAATAAACTACAAGAAAATCATCTCAGGTCTTTCCACTCTTTTTCTTGTTGGTAGCTGTGATAATGAAAGTTGCGGCAGCATCGGTGTCTATACTAACCTTGCCAAGAGCCTGCTTGCAAGAGACAATCTTTCTCCAAACGAAGGATCCAAAACCGATCCCGCCCATCCAGCAATTTATCCAACAGGGGAGAAGCCAAAAGGTAAACTTAAGGCTGTTGAAGTCAAATTATTCGACCTCATAATCAGAAGGTTTTTGGCAACTTTTGGCTATCCAGCGATAGGCGAGCACACAACAGTCACGATTCTTGTTAAGGACAACTACGTTTTCAGAGCTGATGGAAAGAAAATGCTCTATGAAGGATGGATGTATTTTTACAAACCGTATAATAATAGATCTGGCATTGGAACTGATCTACCAGGGCTACATGAAGGTGACATATTGAGAAATGTCGTCGTAAGAATGGATGAAAGGTTTACCCAACCTCCTTCCAGATTCAATCAAGCTAGCTTACTGGAAGAAATGGAAAAAGAAAAGATTGGCACTAAAGCAACAAGGTCGGAGGTTATCAACACTCTCATTAAGAGAAATTATATTAGTATTACTACTACTCACAAAAGAAAAAATAATGGAATAGGAGGAATTGAGGCTACGGATATTGGACTCGAAATAATACGATCAATGCGCAAATATATACCAAGTATAGTATCTACAGATCTTACTAGATCGATGGAAGAACAACTAGACCGTATTGAGTCAGGCAATGCCAAGAGTTCGATTGTAATAGGTTATGCGATAGATAAAATAAAAGAAGTAATAGTATCTTTCAAGGAAAAAGAGACTGAGATAGGCTGTCGAATAAATGATGCAGTAATAAGTACTCAGAATAAACATCGTCTAAGGGTGCTAGGGAATTGCCCTACGTGTAGTACGAGAGTTCTAAAAATCATAAGATCAAATAAAACAAAAAAGAGGTTCGCAGGATGTTCTAATTATTCTTCTGGTACATGTAAAACAACCGCTCCATTACCACAGAAAGGATCAATAGAAACTATGGGCAAGGCCTGTGCTCTATGCCGATGGCCAGTGGTAAAGGCTGTGTATTCCGGTCAGGCAAAACAACATTGGGAATTCTGTATTAACATGCTATGCCCATCAAAACAACAGCATTAATCCCCTCCATAGAGAATTTTTTTCTGTATAATTTTTCTCGTTAACCAAAAATCCCTAGTATATAATCCATCCAGGCCTTGGAAGTCCTTTCAAAGACGATGTATCTATAGGGTTCTAATTATATAAAATTAGCGATTATAATCTAAATAGTTGGATTGAAGCGTAAGGCTATTTACTTACTTTTAAGGCGGTTGATCTACAAGTGTCTTCCGTGGATGGGTATTCCGCTCCTCAGTAGATAATACTAATCGTTAAAAGCGATTATGGTATTTGGTTATGTACTGATAAGTGGACCCCATAATCAAAAGCATCTTGTATCATTTCGAGACAAACCCTTGACGAGAATGGTTGTTCCTCGCATGATCCATGTTTCTCGTGCATTATCCAGCCTGCCCATGCAGATAAAGCGAGCATCAAAGATAGAATTCTTGTAGGCGGCCATTCGTCAAGTCCTAGTTGATAGTCACCTTTGTTGCCAATTTGGCCAGTTTCTGTCTGTAATTCCTTTGCACAATCTTTCGATATTTCGTTTAGCTCTCTTACTACAACCTCCTGCCATGGACTCTCTTGGATTTTGTCTGCAGCTTTAATTTTTTCAAGAACGGATTGTATCCTCCTCATGTAACTTCGATAATCCTTTATTTTTAAGATTGTAGACGAATTGTTATAAATTGCTTCAATTGGTTAACAACGCTGATTGTAAAAATTAATTTATGGTTAGAATATAATGGTTACACAGATGACCTTTAGTCTAGTTAGGGCGATTAAAAGCACACACAAACATCCAGTTAATAGGATTTTACACTGTATCGGATTGCTTGTTTATGCTACTGGGATATTGTTAATTCTTGGTTATTTTACCGGTTTACATGCAAATCTCGTTACTGGAATCACTCTATGGTTAATGGCGATTGGTATGTTCTTGATTGGTCATAAACTAGAGGGAAATTTAAGAG
>WNFY01006069.1_pt1 | contig 11196 bp, 9 predicted proteins | sample 5400091 | NCBI WGS metagenome assembly WNFY01 (sample SAMN13153364, study PRJNA577476) | soil metagenome | isolation source: 60 cm soil or saprolite under grassland replicate 1 | place: USA:California | collected 2016-06-15
GCGTTTATCGAAGGGCAAGGCGCGGCCACCACATCGGAACGTGTGGGGACGGGCGTCTCGCCCGTCCAGCCGGGCGAGGACGCCCGGCAGCCCACAACCAGTGTTGCTCCGGCTTCTGCTCCGGCACCTCGGCCTGCGGCCATCCCCGGTGACCTCGTTCCCATGACCAATATGCGCAAGATCATTGCGCAGCGCATGATCGAGTCGCGCCGAACCAGCGCCCACGTCCACTGCATGTTTGAAGTGGACATCACGCGCATCGTCAATCTGCGCAACAAGCTGAAGTCCAGCTTCGAGCAGCGCAACGGCGCGCGCCTGACGTTCATGCCGTTTTTTGTGCGCGCGGCGATCATCGGCTTGCAGCAATTTCCGATCGTCAATGCGTCGCTCGAAGCTGAAGGCATTCGCTATCACCGGCATGTGAATGTCGGTATCGCCGTCGCTCTTGATTGGGGACTGATCGTTCCCGTCCTGAAGAACGCCGACGAGCTGAACTTCCTGGGACTGCAACGCGGCATCACCGACCTCGGCGAGCCGGTGCAGACTCAATCGCAATTCGATCCGTCGTCCACCTGACTCTCGGCTACGACCATCGTCTGATAGATGGCGCCGTCGCCGATCAGTTCATGGCGTTTGTGAAGAAGACGCTGGAGGGATGGAGCGAGGATGTGGGATAGGAATCCTCTCTGGACAAATTGTGTCTCCTGCTAGCGTCAAACGGATTTTTTAAGCGCTGCGGAGTTTACCTCTTGTAAATGCCCCAGTCCAGAAGTATCTAGTTGCTTGAAAGGTTCTCACCTCACCGTATTATTCCCCACTCCAATCGTAATCAGAGTTACTCTTTCACCGTCCAACGTTCGGAACGCGTTTTGATCCAGGAGCACGAACATGCCCAGCAATGCGGTTCGGGAACGGCTAGCGCAAGATGTGAGCCAATGGCTTACGGACGGAGTGGTTCCCAAAGCTACGCACGATCTTCTGCGTGAGCGGTACGGCGCGCGAAACTTTGGAATCGGGCAGGCAGTTAAGTCTCTCGGTATCGCCGGTGGACTACTCGCGTTCTTCGGCCTGCTCGGATTCGTGGCAGCAATTTCGGGATCAAAAACGGTCGCTGCCGCACTGATGATCGCCGTGGGTGCAGGTTTGACTGCGGGCGGCATTCATCTCGCAACTGACAAGTTGGGCCGGTACACTTTTTCTTCAAAAGCTGTTCTTGCGATTGGAGCCGTGACCGCGGCGCTTGGCGTCGGGGTCGCGCTGGATGCGATGGGCATGCAGATGCATCAGGTCATCACTGTGACGGGACCACTGGTGCTGATTCCGATTGGAATCCTGGCTTATCGGTTTGGAAATACTTTCCTTCTCGTACTCGGGCTCCTCGAGTTCTTCCATTGGGTGGGCACTTGGAACCAGATGTGGGGCCGCTCAACCTATGAACTGGACATTCAGGACCCACGCATGATGAGCCTGGCCGCGCTGATCGCCGTGCTGGTAGGCATCTACCATGAGCGGGATTTGCGCTATAAGACCGGACGCTTTTTTCAGGCATACGAAGCAACTGGTCTCATTTATTTAAACCTTTCTTTGCTGATCCTGACGATTGAAGGAAATCCCCGGTGGGGCGATGCCGGGCTCTGGATAATCGTCTTGTTTGTAGCCTCGATTGGTCAGATCGTGGCCGGGGCGGCACTTCACAATTCGCTCATGACCGGATTCGGTGTAACAACTTTCGCAGTCAACATCTACACTCGCTACTACGAAGCATTTTGGCACCGCATGCATGCGGGCATATTTTTCTTGATCGGTGGTTTGTCATTGCTGGTTACCGGAGCCCTTTGCGAGATAGCTCTGCGGCAAACGCAAAGGAAGGCCGCATGACCCAGGCAATTAATCGCGGCATTGCGGCAGAGATTGACGCGCTGCTCCAACAGAAAATCCTCACGCCAAGTCAGGCTAAGACAATCGCCGAAAAATATCCCACAACTCCGTGGGATGTCCTGGTGCTCGTGCGCTGGTTCACCATACTCGGCGCAGTGACTATGGGGGTGGGCGCGGTGATTTTGGCGAAGGAGTACGTGAATGCGCTTCGGTTGAGCGAGGCAGGCCTCGCTTGCGCTACCGTGGCATTCATCTATTTGGGAAGATACGTGTCGCAGTCCAGAGGATTGATAAAGACTGGCACTGCGCTCGAGATGGTGGCCGGGTTTTCTCTTCAAGGCCTGATTACAATCCTGGCTATCGATTTTTCAGCTGGCTCAAAGAACTGGCCCGCATTGGTAGGTATCCAAGTGTTATTGCTGGCGATTCTGGCGTATGGGCTTAAAAACCGGTTGGTACTGATTCATGCATCCGTGTGCTTCTTTGTGTTTTTCGGTGGAGAAACCGGTTACATGTCAGGATGGGGAGCCTATTGGCTGGCGATGACTTATCCGATGCGCTTCTTAGTGGCGGGCATCGGATTTCTTGGAATCGCGTGGCTGCATGCGACCCAGTTGCGTGGCGAACATCAAAGCTTCTCTCGGGTCTACGGACATCTGGGGCTCCTAATTATCCATCTGTCACTTTGGTTTCTTGCCGTCTTCGGCTATTTCGAGAAGGAGGCCCACTGGGAAGGAACTAGCGGACAGCGGGTTGCTTTTAGCGCACTGTGGGCGACCGTAAGCCTCGCTTCCATTTGGCTCTCGGGAACGACTGGGCAGAGAATTCTGAGAGCTTACGGGCTCACTTTTCTAGCTATCAACGTCTACACTTTCTATTTCCAATTCGTAGTCGCGAATTCGACCGAGGCTTGGTGGCTGCATCTACTCGTGGTTGGCGGCAGTTTAATTTGGCTCGGAGTCGCTGTGGAGCACCATTTGCGAAGACTACCCGAGATCGCCGCGAAAGCCGAAGGAGCAAGCTAGAGAAGCGCTGTAGGGGCGGCTGGCCGGCTGGCCCACCGTCTTGACCGCCCAACCTTGAGGCTGCCGCATCCTTGGGGCGTTTTTTGCGAAAAGGGTGGGAGACCACCGCCAGCATCATGGGTCTTCCTACCTAACATCGATAAGGTTCTCGACTACGCGGATCGTTTCACGATCCGTTCCACTCGAAATGACAGATCGATTGAGGGTGCCCCGTCCCTTCGACTGCGCTCAGGGCAGGCTCTTGTCTCGCTTGTTTTTAGCGAGACAGGGCGGGAATTTTGACTTTATCGGATCATTTAGGGAGGGTCAAAATCCCCACCCTCCCGCACAGAACGCGGGAAGGATGGGGCACCCCGGGTTTGTTGGTGACCGTGGAAGAGCGGCCATTTATGGCCGCGTTTCGTCTCGGAGAGAATTCGCCCTTTAGGGGCTGAGGTGAGCAGGGGCTAAGCCCCGTATATCAGATTCGCCGGAACGCGGCTCTGAAGAGCCGCTCTTCCATCAAGTCCGTAATGCCGAATCCCTCCGTTAGCTCGTCGATCTTCATTTACAACTAACACTCGAGGAACCTTCGAACCCGTCAGAAAACAACCGCAGGTCAACGCGGACCGAGCACTCCATATCGCGTGACCGTGTAGCCGAGAGCTGCGCCCAGAAATACGTCCGAGGGAAAATGAGCGCTCGTGGTCACACGGGAGAAGCTGATCGCCGTCGCGAATCCGTAAGCCACAAATGGCACCCAGCGATGATGCTGGTATCGGCTGGCGATCACTGTGGCCACTGAGAAGACACCTGCGGCGTGTCCGGAAGGAAAGCTGCTGCCTTTGAAGGGGGACTTTCCGCCACTGAAAAAAGTATGGTCAAAAGAACTGCCAGGGGGTACGTCAACAGGGCGCTCTCTACGCGTGACCGCCTTGATAGCAAGGTCCACGATTGCGCTGTCGGCATAAGCCTCGCCGCACAATATCGCAGTACTCACTTGATATTGGTCATGGCGGAGATAGCCAGCAACTAGAAGAGAAGCTGGCACCGCAACAACTTCGCCAGTGGTAATGTAAGGATCGAAAACATCATTAATGTCGTCCAGATTGCGGGCGTGTGAACGAAAATACGGCATCGCGTGAGGGTCGGCGACAATGAGCCCGGCTGTCACTCCGACAATAGCCAGCGTCGGCACAAGATGGCTGCCTTTTGCGAGTTGTCCCGGGAATGTCCACCAGATGTTCTTTTGATCGTGCAAGAAGTCGCGGGGTAAGCTCTTCCACGTAACCCCTCGTTCAGATGGCGAACCGTTAGCGGCATCGTGGGAGCGGCCCGTTTGTGAGGGGCTGTCTGGCAGACTGGAAGCATTGTCCTGTGCGAAACCTGACGGCAAGGACATGAGAACGATACAGACTGCGAATATCCGGAAGGACCATGATCCGACGCACATAGAAGTGCTTGGATGCAGTTTGTGGTCGAGGAGCGGCCACATATGGCCGCGCTCCACCGCGATGGCCATGAGCGAAATTAATACAACGCAAGGTGGATGGACAGGTGCGCACGGTGATTTCGGCTAATCCGTAGAAGTACCTACGGAGGACTGTGAAACGTTGGAAGGCCCCGACATTCAAACGCCAAGTTCCTCGACTACGCGGATCGTTTTCAGAAACTCGCAATCCGCTTCGCTCGAAATGACAGATCAATTGAGGGTGTCCCGTCCCTTCGACTGCGCTCAGGGCAGGCTCTTGTCTCGCTTGTTTTTTGGCGAGACAGGGCGGGGATTTTTGACTTTATCCAATCAGTTAGGAAGGTCAAAATCCCCACCCTCCCGCCCGGAACGCGGGAAGGATGGGGCACCCGGGGTCGAGCCTACTCAATGGAGACTTGCGTCCGGAGGGCGCGCTTGGTGTTTCGACCACTTATCGCACCTCTACAATCGCTACTTTATTCACTCCGCTGCACGCCAAGTACAGCTTTCCATCCTTGGTCGCGGCGATATTTCGGACGACGCCGCCGCCCGAGGGAATTGGGGTGCTCTGAAATGCGTGTGTCTTCGGATCGAAGCGAACTAATGTATTTGGACTGACGCCCGACTCGCTGTACCACACGCTTCCATCTTCCATAACCGCAATTCCATAGGGATTTGAACCGTCCCCGCCTGGAGACCGCCATTCTTCGAACTTCTTCGTCGCTGGATCGAAGTGGCCGAGGTATCCGCGCTCATAGTCGGTGTAGTAAATGGTGTCATCGGGCGCGACCGCAATTCGACGAGGACGAGCGCTGGCATTGGGAATCGCGTATTCGGTAATGGCGAGATTGTTCGGATCGATGCTGGCTAGTTTGTTCGAGCCGAATTCGCAAAAGTACGGAACGCCAGCGCGCGTGACCGCGATGCCGTAAGGAACCGCATTCGGCGTGGGCACTTGCTTGATCTTGATGTCGCCGGTTTTCGGATCGAGCCGGCCTACCACATTTGCCTCCTCGGTCGTGAACCACAGGATTCCCTGCTGATCGAAAACGGGAGTATGCGGCGAGTCAGCGCCTTCGGGCATGTGATACTCCGTGATCTCGCCAGTAGCCGGATTCAGCTTGCCGATGTATCCCTTGGAGATTGCGGTGAACCAAATGTTGCCCTGGGCATCGGCCACCAATCCGTGGGGTCCTGAGCCAGGCGTCTTGAGCGGAAATTCCTTGAATTTTCCAGTAGCTGGATCGAGCCGTCCCAGTTTGTTCGCCATCTGTCCCGTGTACCAGAGTGAGCCATCCGGCGCGATGGCCGGATCGTGAGGACGCGACTTTGGCGTGGGAACGTCAAACTCCTTGATCGATACTTTCGGCGGGGCGGCGATTACGGCTACCGCAGCCAGACAAACCAATGGGAAACGCAGCAGAGCGCTCGATATGCGCATAATCTAACCTCACAATGTCGGACGATTTTACGCATTGGATGACGCGATTGGGATGAAGGTTAGCGGGCTTATTGAGCGATGAGGACCGCCTTCGGTCACCACTCAATTCGTATAAGCGACAATCCTTGCCTTGGCAACTCAAACCGCGAGCGCGCAGTCCGGCCCTCGATCTGTATCCACTGTGGCGAGCTCAAGAGCTGCAACTGCCCGGCAGATTGCAAGTGCTTGTACTGGTCAGCTGTCGGCGCTTGCGGCGATCCCAATTCCTTCCATGACGTGAAGGCGTTGCTGTGCGCCGAATCAATGCGGAAGTGTTCCACCAACCCCCTCCGCACGTCGATCGGCAAGCCGCTGATGGTCAGCTCCACTGAAGGTGCAGCGGCCGGAACATCATTTTCGTGATAATTCCACACCAGCACCTCAACTCCATTCTTCGTGCGCGTAGCAATGGCGCGAATGTCTGGTGCGCTGCGAACGCCATTACTCACGATCTGATCTGTATCGAGCGAAGCGGAACTGGTAGCTTCGACGCGCTCGTCGTCTAAAAGCCCGAGCATCCGAAACGCGTTCAGCACCGGCTTGTCGAGTCCGTTGCTGGCCAGCTCACGAAATCCGGCGAAGTAGGGTTGACCTTCGAATTCAAAGGCCCATGTGACCACTCCCATGAGATTGACGTGCTCTCGTTCAGCCAACGCAATGGTTTGGCTGAAGGCCTCCGCCGTATAGCTCGCATATAACGCATCGTTGCGATAGCCATTCTGCGGATTCTTCTCTGCCGAACATGCGGCACAGCCTTCCGGGTCGGATTCCCCAAGAATGACCGGAGTGTTACGCCACTTTGGAAACGACGCAACAATCTTAAAGCCCTGCTCAATCGCATTGAGCTGCACAGCAATTCCCATCTGCACATGATCACCCTGCCACGTCGGGGACCCTTTGGGATGAAAGCTGATGAAGGCGAGCGGCGCTCCAGTTCTGCCGGTGACGTAATTCCGGCCCTCGTCACAGTGCTGAAGAAAGTCTTTGAGAAACTGAGCCGCTTTAGGACGACCGGGGCCCGTCGTGTCCGGACCACCAACTTTCGCATCCGGCAACGCTCGCAACACCGCATCCGCGGAGTAATCGTAGAGCTTGAAATATTCTTCTGGCGTGCCTTTCCAATAATCTATATCAGGCTCATTCCACACTTCCCACAGCCAGGTCTTCACCTCGGAGTCGCCGTAACGCGCTCGCAAATGTTTCGCAAACTGAAAGACCAACTCGGCCCATTTCTGATAATCCTTTGGCGGATATGCCCATCCCGTGAAAACTGATCCGTTCGGAAAATTATGACGATACGGTTGCGGATGCGTGGAGAGCGCTTCTGGCATGAATCCAATTTCGACCAGCGGTTTCACACCGGTTTGCTGAAACGTGTCGAAAATTCGATCCACAATTTCCCAGTCGTAAACCGGATTCCCCGCCGCATCTTCGGTGTAGGCGTTCGTTGACCCCCACTTCAATGAGGCAGATGCATCTCCGGTGGTCAGCAGGTTGTGAACGCGAATATAGGCGGGCTTCGAACCTAGAGCAGCAATCTCTCCCAGCAGTTTCTTTCCATTGGGAGCATACGTGTAGTTGGGCTCGTCGTATCCAAAGAAATTCCATACCGGAGGGAACGCGCCTTGTGGATGATCAAAGTGGACGTGAATGGTTACGGGCTTCATCTTTTGCCCGCTGGCAAACGACCAAACCAGAAGCAAGACAAGAGCAAATAAAACCGCTTTGCGCTTAAAGAGAGTCATCGGTGGCGAGATTCTAGCAGCGAGAGTTACTTGTGAAGTTGAATAACTCTGTCATTTCTTCCGATCAGCGCCATCTCGGCCATCCCAATGAACAACCCGTGTTCGACCACCCCCGGGAGTTTGCGCAATTCCGCGGCCAAGGTGGCTGGATCTGCAATCTCGCCGAATGTGCAATCCAGAATGTGGTGGCCTTCGTCGGTCACATACAAACTACCGCCAGAGCGCCGGCGTAACGAAACACTCGCGCCCAAGCGCTCGATGCGAGGCTTGATCAGAGTTTCCGCGAACGGTATCACTTCCACGGGCAACGGGAAGTTTCCCAGCCGGGCGACTTGTTTCGCCGAATCGCCGATTACAACGAATCGCCGAGAGACCGACGCCACAACTTTTTCCCGAAGGAATGCTCCGCCGCCGCCTTTGATCAAATTCAGGTTGGGATCAATTTCGTCTGCTCCGTCAATGTCAATGTCAATCTCCGGATGCGCTTCGAGCGTGGTGAGCGGAATCCCAAGCTGCCCCGCCAAGTCTTTGGTCGCTTGCGAAGTGGGAATTCCGAGAATTTTCAGGCCAGCCCGAACGCGCTCCGCCAGAAATCGCACTAAATACGTTGCCGTCGAGCCAGATCCCAGGCCGACAATCTGTCCAGACTCGACCAGTTCGGAAGCAGCCAGCGCCGCTGCCTGTTTTTCCTGATCTCGAGTGTTCATTTCAGCCTGAGGTGAGTTCATTCCGGCTTCGGTGCCCGTTTGCGGAAGGAATGGAGAATCATGGCGCTGCTGATGGCGAAGCTTCCCACTGCGCCGAGGGCCATCGGCTGCACCAGTCGCGGCCCCACGTGCAATGGCCCCGGGAACAATGCGCCGAGCGCGAACAGTATTCCGAGCAGATTGAGCCACAACTGCGGCCGTGATTGCGACGGCTGATTAGGAGCACGGAGCTGAAGCTGTAGAAGCACCGCTGCGGTCCCGATCAGCGCCATCACGATCACTGCGATCGGACTGCGAAAAGCCGCAGGGCTGGTGAATAGTACGACCAGCGTCAGCGCAATGCAAAGAAATCCCGCGCTTAACACGGTTTTGCGTTTGGCCAATTGCAAGGCACTGACATTGTATGACAGGCAGGCGGCGGTTGAGCATCTGCATTTAGGAAGCCGACAACGGTGCTTTATGCTCCGGCGACGATCCACCGCAGTTGCTGCGGCGCTCCGTGATGCAGCGCATACAGCACGAGCTCGACTCGACTTGAGATGCCGAGCTTCTCGAATATCCGGAAGAGGTATTTTTTTACAGTGTGCTCACTGAGCCCAAGTTCTCCGGCGACATCGCGATTACTTAGGCCATCAGCCACCAGGGCCACCACCTGCTCTTCGCGCGAAGTCAGCAACTTTTCACCACTGGCGCTCACCACGCGCAACGATGGCACTTGGCAAACCGAGTCGAGAAGATAATTCAGTTGCTCGGCGGTGGCGAAGATTTCGCCGTTATGCACCCGCTCGATGCATTCGCAAAACAGTTGAAACGACGAATTTGTCAGGGAAAAAAGTCCCCGCGCTCCCGAGCGGAATGCCTGCACCGCCAGCTCACCGCCCTCAGTTTCCATCAGGCAAACCTTGGGAATCTGCGGATGGGTGAGATGCAGCGTGCGCAACGCCGTCATGTCCGGCAATTCCGAATGGGCAGCCGCACAACTGATGACAGCAACATCCACGACCCCGTGTTCAACAACTTCCAAAATGGAACTGACTTCACTCTCGCACGTCAATACCTGAAAGCCTTGATGCCGCAGCGAACCCGCGAGCAACTGGCTCTCCATAGGTTTCGAATCGGCGAGAAGGACTCTGATTACGGCGGGTGTGGCAGGGGAATCGTTTGTCATAACACCACCAACGAACAAGATTGAATTGCCAGTTGGCAGGAGTTTAGCGACTTCAAAAAAGCAAGTCAGTGACCTAACAACGCTGGCGCGTCTTCTGCCTGTGGAAAACTTTTGGCAGGAATGGTCGTGCTTCGGGACATTTCACGACGGATCCACCCCGCAGGCCAGGTGGCCTAGCATGCAACTCACATGCAATCAGGCGCTTACTGGAAAACTACCTCGGAAGTTGTAACCGCGCAGCACTAGCTACCTTCGTGCCCCCTACTTTTCGCGCCTTGTCCGGCGCCTTTTCCGGCGCTAGTTTGCGAATGCGCGACGAGGATCCAGTTCGTCGGCCAATCGCCAATGATGATCTACAAGGCTGCAGCTCTGTTGATGTTTGCCGCGTTGCCGATCCATTTGGCGACTCCCGCCCTGGCCCAAACGGTTGGGGCGGACAACACAGAAACCAGTGTGGCGGGCGGTATCAGGAATCCCAATAAACGGGGTCCAGCCCTGACGGGGGAACGCCGTCCGCTGTACCGGTTGCGCAAGAGTGACGTGGTCGAAATGCAGTTCACTTTTTCTCCGGAATTCGACCAGACAGTAGCCGTTCAGCCCGACGGCTTTATCGCGCTGAAGGCTGCCGACACCGTTTTGGCGGAAGGCCTGACGTTGTCGGAATTGCGCGACGCGAGCGTAATTGCTTATCAAGCTGTGCTCCGCGATCCGGAGGTTAGCGTCGTTCTTAAAGATTTCGAAAAGCCATATTTTGTTGCCGGGGGGCAGGTGGGGCATCCGGGCAAATACGAGTTGCGCACTCCCACCACCGCTGCCGAAGCGGTGGCCGTTGCCGGCGGATTTACCGATGCCTCAAAGCATTCTCAAGTTGTGCTGTTTCGCCGGGTGAGCACGGGAGTGGTCGAGACGCATGTCCTAAATCTGAAGACCATGCTGGCGTCGCGGAACCTGGAGGAAGATCCCGAGCTAGCACCCGGCGACATGCTTTTCGTCCCCCAGAACCGGATTTCAAAAATCAAAAAGTTCTTGCCGGTCTCGAGCCTGAGCACGTTTTTTACACCGGCACAATTTTAAACATGGCGCAAGAGTTGCAAGGCGGTTCGAGTTTCAGCGCGGCGAGAACACCCACGCTGCGGGATGTGGCCAGGATTGTATTTCGCCACAAGAAACTATTAGTGATCACGCTCCTGGTCACTTTTTCCGCAGGCGTGCTCTATGCGCTCCTCGCTCCGTCGTACAAGGCGGAGATGAAGATACTCGTTCGCCGTGGCCGCATTGATCCTGCCCTGACGCCAACCCAAACCGCCTCCCCCGCCTTCGAGCACGACGAAATCTCCGACCAAGAGATGAATTCCGAGGTAGAAATGCTCCGCGACGACGACATTCTGCGGAGGGTTGTGATCGGGAGCGGACTTGGGTCCGGGAGCTCGTGGCTTTCAAGCCTTCGAAATGAGCCTCGTGAAGTAAGGATTGAGAAAGCAGTGCAGCGGCTCGCGGAAAGGTTGAACGTGCAGCCGGTGCGGAAATCGCGTCTGATCACGATCTCCTACAGCTCCACTGAGGCCAAGTTGTCGGCGGCGGTATTGCGAGAACTGGCCGACGCCTACCTGAGGAAGCACACGGAAATGCGCCGGCCATCGGGGCAGCAGACCTTCTTCGAATCACAAATGAATCAGTCCCGGCTCGCCCTCGACCAAGCGCAGGAACGGCTGATGGATTTTAGCCGGAGCCGAGGCGTGGTTT
>WNFY01006008.1_pt1 | contig 11190 bp, 8 predicted proteins | sample 5400091 | NCBI WGS metagenome assembly WNFY01 (sample SAMN13153364, study PRJNA577476) | soil metagenome | isolation source: 60 cm soil or saprolite under grassland replicate 1 | place: USA:California | collected 2016-06-15
CTCCAACGATCTGGAGGCTTGAGGCCCTATCAAATTTCTTCCTTTGATAGCATCGTTCCCCTTTTGAAACGCGTTGAAGCGAAAATCAGTATGCCAGTAGGTATTTCTTTGATTGCAATTGCACAGAAAATATAGCTACCATCTAACGTAGGATAATATCCAAGATTGGCAGCCTTTACTCTTGACTAATGGTCATAGTTTGCTTATTTTCTAGATGCTGAACAAGCTATACGATAAGGGTGACTTTCACACCAACGATTCAACGGGAGGGGTCTTCTTTGCATGTTGTTGCATATCAGACAGATTAAAATTGAAACATATGGAATTCTGGCTTTTCTCATAATTGCGCTAGCTACTTTATTGCGTATTTTTCTCATAGCATGGGGCTGGCCACACAGCAATGCAGACGTAGATACGATGGGCCTCATGGCTATGCATATTGCTTATAAGGGAGAGCACCCGATATTCTTCTACGGCCAGAATTATCAGGGCACATTGCAGGCATATCTTGGAGTAGTGTTTTTTCGCCTCTTTGGTATCTCGGTATTTTCGTTTCGGCTTGGCTCTGTTCTGTTTTTTACCCTTTTTCTTGTCATTATGTATTGCTTGACCAGTTTGCTATATACGAAAAAACTGGCGCTGATCGCACTTGCCTTGCTGAGCTTTGGATCAAGCATCATGTTGGATGCAGAGATAGTTGGTCTTGCTGGTTACCCCGAATTGCTCTTCTTTGGCTCTCTTTCAATGCTTCTTGCTTCCTGGCTTGCTCTCTCTTATGATCAATACACATCTCCGAACAGGCGGCTTTGGCGCTCGATTGCTTATGGGTGCTGGGGTCTTGCGGCAGGGTTGGGTTTCTGGAGTGACTTCCTGATGCTCGTGTTTATCTTGTTATCTGGCTTATTGCTTGTGCTGTTTTGCTGGCGTGAATTACTCAAAGGTGCGGCGTTAGCCGTGGTTTTAGGTCTCGTTATCGGGGCATTTCCGTTGATAGTTTACAATCTCCATGCGCTACCGGGACAGAATACCCTGGCAGTGCTTCGATACCTTCATAACAATGGTAGTCTCCAGTTAGCTCAATTGAGTGCGCATAATCCTATCCCGTATGGACCTCAACTACGTGGGACGCTGTTGACTACTCTACCCGCAGCGATTGGAGGTACGCCCTTCTGCTTTGATGCATATACACATTTCAGGCTCGCCGGCTATCTGGGCACTGAAAATGTTTCGTGCTCAATTGTTCATGGCAATTGGAGTCTCATCGCTACTGCCCTTGTTTGGAGTCTCGGTTTTATCCTGCTCTGGTCAATCTCAACCTTTCTAACACTCAGGCATCTCTGGAGACTGCGCAAAAGAACACCTGGACAATCATGGACAACAAGAGAAAAACAAGCTGTTATACGTGATGTTGCTCGGCTTACGCTGTTATGTTCTGCCGCATTGACCCTGTACCTTTTTGTATCCAGTCCTATATCAGCGGCATTCCCATCCACTTCACGCTATTTAATTGGTTTGCTGATCTCTACCCCTGCGCTCATTGCGCCCCTTTGGGGCCTGGCTGGTGGCAATGGTGCTACATCTCAACGCGTGCATTCTGAAAATAATGACCTTTCCAGGAACGTACGGTTCCCATTTGCCTTGAATTTCGCGACATTGAAAATAGCCTTGAGACGAGGGGTATTAGTACTAATTGGAATTCTATTACTGGTTGGCACTATTAATGCGATCCTTGAAATACCCACAGTACAGGCTTATAACAAACAACAGGATGCACTGATACACGACCTGACGGGCATGAAGATAACCCATTTTTATACCGACTACTGGACCTGTGATAGTATTGTATTCTTAAGCAAGGAACATATCCTCTGTAGTAGTATTGACGATGCGCTGCACCCACATTATAATCGCTATCTGCCTTACGTATCTATCGTCAAATCCGACCCGAATTCGGCTTACGTACTCCCACTCGGCGCTAGTCTAATACCGTCACTTGCCAAAAAAATGGCTCTTTCAGCCAAACATTATCAACGCTTCATCCTTGATGGTTACGTTATCTATCAGCCTTTACAAACCTCTCCTATATTGCCTGCCAGCCATAATTAGCCATTCAGCTCTCAGAGAGACAAGATAAACTCCCTCTCCACTGTGTGGAGAGGGCCGGGGTGAGGCGTGTGTATCACTGAGAATACTCTTGGGTAAGGCAACTTCCCTCTCCACAATGTGGAGAGGGCCAGGGTGAGGCATGTGTACCTTTATTGGGTAAGACAACCTCTAAACACTTTCTGAAACAAATTGCTAAAAGCTGGATCAAGCGGTGAAACTGTCCGATTCAGCGGAGTGACTAGTAGAAGGTCAATCCCTGGTTCTGAATAGTAACGTTCAATGTGATAGGTGATATTTTTGGCATCCACAGCCTGTAAAATTGTGGGATGGAGATCATCATGTCGTACCAGGAAGAAGATACCAGGGCGGTCTGCATGTAGTACTGTATTGCTATTGGCTAGTATGCGGCCAGGTCGTTCAGTCACAAGTAGAGCGCCGTTCGTCTTCAACGTGATCGGATCTCCGAGCCATCCAGTTGCCCATGCGTAACGAATGTGTGCTTGCTGCATGTATTTGATGATGGGACTTTGATCTGTGGGATTTGAAGCAATACAACCAGTTCCCTGAAAAGTGTATCTCGGATCGGCCAGGATGTATGCAACACCTTGCGACAAGAAATAAATGGCAAGCACAACCAATAGTCCAACTTGAATAGCTTCCAATAGCATAAATCGATGAGAAGCCATAGGTGTATCTAGCCGTGCAATGTCCTGCTTCTCATCTTTCACTTGTGCTGCTGTTTTTTTTCTTTCAATTAACATCATTGCGGGAATAGTGAAGACAGCAGCAATCAAAAAAGGCAAGGCGATCACTAATGGTACAACATAGCGCCCTACAAGATCCCAGGAGCTACAACCTGAATAAATTGCATAGATAGCAATAGAGGCAGTACAAAAAATTATTGATGAACATGCAACAAAGAGTAAGGGGAGGAGAGTAAGTTGCCTGATGCGCAAGAGTAAAGGATGATGCCAGAATACTGAAAGAAGAACACTCGCTACGCTTATGGCGAGACAACAGACACTTATGGCTAACCCAAAAGTCAAAATATGAGGATTAGCAACGGTCACACCTGGTTGCGTAGGTAATGCTCCACCTAGAGTGCGTGGCGCCAGGCATGTCGTATAGACGTTTTGCACCTGTAAAATGGTGTGGAGACGACCATTAGGCACCGTCCCCTCCTTTTGAAAGAGATAGCGAATATTAGCCCACTGATGATGCGCTCCCCAATAAAGACCTGGAGCAAATCCAACAAGGCTTGCGGGAATAGCTACTCCAAAAAGAAGCGCCTCCCTTAATACAGCTATTCGTGTTTGAGTAGTAGTTTGCTGGTCAGGTTTTACCAACTGTAAGATAAAATACCCCCCTATCCAGATGGCGATGGTCAACAACGCGTACACAACCAGGGGATCAATCCAGAAACCCAGACCAACCAGAAAACCAATGCCCGCCCAGCGGAGCGCAAGTTCTCGAGCAGATGCGCTAGCATGCCAGCGTTGTGTCAAGCGAAATGCGCAAAACAGCAGCCATAGCATGATAGTAAAGGCTTCAACGTACCCACCGGTAGTTCGCAATTCCTCAACAGTATCATAAAGAGGCGCAAATGCAGCTACAAGCGTGGCAATGACCATAAACAGCGTTTTCGCTCGAGTAGATAAATGCGCACCATCGGCCAGTGCTCTCGAGAAACACCATGTGAGATAGACAAGTATCAGCGAAATAATCAGAGGCTCAATGCGGATTGCCCACACGAAGGGGCCAGTCAAACGAATGATACCTGCGATCAAATACATCTGCAGGCTCCCCATATACGGTTGGCCGTAGTAATAGATGGGATGCTCACCATGCAGAATATGTTCTGCCTGCAAACCTACCTCGGCTTCATCACCAGCAATGACAGCATTTGTATGGACTATCAACCACACACGGACAATCACGGCTAAAAGTAAACAGGCCATTAAAGGTGACCATAGAAAGCTCAGTAGATGTCGATGTTTGGGTGTTGATAGAGGACGATAGAAACCCTCAAATGTCTTACTAATGAATGTGGCCGTTGTGTTACTCATATATACACTCTTAAATACGATGAAATAATGTATGATTGGTGACGTCATACTATCAGTAGCCAGGATTAATTGCAAGTGACATGGGTTTCTTGGATGGTACAATATTCAAAAAGCACGAGTCAGAAAGAAAGACAATATGGCTAGATTATCTGTAAGCACAAACAAGCAAGAATCTGCACGAACTCAATTCTCGAAACCACCAGACCTCGCCGAACGTAGGTTACGTCGAATTGGCGCCTGGCTTATGCTTATCCTGGCCCTACAAGCCGAACTTGGCCTTGCATGGGACAGGAATTGGCATGATCTCGTTGGTCGCAATGAATTCATCACTCCACCACACATTATGCTCTACAGCGGCATTGCAGGTTCTGGACTGATAGCTTTGTTTGTGGTCCTGGTCGATACATACCGGTATTACAAAAAGAAACCTGGAGTTGATGACAATTCGACCGTAAGGATTTTACATTTCTTCCACGCACCACTCGGATACATCATCTTAGGTTTTGGAGCACTCATCGACCTCCTGGCTGCTCCATTAGATAACTATTGGCACATACTCTATGGCATTGATGTTACCTTATGGTCCCCTTTCCACCTCATGGGTACAGTCGGAGGTATCGTAGTGGGATTGGGCATTGCCTTTGTCTTTGCCTCCGAGGCAGTGATTGAACGCCAGTCAGCATATCCACCCCGCCATTTCCTTGGGGTAAGTGGATTTGAATGGGGAACGCTTCTAGTACTCTCTGCATTTATGAATCTGACGATACCTGCGGATACAGCTTTCATCCCTGTTACACTCGGTTCGCTACAATTCATTACGTACCCTCTTCCCCTGACGTTTACTGCGGCTTTCAGTTTAATAGCTGCGGTGAAGTTTACGAGAAAACGCGGCAGTGCTCTCTTTACTGCTATACTTCTTTGGATTGAAACGTTATATACAATGGCCTTTGTGCCAGTTGCTATACGTATCATGGTAACGCGACTCGGTCTTCATTACCGTTTTCCAAATCGTCCAGGCGGGACACCTGTCTTTAACGTCGCACTTGCACTCCTGCCACTTGTTTTCGTAGTCTCTGCATTGATTGTTGATGGCATTGTCTTCTCGAAGCACCAGCATAGCAAAGGCCAGACTGGCACATTATCTAATGTATGGCTTGCTGGTACTTTGATTGCCCTACCAGCTTTGATACTGCCACCATTAATCACTGAGTTTGTTCTGAGCATTCCAGCTCTGCTACCATTGCCGGTAGGAGTGAGTATATTTGAGCCGATTTGGTCCAGTAGCCTGCTCACACTTCCATTGGTACTTTTTGCGGGGATACTGGGCGCCATCTTAGGCGCATCTTTCGGGGACTTCTGGCACTCGAACAACCACTAGCTATCCTAATAACTCCTCCATCTGCGTCAGATGTGAATCGAACAATTGCAATGCTTGACGTACTGGTTCAGGTGATGTCATATCCACTCCTGCCTTCTTAAGCAGTTCAATGCTATAGTCAGATGAGCCAGAACTAAGGAAAGTAAGATAGCGATCAACCGCAGGCTGCCCCTCTTGCAACATCTGCTGAACGAGAGCGCACGCTGCAGAAATGCCCGTCGCATACTGGTAGACGTAGAAATTGTAATAGAAATGGGGAATGCGAGCCCATTCAATCTCTATGAGTTCATCAATGACTGCCTCTCCGCCATAAAATTTTTCATTCATTGCACGGTACATTGTACCCAGTGAATCAGCAGTCAATGGTTGACCCTGTTCAGCCTGGCTATGTATTTGTTGCTCATATTCCGCAAACATCGTCTGTCTGAAAAGCGTACCACGCAAATCTTCCAGGGAATGATTGAGTATCGCCAGGCGTACAGTAGGATCATCAGTAGTCTTTAACAGGTATTCGGTCAGTAGACCCTCGTTCAGTGTTGAAGCAACTTCAGCTACAAAGATCGAATAGTCACCATACTGGAACGGCTGATGGCTACGTGAAAAGTTTGAATGCATAGAATGCCCAAGTTCGTGAGCCAATGTATACATGCTATCACGCTTATTCTGGAAGTTCAGTAGGATAAACGGTCGAGTCTTGTACCCACCGCCACTATAAGCCCCACCACGTTTCCCAGGAGTCTCGTAGACATCAATCCACCGGTCTTTAAACGCCTGTTGAAGAATACTCGAATAGTTCTCGCCTAATGGAGCGAGAGCTGCCACTACTGTATCACATGCCTCTGCATAGCTGATCTCATCAGCAGTTTCCTTAACAATCGGCACATAAAGGTCGTACATATGTAACTCATCAAGTTGAAGCAAGCGTTTACGCAATTTCATATATCGATTGAGCAGGTGAATATGCTCACTGACCGTCTCCACAAGGTTGTCATAGACGCTGACCGGAATATTGTAACGTGCTAACGCTCGCTCACGACTAGAGCCAAAACCGCGTTGCCTGGTAAAGAAGATGTTTCCTTTTACCTGTCCCGCAAGAGTAGCCGCAATTGTGTTACGCTGCTTGAGGAACGTTCCATGCATACCCTCAAACGCATCTTTTCGAACACGGCGATCTGTGTTACGAATGTAGACCAGGTAATTACCTTTTGTGAGTTGAACCTCCTCGCCTTTCTCATTTTGAATCTGTGGGAGTTTCAAGTCGGCATTATCAATCATCGAGAAAATGCTATCTGGAACTTCAGAGATCTCGCCAGCAGCCGCAAGTACAGCTTCTACTTCCGCTGAACGGACATGAGGACGATTGCGATTAATATCGTCCAATTGTTGTTTATAAAGGCCCATGCCAGGTGTCTCTTGCACAAATGTATCAAGAGTTACTTGTGGCAAAGCCAGAATTTCTGGCTCTATGTAAGAGATAACGGTTGAAGCACGTACAAACAATTGCATAGCACGATCAAACATACCCAGATACACACTATTTGTTGTATCCTCATCCTTGCGCATGGATGTATACACATACAGGGTTTCTAGTTCCTCAAACAATTCATCACGCGTCTGCAATACCTTTAGCAATGCCTGTCCACTTTGAGCAAGTGTTCCCTTGAGCGCCTCAAGTTCAGGTAAACCCTGCTCAAGCTTCTTGAAACTCTTTTCCCAGTCATCATTGGTTGGGTAAATACTTTCAAGGTCCCACATATACTCTCTGGCAATATCACTACGCTTCGTCAATGTTTGCAATCTATTCGTCTCCTTCACTTTTACGTTTTAATGAATATCATTCCTCATTGTTGAGCAATAAATCATCTCTATGTCCCCATTTATCTAGAAAACGATAGAAATTCCTTTTCTTCAATCGCGTTTGTTCGGCATCAGAGAGATTCGCGTCTTGAAACGGAGGATAGCTTTTAATGGGTAAATTTGGTGTAATCACCGCACGAAAACCACTATCACGTACCCCAAAATTAAAATCGATCGCCATATAGTACAGAAAACGATAACTTTCGTCAAACAATCCTATCTTCTCGAGCAGTTTGCGCGGGAAAGCCATACATGATTCGTCAATTACTTCAACTTCCGCATCAGTCGACTCTTCAAAATGGTGTAGATCTATAGAACTCAGGCCTTTAAATCCGGTTATTCCTATGCTTTTATCCGCCAAAATCTGTACTACAGGCGTGAAAACATCACCTATCAATTCGACGTTGGTATCGAGCAGTAGAATATACTTTCCCCTGCTTTGCTTCAAGCTAACATTTCGCGCTTCTGCTTCCCCAAGCGGGCGGGACGTACTCAACAGATGCAGACGTGAGTCGTTACGCTGTAGCTCTCTGAACCATGTATCCAGCTCTTCAAACGATCTGTTATTGACCAGCATTATTTGGACTTCGTGCGTCCCAATATTTCGCATGACGCTTTCGACACACCGTTTCGTCTCCTCAAAATTGGTGTTTGCTATAATATTTACCGAAAACTCGCAAAGATCCACCTCATCCAATAAGGAAGGCACATGTCGAACTGTACGATAAACTACTCCATCAACATCAACACTGGGCAGAACAATGAGATGAGCGCCATGAGGATTATCTTTTATACCATATCCAGCTTCTTCAATTTGCCTTTTCAAAGCATCGGCTCGATCATATTTTCCCCGTTTACGTAGTTCATCACGCTCATGTGAGAGCGCTAATATATCAGCCGGAATACTTGGGCGCGAAGATTGTATAGGCATGTGCTTATCCTTCTTTATTACAAAACACAATTTCTTTGTTTACAATAACTATCATTTACCAACCAAGCGCAAGTCCATCACAGCGTGGGTCGGCAGCTCCTTCAAAATAATTACCGGTGGAATTGATTTGAATTGCTTGCGCATGACCCATTCCATCATCCCATGGCCCTACAATATTTGTGCGGTGGCCAAGCATATCTAACAACAAAGGCACACCTCCCGGGAAGCGATTCTCCATCATCACCACTTCAGCTATATTTCGTTCCAGGTGCCCATCCACTCCTCGTTGACCTGGTATAATGTCGTGTTTGCCACTCAATGGATTTATACGAATACGTCCACTGCGCCAGCGTGGCGCCGCTATCGCCTGCTGAACATTTAAGCCAAAATCAATCATCGCTGAGAGCAACTGCACATGTATCTGAGGCTGCGCATCTCCACCCATAGATCCTACCGCTATGTAAGGTGCACCATTTCGTAAGACCATAGCTGGTGTCAATGTATGCATTGTACGCTTTCCTGGCTGCAAGTAATTCACATGTCGTGGATCAAGCGAAAAGTACGACCCACGGTTATGCAGCATTACACCTGTATCTCCTCCAACGACCCCGCTTCCGAATCCAAAGTAGAGACTTTGAATCAACGAAACGACATTTCCCTCTCCATCCGCCACGCATAAATACATAGTATCGCCATCTTTTTCAAGCCCTGCCGCTACACTCTGCGTTGCCTTTTGTAGGTTTATCCTGGCACGTTGCAATTCAGCATATTCTTTACTTATCAGCCGTTCAACAGGCACATCCACAAAATCAGGATCGGATATATACTGATCCCGGTCGGCAAAAGCTAGTTTCTTTGCTTCGAGCAAAATATGCAGGTATTCTGGCGTTTGATACCCCAGAGACTTCAAATGATAGCCTTCGATAATATTTAACATCTCCAAAGCTGTAAGGCCTTGTGAGTTTGGTGGAAATTCAAAAACTTTGTAACCACGATAGTTCGTTGAGATCGGCTCTATCCAATCAGAATGATGCTTCTGCATATCTTCTAAACCGAGCACTCCACCGCACTGCTGCACATAATCTGTAATTTCTCGTGCGATTGGTCCATTATAGAAAGCATCGCGTCCTTCTTTAGCCAGCATACGGTACGTAGAAGCCAGATTAGGTTGTCGCAATACATCTCCCGTTTTCGGAGGCCTGTTATCTGGCAGATATACTCCGGCGCTGCTCTCCCATCGCTTCAAAACAGGTACAGCCGCCTGGTTAAGCCAACCACTCAATTTGCTGGATACCGGCACACCCTCTTCAGCGTATGCAATAGCCGGAGCAAATACCGTTTCCGCAGGAAGTGTGCCAAAACGTTCCAGAACTTCGAACCAACCATCGACTGCCCCAGGAACGTTTATTGAGAGTGGGCCCCGTTCGGGTATCTGCTTGAATCCTTGAGCCGCAAATAACTCAGGCGTCATACCCTGTGGTGCGCGACCACTCCCATTCAACGCGTACAACTTGCGTGATTTCTCATTCCAAATGAGCATAAACACATCACCACCAGCTGAACACGTGGATGGATACACAACGGTCATCGTGGTATTGGCAGCTATCGCCGCATCGATAGCATTTCCACCCTGTATTAGAATCTGCAAACCCGCCTGGGTAGCAAGATAGTGCGCGCAAGCAACCATTCCACGGGAGGCAAAAACAGGCTGTTCGGAGAGCATTGTGGGAGACTCCGTTTCCTTCTGAATTAGTGGCACTGACGACCTGGCTAAGTATTGTGCATGATGAATATTATAGCATCTATAAAAGGCTGGATGACAACCTTGCTATTTTGCCTTCTTTAATTGACTCTCCGCCAGTTCCTTGACTCGCTGCACCTCATCTTTGTGACAAATAACCGTCTTATCATCCATCTCAACTATCACTACATCCTCCAATCCAATCGTGAAAACCTGCCTCTGTGTGTTATTGTACACAAAAATATTGCTGCTTCCTAAACCCACGTGATGTCCTACGCAGCGAACCTCGTCCTCGTCTGTAGGAAAAAGTGATCCATACTGTTCCCAGTTACCTACGTCATTCCAGCCAATTTCGACCGGAATTACGGCAAACTTGCTGGCTTTTTCCATGACACCATAATCGATAGATATCGACTGTAGGGTTGGCCATAATTCATCAAGCGTCGCGCGCTCACTATCGGTTCCCATCGATTCGGCAATGACATCGATTTTTTGTGCTAATTCGGGAAGATGCTTCTTAATTTCTGCCAGAATTGTTTCAACTTTCCACACAAACATACCACTATTCCACACATAATGGCCATCTTGTAAATAGGACACCGCTGTCGCAACGTTTGGCTTCTCTACAAATCGTTCTCCATAAAATGCCTGGTGATCAAAACCTTCGCTCAATGGAGCATCGTACCGAATATATCCATAGCCTGTTTCAGGACCAGTTGGCTTAATACCTAACGTCACCAGATATCCCTGTCTAGCCAACCTGTCAGCCAAACGTAAGGCCTGGTTGAAAAGATCAATCTTTGTAATGACATGAAGATATTAGTCCTTCTACTCGTGCCAGAGATTCCTGTATCATACTCCTACCGTTCGGCAATGGCAAAAATTGTTTAGGGAAACTCGGAGTGCTGAGTGGCCACAGCCGTGTTCCACTTCCACCGGCCAGGATAACCGCGTTGAGATGTTCCATATCTACTACAACTCCTTATCATCAATCTATATCAGATACAAGTCTTTTCTAGCATCATGTATCCACAATGCAAGGATTGTATAGGGCTTATCGCTACGTGTCAATTGCTTACTTCTAAGTTTGCTTGAAAGCCCCGCGCTTTCA
>WNFY01017353.1_pt1 | contig 11189 bp, 5 predicted proteins | sample 5400091 | NCBI WGS metagenome assembly WNFY01 (sample SAMN13153364, study PRJNA577476) | soil metagenome | isolation source: 60 cm soil or saprolite under grassland replicate 1 | place: USA:California | collected 2016-06-15
CCAACTCAAATAATTCCGCTCCGCGAAAGCAGACAATTCCCGAGAGCCGCGGCCAGAGCGGCACGCTTCAAAAGATGATTGTGGAGAGCGGAACGGTCACCATGGATCTCGACATGGACCGGCTCAACGCAGACGGCTCACTAGCTGCAAAAGTTGTCCAACTGCGTCTCGATGTAGCGGCCAATTCCTTCTTCAGCATTCTTATCTTTAACGATCTCCTGCGCGGGCCTGAGCAGGGGTCGATGGCGCTTGTCCCGCAATACTCCATAGAGCTGCCCTCTGCGCTAATGGCATCCATCAATCAACTCGCCGTGGAAAAACTCCCTTCGGCCGAGCGGTTCGATCTTGCCGTTCGCGACGCAAAAACTGGATTCACATTTTTCAACATCGAAGGACACCAATACTATTACGATGCTCAAGGGCAATTACTTAGCATACAGGGTGGACGGCTTCTGATCTCAAAGGAGTTTGCTAACTCGCTCGGCCGTCCGGCAGATGCGGGCTTGGCAGTTGGAAAAATCTCCGTGGGCGTGGCAATGCGGCCGATTCAGATCGATCAGCTTGTCAATGGCGAACCGAAATCGATGGTGATGCCACCCCTGCGAGGCGCGGCTGGAGCGGACGCGCCTGTGCCAGGCCCCGATGTAATCGTTGGAGAAATCGAGAGCGTGGAACAATTTGGAAGCGCTGGAACACAGGTGGGTCTGGCAACGGGAACGGACTCTTGCAACAACGGCGACCAGCCGGTGGATTGGTTTCAATTGCCGAATACCGATCACCCGGTCGTTCCGCAAAATCTTTATCGAATGAGCGTTGGGACCTTTAACAACGACCGCTTTGAACAAATCGGTCACTCCTGGATGAAACACACGTTTTTTGCACTGGAAGGCACGGTCTGCGGGACATGTAACACCACTAATTGCCAAACAGGCACGCATCTCTGCCCGGGCTGCTCGGATCCGTACACTGCGGGCTTAAATGGCGACCAAAGCCAGATCGGTTCGCGCGCATGGGTCAATCCTTTCACTGGCTCTTTTCCATCAAACGCGGACGACCACAGCAGCCATATCCATGACGGCGTGTCGCACCGGATTCGCGTCGAGGCCAACGACCTGAACACAAACCTCAATCAAGGTTCCACCTATTTTGGCGAAGCGGCATACATTAGCCCGCATGAATACACATGGTGCCAGGCGCATCCCGGCGAATGCAACATGTATAACAACGTCTCCTATCGCCAGTTCAGCGTCAGCGGCATTACTAATTTCACGTTTTCGCCGCTCGGCTCGACCGTGCGAATGCAACCGGCTATCATGGCCTGGGCCGCTACAGGCGCTGTAGTGAATCAGGTCCAGCCTGATCCGGGGAACGATGGCATCTGGTTTATGGGTTACAAAGTAACCAATCCAACGCCCGGCGTCTGGCACTATGACTATGCTGTGTATAACGAGAACCTGGATCGCTCTATCCAGTCCTTTAGCGTGCCTGTGGGAGCTGGAGCCAACATCAGTAATATCGCATTCCATGCACCACCTCAAGAACCTGGATGGGCAAACGACGGCACGCTTAACAACCAGGGTTATAGCAGCGCTTCTTGGGCTGACACTCAGGGCGCTGGGTCTATAACTTGGAACTGTGAGACGTTTGCGCAGAACCAGAACGCGAATGCAATCCGGTTTGGGACATTATACAATTTCCGGTTTGATGCCGATCAACCGCCGCAGACTGCCAATGCGACAATCGGCTTCTTCAAGACAGGCTCGCCCATAACGGTTGGGATCCAGGCACCTGCAGGGGGCGGTACACCGACTCCGACTCCGACTGCCACCGCTACGGCGACTCCTACAGCTACAGCTACAGCCACACCAACAGCCACCGCTACGGCAACAGCTACGCCAACACCGACATCCACTCCGCGGCCTAGTCCGACACCAAGGCCGGGACCTACTGGAAGACCTCGCCCAACCCCGCCGCCTCGCCCGTAGGCCTTGGCGGTGAGAGATGTAGCAGATTAGTGAATTGGCGACCGGGAACATGCTCGAGCGCTCGATCGCGAAGCAACCGCTCTTGTGGAAGGCAGAAAGTGGATACTGTGGTGGCAGGCGTGCCGCCTGCGGAATCTAAATCATCGCAGCCGACACGACTGCCTCTACAGAGCGACTCTGCGTGATCTCGCGTGCCGCAAAAAAATTCTCAAAAATCTTCTTTACGTCTGCCGAGAGCGCGTGAGAGAAGTTACCTCTACTCAACCTTAGCCAGGCTTACCGCTACTGGAGGACTCCACTACAATGCCAAAATTAACGCTTACCGGTTTCATGCTCCTGGCAGTTCTACTTCTCGGGAATAGTTCCGGAAATTACGCGGCCCAATCCAAACAGAAAACCTCGGACGCCCCGACCGGCACTCTTCAGAAGATGATCGTGGAGAGCGGAAGCGTCACGATGGATCTCGATCTTAACGGGTTCAATGAAAGCAGCTCCCTCGTGGCAAGACCTGCCACATTCCAATTCGCGGTAGGAGCCAATTCCTTCTTTCCCATTTTGGTGTTCAACGATCTGCTGCGCGGACCTGAGCCGGGATCGATGGCTTTAGTCCCGGCCGGGGTCAACGCCCCCGGCTACAGTTTACCCGCGCCGCTGGGCGCGTCTCTCAAACAGCTCGTGATCGAAAAACTTCCTTCCGATCGAGGCTTCGACCTTGCGGTACGCGACGGCAATACTGGATTCACCTTTTTTAACGTCGAGGGACACCAATACGATTACGACGCCAACGCGCGTTTGTTCAGCATCACCGGTGGCCGCCTACTCATCTCCAAACAATTTGCCGAGTCCCTCGGGCGTCCAGCAGACGCGGACCTGACGATTGGAAAAATCTCCGTCGGCGCGACGATGCAACCAATCGAAGTCGAGACACTGATGAATGGCGAAGTGAAATCGCTGGTGATGCCTCCGTTGCGAGGAGCAGCCGGTGAGGAAACTCCGACGCTTGTAGCCGGGCCGGACGCCATGGTCGGCGAGCTGCCCCAGATGGCACAGTACGGAAATGACACCGTAAATCATTTCGTCGGCCTCGGGATAGGAACAACTTCCTGTAACAATGGCGATCAGCCTCTGCACTGGTTCGCATTGCCGCAAACCGATCACCCCGTCATTCCGCAAAATTTTTACCGGATGAGCGGCGGTGTTAACAACACCGATCGATTCGAGCAGATCGGGCAATCCTGGCTAAAACACGCATTTTTAGCACTGGAAGACAACGCTTGTAGCTTTGGCTGTAACACTAGCGGGTGCACTACCGGGTCAAATCTGTGCCCTGGATGCTCCGATCCTTACGGCTCCGGTTTAAATGCAGGCCAAACCGGGATAGGCTCCCGCGCGTGGGTGAATCCATTTACAGGCAATTACCCATCGACGGCAAACAACCACAGCGGGCACAGCCACACCGGCACGTCTCACAGGGTCACTGTAGCGAGCAGCGATCTAAATCCTGCGCAGAACTCTGGCGCGACCTATTTTGGCGAAGCTCAGTACGTCACTCCACACGAGTACTCCTGGTGCCAATCGCATCCCGGGCAGTGCAACATGTACAATAATGCCTCCTACCGTCGGTTTAACGTCAGCGGCAGCGGGGACAACTACACATTTTCTTCTTCCGGCTCCACCGTGCGCATGCAGGCTGCCATTCTGGCATGGACGGGCGCCACAGTGAACCAGATTCAGCCCGATCCGCCAAACGACGGCATCTGGTTCATGGGTTACAAGGTTTCCAATCCTACTACCGGAGTCTGGCATTATGAATATGCCTTATATAACGAGAATTTGGATCGGGGGATTCAATCCTTCAGTGTGCCTTTGGGACTGGGAGTGAACATAAGCAATATCGGCTTTCACGCGCCGCCTCAGGAGCCCGGCTGGGCAAATGACGGGACGTTGAACAATCAGGGTTACAGCAGTGCTCCCTGGAGTGTGACTCAGGCGGCCGATTCCATAACTTGGAATAGCGAAACGTTTGCGCAGAACCAAAACGCAAATGCGATTCGCTGGGGCACACTTTATAATTTCCGGTTCGACGCCGATCAACCGCCGCAGACTGCCAATGCGACAGTCGGCTACTTCAAGACAGGATCGCCCATGACTGTTGCAATTCAGGCACCATTGGGCGTCGGCACGCCGAGTCCGACGCCCACGGCAAGCCCAACACCGACACCAACGCCTACTGCAACTGCTACGGCAACTCCTACATCCACGCCTACAGCTACAGCGACAGCGACCGCTACGGCAACAGCCACAGCTACTGCTACAGCTACAGCTACAGCTACAGCTACGCCCACTGCTACTGCAACTGCTACACCGACAGCCACAGCTACTGCTACCGCTACTCCGACGTCAACACCAACCGCAACGGCTACACCAACTCCTACACCCACAGCTACTCCACGGCCTACCCCAACACCAAGGTCCACCCCGGGACCAAGGCAGCGACCGACTCCACCGCCGCGGCCGTAGTGGCGGACGATTCGATAGCGCTTTCAACACTTAACCTTCAACGCTCAATACTTAATGAAAAATTCTAAGATATTACACTCACTAATACTCACGGCTGCGCTTAGCTTTATCGGCGCCGGCTTGGCGACCGCGGCGATTATCAACATCTTTCCAAGCAAAGATAATACCCTCTATGAGTTCGATCCAGCTGAGGGCGACGTCAGCAACGCACTTGGCTTTCACTTCTTCGCCGGCGAGACAGCCATGGGTGAACTCCGGCGAGGCGTGCTCGCCTTCGACATCGCGGGAAGCATTCCGCCCGGCTCGACGATCACTGGTGTGAGTCTCAGCATGAATTGCTCCCGAGTCTTTTCCGATACCGCGCGAACCGTAGAGTTACACAAGCTGCTTGCCGACTGGGGGGAGGGAACCTCTCACGCACCTGGAGAAGAAGGTGACGGAGCACCTGCTACCCCCAACGATGCCACCTGGCGGCACCGTTTCTTCGACACGATTTTTTGGGCCATGCAAGGCGGCGACTTTTCCGGCACCGTAAGCGCAAGCCAGTCGGTTGGCCCAGTTGGACAGTACACGTGGAACTCAGCGCAGATGGTTGCCGACGTGCAATCGTGGCTGGACAATCCAGCCAACAACTTTGGCTGGCTCGTGTTGGGAGACGAGTCGGGCAGCGGAACGTCGAAACGGTTCGACACTCGGGAGAGCGCGAGCCCGCCCGTGCTTACTATCGAATACACGCCGGCCCCGAGAGTTATGCCGACACCGCGGCCTCGTCCCACTCCGCCGCCTCGTCCGTAAGACTAGCCCGTTCGTCAGCATGCCGGCATTGTTTGGATTGTAGGGCAGGCGCTCCGCCTGCCATTCTGATTGAATGGGACATCCTCCGCGCATTCCGGTATGGCTGCGTTGGGACCAATCGGTCATCTATTTTGTTACGATCTGCGTCGCCGATCGCAAACCAGTCCTTGCAAATAAAGAGGCACTTGATGCATTCACGCTCGCTGTGTCGAAGCTGCAGCATTGGCATGTCCTAGCGGCTATTCTTATGCCCGATCATCTGCACGTTCTTGTCGCGCCAACAAAGGAACGCGACGCCACGCTCGGAAACTTTTCGGCCGCACTGAAACGATGGATGCGCCACGAATTAAAGGCCTCCTGGAAATGGCAGCCAGGCTGTTTCGATCGGCTGTTGCGCTCGGGTGATTCCCTGCATGAGAAGTGGCTTTATGTCCAGGAAAATCCAGTCCGTGCAGGACTAGTTCAACACTGGGAGGATTGGCCCTACCGATATGAATTCAACGAGTAGCTGGCAAGCGGAGCGCTTGCCCTACAATCTCTTAAGAACCAAGCAGCACGGTAATTTTGACCCTTCGGCAAATTGCGATTGTAGGGCGGGCAATGTTTCTCAGCCAGTTCGGCCATACCCAGGTCCTGGAGCCGGCGTCCTAGCATCCAATGGTAAAGCGGATTGTTAGGAGTGAATTCGTCTGCTTGTTTCTCATGCGTATCGGCTTCTTCGAATTTGCCTGACAAACGCTCCGCACCAGCAAGCTCGTTATTGACCAAAGCCAAACGCGCATTGCGCTGCACCGCGTCGGTCCAAACCGAAATAGCTTCATCGCGCTGCCCGAGCTGCCAGAGCGATTCGCCTTTTTCCTGCCGCGCGAGAATCAAGTCGTCTCTTTCCGCCAACGCTTCATCCAGACTCGCCCGCGCTTCTTCGTAACGGCCCACACGATTAAGGATTGCGCCGCGATAATAAATGCTCAAAGCTTTGCTCTTTCCCTTTTGGTAAGCTGCGGCCTGACTAAGCAATTGGACGGAACGCTCTGCGTTACCCAAAAGATATTCAAACCAGGCCAGTTTCGGCACTGCTTCGCTGTTTACAAATAGCCCGAGATTCGAAACAGCTTCGAAATGTTTTTTGCCCGCGAGAATGTTCTCCCGGTCAGCAGGACGAAGCCAGCGGGCGGGATTCGCCTGCGCAAGCGCCAGCTCGTCGGGCACCTGAATTTTCTGGAATGCGCGATTGCCCAGAAACTCGTGATAGCGGACCCAGCCGCTGTGCGCGTTTAGCCCAATCCAGGCGCAGGCGAAGGTTGCAAATGCCCAGCCCGCCTTTCGAATTTTGCCTGAAGACTTCAGATTGAAACGATAAAAAGACAACTCTTTTGCACGAAACAATCTCCACGTTTTGAGAGTGAGAAAGGTTGTGACCGTGGCACAACCAAGCGCCATCAGGAATGGGACCAACGCGTAAACACCGCGAACAGCGAGGAAACTTCCCACGAACACGAGCACGCCGACGATTTCTTCAGGCCACGTCAGAGAATAACTTTTTCGGATCGCGTCCGATTTCGGAACCAGGATCGTCGGTTTACCAAACCCGAAGTAAAGAGCGTCGTTTGGACAAACGCTGACGCAATCCATGCATTTCATACAACCAGGATCGACCACCATCCCGTACTGCTTCACCTCAGCGTGCACAAGCACGTTTGAGGTGCAGGTGGCAGTACAATGGCCGCATTGATTACAAGCAGGCGTGACGCGGATTTTTCCGGGTGAGAACTTATCGGCTATGCCAAAAAATCCGCCGTAAGGGCAGGCATAGGTGCAAAAACCTTTTTGCCCCAAAAAATAAACTGTCACAAAACCGCAGATGAAAAGAAAAGGGATGGCCACTGCGACAGAAGGGAAAGTCTGCCAAAAATTAGTAGTCACCAGATGATTAGTGAATTTCGGGATAACCGGTTCGTGTGCCGGGTTCCAAAACAAGCGAAACGCCGTTGGCCACACAAACATGTACAGCGCGCCAATGAGGGGGACGTACACCAACAGCCTTGATCGAAACGGCTTCGGATGGAGACCCATTTTCTTTAGGAGCCAGCCGCAAAGGTCCTGGAGAGCAAGAATGTGACAACCCCAGCCACAGACGAAGCGTCCGAAGATCAGCGTCGCCAGAATTGCCAGAGTAAAAAAGATGAAACCCGCGTTGACGAATCCCTTTTGCAACGTGTGCATTGTCTCCGAAGGCTCGATCGGCGAAATCGTCTTGCCCATGATCCGCCACTGAATGATGTGCGCGATCATGAACAAGTTCAGGGCGATCAACGCCGCCGCGCGCCACCGGCCGGTCCTTGATTTGCGAATACCGGTTTTGCTGTAGCCGGGGGCGGCTTGTCCCGCCGTAGCTTTAGCGAAGGCGGATGCCCCGACAGTGGTGCGCCTGGCCATCCGCCCCATCGTTTTCAATTCCCGGCTGACGCACCCACTTTTCACAAGGTTCGCGAATTTACGCCAAAACACAGCGGACGCCAATGATGGCAGGAAACCACGAATGGACACGAATAATTGGTGTTCATTACTGTCTATTCGTGGTTACTTTCTTCCATGCAAGCGCGAGTATTGATTCTAACGTTGATCGCTCAAACGTGCTGCATTGCCATGGCCCAGACACAATCTCCAAACCTCATTGGCAGATGGAAGGTGGAGATCACTTTCGCGAATGAGGAACACCGCTCCCTGCGCTTTGACGCACAAGGCGCGGGAAAAGGATCTCTCCTGTTGGTCGATCCAAAAGCGAGCCGCTGGGAACCCCCAAAGGCGTCGGAGGCAAAGTGGAGCCGTGGTGAAGGAAACTCGGTCACTTTCTCGGGCCCGGTGGAATTTCTGATCGGCAACGTGGGTCGGGACGCGGGAACATTGGTATTCAACGGAAAATTTGAAACAGCCGATCTGATCACCGGCGAGGTGGAATTCTCCCCGCTCATTGGGGAGAGACCTTCGAAGCACGGCACATTCAAAGCGACTCGCGCAAGCCAATAAACAGAGAACCGCGGATTACGCGGATAAAACGGATAGACAGAAATTTGCAGAAGGACCAAGGAGCCCGCGAATCACGCCAATAGACGCGAAAGATTCTGAGAAAAACAAATCATTCACGCGGATTCGCGTCATTCGCGGGCCTCTGGTTTCATCATTCCCATCATCCGTGCCATCCGTGCAATCAGTGGTTGACGTGACGTAATAGTAACAGCGTTGTTACCTTCGTGCGGGGAAAAACCAGACACGAATTACACCAATTCCCACGAATCGCTGGAGGGGGCGAGCTCCTGCGAGCCCTCGGACGTTCCCTGGAGCGTCGCAGAGCTCCGCCCTCCATGGGAAAACCGTTAGTACCGATTGGTGTAGATTCGTGAGCGGAGCCGATGGGATCGGCGACACAGAAGGCAAAGCCGCGACGGGAAGCAGCGAGCGAGCCGGGAGGCAAGCGAGTTTCAAATTCGTGTCTAAAAAATTTAAAAAAGACTTGCCACGTTCTGATTTATCGGATAAACCCCGGGGCACTTCACTCACGTGAAAAAGAAAAAAGGGTTGACGCGTTTCTGGTGTTTTAACTACAAGCGACGTTTCACACTCAAATTCCATCCACATCATAACCATTCATGAAAAAGAAATCCGCTTCACAATCCGCACCTGCCCACCGTAGCCTCTCGACCCGCCGTAGCCTTGCGCGAAGGCCGGTCGGCGAAGGCGGGTTCTTTAATCTGCGCGTCTTAATCGGCCTGTTTGTAGTCCTGGCCGGCGTCTTCCTGGCGCTGGCAGGCCTTGGCACATTCTCCGCATTTACTGCCAGCTCCGCACAAGCGCAGCAAAAGCACAAAATTCTCAACATCAAAGGCCTCCCTCCTGGATTCGACTGTGCCACCATTCACGAGAAGGGCATCGATAAGATGGAGGGCCTTAAATGGGGACTCCTCATGCTTAACTGCGGCGAGGGACGCGGAGGTACACCTTCCGCTACGAACGCCTTCTCCCGGCTTGTCCAAAAACTGCTCCCATCGCCCCTGGCACCGCTGACGTATGGTGCCGCGGACGTCAACCTGGTCACCGGCGCCGAGACGTTCCCCAACACGACGCAGTCGGAGACATTCACCACGGCGAACCCGGATAACCCCAATCAGGTTTGCGTCGCCTTCAACGATTCGCGAGGCGCCAACTTTAGCAACTTCTCCGGCATATCGTGCTCCACGGACGGCGGGACCACCTTCACCCGCGTCACCACCGCCGCCGGTCGAAGCCCCTTCGACCTTACCTTTGGCGACCCCGTTGTTCTGTACAACAAACCAACCGGCACCTGGTTCACCGTCTGGCTCGACGGCAATGGGAGCTGCACCTTGGGCGGGTTCAAGTCCACTAATCCTGTGGACCCGACTAGCTGGGGAACTCATTTTTGCGTTCACAGCAACGGCTTCGATGACCGGGAGTCTGGCTGGGCTGACAATAACCCCTCCTCTCCGCACTTCGGAAACATGTACGTTTCCTGGAACGACTTTAACATAGGTGTAGGCGCCCTGGTCGTAAGCCGCTCCACTGACAACGGCATCACTTGGAGCGGCGAGATAACGGTGGCCAACAGCGGTACCTTCATTCGCAACGTGCAGATCACCGGCGACGCCTCTACCGGCGCGAATGCCGGAGACCTGTACATCGCCGGGATGGACGAAGGCGGCGGTGGCTTTCCGCACAACGACACCAACCTCATCTTCAAGTCAACCGATGGCGGCGCCACCTGGGCTAACACCTACACAGGCTCCCCCTTCCCAGGCCCCGGCCTCCTTGCTTGCAGCGTCAACCCCTACTTCACCTGTATGTTTCCGGATAACGGTGGCTACTTTCGGCACGAGGGCTGGGGTGAACCTGCCGCCCACAACGGCTTTGTTCACCTGGTCTATGCCCAGCATGGCACTGGCGCCGACGAAGGCGACGTCTATTACATCCGCTCTACCGACGGTGGTGCGACCTTTGGCCCGCCGGTCAAGTTGAACACCGATTCCACTACCCGTCCTCAGTGGCAGCCCAACCTTTCAGTCAGCCCGGCTGGCACCCTCCTGGCTGTCTGGTACGATGCGCGGGAGAGCACCAGCTGCACGGAGGGCAACGCGTCTGTTCCATGCTACAGGATGTGGGCAAACAAATCCAACGACGGCGGCGCGACCTGGCAGGGCGACATGGAGTTTTCAGACGTAGTCACTCCCCTGGCGGCGGAACAAGACCCGAACATCTTTGGCAATTACGCGGGCGACTACGATTACGGCTTCGCGTTGCTCACCAAGCACATGTCTTCATGGATGGACGGGCGCAATGTCATCAACGGCCAATCCCAGCAGGACGCCTTTACCGATAGGGAGCTGGTGGGTTTTGCCGCGACAAGCACTGACCCTGCGTGTAACAGCCTCATAAACACGCAGCCGACGGATTTCATCATCAACCTGAGCGACCCAGCGGATCCGACAACTGTCCAGCCGAGCGATTTCACAGTTAATGGAACCCAGGCGGACGTAGCCACGCTCAGCAACGGCAACGCCACGATAACCTTCCACTTCATCAACTCGCCGGTGACCACGCCGGGTTCTTATACGATGCATATCCCGGCGGGCGCAATTAACCGCGCTTCGGACGGCATGGGGATTTTTGATTTCACCTGCACGTTCTGTTACGACACGGCGCAGCTACAGGTGACTACAACCAACCCGCCTGTTGGCGGCACGTTCTCACCGCCGGCGCCGGGCGACTACACGTATGACGTGAACTGGAACATGGCTGTTGACCCCGGCTCAGTATCAACAGCCGATCTGACGCTGACCGGCAATGCTGGTGGGAGCGTCACTAACGTCCAGGTCAACG
>WNFY01005728.1_pt1 | contig 11186 bp, 9 predicted proteins | sample 5400091 | NCBI WGS metagenome assembly WNFY01 (sample SAMN13153364, study PRJNA577476) | soil metagenome | isolation source: 60 cm soil or saprolite under grassland replicate 1 | place: USA:California | collected 2016-06-15
GGTGGCTCACATCTCCAAGCCCCAGGCCGGAGCTGTTGGTCAGGTCATCGAGAAGCTCATCGGCCTCACCAGCTCCGGGCAGCTGGCCTGGAGCTACATGCTGCCGAGCACCGATAGCCCGGACAAGATCTACCAGGATTCGCCCTATGCCATCGACCTCGACGGTGATGTGGTGCTGCAACGCCGCTTCATCGTGACCGAGATCATCAACGGCTCCAATTGGCAGTGGCCTGGTGGCGTTGAGTTCACCCTGCTCAGCAGCAACACCGGCATCACTCTGGCCAGCTTCGCCTTGTCTGGTGGTTCCGATCAATACGGCACCTACGGCTACCAGCCCACCAACCCAGGTGAGGTGACGATCGCCAAGAACACGATCTACCTGCCAGTCGGCAAGTGCTACAGCAGCAGTGGCTGCGATGGCCGCACCCCACAGCTCTACGCCATCGCACTGCCTGGCCTGCAGCTGGACTATCCACGGGGAGCGATCCTCAACGTGGGTGGCCCAAGGTTGAGCTACGTGGCCATGGGGGATTCGTTCTCCTCTGGCGAAGGCGTGCCATCGTTCCTGACAGGTACGGACACCGCGGGCCCACCGCAGAATCGGTGCCATCGGAGTCCACGGGCCTACGCTAGGCTGCTGGCACAGTCAGCAGCGCATCCGCTGACGCTACAGAAGTTTGTGGCGTGCAGCGGTGCGAGAACAGCGCAGATCACAGGTAAGTGGCCGAACGAGGTCGCACATCCCATCAACCTGAACGAAGATCCACAGGTCGACTCGCTCAGCACCGCCACCAAGGTCGTGACTATCAGCATCGGTGGGAACGACGTCGGGTTCAAGGACTTCGTCATTCTGTGCCTGTTCCTGGACTGCAGTGATCCTGCTCTCAAACAGACCTTCTTCGACCGAATCCTCACACTGGATTCGGCGTTGAGTGCTGTCTACGACCAGATTCTGACACGGGCACCAAACGCCCACGTCTACATCCTAGGCTATCCGCTGCTCATCCGCAGCGGCTGCTCAGGGCAGATCGACGCTGGCATGCGGACGCTATCCGGTCTGATCGGGCTCGCAAGTCCTCAAGTCTTTGCAGTAGGGCTGGCCCTCGGCCTATCTACTGCACAGATCCTGAGCGCGATCGCGATAGGAACCATATCGTTCAACCCGGACGAAGTCACGACCGCGCATGATCTCACCACGGATCTCGATCTCAAGATCAAGTCAGTGGTGGCGAGCAAGGGTGCGCGTATAACCTACGTTGACCCGCTGGCAGACAGCTCACCGTTCAATGGGCATGACCTCTGCTCATCGACGTCGTACTTCAATGGTCTGGATCTGGCCCACCCGGAGTACTCCTACCATCCCAACGCAAAGGGTCAGGACGCCTACCGACGAATGATCGAGACCATCCTCGGCTAACATCCGAGGTCGTATCGAGAGCAGAATGACTGACTGAAGAGCTCGCCCCGGCCGATCCGCAGCAGCGGTATTGGTCGGGGCTTCTTCATGTCCGTAAGTCAGGAGAATGCGCTAATGCTTGCCTTATCTATCCAGTAACCGTAAAATGGATAGTAACATGGCAACAAAGAGCAAAGAGAACGCTGAGCGCTCGACGCAATCCCGCAGGATTAGGCTGCTTATCATACTCGGGCTCATTCTGGTGGCTGGCGTCGCTGTTTGGTTTCTCACAAGAAACACGACACTCTATACCCCTAACAAAGAAGAGATCCGGGTGCAAGTCGAGGCCGCTTTAGGTGTCGCCAGTCTTCCTGACGATGTCGTTTATTCTGACGTGCAAGACCAAGGGTGTGATAGCCGGAACTCTGTCGGGGTTGCGACATATATACATTGTGATTTTGCCGCACACAGATATTACAAAGGTCGAGGCAATCTAGGTGACGATCTTAAGAAGGTGGATACGGCATTTACCGCCGCCGGCTGGCGGAGGGAACCATATACGAGCCGTACAGCCGAAGAGATCAAACAAGTACTGAACGGCACTCTCGATCAACTCATTTGCTACTATCCCAAATCTTCCACCTCACCAGCGGCATGCTTAGGTACCTATGAAGACCCAACCCACTGGAGCGCTGCTGCGCTCTGGCAGTTGATCCGGGATCACAAGATAAACCCTCTAGTCGACGACGAATACCTTTATGGTGTCGAGGTCCAGGCGGGCTATTGGTCGTGTAGCAACAATTCCTTCTTCGTGCAACCCTGCCCGTCTTCGCCGAGCAAGCCGAAATAGTAGCGATCACGCGAGTCGCACGGTGAACTCAGGATGCGCGCCTCCGCCCGGCGCCGAGCGGTTGCCACTCGGCCAGCGCTCGGCGATGCGACGCCATCGGATGTCCCAGCCTGTTCGTCGTGCCTCTGTGCTACAAGTAGTCGTGCAGCGCGTTGCCTTTCTGTGACTATGCGGAAGATCTGGTAGAATCGTACTAATGGAAGAAAGCGAACAACTTACGCGAAAGCGGCGTATCGACCCTCGGCTGCGAGCTGCTGGCCGGTCGATCGCTCCGTTCCGCCTCGGCATGCCCACAACACCTCCTCGGGCGACGGCTGTAGAGGAGTGGCCGACACAGGCTGGCCCGGCCGACTACGCACTCTGCGACAGCGCGGCCGTTCGAGGCGTGGTCGAGGCCAAGAAGCTGACGGTCGGTCCTGGTGGCGTGCTCACGCAAGCCGAACGCTACGCGCGAGGGCTTGACCAGGAGCCTCGCTACCAGGGCGAGTTCGGCGCGCCGTTTCTGTACTCCACCAACGGCGAGACGATCCGCTTCCACGACGTGCGCAGCGAGCGCAACCTCTCCCGGGAGGTCGCAGGCTTCCATACACCCACAGCGCTGGCTGAGATGCTGCAGCGCGACCTGGATGCGGAACTGGCGAAGCTGGCTGAGATCCCGATGAGCGGACGGCTCCGGCCGTACCAGGTCGAGGCCAACGAGGCGATCGAGCGCGCCATCGAGGCGCGCCGGCGCAAGATGCTCGTCACGATGGCAACCGGCACGGGCAAGACGCTGACCATGGTCAGCCAGGTCTACCGGCTGATGAGGTCGGGCGTTGCCCGTCGCGTCCTATTCCTGGTCGACCGTCGCGCCTTGGCGGCCCAGACGGTGCGCGCGTTCGCCTCCTTCGAGGCCGAGCCCGGTCTGAAGTTCGACAAGATCTACCCGGTCTACTCCCAGCGCTTCCAACGAGCTGACCTGGACGAGGGGGCGACCTGGGATCCGAACGTCATGTCGAACTCGCTCTTGACGGAGCCCAAGCTCGGCGACGCCTTCGTCTACGTCTGCACTATCCAACGCATGACGATCAACCTGTTCGGCCGCGCCGCGGCACTGAACCCGACGGAAGAAGGCGGCGAGGACGACGCTGACCAGATCCCCATCCCCATCCATGCGTTCGACTTGATCGTCGCGGATGAGTGCCACCGCGGCTACTCGTCCAAGGAACTGTCCACCTGGCGCAACACGCTCAATTACTTCGACGCCGTGATGGTGGGACTGACTGCCACTCCGGCGGCCCACACCTTGGCTCAGTTCGAGAAGGTTGTCTACCGCTATGACTACGAACGTGCGGTGCGCGAGGGGTGGCTGGTCGACTACAACGCTGTCCGGCTGCGCTCCGGCGTCCGGGTGAACGGCGTCTTCCTGCGCGAGGGCGACCAGGTAGACGAGGTCGACCCGGAGTCCGGCAGCCGACAGCTCGACTTGCTCGAAGATGAGCGAGCGTTTGACGCAACCGAAGTCGAGCGCAAGATCACCGTCCCCGAGTCCAACCGCAAGATCCTGGAAGAGATCAAGCGCTACGCTGAGGATCACGAGCGCGACTTCGGCCGCTTCCCCAAGATCCTCATCTTTGCGGCCAACGACCTGCAGCATACCTCGCACGCCGACCAGCTGGTCGACCAAGCACGTGCAATCCTCGGGCGAGGCGAGAGCTTCGTGACCAAGATCACCGGCCGCGTCGATCGACCTCTGCAGCGCATTCGCGAGTTCCGCAATCGACCCAACCCAGGCGTAGTGGTCAGCGTTGACCTCATGTCCACCGGCGTTGACATCCCAGACCTTGAGTTCATTGTCCTGCTGCGCCCGATCAAGTCGCGTATCCTGTTCGAGCAGATGCTCGGCCGGGGCACACGCAAGGGCGAGAAGTTTCTGGACAAGAGCAACTTTGTCGTCTTCGATTGTTTCGACGGTACGCTGCTGGAATACTTCCGCACCACGACTGGCATGACGATCGAGCCGCCGGCGCCAAGCAGCAAGACCACCATCCAGATCATCGATGACATCTGGCAGAACCGTGACCGCGACTACAACGTCCGCTGCCTCGTTAAGCGGCTACAGCGCATCGAAAAGCGGGTCTCCGGGGACGGCCGAGAGCTGTTCGCCCGCTTCATCCAGGACGGCGACGTTGGCCGCTTCGCCGAGAGCTTGCCGGCGCTGATTCGCAGCTCCTTCACCGACATGACGAAGCTGCTTCGTGACCGCGGATTCCAGGAGTTGCTGAACAACTATCCAAAGGCCCAGAACCGCTTCCTTATTGCGTCGACTGCCACTGATGAAGTTGAGTCGGAGTGGCTGATACGCGCCGGCATCGGCCGAGAGTACAGGCCAAGCGACTACATTCAGGCGTTCAGCCAGTTCGTGAACGAGCATGCCGAGGACGTCCGTGCGCTCAGTATCTTGCTCAAGCGTTCGGCTGACTGGAACCCCACCGCGTTGTCCGAACTACGCCAGGTGCTGACGCAGGCGCCCGAGCACTTCACCGAGGTCAACCTTCGCCGCGCCTTCAAGGCCACGCGGCACAAGGATCTGGTCGACATCATCTCGATGGTCAAGCACGCTGCGCTGGACACGGCGCCACTGCTGACCGCCGAGGAGCGCGTGAACGCTGCCGTCGCCGCCGTCACGGCCGGGAGCGAGCTGACCGCCGAGCAACAGCAGTGGATGAACTACATTCGCCAACACCTCGTCGAGAACCTGTCGATCGACCAGGAAGACTTCAGCGTGATCCCCGTGCTGTCCGACCGCGGCGGCTGGAGGCGAGCCAACCGCGCCTTCGACGGCCAACTCGATGACCTACTAGCACGCCTCAATAAGGAGCTTGTAGCCGCATGACCGACGTCGTAGCCAAACTCTGGGGGTTCTGTCACGTCCTGCGGCATGATGGTATCGACTACGGTGACTACATCGAGCAGCTGACCTACCTGCTGTTTCTCAAGATGGCCGACGAACGCGGCATTGAGCTGCCCGAGGACACTGACTGGCCCTACCTGCGGAAGCAGAGCGGCACAGATCTGCTCGATGTCTACGTCGAGGCCCTGCGCATCCTCGGCAAGCAGCGTGGCATGCTCGGCGACATCTTCAGCGGCGCCCAGAGCCGCTTCACCAACCCAGTCAACCTGCACAAGCTCATCGGCATCATTGACGAGACCGAGTGGACATCGCTCGACACTGACGTCAAGGCCGCCGCCTTCGAGGGGCTGCTGGAGAAGGCCGCAGCGGAAGGCAAGAAGGGGGCGGGCCAGTACTTCACACCGCGTCCGCTGATCCAAAGCATGGTCCGATGTATGCAGCCCGATCCCCGCGCCAGCAAGGATTTCAAGATCGGCGACCCGGCGTGCGGCACTGGCGGTTTCCTGGTCGCCTCATACGAATGGCTGAAGGGTCAAACGGGCGGCGCCTTTGACCGTGAGACGGCGCTACGTATCCGTAAGCGGACCTACTACGGCCAAGACCTCGTGGCACGGCCGCGCCGGCTTGCCCTCATGAACCTCTACCTCCACCAGGTCGAACCCCACATCACGCTTGGCGACTCCATCTACGAGGTGCCGCCGTCCGAGCGGTTCGACGTTGTGCTCACAAACCCGCCCTTCGGCACTAGGGGCGCTAACCAGGCACCGGCACGCGATGACTTCGTCGTCTCCACCAGCAACAAGCAACTCAACTTCATTCAACATGTCCTGACAATCCTCAAGCCTGGCGGTCGGGCTGCCATCGTCGTCCCCGACAACGTTCTCTTCGCCAACCAGGCTGGCGAGGTCTTCCAGGTCCTCATGGAAGACTGCGACGTCCACACCGTCCTGCGTTGTCCACGTGGCACGTTCAGCCCCTACACCGAGGGCACCAAGACCAATGTCATCTTCTTCACCAAGGGCTATGCCACGCAGCGCACCTGGATCTACGACGCTCGTGCCAACGTGCCCAAGATCACCAAGAAGAGCCGGCCACTCACGCCGGCGCACTTCGCTGGGTTCGAGGCATGCTACGGCAAGGACCCGAACGGCCGAAGCAAGCGATCCGAAGCTGACTCTGCCGATGGCCGGTGGCGACCCTTCACGCTCGATGAGATCAAGGAGCACCACTACAAACTCGATGCTTTCAAGTGGCTGCGTGACGAGGAAGCCGATGACCCGGACGAGCTGCCTGAGCCTGAGGAGCTTGTTACCGAAGCAATGGAGGAGCTACAGCTCGCACTGGATGAACTCGCCGACATACAACGACTCCTCGAAGGCAACGGAGACAGCACATGACGTCAGTACCACAGTCGCTTCCCGAGGGATGGCGGCTAGTACGGCTGGGGGATGTGCTTAGGCTTCAGAATGGACATGCCTTCAAGACATCGGAATGGACACGTAAGGGAAGGCCCATCATCAGAATCCAGAATCTAAAGTCTGCGACAGCACCGTACAACTATTTTTCTGGCGAGTTGCCTGAGAGATTCCGCGCCACCAAGGGTGACCTGCTCTTCGCATGGTCAGGCACCCCTGGAACGTCGTTTGGCGCTCATGTCTGGAACGGACCAGATGCTTGGGTGAACCAACACATTTTCCGTGTTGACTTCTCACCCGAGCTGTTCGACCGCGACTTCTTGAAGCTCGCTCTCGACTATAACCTCGAATCATACATTGCCGACGCTCAGGGAGGAGTTGGGCTCGCGCACATCACGAAGGCGAAGTTGAACGAGTCCTTCCTCGTAGCTCCACCACTCGACCAGCAACGAGAGATCGCACGATGCTTGCAAACTACTCAGCACAAGCGAGAGTCGTCATCGCGTCATCTCATAGCGGCACGCCGAACGATCGAACGCTTTCGTAAGGCCATCCTAGCGGCCGCCTGCTCGGGCCGTCTCACGGCTAACTGGCGAGGGGATTCTATAGCGCAGGATTACCCCATATCATGGAAGGCCTTAGCCTTCCGTGACTTAATCGAGAGCTCGTTCTATGGTCCCAGGTTTGCGTCAGACGAGTACGTTAGCGATGGAATCCCCACTATTCGTACTACCGACATGGACTCCTACGGCAACATCGTTCTCCGGGACCCGCCAAGAGTCGCACTGGGGCCAAGCTCGCTTGAGAAGTATCGCCTGCTGGATGGTGATCTACTTGTTACCCGTACGGGGTCGATAGGAAAGTGCGCGGTCTATAGCGGTGACCTCGGCCCGGCTCTGCCAAGCGCCTATCTGATCCGGTTTCGACTTCGCCGGACCAGCATCATGCCACATTTCGCGCTCTTTTTCCTGATGTCGCCGCTGGGCCAACAGGCCCTTATAGGCGGCTCCACTGCGACAACCACACCCAACGTCAATGCGCAGGCTGTTGGAGATATCGAGTTATGCCTACCGCCTCTGGACGAGCAGTGGGAGATTATGCACCGGGTCATACAGATGCTTAGCGCGACAGACGCACTAGCAGAGCGGATTGAGGCCGCTTTGGGGAGAGTCGATCGCTGCTCCGAGGCTATCCTCGCTAAGGCCTTCCGCGGGGAGTTGCTACCAACTCCGATCGCGCCGGCCTAGCAGTGCTCACGCTCCACCAATCCGCCGGTAGGCGTTCCGCTGACGCGCGGCAACCGTCCTCGCCCCAGACATGTTCATTCGCATCGTTGCGTACGCGCGGCTGACACCGTAGTGCGCAGCCACCCGGTCGTCGTCCCAGCCGGAGCGTGCTGCCGCAAGCGCTGCTTGATAGGGAATCATGAGCTCAGCGCTAAGCCGGTCGGCCTCCTCCTCGACCTCCTTGTCCATGAGCCGGCAGCCGTCCAGCGTCAGAAGTGCAAAGTTGAACTCGTGTTCAAGGAGGACGTGCGCCATCTCGTGGGCGATGCTGACGCGCCGGCGACTGTTGGTGTGGGCTGAGTTCTCGATGATGAATCTGCCAGTACCGAACGGTACGAGGGCTGCTGAGAAGGTTGCTTGCCGAATCTCCGTGAAGTGCGTAACCGCGGCCTCTGGGCAACCGTACGCGCGCAGCTCGTCGAGGGGGAAGACTGGGACACCGTAAAGAGCCGCCAGGGTACGCGGATCATCCAGCGGCTCGCGACCGTCGAGCCCAAGCTCCGCACGCACTTCCAGGCCGAGACGCTTTGCCGCCTCCTTGAAGCCCCGCTTCACACTCAGGCCTTCCGACGTTCCGCACCAAACCGCCGTAAGGCTGCGCCGATGATGTCCTCGAGATAGGTGACGTCTTGTTCAGTCAGGTCTTTACGGGCTCGAAGGAGCGGCGCGAGTTCAGTCACAAGATCCGGTTGCGGGGCCTGTACTTCCTGGCGCGCGAAGAATCGTTCGGCGGGAACGCCGAGCCACTGCACAAGCCTGGCGAAGGCATCGACGTCAGGACGGTAGCCATTGCCGAGCCGGCTGAGCGTCGAGGGGCTAACACCAGCCGCCTTCGCGACTTGCCGCCACGACAGTTCTCCACGAGCTTTCCGCTCGGTGTTGAGCGCCTCATACAGGGCGTCGACGTTCAGTCGTCGGTCCATACCCCTCCCCCTGCTTGCTGTCTCGACATCGGCACAGTGTTTGACATACGGCACACATCCTGCTAACATCCTGAGTGTATAACATATTAAACACTGTGTCGAGTCTGACTCACCAAGAGAGGGTACCGGAGCGAAGGTGTACGAGATCGATTTTCTGAAGGTCGGAGCCGCTGAGAAGAGCGGCGACGCCATCGCTCTTCGTTTCCCCTACCAGGGGCGCTGGGTGGTAGTGATCATCGACGGCGGCTTCACCGATGTCGGGGAGCAGCTGATCGGGCACGTCTTGCGCTGGTATCAGACCAGCCAGGTCGACCTCGTGATCTCGACCCACCCGGACGGGGACCACATCAACGGGCTGACGCCCGTGCTGGAACAGCTCGACGTCCGTGAGCTGTTCATCCATCTGCCGCGCGTGCACCGCTCCGACGTCAGCAGCTGGTGCCCGGAGCCAGTCGATGACCTCGTTCGAGTTGCCCGCCGGCGGGGTGTGACGATCACCGAGCCGTTCACTGGCGAGAGCCGCTTCGGTGGCATCCTGACGGTGGTTGGGCCAACGCAGAGCTACTACGAGTCGCTTCTCGACGCAGCTCGGCTTGGCGCTATCCGGGGGGCTGCCGTCTCAGGAGGCTTCAGCGCCGCTGTTGGCGTCGCCTTGCGGAAGCTGGCGAGCCGCGCCGTAGCGCTGCTGCCCGAGGAAACGCTGACTGACTTCGGTGAAACCACTGAGCGCAACAACTCATCGGTGGTCACGCTGCTCACGCTCGACGGGCAGCGCGTGCTGTTGACCGGGGACGGGGGCATCCCGGCGCTATCGCAGGCCGCGGACTACCTGGAGCTGCTCCCATCGGCCGGCTTGCCAATCGCTCTGTTCCAGGCGCCACACCACGGCAGCCGCAGGAACCTTGGTCCGTCGATCCTGAACCGGCTCCTCGGTCCCGGGGGCACACTCCGGGGCGAGGCCATCGTCTCGGCCTCCGACCAGGCGGCGAAGCACCCGTCGCCGAAGGTGACGAACGCGCTGCTGCGCCGCGGTTACCCTGTCTACTCGACTGAGAAGGCACACCTCTGCTTCCCGAGCGACATGCCGGCTCGTCCTGGCTGGTCGACCGCCACACCCCTGCCTCCCTTGGACGAGAGCGAGGAGGACGACTGACATATGGGTGTAGGCGAGTTTATCAAGGACGTGTCAGACCCGTACTACCGCCGGGCCCGTCTGTTCCCTGGGTTTCTCGTCACGCTTCCAATCAGCATGCTGGCCGTCGTGATGTTTACAACCAGGCCAGCGTGGTGGAGTGCGGCAGTCGTACTCTTCGGTGCGAGCGGGGTCAGCTATTTTGGTGCGCAGCTTGTCCGTCGGGCAGGCCGGCGCAAGGAGCCAGCGTTGTGGGCAAGCTGGGGTGGCGCCCCTACTACACAGCTCCTTCGCTTCCGTGGAGCCTCGAATCGGGTGATGGTTACCCGTCGACATGACCAACTTGCCCGCCTTCTCCCTGACATGGTCCTACCGGATGAGCAGGCCGAGTCAACTGATCCCCAGCGGGCGGACCAGCACTACGAGACGGCTGTTCGAGCGCTGATCGAGCGGACGCTCGACACTAAGCGATTCGCGCGGGTGTTCGATGAGCTCTGCCAATACGGCTTCTGCCGCAACCTCTGGGGGTGCCGACGTGTCGGGCTGTGGACGGCCGGCCTCGGCCTTGCCGCCACCGGCTTGCTAGGCCTGCTCAGCGCACTGAAGGTCGTTGAAGCCTCCATGCTCGGGCTTGCCCTCGCCGCCGGCGTTGATGTTCTCCTCCTTCTCGCGCTTGCCATCGTCGTCAGGCCCGAATGGGTGCGGGAGGCGGCTGACGCCTACGCACTGCGGCTCCTGGCTAGCTTGGAGACACTCTAGGAGCGACCATGCCACTCAAGGTTCACTTCCTCAATGTTGGACGGGGCGATTGTACGATCATCGAGTTCCCGTCCGGCCACGTGGGAATGGTGGACGTCGACTACTTGAAGGTCCTTGATCCCGATACTAAGGAGGAGATGCTCCAGGAGTATCGCGAGTCGATGGACTACCTTGTTGCTAAGGCTGTGGGCAGGATGCCGTATCAGGCCGAGTCTACGTTCCTCGCAAAAGAGCAAGCCAAGCTCACCGACCCTTTCGCGTACTACGACCGGTACATTGGTGAGTACAAGGATGTCTTTCGCATGGTTATTACCCACCCAGATATGGACCACATGACCGGCCTGTATCGGCTGCATGAGCTTGAGTCGTACAAGACAATAGTCAACTTCTGGCACACAGAAGTTATTCGGAAACGGCCGCCTTGATCCGGTCGAAGGTTAGTGGTCGTTCGGCGTACTCTTCGTTGAGTTTCTGCAGCCCGACGGCCGCTTGGATGTCGGCGTCGATGCGGCTCAGGTCGCTGCGGTAGCGG
>WNFY01026098.1_pt1 | contig 11186 bp, 7 predicted proteins | sample 5400091 | NCBI WGS metagenome assembly WNFY01 (sample SAMN13153364, study PRJNA577476) | soil metagenome | isolation source: 60 cm soil or saprolite under grassland replicate 1 | place: USA:California | collected 2016-06-15
CATGGCGGTCGTATTCGACGACGGCCACCTCGCTTCCTATATGGAGCGCGCGGTCGAGGCCGCGCCGGACCACCCCGTCCTGATCGACCGGTTCTTGGACGACGCGTTCGAGTTCGACGTCGATGCCCTCTCCGACGGCAAGACGACGTGGATCGGCGGAATCCAGGAGCACATCGAGAAGGCGGGGATCCACTCGGGGGACTCCTTCTCGGTCCTGCCGGCATGGAAGGTCACCTCCGAGAAGCTCCGCGAGATGGCGCAAGCGACGCGCCGGCTCGCCACGGCCCTCGCGGTCAAGGGGCTGATGAACATCCAGTTCGCTGTCCAGCAGGACGTCCTCTACGTCCTCGAGGTCAACCCCCGCGCCTCGCGCACCGTCCCCTTCGTCTCGAAGGCCATCGGCGTGCCGATGGCGCGTTTCGCGGCGCTCCTCGCGGCGGGCCGGCCGCTCGAATCGCTCGGACTTCCTCCGGAGCGGCAGCCGATCGATTTCTTCATCAAGGCGCCGGTCTTTCCGTTCCGGAAGTTCCCGGGAGAAGACGTCCTGCTCGGCCCAGAGATGAAGTCGACGGGCGAGGTCATGGGAATCTCGCCGCGTTTCGGCGACGCGTTCGCCAAGGCGTGCGAGGCGATCGGGACCCACCTGCCGCTCGAGGGGATGGCGTTTTTGACGGTCAATCCGTACGACAAGAAGACGTTGATCCCCATCGCCCGCGAGCTCGCCGACCTCGGGTTCCGCCTCTGCGCGACGGAGGGGACGAGGGAGGCGCTCGGGCAGTCGGGGCTCGAGGCGGAGCGGGTGTTCAAGGTCAACGAAGGAAGCCCCAACGCGGTGGACCGCATGGAAGCGGGGGAGATCCAGCTCGTCGTCAATACGCCGCTCGGCGGCGAGTCGCATTACGACGAGGCCGCGATCCGCGCGGCGGCGTTGCGGCTCCAGATCCCGTGCCTGACGACGCTCTCGGCCGCCGCCGCGGCTGTCGAGGGGATCCGCGCCTGGCGCGAGGAGGCGACGGGGGTCGCGGCCCTCCAGGAATACCACCGGACGTGAGCGCCGTCCTCGAAGCGGACGCCGACGTCCTCGCGCCCCCGGCGCCCCGGCCGGCGACCTCGGTCCGGCTTTTCCTCTTCTCACTCGCGGTGACCGGCAGCGGGGTCGTTCTCGCCGTTGGCTTTCCACGCGGCGCCCCGGATCGGCTGCCGGTTCTGCTGCTCTCCCTCGCGCTGGCGTTCGCCGCGGTCATTCGTCCGACCGCTGCGATCCGCGACTTCTGTTTCGCTTTTCCGGTCGCGGGCTTCGTCGCCAGCCTCTTCGGCGCCAGCGACCCGGTCGCATGGCCGGTGCTCCTCTTCGGCGGTCTGGCGGTGGGATGGACGTTTCGCTTCCTCTACGACTTCGAGAGTCTCCCGGACCCCTCCCGTCTCGATTCCCCGCTGCGATCGCTTGTCCTCGTCTGGGTCCTCGGAGCGGCGGTCGCCGTCGCAAACGCGAAGACCTGGTGGGCGCTCGTGCACCGCCTGGCCGGCCGCACGGTGAACGGCCAGGGTCTGGCGGAAGCCGCCGCCGTGCGGGAAACCATGCTCACTCTTGCGATCCTCTCCGCGGGCGCGGCGTTCTTCTTTCTGCTGCGGCGCTCCGGAGAGAGCGCGCGCGCGAGTGCGACGCGAGCCGCCCTGATCGCAACGGCGCTCTCGGCCTTCGTCGCGGCCCTTCAGGCGGCCGGCCTCGGACCGGCGGAGGCGCGACCATTCTGGAAGCTCACGGGAAGGTTGTCCGGGGGCGCGACCGACCCCAATGCGCTCGGGATCCTCTGCGGGCTCGCGATCCCGGTTCTCGTCGCGCAGGTACTCCGCCGCGACCGTCCGGGATGGGCGCTGCCGGCGCTCCTGCCGCTCCCGCTCGGCCTCGCGCTCTCCGGATCGAGGAGCGGCTTTCTGATGGCGGTCTTCGGCGGCGCCGCGGTCATCGCTCTCGCGCCGGTCGGGCGCCGTCTCCGAGCAGCCGTCGCGCTCGCCGCGATCGCGACACTCGTCGTTCTGCTCGGGACCGCGCTCGTTCGAGGCTCGCCGGGAGACGTGGGCGAGCGGCTCGGCCAGCTCTTCCGATCTTCGCTGTCGCTCGAGGACCGCGCTTCCTCGCGGCCGATCCTGTGGCGCGCCGCTCTGCAACTGTTCACCGAGTCGCCGGTCGTCGGCAGCGGACTCGGCAGTTTCTCCTGGCGGCTGCCGGACCTCGCGGGGGTGGACCGCGACCGGCTCGCTCTGCGCGACAATCCGGGGAGCGCGTACCTCCAGGCACTGGCGGAGACCGGAATCGTGGGCCTCCTCCTGACGCTCGTGTTCGTCGTAGCGCTCGGGAGGCAGGCCCTTTCGCGCGCCCGTGAGCCGGTCTCTTCCGGAGCGAGCGCGGCGGTCCTCGCCTTTCTGCTGGTCTCCGTCGTCGGCTCGCACTGGCTGGCGCCGGAGGTCGGCTTCCTGTTCTTCCTGCTTTGCGCGGGCGTCGCGTCCCGCGGAGAGCCGGATCGCAAGACCGGCGCGCGGCTGCGACTCACTCTCGGCGGCCTCGTCGCTCTCTACGCGATCCTCGCGGCGCGCGCGGTCTTCGCGACGGCCGATCCGACGGTGACGTTCCGGCATGCGAATCGGATCGGGTTCTTCGACCGCGAGATCGGGACGGGCGGCTCTTTCCGGTGGACCCGCCGGCGCTTCGCTCTCCGGGTCGGACGAGAGGCTCCGGAGCGGATCCTCCTCGCGAACTACTCGCCGGACGGCAAGCCCGTCGAGGTGACCGTTCGCGCCGACGATGGACCGGTCCTCTTCCGCCGCACGCTCGCGCCGGGCGGGGCGACCGGTGTTGGAGGAGGACCAAACAGCGAATTGACGCGCCGTTCGCCCTCGCAACCGGGACTTTCTCAGGCAAGACGATTTCGGCCATCAGTCATCGTCGCTCTGGCGGTGCTGGTGATCGCGCGGTTTGCATTTCATTCTTTTTGGGTTCCCGTTTTCGAAGGGCCCGATGAGCCTTTTCATCTCGGTCGAATCCTTGCCTTTCGCGACTTGCCCTTTCGACAAGCATTCCGCGGCGGGCCACTCTCACCGGCAATCGTGTCCGCGGTCGAAGCTCACCCGTGCGGACCGGATCTCCATCGGGCATTCGGATGTCCTCTCTTCAATGGCCGGGGGGCAGCATTCAACGTTCTCGAGCAGGTCACATCTCCGCCCGCGATTCGAACTGTTGAGAACTACGAGAACCAGCAGCCGCCTCTCTACTACATGGCCTGCGGCCTTCCCTATCGACTGATCTCGACCTCCTCCGCTGAAATTGGGGATCGCACAGAGCGGGACCTCCTCTTGTTCCGCCTTCTCTCCGTTGCGTTGATTTCGGCCGCCTTGCTGTGGCCATGCCGGCTCATTTCGATTGGTTGGTCGAGCGATTTTCAAGTTGTGATGCTGATGGTTCTGTTCCTGCCCGGAGCTGCGGAGGCTCTAGCTCGCTGCTCCAATGACTCCGCCATTTTTCTCTGGTCCGCCCTGATCGTTCTGTCCTTGAAAAGGAATGCACCTGCGAAGTTCATCCTGGCGCTCCTGGCGCTGGGACCTCTCCTCAAACTGACGGCATTTCCTGTCGTCGTAATGTCCGTTGTCCGGTTGTGGAAGCAGAGGGGTGCACGACTTGGTCTTATGGCGATGTCTGCGAGCCTTCTCGTGGTGCCCTTCCAGCTCCTTCGCGGGTGGCATGGAGGTGGGACCTACGATGTCAATCGGGCGCTTCTTGATCTCGACGGCTCCGCGGTTGCTATGTTGCGAGGCCTGTTTCGGTCGGCCTACACGATAGCGAAGACGGTCTTCTGGGTTGGTGGTTGGAGCTTCTTTCGAGCTCCACAGCCGCTCGTCCTCGGCTGGTTTCTTCTTCTCTTCCTCGTGTTGCTTTCCCTTCGAGTCCGGCGTGATTGGCGGCGGATCGTTCCCCATTCTCTTGGCGCTCTCACTGTCGCGGCCGGAGTGCTCGTCGTGGTGATCGCGAATCGGAGAATCTTCGCGGATTGGGGGGGCGTCGGCGGCTGGTACTTCTGGAGCTGGCTTCCCTGGCTGGCAGTGGCCGCGGCGGAGGCCTTCCGGATCTCTCAACGAGCAGGGCGAGCGTTGCTTGCCGTGGAAGCGGCGTTTGTCGTCGCTGCAAACGTCTTTTATTTCGCCGCGGCTTGCAAGGTTTACGGCTGAAGGTCCTTTCGATCGATCGCAGCTCCCCGCGGATAGCGCCGGACCCGCTCCCGGTGCGTGGCGAGGCGGGACTTCACGTCCTCCATTCGGTCGCCGCCGGTCGATTCGAGCAGCGCGTCGGCGAGCACGAACGCGAGCATCGCCTCGGCGATGACGCCGCACGCGGGGACCGCGGTGACGTCGCTCCTCTCGTAGGCCGACCGCGCGGTCTCGCCGGTCGCGAGATCGACGGAGTCAAGTCCCTTCGCGAGCGTCGAGAGCGGCTTCATGTAGGCGACCGCGATCACTTCTTCGCCGTTCGTGACGCCGGCCTCGAGGCCTCCGGCGCGGTTGCTCCGCCTGCGGAGATTTCCATCGTGCCCCTTCTCGATCTCGTCGTGCGCGAGCGAACCGGGTCCGCGCGAGGCTTCGATCGAAGACCCGAGCTCGACCGCCTTGACGGCGGGAATCGAGAGGAGTGCCGCTCCGATGCGGGAGTCGAGCTTGCGGTCCCATGACGCGTACGACCCGAGACCCGCCGGCACGCCCCGCGCGCCCACGAGGATCGAGCCGCCCAGCGTATCGCCCGCGCGCTTGGCGGCGTCGACCGCCTCGACCATCCTTTTCTCGATCGAGGCGTCGATCGCGCGCAGCGGCGACTCCTCGCGGACCTTCCCGAGCGCCTCGAAGGATCGGGGAGATCTCCCATCGATGATCGAGCCCAGAGAGAGAACGCCGCTCCGGACCTCGATCCCGCATTCGGTGAGAAGCAGCTTGCACACCGCGCCCGCCGCGACGCGGGCCGCCGACTCCCGCGCCGACGCTCGCTCGAGAACGTTCCTGAGGTCTTCCGCGCCATACTTCATTCCGCCGGCGAGGTCCGCGTGGCCGGGGCGCGGACGGGTGAGGCGCCGCTCCGCTTGCGCGGCCGGGTCGTTCTCGAGCGGATCCATGACCTTCGACCAGTTCGCGAAGTCGCGGTTCTCGATTCCGATCGCGATGGGCGAGCCCAGTGTGACGCCGCCGCGAACTCCGCCCTCGAAGAGCGCCCGGTCGCTCTCGATCTTCATCCGCCCGCCGCGGCCGTATCCGTGCTGGCGGCGCGCGAGGTCGCGGTCGACGAAGTCGGGATCGATCCGAAGGCCGGCGGGGATGCCCTCGAGGATCGCGGTCAGACGCGGACCGTGGGATTCGCCGGCGGTCAGGAGTCTCAAAGGCATTCGCGAAATCCTGTCACAAAGGAGCTGCAGGCCCAGCAGTTAGACTCCAATGTGGCAAGTGGAGACCTGGCCCTGAATGTGGCAAGTGGAGACCTGACCCCATTAAGAAATACGTCCTCAAGACGCCGGTCGGGACGAAGAGCTACCGGGTCGACTACGACCGGGAGTTGAACGAAGAGCAGAGGGAGGTCGTGCTCGCGGGCGGCGGGCCGATCCTCGTCATCGCGGGCGCGGGATCGGGCAAGACGCGCACCCTCGTCTACCGCGTCGCGCGGCTGATCGAATCGGGCACCGACCCGTCGCGCATCATGCTCCTGACGTTCACGAACAAGGCGGCGCGTGAGATGCTCCGGCGGGTCGAGAGCCTGCTCTCCGTCGACACGCGGCGGCTGATGGGCGGCACGTTCCACTCGGTCGGGAGCCGGTTGCTGCGGCGCTTCGGAAGCCGGGTCGGGCTCTCCCCCAACTTCACGATCTTGGACGAGGAAGACTCCCGCGAGATGTTCGACGCCGCGACGTCGGACTTGAAGATCCCGACGCTCGAGAAACGGTTCCCCAAGGGGGACGTCCTCTCCGACCTCCACTCCTTCACGATCAACACCGGCCGACGGTTTCCGGAAGTCCTCGCCGAGCGCGCGCCGCACTTCCTGACGCTCGAAGAGGAGATCGCGCAGGTCTTCCGGCGGTACCAGGAGCGCAAACGCACCGGCAACGCGTGCGACTACGACGATCTCTTACTCTCCTGGAGACGCCTGCTCGCGGAGGCTCCCGAAGTCGCCGCGCAGCTCGCCGCGTCCTACGATCACGTTCTCGTCGACGAGTACCAGGACACCAACCAGCTGCAGGGCGACATCGTGGACGGCATGGGGAAGATCCGCCGGAACGTCGCTGTCGTCGGCGACGACGCGCAGGCGATCTACTCGTTCCGCGGCGCTTCGTTCGCGAACATCCTGGGGTTTCCGGAGAGATATCCGGACGCGAAGGTCTTCCGCCTGACGTTGAACTACCGCTCGACGCCGGAGATCCTCGCGCTCGCCAACGCCTCGATCGCGCAAAACCAGAAACAGTTCGAGAAGGATCTGCGGGCCTGCCGCGGCGGGGGGCCGCTGCCGGCAGGCTCGGTTCATTGCCCAGCGGCTCCTCGAGTGGCACGACGAGGGGGACGCGCTCGCCGATCTCGCGGTCCTCTATCGCGCCCACTACCAGGCGCTCGAGCTCCAGATCGAGCTCACGCGCCGCGGCATCCCCTACGAAATCCGATCCGGTACGCGCTTCTTCGAGCAGCGCCATGTGAAAGACGTGCTCGCGTTTCTGAAGGTCGTCGTCAACCCGAAGGACGAGCTCTCTTGGAAGCGAGCTCTCAAGATCTTTCCCAGGATCGGGGAGCGCTCCGCCTCGGCCGTGTGGGCGTCGATCGCGGGAGCCGCCGATCCTCTGATCGCCTTCCGCTCGTTCGAGCCGACGGCCTCGTTGCCGCGCGGCGCGGACGCCGCGTTGAAGCCGTTTCGCTCCCTCGTGGGCCGTCTCGACTCGCCATCGCTGCGCTCGTCTCCCGCGGAGGCGATCCGGTTCGTGGTCGAGTCGGTCTACGGCGATTACGCGCGCGCGAAGTTCCCCAACGGAGAAGCGCGGCTGGACGACCTCGAGCAGCTCGCCCAGTTCGCGCAGAGTTACGAGTCGCTCCCGGGCTTCCTCGAGGAGGTCACGCTCTTCAACGAGCTGTCGGGCGAAGACGTCGCCGCCGGGGAGCCGTCGGACGATCGCGTCGTCCTCTCCTCCGTTCACCAGGCCAAAGGTCTCGAGTGGAGCCGGGTCGTCGTGATGTGGCTCTCGGAGGGGCGCTTTCCGAGCTATCGCGCGGCGGTGACCGAGGAGGGGCTCGAGGAGGAGCGCCGACTTTTTTACGTTGCGGTAACTCGGGCGAAGAACGAGGTCGCGCTCACGTATCCGATGCTCGCTCGCGACCGGTACGGAGTCGACGTTATCCTGGAACCCTCGCGGTTCGTCTCGGAGCTGCCCGAGGACGTCTCGGAACGCTGGACCGTGGAGCTCGAGGCGGAAGCGCCGGCGGACGAGCCGAAGAGGCCGGAGCCCGTGAACTGAGCCGCTCTCCCGCGCGGCCCCGCCTGCGCTGTGCGAAAATGATCGTGCCCGCGTATGAGAGCAGACGACCTCTACGCCGCCATCTGCCGGGAAGCCCTGGAATCCCGACAGCGCGACGTCATGTCCTTCGTGGACAACGGGATGTCCGGGATGTCGGCGCGCCTGGAGAAGACGCTCATCCGGCTTGCCGGAGGCCACTACCTCCTCGGCCTCGGCCCCTACAACGCGGGGCTCGTTCGCCTCGACTTCGAAGAGCTCCTGATCGGCCGCGAGGTGCCGGAGTTCATCGGCGTCGGGATGCCGGTTTCGGGGTTCCGCGTTTCTTCGCCTGACGCCTTTTTGAACACCGAGGTGTCCCGCCTGCACGCCAAGCTCGTGCGCCGGGTCGCCACCGACGGACCACACTACCTTCTCGTCGACATGCGCTCGACGTGCGGGACGTACTTGAACGGCGACCCTGTCCCGCAGCCCGACGATCTGGGCGGCGCATCGGAAGAGGATTGCGCGCGTCCGCTGACCTCGGGAGACTTCTTCTCGCTCGGCCCTTCGGCCGTCAATCTCTTTCTGTTCTTCCAGAAGTGACCCCTCCGGGGCGACCCGGGAAAGCGGCGGCACTCGTCGTCGGCTGCGTCGTCTCGTTCTTCGTCGCGGTCGACCTCGTGCGCTGGATCCGCCCGGCGCTCTTCTGCGACCCCGATCCCTCCTGGGCGATTCCCCGGTTTCTGCTCTGGCTCTCCCTCGCGAGCGCCGCGGTCTCTGCCGGTGGACTCGTGGCGGGCGCTTTCTTCCTCTGGACCCGCTCCTGGCTCGCCCGCGTAGCTCCCGGTCCTCTTCCGCTCTCCCGCTCGTCGATCGCGGCTGTCGCGGCGACGGCTCTCGCAGCCGGCGTCTTTCTGCGCGCGGTCTGGTTGTCGAAGTTGCCTTTTCCTTTCATGGGCGACGAGGTGAACCTGATCGGACCGACCCTCGCGCTCTCCGGGACGTGGCGGGACTTCGCCGATTCGATTCGGTCGATTCCCTTCGGAGTCCCGGATCCGCACGAGGTCATCGGCGTCCTCTATCTGCGTCTCTTCCGCGGCGTCCTTCACCTTTTCGGGCCCACCATCGCGGGGATCCGGTTCCCGTCGCTCGCGGGCGGCGTGCTCTCTCTCGTGACGGGGACTCTTCTCGGCCGCGCTCTGCTCCCTCGAGGAGGCGGCGCTCTCGCGGCGCTCGTCCTCGCCGGCCTGCGATGGCACCTGATCCTCTCTCGCATCGGCTGGCATCTGATCCTGGTCACTGCGATGGCGGACGCGGCGACGCTCTTGCTCCTTCGCTCCCGGGCGAGCGGGCGAGCTGCTCCCGCCGCTGCTGCCGGTCTGCTCCTGGGGACCGCCGCGCACTTTCACATCGCCGCGTGGGTGCCGGCGATCGCCTTGCTCGCATTTTCCGCCTGGCCGGCGCTCCGGCAGGAAGGAGCCGGTCCCCCCGCGCGCCGCCTTCTGGCCTGCGGCGCGGCGCTTCTGCTGGCTGCCGCGCCCCTGTTCCTTCTCTCCGAGGGGCGCGCCGCCGGCTACTTCGGACGCACGGCGCGCCATAACGTCTTCCTCGAGATGCGATACACGAAGTCCTTGCTGCCGCCCTTCGCCGTTGCGGCCGACTCACTCGCGGCGCCGTGGTTCCTTCCCGAACCGGCGGGGTGGATCGACCTGCCCGGCCGCTCGCGACTGGGCTGGGTCATCGGCGTGCCAGTCGCCCTCGCGCTCTCGCGCTCGCTCGTCTTTCCGCGGGAGGAGCTCTCCGCTCTCCTTCTTCTCCACGCCTCCGCCGCTCTCGCCGCCGCCGTCGTCGGCGGCCAGGCCGGACATCCACACGGATTTCGATTCGGATACTTGACGACGGTGACCGCGGTCGCCGCGGCCGCGGGCCTTCTCCAGATCATCCATCTCGTTCGTCCGCGCTTCCGTCGCGCCGCAGCGTTCGCCGCGATCGGGCTCGTCGCCTGGAGCGGCGCCGCCGGGGCGCGCGACGCGCTTCTGCGGTGGCCATCCGAGCGCTCGACCTTCGACGGCTATCACGGCGAGGACACCCTGATCGGGCGTGCCGCGGCCCGCTGGGAGAGCTCGGGTAGCGTGCTCGTCCAGCCGGGCCTCGGACGGTCGCAGGCGACGATCGACACCGTCCGCCGGTATCGGCTGGATCCGGACCGGGAAAGCGCGCCCGATTCGGCGCCCCGCCCGGGCCGACGCTCCGCTCCTCCCCTCCCGAAGCGGTTTCGCGTGGCGGCGCCGGGCACCCCCCCCGGCAGGGAGGAGCGGCTCGTCGAGCGAGTGCGCGACGGCTGGGGCCGGGAGTGGGCCGTCGTCTTCGGGCGAGCCGTCCGGGGATCGTGACCTCTCTCCTCGCCGCCGTCCGTTCCGATCGACGCGCCGCGCTCTTCGTGGGCGGCACGGTCTCCTTCGTCGTCGCCGTACGTTCCGTGGAGGCGATCCGGCCGACGCTCTTCCTCGACCCGGACCCCGCCTGGGTTCCCGCCCGTTTCCTTCTCTGGATCGGGCTTCTCTCGGCGACCGCCGCTGCCGGGGGGCTTGCCGGAGGTCTCTTCTTTCTCTGGAGTCGAAGTCGATTCGCCCCGGATGCGCCGCAGCCGCTCCCGTTCCGACGCGCGACTCTCTCTCTCGCCGCCGTCGGCGCCCTCGCGGCGGGCGCGCTCTTCCGGTTCGCCTGGCTCGACACCCTCCCGGTTCCTCTCTGGTTGGACGACGTCTCTTTGATTTCGCCGACTCTCGCGCTCGACGGAACCTGGCGCGATTTCGCAAACGCGATCCGACCCGCTCCCTACGGCGTCGCGCAGCCGTTCGGAAGCGTGGGCGTGCTCTACCTCGAGTTCTACCGGCTCTGCCTGGATCTCGCCGGGACGACCGTGTTCGGGGTGCGGTTGCCGTCCGCGCTCGCAGGCGTGGCCTCGGTGGCAACGGCGATGCTTCTCGGCCGCGCGCTCCTGCCCCGGGGCGGCGGCGCCCTCGCCGGGCTGGCTCTCGCCGGAATGCGCTGGAGCCTGATTCTGTCGCGATGGGGCTGGAACGCGATCGTGCTCGCACCCGTCCTGGACGTCGCCGCGCTCGTCCTGCTCGCGGCGCGCCGGCGGTGGAGTCTCGCTCTGGCGGCCGTCGCGGGAGTCGTCGCCGGGATCTCGACGCACATCTACCTGGCCGCCTGGGTCGGGTCGGCGGCGCTCTTTCTGCTCGCCCTGTGGCCGCCGGCGCCCGAGGAGGAGAGGCCGTGGCGGCCCTCTCTGGCGCTCGCCTTCGCGATCGGCCTCCTGGTCGTCGCAGCGCCGATTTTTTTTCTCAAGAAGGGGAGGACCTCTTCCTACTTCGCGCGGGCTTCCGACCACAACGTCGTCCTCGAGGTTCACAGGGCGCGCTCGATCCTCCCGCTTCTGGGCGTGGCGGCCGACGCGCTGGTCGCGCCCTGGTTCCTGCCGGATCCCACGCCGCGGCACGACCTTCCGGGGCACTCGCGTCTCGGCTGGATCACGGGCTCGCTCGTCGCGATCGCGCTCGCGTACGCGATCCTTCGCCCGCGGCGGGACTTTTCCGCCTTCCTGCTCGCGCACTCGGCGGCCGCCTTCGCGGCGACGGTCGCCGGCGGCCGCGCGACGGCGCCCAACGGCTACCGCTT